>SMTZ1_10000258_pt1 | contig 64987 bp, 51 predicted proteins | sample DeeMarSWOR136_30_FD_25667 | JGI IMG/M metagenome (IMG submission 25667) | reverse complement strand
ATCTTATGGTCGAGGCGCCATAGTATTACTCAGTGCCGCATTGGGCCTTCTGTTTGGGGTCTATTTGCCTTTGTAGCAGCTCAGGCAATCAGACTCTTTGGGTTGTTCTTCATGTACGGCTCAGCAGAAAGACTATCCATTGTTATAAGCATTGCTGCACTGGTGCTGCTTCTTTTTGGCTGGGAGCTTGTCCGAAAGGTATCTACGGTATTATTGTTCCTATGCTTAATGCTACCTCCACCCAACCGAGTCCAGGCTGCTGTCTCTCTACCCCTGCAACGTTGGGCAACTTCATCGGCTGTATTTTGCCTGGAGACTTTGGGCTATGACGTGGTCAAGGAAGGTAACATTATCCACATGGGCGAGGCAAGCGTAGCAGTCGCTGAGGCATGCACCGGCTTGCGAATGATCACAGCCTTTTTCGTTATTAGCGGTCTGGTTGTGCTATTGGTCAAGCGGGCCTGGTGGGAGAAGTTGATTGTTCTTGCTTCAAGCCTGCCGATAGCCCTGCTGTGCAATACAATTCGATTAACAATCACAGCAATTGCTTTTACGGTTGTCACCAGCGAAGGCTGGAGACAGATATTCCATGACTATGGCGGATATGCCATGATGCCACTGGCTCTTGCCGCTGTGGTCGCTGAGTTTCGAGTTTTGACAAGGCTTACAACGCTTCCAGTTAAGGAAGAGGTGATAATAATTACAGGCCAAAAGCACTACTGAATATTTGAAACCATAACGGAAGGAGCACAATACAATGAACGATTTGGAAAAGTATCATGACCAGATAATTGAACAAAGGCCTGCCAGTTTCGAAGCCGTGCCTGAAGCCGAAAGCGAGACCACAGCCAACTTACTTGCAGCCGTGCTACGTCGCTGGTACATAGTGCTGCTCGTGTTCATCGCAATGTGTGGGATTGGAATCCCCACGATATGGCTTTTGGTCGAACCTTCATACACAGTAACCGGCGCGATACAGGTTGCCCCCATCTTAAGAAACATTATCACCGGCAAGACAGACATGGGCCAAATATCAAACTATCAAATCTTCATGCAGACCCAGGCAGATCTGGTCAAAAAAAGCAACGTGCTACAAAGAGTAGCAGACGATTTAGCAGATAGAAATCTGTCGTTCTTTGAAGATGAACCTACCGACCTCATGACAAAGTTGAAACAGAGATTGCAGGCGACCAAGACAAAGCCTGATGCCGTGACAAAACTGAAAAGGGCATTATCTTCCGGAGTCATAAGAGTCGCCCCCGATCGTCGCACCGAGCTAATGAAAATAAGCATGAAGAGCAGAAAGCCGGACGAGGCAAAACTGATCGTCGACGCATTTATTAACGCCTACATGGCCGTGGAAGTCTCCGAGTCTGCCAAGGATCGCGACCAAAACTTGCGGCTATTGGAAGACGAGCAAAAAGCGCGGGCCGAAAAGCTGAAAGACTGGAACCAAAAAATACGTGATCTGGGACAAGAGTTCGGAACTACGGACCTGGTTAGCCGTCAAGATATGAGGCTGCGACGAGTTATGACCCTGCTATCTGAACTGACAAAGATAGAAGCACGCAGAATTAACCTTGAAGCCAGGCTGCAATTTCTTGAACAGGCCAAAGAGCAGACTATTGCCCCGGAAGAGCTTTTGACGATGCGAAGTCAATACGTCAATTCGGACCCAATGGTCCAGGAGCTGACGCGAAGTATTGTCCAATTAGAGCGGGACTTACTCGTTGCCAAACAAACATTGAAACCTGCAAATCCAGCCCTTCAGCAAAAGCAGGAGCTGCTGAATGCATTTCAATCGCGGGTCGAAGAAAAACGCCAGGAAATCGGTAATCGTTTCGACGAGACAGCGAATGACCAAATCAAGAAAGCCCACATGGAAAGCATGCTTAATGCGCAGACAGAACTGGAACAGGCAAAAGTGCATGAAAAGTATCTTAACGATGTGCTGGCCAAGGAAGACACCCAGGTCATCGAAATCGGCCGAACGCACCTGGACATTCAAAATTTGGAGTTTCAACGAGAGTTGGATCAACAGTATTATGACCAAGTCTGTCGCCGAATAGAAGATGTGAAATTGGAAGGAAAGGCCCCTGCAAGAGTCACTGTAGCTTATCATGGTGACGTGGGCGCCCTCCAGGACAAACGCATCAAATACACCACCGCTCTTATGTTCGGCGCAGTGGCTTGCGGAATGATATTGGCCCTTCTAAGAGACAAGGCGGACCTAAGCGTGCGTACGCCTGAAGATGTCGCTAAACGCATCGGTATCAGAATACTGGGGACCACTGCCAGTACACACATCGTCAAACCATCTCTTCTGCCGGCACAAATAATCGGAGACTACCAGACAATTCGTGCCAATTTAGGGCTGCTCAACCACGGTGGGATGCCCAAGAAGCTGGTTGTTACAAGCCCAGCAATGCGAGAAGGCAAGACTACTTTCTCGATTAATCTGGCGACAAGTATATCCAAGTCTGGAAAGAAAGTCCTGTTGATAGATGGCGACTTGAGAAAACCTGATGTTGGACGCTTCTTGAATATTCCCAGTGACTCAAGGGGACTACAGGATGTACTTTTCGGACGGCCAGTTAAGAAAGCTGTCCGCTCCGTAGCTTCAAGAGGCATCGACGTACTAACCGCAGATTCTCGCAATGCATTAGACGCATACGAACTGATAGCCTCTCCTTTAACAGCTGAGCACATAAATGTCGTCAGCCAAAACTACGACCACGTGATTATTGACACGCCTCCCGTGCTGGCCTTTCCTGACGCCCTGCTGTGGGCCAAGATTGCAGATGCGGTCATATTAACGAGCTTCGCCGGCCAGACGACCAGCATGGAGTTGATGGAGGCAAAGCAGCGACTGACACAAATAGACATCACTGTGTTGGGCACCGTCTTGAATAACGTCAGGGTAGATCACAGTTATCACCGCTATGGCCACGACTACTACGACCCAAAGCACCGACCAGGTAAAAAAGCCAAGCGAGCCGGTGCAAAGCTACTAACTCCACTGATTCCCATTTAGAGCCGGCAACATAACACCAAAACTCAGACTACTCAAGAGACTATAAACGAAAGGCCAAGAACGTCAGACTTCCGAATTCAATACGTTTGAAGTGCCTGCCTTTCACTGATTCCAATGAACCTAATTATCATACATGAGAATAGGGGCCGCACAGCTCGTAGCGGCGATAATCTGCTTCGCTCTGCGCTGTCGAGCGCGCCCGTCGCTACCATCATTCTCGACAGCTTAAAAGACGGAAGCTTCTTCCGCCGCGGCAACGGCAAGGTCCTTTGCGCAATCCCAAAAGAATGGGGCACCGAACATCTCGCAAGCGAGCCAGACATAATAGCGTACACGAAAAATGTACCAATCTGTTTCGACCTCACACGAAGGACAAAGCAAAATGCGTGGACCGCTTTTTCCAATGGGCGATTTGCCACGCAAATTAACGGCGGACTACTGGAAAACGTGCTGGCCACAACTGAGGCGGATGTCTTGGCGGTTAATGCTAAGCCCGAGTTAATGGCAGGTCACGAAAAAGTGCGCTTAACGGCCAAGAACAAAGTGGCTGGTTTCCGCCGGTTCTACTCTGATTCCGCTGAGCCCGCACCCATACCTGTAGACTGGCCTCATTACATCTTTATCAAGACCGATGTTGTTGAGAGAGTTTTGGCAAAGCGAACTTTGCCCGGATCTTTTTCCGTCTTTTTACAGAGGTGCCGGTCAAACGCACTAAAGCTGCATGCCACCAACGTAGCTGGCACCGCATTCGATTTAGAAACTGAAGAGGGACTGCTTAATTTCTGTAGGGCAAGGCTTTCTAAGATTAAGAAGCCAAAGTTCGAAGCTCCAAATTCAAATACGATATCCCCGGACTCAAGATTTGTCGGGAAAGTACTGTTAGGCAAAAACATCCGAATCGGCCCAAAAGTGACCATTGTGGGCCCTGCAATCATTGGCAATAGCGTTACAATTGAACAAGGAGCCGTCATAGACTCGTCAATCATTGGATCAAGAGTCTTGATCCCACAGAATCACCTTGTGCAAAACTCCGTTGTAAGAGGACCAGGATATCGCCGGAAGCACCCACATCTGCCCTTGAGCAACAATGCCAAGCGAATCTTTAATACCTCGCTCGATTTAACCCATCTTCACAGCGCCAATGGCACGTTCCGAATATGGCCGAAGTTCTCCTACGCGGCGAGCTTCAAACGAATTGTTGACTGTCTCGTGGCGATAGTGGCGCTAATTCTATTTGCCCCCATAATGCCCTTCATTGCTTTGGCAATAAAACTAGACTCAACTGGGCCGATATTCTTCAAGGATAAACGCCAAGGGCTACATGGAAAGATGTTCAACTGTCTGAAATTCAGGACCATGCTCGCCGGCGCTGATAAGATGCAAGAAAAATTGAGAACGGCAAGCGCCGTCGATGGCCCACAATTCAAGATGAAGAACGACCCCAGACTTAGTGGTGTCGGCAGATTCTTGCGAGAGACATACATTGACGAAGTACCTCAATTCTTCAATGTTCTGCTCGGTCAGATGAGTGTCGTCGGTCCCCGGCCCTCTCCCGAATCAGAGAACACCTTGTGTCCATGTTGGCGCGATGCTCGTTTATCGGTTCGACCTGGAATCACAGGTCTCTGGCAGGTCTCTCGGACCCGGCAGCCAATGAAAGATTTTCAAGAGTGGATACACTACGACATCGAATATGTCAGAAGTCTGTCGCTAAGGATGGATTTATGGATATGCTGGCAGACTATCAAAAAAATGGTCAGGAACTTTGTTAACCAGTTCTGACTACTACTCTGATGGATGAGAAAGGGCAAGGAAATGGCGAGAAGGTACTTTAACTGGAAATTGGCAATTGTCTTGGTGATGGGCTTTGCCGTCTTGGGTGCCACGGCTACCGGCCTGAGGCACTGGCAGAGAGACCGCAGAGCCGACTATGGTCTCGAGGCCGGTCTCAAAGCATATGACCTGCACAAATGGGAGGAAGCAGCAGTAAATTTGGGCCGTTATCTTGCTGCCAATCAGGACGATGTACAGATACTGCTCAAATACGCTGACGCGCAACTTAAGATCGTACCGCCTGCACGCAACAGGTTTCAACAAGCTATAGCGGCTTACCGAGCAGTCTTGCGAGCAGACAAAGCCAATGCCGAGGCCGCTGCGCGACTCACTGAAACCTACATAGCCATACGTGAAGCCGGCGAGGCTGAGCTAATTGCCAGAAGACAGATCGAGATAAATGCAGACCCTGAGCTTCGCAGGCTTTTAGCCTGGGCCCTGGCCGGACAGCGAAAATTCGATGAGGCAGCAACAGAACTGCAGCACGTTATAGAAGAACATCCTGATCAAGTGTCAGCGTACGAAACATTAGGCCAACTTGCCGAGCAGCGACCAGTCGATTTCCCCGACCCGCCAGAGCATTGGTTCAATCTGGCGGTAAAGAACAACCCATCCACAGCCCTGGCCTATATAATCCGCGCGGCATTCTATCTGAGAAATAAGGACACATCTAAGGCTTTGGCCGACCTGCAACGGGCTGAAAAACAGGATCTGTCGCCAGAGGTACGGTTGCGCCTTGCGAGTGAGCTTGTAGACGCAAACATGCTGGACCAAGCAGAGAGACATCTGGACGAAGCACAAAAGGCCTTGGGAACAGACGAAAGACTCTGGATAATTTGGGCGAGGTTAGCCCGAAGTTCGCAGTCACAAGCCAAGATGCTGCAAGTAGCTAAGGCCGGCCTGGAAGCACTCTCCTCGTACCCCTGGCGTTTCCTGCCAATGGCCGCAGAGCTTTCGATTTATGGCGGCCAGCTTGAGTACGCAACCGATTGCATCTCCAAAATGCGCGAAAAGGATATCTACCCCGAAGTGGTTGCTAACTTGGAAGGCTTCATAAGTAGTGAAAAAGGCGACCACCGTGAGGCTGTCAAGTGTTATCGCCGCTCAATGGAATTAGGTAATGACTCCCCACAAATTCGATTGGCCTTGGCATTAGCTCTTTCTCGCGTAGGCGAGACGGAATCAGCACTGGGGCTGCTACGTGCTCTAGTTCTGGAGAGACCTGATTTCTTCGAGGCACGTATGATGCTTGTCAGGTTACTGAATCAGACCAGAAACTGGGCCGAAGCAAGAAAGCACGTTCAGGCGGCAATGCAACTTTCGCCAGATGATCATGAGGTGCAGTTGTACGATCTGCAGACGCGGATACGCCTGCTGCCAGCACCACGGGAAACAGCCGAGGATAACCAAGAACGCCAGAAGATAAAGGAGCGATTGGCCGAGCTGCAAAGAGACACCGATCGCCCTTTCGATGTAAGACTCTTACAGTTCGAGCATGCAGTGCGGTGGCGTAAATTCGAGGAGGCTGACGCACTCCTGGAACAACTGAAGACGGACGGTCAGTCAAAGCCAAGAATCGCCATGGCTGAAGCGGAGTTGCTCATCGCTCAAGATGACCCAAATAAGGCAATATCAATACTGCGAGAGACCATAAACGAAAATCCTGAAGCTGTTGAGCCTGTAAGATACCTGGCCAGTTTGTTAGTCCAAAAAGGACAATACAAAGAAGCGGAAGAGACCCTTGACGTCGCATCAGAGCGCATTGAACAGCCTATCGCAAAACGCGATTTAGGCCTGCTGCTCGCCGACTCATACACTCGGAGCGGCAAATCAGACAAGGCCTACGAACGCCTCAAAACACTCGCAGAGGGACTCCCTGCCGACATCCCTGTCAGGCGTCGACTCTTGGCATGCGAGCAGCTTGGCAAGAACCCTGAAAAGGCCCAGCAAATCATCGACGAGATCAAGTCTATTGAGGGAGAGGATGGGTGGCAATGGAGGTATGAACAGGCGAGACTCTGGGCCCGCGAGGATACTTTCAAGAACCGCTACCCTCGGATTGTTGCGCTTCTCCAGAAAAACCTGCTAACCAATGCGAACGACCAGGCCAGTCGTATGCTCCTCGGGTCAACCTACGAACGCGCAGGTGAGCTACAACTGGCCATCTCCACTTACCGTGATGCCTACAATCGATCACCTAATGACATTGGCATAATAATCCCTATTGTTGCTGCACTCTATAAGGCCCAACAAAACGACGAGGCCGATCAGATCCTAACACGCGCATCTGATCAAAAGCTTGATCACCCACAACTCGAGACATTACAACTGCAAAGCTACCTCAGACGTGGCGAGATAAGTTCGGCATCGGATATCCTTCAGAACCTTTTCAGCACTGATCCTAATAACCAGGCTGCTGGCTTTTCGCTTGCGATACTCAAGATGCAGCAAAACAAGTTTGACGAGGCGGGTGAATTACTCGCCAGCCTCAAGGCCCTGGACCCCAACTCGCTGGCAATTGCAGCCGTAGAAATCCAGCTGAATATCAATCAGAACAAACCTGATGAGGCTCTGCGACTATGCAATGAAGCAGTCACGAAGTTCGGAAGCGCGTCAGCTTATACCATTCGCGCCAGGACATACGCTGCGCTGGGGCGACCCGATAGAGCAATCGAAGACTTTGGACGCGCCCTTGAAGTCGAACCCAAAAACGCTGAGGCTTGGGTAGCAAGAAGTGACTTCTATCTGGCCTCGGGTCGAGAAGTTGAGGCGGCTGCTGATATAACGCAGGCACTGTCTCTGGCGCCGGATAACATCCAAATACAAAAGCGTGCTATCCGGCTCTTTACGGGGTCCGGAAATCCCGACACAGTCCGCAAGGGAAAAGCTCTTCTTGCCAAAGCAGCGGAATCAAGTCCTGAGGATACCGAGCTGCAGATGCTCAAAGCACGTTCACTGCGTGCCGAAGGAACCCGTCCGGCGATTGAGAATGCCGAGAAGATCCTCCAAAGGATAACAGAAGACAGGCCCGCCACTATTGAGGCCTGGGTGTTGTTAGGAGAAATTCTGCTCAGCCAGCAACAGTCGGCAAAGGCCATAGACGCCGCTTTGCAAGGCCTTGCCCATAAGCCGGAAGACAAGGCTCTGCTGCTGCTAAAAGCTCGTGCGGAGGCAGCTCGCTCACCTATTCTGGCCATTCCTACTCTCGGGCAACTACGCAAGCTGGATCCAAATGATGCTGATATCGCCCTGTACTTGGCTAACACATATGCTGAAGTAGGCGAGCCTGAAAAAGCCGTTAACCTTCTCAAAGAGCAGCTAACTCTCAATACGGGCACCAGCCACCAGCAGAAGCTAAGAATTGGCCTTGCCGTAGCGCTCTACCAGAACGGTAACAAGGCAGATGCCCAAAAGGAATTCAACGCGCTGCTTCAGTCGGCGCCGGACGACCCAGCTCCATTGCTGGCAGAAGCTCGGCTGCTAACCAACGACAAACTTTGGAGCCAGCTAAAGCAGAAGGTTGTCGATTGGTATGACAAGCACCAGGAAGATACGAGTACTCCTATCGCTGTTGCCGCAAAGCTGGCAGTTACCCAGGACAGCGAGGCAAGAAAGGTTGCGGAAGACTTACTGCATAGAATTCTGGAGCGCGACGCCAAGTCGCTATGCTATTGCAATTGACCGGGCGTAATGCAGAATCAGCCAAACTTTATCAGCAAATCCTTAAGCTCAAGCCTGATAGTCTAATCGCCATTAACAACCTGGCCTGGATAATGTGTGAAGAACAAGGCAAGTGCCAGGAAGCGCTCGAGCTTACCGAGAGAGGACTAAAGGTAGCACCGCAATACATCGACCTTATCGATACCCGTGGTGTCGTGTACTACCGATTGGGCGAATACAACAAAGCCATAGAGGACTTCACGACTTGCATTAAGCTGTATCAGAGCGTGGCACCGCCAGGCGTGGCTTCACATTTTCATCTGGCAAGAGCCTTTGCCAAACTCGGACAAACAAACAAAGCGATTGAACACCTAAACCAGGCTTTAGACCTTGACGGCAGGATTGGGGGCCTATCAACAGCAGACCTGGCCGAGGCCCGGCAGCTGCTTGAACAGTTACAGGGAGGTAGTTAACAATGTCGCAACTGTCAGATGCAACAGCCAAGATTGTTGGCGAAGACGATTCCCGCCACAAATACTCCGAAGCCATACTTCTTGACAGAAAACAGTGGCTATTTGTGCAGCACCGGTACAATTTGACTGCCCGTGAGCGCGAAATAGCAGAGCTTATCTGCCAGGGCCTTAGAAATGGTAACATCGCCAAGCATCTGTGCATAAGGCCCGGCACGGTAAAAACTCACACAAGAAATATTTATCGGAAAGTCCGGGTAAAGAGCAAAATCGCAATGCTCTTGAGATTTGTTAATGATGCGAAAGAAACTTGCACTGAATATCAAGAAACACCTTGCATGGCTATTGCAGACTAAGCAAAGCCAACCGACATAAGTCCCTCCACTTCATTCCCACATCTTCGGGACACACCTGAAAACGCCCCACTGCTGCCTTACGTGTGCTGGCGGATTTGAGCTCTCTTTGTTCACCTGACCCCACTGTCAATCAGGCCTCCGAGTAAAGCGCATTTGTATCTACCACTTATGGGGTAGCTCTAAAGTAGTATAAAAGACGCTTGCGACGCCCCTGTGCAACCCATTGACAGAGAAGCACATTTTTTTTCAAAATTTGTGTTTTTTTCTTGACTCACCACTCACGTCTCGCTATACATGACACAACATAACTCCGAAAGGAGGAGGCCATCTCCGGTTATCCTCGGGAGGGTGGCCAGTAGGTTATGTGTTTGAAACGGATTGCGCTCCGTAAGGAGACGGGGAAATGCTGTCAGGCAAAACGGATAGATGTTTGGTGCTGTTGTGCTCGCTGCTCACAGTTGCAGCGGCCAAGGCTGTACCAACCACAGTTAATTGCAGCACAAGTCCTGCAGCCTCCACAGTATTACCGAGCCCTGATGTTCGCGATGGCTCTACCTCTGCTATGGCAATAGGCCAAATTGGCGAAGCCCCCATCGCTCATCTTGCACGTATCCGGGCCGAATTTCTCAAGCCACCATCCGATTCTGCATACTCGGCACCATCCATGGTTCATGCACAACATTTGCCTCCAATACCCGGGGCGCTTTTCATGGCCTTAACGGGCCTGCTCTGCATTGTGATTGTCAAGGACCACAGGATTTGGATGGCAGCACTAACAGGCTTATTCTGCGCCGGCCAGGCTGGATTTGGCGCCTTGCCACAACTGGCCTCGCATCTACGCGCCAGGAAACAGGTCGAGCAGCAGGGCGCGCTCAATATCACATACGGACGTGGCCCCGGAGATTCCCTCCGGCTGCGAAGTGATATCGAAGGCACACAATACATAGGTTTGCTTCACCATTTGGCTGGCATACCGGCGAACACAATGTCACTACCATCGCCGGTGCCCCTTGCTTTGTCGCAAGAGCAAACAGCCTTCAGCCCCGAGCGGAGCCGAACCACAAAGGTTGTACGTGCATTATCCGACGGCCAAACACCCGCGCAAAGCAAGGATACCTTCAGAGTACCTCAATATGCAGTAGCAAGCCTGCTATCTCGCCTAATCCACACAAATGACTGCTCGGCTCACACAACCGAGCAGCCTATAAGCTTCTCACCAGCATTTATCTTTCAGAGCTTGGCCCGCGGTCCGCCTAACCCGGATTGAGACCAAATCTGTTTAAGGACGGATCCTTATAACAGAGTCTGAAATTGTTCTCGGAAAACCATTGGGGTAAGGAAAGAAGAAATGAAACGGATTTTATTTACATTAATCGTATGTGCTCTAATGTCCGCACCGGTTCTGGCTAACCCGGCAACGTTTGGCGACGGTGGAGCGGCACTACAGGGCGTGCTTGACGGCATTACTACAGCCCCGGTTGCAGGCTCAAGTAGTGTCAGTGTAACAACAGATGACATCTCCGATGCGCTTGACTCATACTGGGCCATTACAGGGACAGGCGGGTCCATTTCAACCATTGTTGTCGAGCTAGCTGCATTTGCACCCAGTAACACATTTGGAGTGTACGATATGGGGAATCCAGCAAGTTCGGTCCAACTGTTTGCAGGCGCAAATGTTGCGGGTGACCAGGCGATGTTGTCAATAAAGGCAGATGGAAGTGTCTGGGTGAACCTTGCTGATACCGGCGTAGATTTTGCTGGAAATGCGTTTGGATACTACCTCAACTCCCCGCAGGGTTTATTCCGTAGCGACACAAGCCTGAATGCTGACAGTTTTGACCATATGTACGCTTATCAGGGTAAGAATATTGATACGGTCCAACTGCCTGGTCTCGCACCTGGCTTGTGGACAAATAACGAGTGGGTACTCGCCTTTGAGGACCTTTGGGCTGGAGGCGACCGCGATTTCACAGACTTTGTAGCCATGGTCGAATCCGTGATACCTATCATCCCGGCTCCCGGCGCCATCCTGCTTGGCAGCATTGGCGTAGGCCTGGTCGGCTGGCTGCGAAGACGTAGCACACTATAAGGGACTTACAGTTCCCTTGGTTACAGTGGGCGAAGAGCCCGCTGGAAGGAGATATTAAAATGAAAGGGATTTCAACACTTCTGATAGTTGGTTTAGTCTTTATGGCGGCGGGAACAACCGAGGCAGGATTTACCGCTATAAACCCCGGCTCCGGTTCAGAACCAGACCTGTATGGTATTGGTGGCGTTCTGGATACTCTCTATGGCTGGGGCAACCTGACCCGAGTGAGTGACTCCCCGTTTCCAGCTGATCAGGTTTGGCTTGACTTGGATGGCGGTGTGACCGCTAAAGCAAGATATGCAGGGTACCGCCACGAGCTTGGGTATTCCACTGACGAGGTGGGCGGAACCAGTCCGGTCTGGCTTGGCGTGAAGAATCCTGGTGATACGGCTACTTTTGACCTCGCCCCAGGCGATACCTTTCTCTGGGCGATCAGGGTCGATGTAGGTGCCAATGGTACTTACGATTACAATCTGTTCAGCCTTGATTCGCTCAATGGCCATGACCAGATGGTTACATACAGGGTTAACACCGCCGGCATTCCCACATATGCCATCTGCTGGGCAGACATAGTTGGCGGCGATTACGATTTCAATGACTTCGTTATCGAAGTAACCAATGCGCGCCCAATCCCCGCTCCGGGTGCGATCCTGCTGGGCGGTATTGGCGTAGGTCTTGTCGGCTGGTTGCGAAGACGTAGAATGGTGTAACAAGTATAAAAAGCAAACTCCAAGGGCGGGGCGAAAGCCCTGCCCTTGGTGGGCTTAAAAAGGGAATGTGTATATAAGCAAGGACCGCTTATGGAGAAGCTCAGCATGATTGTCGGCACGGCGCTCATAACCTTGTGTCCTGCTATTGCCAAGGCAAACGTGACATATAGTTTCACCCACATTGTGGAAGATGGAGATGGGCTCACCGAGCTCGCCGATGGAGCTATTGGTGAAGCCCAAATGTTCGTTGATGTCGACGACTTTGGCACTAGCCCTGGCACGGGCCGTAATCGCGTAATCTTCACCTTTAGAAACACAGGTCCGCAAGCTTCTTCGATCACCGACGTCTACTTCGATGACGGCGCGTTATTCAAGATGGTCACGATTGACAACTCTGATTCCGGTGTTAGCTTTTCTCAGTTTGCCAAACCAGCGGAGCTGCCAGGTGGCAACTGTCTGACCCCGCCGTTCGATACATCGGCAGGTTTCTCAGCCGACTCGGATGCACCGGTTCAGCATAACGGCGTGAACCCGGGTGAATCATTGGGTATCGTCTTTGACCTGAAGAATGGAATGGCATATGACGACGTTCTCAATGCCCTCGCCAACCCAACAGACGTGGATGATGGTCTGCGAATTGGCATAAAAGTCCAAGGATTTGCCAGTGGGGGTAGTGAGGCTTTTGTCAATAACGGCATCATTCCAGCCCCAGGTGCTATCCTCTTGACAAGCGTAGGCGTAGCCCTCGTCGGGTGGCTGCGCAGGAGCAGGAGACTCTAAAAAGTAGCAGTATACAGTTAAGGAATAAGCCTTCATGGAGGAGGTATAGTGGTGAAACGGATTATTACAGTGTGTGGACTGGCAGGCCTGATTCTGGCTGCCGGCAGTAGAACACACGCGAGTATAGCCGTCGTGGATGTGCGGAACTTCAGCAACACCCCTGGCCCTGCGGGCTGTAGGTATTTTCTGCGCCAAGGCGCTGATAATTCGTGGTCTCTCAGCATCTGCAGCATTACAAACAGCCTGTTCACTGAGTTAGCAGATGGGCCCATTGATGTATTTATAGATATTGATTCATTGAACACTCGAGAGATAGGGTGGGCATTACCCACTGGCCGCGTAAGCGTGGGACCTTATGGATTGAATGAATGAAACTTTGACTTGATGGGACGTAGGAAGAGAGCTTCGCAGGGACGTGATCTCCTTCCTACTCCCTGAAAGTGCGGAGCGATAAACGCACCGCGAAAGTATTGGAATCACCAGCTTAACGAGCTGCGCAGGCGCAAGATGCCGTAGGATTGAGTAAGTTGGACTATTACTTGACGGGACGTAGGAAGAGAGTTTCGCAGGGAGGTGATCTCCTTCCTACTCCCTGAAAGCGCGGAGCGATAAACGCACCGCGAGAGTATTGGAATCACCAGCTTGATGAGCTGTGTAGGCGCAAGATGCCGTAGGATTGAGCAAGTTGGACTATTACTCGACGGGACGTAGGAAGAGAGTTTCGCAGGGACGTGATCTCCTTCCTACTCCCTGAATGTGCGGAGCAATAAACGCACCGCGAAAGTATTGGAATTACCAGCTTAACGAGCTGCGCAGGTGTAAGATGCCGTAGGATTGAGCAAGTTGGATTATTACTCGACGGGACGTAGGAAGAGAGTTTCGCAGGGAGGTGATCTCCTTCCTACTCCCTGAATGTGCGGAGCAATAAACGCACCGCGAAAGTATTGGAATTACCAGCTTAACGAGCTGCGCAGGCGCAAGATGCCGTAGGATTGAGCAAGTTGGATTATTACTCGACGGGACGTAGGAAGAGAGTTTCGCAGGGAGGTGATCTCCTTCCTACTCCCTGAAAGTGCGGAGCGATAAACGCACCGCGAAAGTATTGGAATTACCAGCTTAACGAGCTGCGCAGGCGCAAGATGCCGTAGGATTGAGTAAGTTGGACTATTACTTGATGGGACGTAGGAAGAGAGTTTCGCAGGGAGGTGATCTCCTTCCTACTCCCTGAGAGTTCTCGCAGCCAAGGCGGCCACGAAAGGGCTGTCATATTGACCGGCTCAGATGACGGGAAGATACCATAAGAAAGTAGGGCACTTTGCGCGGACACGTTAAATCTACTGTCGTCGGAGACGGTGTGAATTGCAGGGAGGTATGGGACGATGAAGGAAACTGTGTCACCGTGCAAGGGGTCGCCCTGTGCTTGGATCGGCCACAGTCGCGATCCAACATTATCAATGGCTCGAGGCGCCCTATATCATAACTCAGAATGACACTTACATCACCGAGATCTGCATTCCAAGGAGTCTATTCCCCTTCGAATGTGGGCCTGGTAACTTTGTCGGAGGCCACCTGAGCAACTGGTCCGGGAAGGACTCAGTCAACCTGAAAACACCTATTGACCATCACATTATTCCCGCGCCAGGTGCCATTGTGCTCGGCAGCATTGGTGTAGTCCTTGTCGGCTGGCTAAGAAAAAGTAGCGTGCTCAATGACCCAATTTAAGATGCCACTTGATGCTGTGAGTAGGAAGGAAGTGTCACACGGAGGTGACCTCCTTCTTACTTCTTAACACGTTTCACAGCGCAGGCGCACCGTGAATGCATTATTGAAAACGCCAAGTTGACTGACTACGCACCGACAAAGCACCGTAGTGAATCCATAGATTAAGAGGAACAGACGAGGTTTTATTGTAAGCCGAAATCGAAAAAGACCGAGGTACAGAACTTCAGGCTTGCTATTGCCCCCACCGGGCCCACCAAAGCTGCGTGTGCCAGCTATCGGCGAAAAAACGCAAATCCGAAATAAACCACATCATTACTGCTCATATCCTCGACCAGCAATCCGTCCATCCAACGCAGCAACTGGACAGGCAGAATTAATAATATCGCCGTGAATTTCGAACCACTTTGACCGATCCGATCAACAGTCTCCACTATTACCCGAGTGATGCATTTCGCCAGCCTCCAATCCCATCCCACCAAACAGAGATATAGTCGACAATAGCTCTGTTCTCGCTTTTTTGCCTCGACATGGCTATTGCCATGTCGCGAAGCTCTCGCATACAACTCATCCCGCCAAGTTGCCACGCATTCACCCCGATGTCAACCGCTTCACGTTCTGCCTGTTTTAAGTCACTTCGATCGCTCACCAACAGCTCAGCAAGCCTTTCAGCCTGTGGCTTCAAAGTCTCCTTCCAGCGGCACCGATCCGACTCCTCATTCGCTATGACCTGAGCCATAAAACGCTCAGAATCCTCCTGCTCCTTTTCCCGTTCAGCTTTGGCTCGCGCGAGCCGCTCAAGGCGATGCTTTCGGCTCGCAGGTATTAGCATCTCCAACAGCCCCACCGCTGGATCGACAACTACCCAGACCAAAAACGTTGTAACCAAAGTCCCCAGCGCAATACCCAGTAAGAACCGACCGACTGCACTTTCACCTATCATTCCCAGGCATCCTGCCAAGCCACCCAAAAAGGGGGCCGCCGCGTAGAACACCATGTAGAAACTGGTACTCGTTAGCGGATGCTCTACCTCTATCTTCTGGCTCCTAACGACCCCTCTGAAAATCGCAAATAAATATAAACTGATTAGCATAAAAACAACCAACGCCGAATGTCCGGACAGGGAAAATATGACCCACCAACGAACACGTGCTTGCCGCAATGCTAAAATCATAATATAGCCAACGCACAGCATGAACCATATCGTGCTGGCAAGATGGACTGACCTCACCGTCCTACGTCCGGACATGGATACGTCCCTAATAGTCTCGACCGCTTTATGCACTTAGAATGTACAGGCTGGTAGCGTCAAAAATTGATCAATACCTACTATAGTACTGGCCAGTACCAGGACCTTGTTGAACGATGTAAACCCCAGAAAAAGCTCGCGCAATTGGCCTTATAACCTCTTCTATCTTCATGGCTATTGCCGCGAATATAGTTGGTGGCACATAGACTATATCACCCTCTTGCAACAAAACATCTTTGCTGATATCGCCGTGGACTATCATGCGATTAAAGTCCGCCTCGAAGATTCTTGGTTTGACATTCTCGTCGCTTGACGGTCTTACCACTTGGACCCGTTCCTCCCAGGCCAGAACGTTAGGTTGTGCGATCGCAAGAGCAGTCAACACTGTATCGCGGCCGGTATAGTCTTTCGGACCGGGCCTGTATACTTGGCCCAACACGTAGAAAACCTTGCTGAAGTATGCTGCTATGCGCACGTCTACGGAGTTTTCTCCCACCAGCGCATAGAGCCGAGATACTTTCTCTTCCAGCTCATCCGCAACTTGTGCCGGTGTTTTTCCCGCTACTTCTATCTCGCCCAAAGCCTCGAAGCTCACTTTCCCATCCGGCCGAATGCGCTGCCGCTGCATATGGATTTCAGGAACCCTTGAGCAATGTATCTCGATTTCATCGGGCGGCTGGAATACGTATTTATCCGAAACTACGTCAACCTCGTAAGGTTTTAGAAACGCTTCTATGTCTTTGGGATTGGATGAATAGCAGCCCGTCAGACTAATCATTACCAATGACACGGCCACCGTCACTATGCTTCGTCCGTACCTCATTGTAACTCCTCGTTAATTGTATTAGCAAATTTCAGTTCGCCTATCTGCCAAAATGTCCGCTTAAAGGCCGATTACAACCGTGCAAAATTATAACATGTACAGTGTCTATGTCAAGCTTCTTAATAAATTTTTCCGTACGTCAAGCAAGCTTCGTAGACCCCAGAATCGTACGCACAGCTTCACGTGCCTTTGGATAAAGCCAGAGGCGATCCACCACAACCCCTGAGAGGCAAAGCAGAAAGCCTCGTCACTATGAATTTTAACAACAGCCTTCACAAAGGCGCAACTTGGCCCTCGATAGATCTATCGCCCGCAGTCCGAACTGATAGACCCACAATTTGAACGTACCCAGCTACAATCAGTGTACATCTGCGCGCCGTCAGAACCCACAACCTCGTAATGCATGCCCGAGAAGAGAGCTAGCCAACCTGTTGAATGCGCTGCAACAGAAATACGTAGGACTACCAGTCATGAGAACGCCGAAGATGACTTGCTTCTCGCTCTCTTTTTTTTTCACAGAGGAAAAGGAAAGGTAACGTTCAGTTAGTAGAAACTACTGCTGTTTGCAGTGGTGAGAGGCGTAGAGAAATGAAAAACCTACCCTGACCGTAGAAGGTCTATGACCTACGTCAAAAAGTTGAGCTAAATTCGCCATGAGCCTGACTGGACAAGAATCCGTGCTCGCCCTGAACATATACCTGCCTAAGCTGAGCAGCAATGACGCAGCATGTTGAGGCTATCCACAAAATCCCTCTTGGGGTCAAGAATTGATCAATGCTCGCTCGATGAACGTCTGAAAGTCTCGACCTTGCTTTCCCATTTATGCGAATCAATCCCATGCGACAGATTCTGGTCACATCGCCAGAGCCCACGCCACCACTTCCATATGAATCGTAGTATTCTCATATAACATCCCCCATTTAAGAGACGCTAATTCTACAGTTCTATTATACCAGAAAAGCCGCTGTAACTGGGCCCCAGAACGGTAAAGCGGCGTCTAATAGGCCCAGCGAGCCGAGTTCGGCCACTTGGAAAGGCTTTTTATCGGCTGACGGCAAAAAGTTTTTTCCCTGTCATACATCCCTGTGCGATACGATAGGGGCAATAAGGTGCGCTTACGAGCCATGACTTGGCGAAATGATCCATTTCTTGTGTTTGGCGTCTTCTCAGTGTCACAACGGACGAGTCCGATCGGAAGCACACGCAGATCCTGACACCTTACACCTAACCGGCAAGGCCAAACAGCAAAAGCGCCGCCGCTTCACACACAAGGTTTGCCCTTTTAACCAGTGATTTATACCAATTGTGTGATATAGTAAGGACGGTTCCTTAACCAACAACTACTGAATCCGCCCGGTATTTCAAGTATGTGAGGTGCGGCTATTAATTACAATTGGTATTAGCCTCGACAGTTGACACAGGGGCCTCTTATAGCTCCAAGTCTGCACAGACTATCAATATACCAACAAAACCCAGAGCCACTTTCCCGGGCCTGTCGAAACAAAGTGGGGATGTAAGCGCGGCCCCTATTTTCTTGCGGCCTGGTCAAAAGAAAGACGAAAAGCACCCTTCACAGCAACAGCTCAGCCGATTTTAGGGCACCAGAAGAGAACGTGATATGTCCCCGCATAGACGGCGCAGTAAGCTTGTACACCATTCAATTACTGATTCTTTTGGAAAGTCTTTCAGGCTTGCTAACCTTTTGTGAAGCCATTCATCTGGCGGAAGACGCTCTTTTTGTCCCCCTCCTACCCACCTTTCTGTTTCGCCTACCTCTTCTTGCGATCTCTCTGATCTTCAACTTCCCTCTTTGTGCTGTCCTGGCGGACCCAGGTTTTTCCCGTCCTTTCTTGCTCGCAAGAGCCAGAGCGCGTTGGCAGACGTCTTTGGTAACACCACCAGCGTCTTCCAGCCCCTGCTTCAAAACCTCCAAGGCTGCTTTTTTCATTCTGCCTTGCATTTTTCTTAGCCCATATGTGGCGGCACCTTTTGTCCTCCTCGGCGCTTCGCCAAACAAGGCCTCCTTCAGGATGTCTAACCCATCCTCCTGCATCCAAGATAGACTGAAAGCGGCACGGCGCGCAGTTGGAACATGCCCAGAATACAGTTTCTCTCTCAACTGGCCAAGCAACTTTATTGAGGTTTCATCCTTTTCCCGGCCGGAAGGTTCTCTCTTTTTTAGCTTCATAAACGCACCTGTGAACGTCGCGGCAAGTATATGCCAATTGCTGAAGGTGGTTTGTCGCTGCTTGATCCCAAAGAGACATCAAATCTATGAAGCTGTCTCCTCATGGGAACCTGTGGAGCAATCCGACAGTCCCTTGTCTAACAATAAAGTGGAGGCTCAGTACTAAGCCTGACCTGAGCCTCCGTGCACTCGCATCCTTGCTTATCCTCCTCAGAAAAGTCAGATTCCATTGACTTCCTTCAAATTCATCGCCTGCCTCCGCTGGCCAAGATTCTGTCTGAAGCAGACTTGCGGGAGACAGCTGTACAAGAAAGATAGAGCGTGGCACGAAATATGACCGCTCCTGCAATGAAGATCATTCACGCCCATTACGCGTCCATCCTGACAACTGCGCTTACGACCTTTACCAACTACTCCTTCGTCGGTACTTGCCGCTCCCACATGCTTTCTAACAACACAGAATCAAAATGTCAAATAATTTGTGCTTCAAAGTCATTTATTTTTGCCGAACACGCAAAAAATTGGTGGATGACGTACCCACTCTTAGGTTGGGCAGCAACAGGGTACAAGGTTCTGCCGGCTACGTCAGCAATAAAGGAACGGCTGACAGCGGCTGAAACTCCTGTGCTTTAGTTTTATTATTAACAACTCGAGCTACCATGTTGCCATCGCCCAAAAAAGGCAGCCAATTACCGTGGCGATATTGCTGTGCTGGCAGGGTATAATGCCTCTAATTCCCACTCACCGCTTGACCGACAAACAAAATTTGCAAATCTAATCCACAGGTTTTCCACAAAATGAACTTGTGATGTGGAAAACCTGTTGAAAAGAATTTTTTTTCGCACACAAAGTCAGTGGCAACAATGGCGTTAAAAAAGTGGAAAAGAAATTCAATAAAATCACATTGATTTACTTTGCAGCTAATCAATAATAGCTCTCAGCATGTTTGACCTCTGCCAAAGAGTGAAACCTGCCTAGGAGTATGGGATTTTGGACTTCAGACTTCGGAAAACGTTTACACAATAACCATGAGTCAGTAGGGGAGAGTGTCAATGCAGGGCACAATCACGGATGAGGGTCCCCGCATAGCTCGGTCTGAATTAGGTGCTATCGACCAAGCTCTTGCCCGAAAGGTCGGTCCGCAAAATTGCGGGATAGGCCCAAGAAATCAAACAAGATTCACGCTTGTCGTTGGATGCTCTAAAGTTGTCAGAGCGCGGACTCTCGCATCAAACCTGGTTGAAAATCATTTGTCGCACCAAATCAGCCAAGCAGCCCAGACAATCAGAAAGTGTATTCTAAGGAACATGCGAATCTGCAGCTTAATCGCTATCACTTCGGTCAGCATAGTCTACACAGCCAAAGCTGCATACGTTGATAATGTAGGCTATACTCCCACTTCTACGCATGCCGCCTTCTACGGGGCTATTGATACTACTTACGAGCTTGCCAGCCAAGATTATAAACCGGGACCATCTGTTGAGCCTATGTATATCGAGCATACTGGGCGAGCGACACTGACTGAGCTGCAGTGGTGGTCTGTATATTGTAATCCGGGCAGTCATGTTGATAAAGGACGATATTATTGGCTGGACGACAGTCTCTATTACTACCTTAACGCGGGACAATACAATTTGTTAGGAGGCGTTAGTCATTTCTTGCGGTATTCTGGCTATCCAGTGTGGTACGACCATAGCTTTCACTGGCAGCCAGGATACTTAGGCAGAGACATTGGATTGGCAATTAGGATTTGTGCAAACCGAGTTGATCTTTACACAGATTGCAGCCTTCTTGATGAGATAACTGACTCGGCGAACAAAGTGAATCTCTCTGCTGGCCGTGTGCATTGGGCAGAGACTGACCAATTTGCGGCCAATAGGAGTAACGGCTGGTGCATTTGTCGTAATGCCGGTGATTATATCGACAAAGGATGGTATTACTGGTTAGATGAGGGGCAATACTATTATCTTGAGAGAATACAGTACAATTTGCTGGGAGGAATAAGCTACTTGCTGGGGCACCCATGTTATCCAATGTGGTACGATTATCGTTTCCCTTGGCCAGCAAAGTACCAAAAGCGTGCAGAATGGGTCGAGTTTTACGGAACATTTAATATCCTTGATGAACCTGCTCAACCAGGAGATATAATATACGCCTTCGTTGCCGGTGACGATGGCGAAAGAATCCGTGTCGGAGAATTTACAGTTAGCGCCGAAGGCTGGTATGGTAATATGAGGGTATATAGAGACAATCCTCTGACTGGTCGCACGGATGGGGCTCTGCCTAATGAGATAATAACGTTTGCAGCCTGGGACCAAAGTGAAGCAAGATGGCTTCCCACTGAGATTGTACGCGGCGTACCACGATGGACCTCACATCGAGCACAAATCAGAATAGATATCAATGCTATTCCTGAACCTTGTTCAGTTGGTTTTATAGGACTTGGAGCTTTAGGAATCCTCGTTCTACGGAACGTAGGCAACAAGAGAAAGGCTACAGAACTATTGTGAAGTTACGTTTCAAAATAGTCCGATTGATAAGGAACCCGTATTCTCACCTCCATGGCACGCAGCCCAGCCAAGAGCGACAGATAATTTAGGGCAAATTCCTTCCAAGACCTCGTTTTCGATCCTTGTCAATATCTAAGAACCTCCCATCTGCTGCAATATGGAGAACCTGTAGCTCTGAAGGGAAAACGGAACCAGTCAAGAGATTGCCGCTCTGAAACCAACACAGTCTGCGGACAATTTGCTTGCAGCTTTAGCCTGTTGGATGTAAAGTATAGAAAAAATGTGTCGCAACATGTTCCTTGGAACTGGGCTTAGATTTAGTTATGACCGTCAACCTCACCCAGCAATCGGATAACCGAGAAACCGCATGTCGCAAACCACAACCCGCGGTGTGGTCAAGGCTACGGTCGATGTATAAATGCTTGCACGTTTGAGCACTAACTGCTCTGCGGCAAATAATTGGGGCGATTAGCTCAGTTGGTAGAGCAGCTGACTCTTAATCAGCCGGTCGCAGGTTCGAGTCCTGCATCGCCCATTAGTGTCTTGTCCCTTGCCAGATAGTGACAGACTGTCCCTTTGGTTGTCTAACTGTTCGTCCGACAAGACCTTACCAGCATCACTACTTTGCTCGTCACTACATTTCTTTTGGCTCTCAAAGGTGTCATTTGCTGACGAACGAATCCTATCAGAGTAAGCATTTTTTGTAAGTTTTTTGTAAGCTGGTTTGTAAGCGCTATCAACTGCTAAGTTGTCCGTCCCCGTTGCCTTCTGACTTGCCTCACTCGGCAATGATAAATCCGGCAGGCTTTGTACCGCTTCGGCTTCTTGCCCCCTCAGCGTGTGCGTGTAAGCGTTCATGGTCAACTTTATATCACTATGTCGCAGAATTGACTGTGCTGTTTTAGGATGCACACCGCTTGCAGCCAGCAGAGTTGCACACTCACCACGCAGCGCGTGAAAATCAAAGTACCGGCCACAGCCGTCGGAATAATCGAGACCTGCCTCTGCCAAGTCCTTCCGCAGCATTTCGGCGGTTCTGTCGGTCAGCTTCCTGTAACTTCCACCAAAGGCTGTGGCGCTCGGCGTCTTTCCTGCCAAGTAAGTCCCCAACTCTGCTGCTGTATCACCACGCAGGGGCAAGACCGCCGCTTTCTTGTTCTTAGTACGCGTAGTGCTCACCGTCAGATTCTTGAAATGGAAAGAGGATACTTTCAGGCTACGTAACTCGTTTGCCCTCAAGCCACTTTCAGCCGCCAAACGATACAACAACGCTCTCTCATATCCTGTCATTCCGTATCGAGTCCTACTGGCTGTTGTGGCTTCCAACAATATCCGTAGCTCGTCTGTATTAAGTGCTCTCCGTTCTCTCAGGCGCTTTGTTACGGTCTCACATTTCAAGTGTTCTAACGGTGATCGGCTTGCCCGCTGGTCTTGCACCATCCATTTACAAAACTGCTTGCCCGCTTTCAAATAGAAATTGAAAGTACGCTGTGACATTTCACCGCTGTTCTTCAGTTTGTTTAGATAATCAAAGAATCTGCTCCCCTGTATATCATCCCATCTTATGAACTTGCAGGCTTCAAAAATCCGCCTTACGGCATTTTCGGTCTGTCTTGCGTGCTTTGTCGTATCTCCCAAGGACCTTCTAAAGTCCTCAAGGTGTTCTGTCAGTGGCCTTGTCCGATGCTCTCTATATTTGTCGATAAGGCCAACCTGAGCCTGCTCTGCTTCCCGCTCAAGCTGTGCAGCCAATTGAGCAGTAGCGGCCTTATCCCGAAGGCCCTTCACTCGTTTCCTTGCCCCGTCAGCGGTTTTGTAGTCAACATACCAGCACTTAGACTGCTTTCGGACTTTCTTGCCAGTGTTGTCTTTGATAGTGTATTTTTGACGAAAAATAGAAGCCATAAGATCACCTTTCCTTCTTGGGCAGTTATAACCGTCCCTCACTTAAATTCACCAAATGACTCCGGATAAATCTTTCTATGCCCATGACAACCTCCTCTTTGAGTTCAGCTGGACTCTGTGCGACCCACACTGTGAAATTGTAGAAGCTCTGCGTATCTACCTTAAGCCACTTGCCGTTTTTATTCAAAAACACAAGCAAAGTAGTCAGTGCAATCCTCTTGTTGCCATTCTGAAAAGGGTGGTTCTTAATCATCAGATAAAGCAAAATGCTGGCTTTGCCAACCAGTGAAGGATATAAGTATTTTCCAGAAAACCGCTGAAAAGGTGTAAGTAAACAGCTCTCAAGAATATGTGGAAACCGCGTTGAGAAATCAGGTATCGGCTCGTCAAACGACAGATGCTCTTGGGCAAGTTGGAAAGCAAGGTATTCAACTTCTTTGACGGTGATAAGTTGCATTACTCTTTACCTAGTTTCCTTAACACTTCTCCATACTCTCGTACCGTTTTCCTAACAGCAGCATCAATGCGTCTTTTTGCTTTGGTACTAATTTTTTTACCCAGGATGTACGTTATGTCACGGTCAGAAATTGCATAAAGTCTGCCAATTTTGATGGCTGGTATCTGGCCTTTCCGAACCTTCCTATAAACCTCGATACGGCTTAGCCCTAATAATTCCGCTAATTGCGGTATTGTGATGTATTTCTGCTTAACCATAGATTTTACCTAAAGTTATGATGTTACATCAAGCCTGCATAGGTAACATAAGTTACCTTTTCTTTTATAGGGTAACATAAACTTCGGCAATGTCAAGCACAAAAATCAGAGGAATCTCAACTTTTTTCAACTCTTTTTTTGCTATGCTCCAGAACTTACCCCACCCCTCGACTCACTGCTGTTTTTGGAACGTCAGCATCACAGACTCTTTGTCTTTCAACATGATCTTCTTGATACCCTTGATCTTCTTGCTCTTCTTGATCCTCTTAAACCGCCATTTTTGGGCTATTAGACAGCAAAATGCCAAGGGTATCAAGAGTATCAAGAGTATCAACGTTTTCTGCCTGAGCTTCTTGCTCAGAAAGGTATATCATCATCGCCCAGTTGCATCTCCCAGCCTTCAGGAGTCTTCTTACTTACTACACCCAGCTTAGCTTTTGCCCTCTTTAGTGTAGCCTCACTGATCTTGTTCTCGCCTGCTTCCTTCCGAACCTGCTTCGACTGCGCCGGCCCATCTTTCAGGATTTCGCGAAGAAAATCAACAGCTTCCTCAAGTGCTCCTTTGTCCTCAGTTCCTTCTTCTGAAAGTGCCTCGTCTGTGCTTATGTGCAGTTGTTCAGGCTCAAAGCAGACCATACCATCTATTATCTCAAAAGCCAGGCTTGTCGGCTCAACAGAGAGGTTGCACTTACAAGGCGTAAGAAGCCTTCGGTTTGGGTTGCCTTTGTCCTTTGAGACTACCCATACTGCCCTTGCCGCCGCGGTGAAAGCCAGAGACCCCATTGTCCTGTATACGGCCTTCAGGCCCTGGTTCTTGGTTAGATGACTCACTCCTAAGACCGCCACCTTGTGCTTTCCGGCTAACGCCGCCAGCGGAGCCAGCGCTGCTCTAACATCCGTGTTTCTATGCGAATCCATATTTCCCAGGTACGCTGTAATAGGGTCGATAATAACCAGTCGAGTTTCAGATGTCTCGACAATGGCCTGCTCAAGCGCTGGCAGATGTGTTGTCAAGCTAAAGTGGCACTGCCCTTCAGAGTCAGGATACATAACACCCTGGATTGCCACGACCTTGCTCACATCTGCCCCGTTTGTCTGCAGACGTGGCAGCACAGTATCGCTAATATCATCCTCGGCGGTAAGAATAATCGCAGAACCCTCAAATATCGGCTGTTCAGAGGGATCATCCGGCCAAGCTGCCCCTGTCGTTACTCTGGCAGCTATGTACAGAGTAAGAAAACTCTTGCCAAGGCCAGGATCTCCAACCAATAGCGAGACTTTGCCCATAGGTATCCTGTTATCCCAAAGCCACTCTACCTTTTGCGGTTCTACTTCGGCCAGGTTAATAAGAATGGGCTCGGCCTTGGAGTTGTCGAGGCAGGTGCCTCTCTTCCTTTTGCCCTTTGCTGGCTCAAACGGGTCAGCCATATCCACCAATTCAAGCAGCTTAGTCCTATCCCCGCCGCAATCGAGCCAGTCGGATATGTCCCCGCCCTTGTCTAAACCTGGAACCTCGACGATCCGTATTTCACCTGCAATACCCAAAAGCGATTCGGCAACTTGTCGCGCGTGTCGCATGCCAGGTTCGTCATTGTCCGGTATGACAGCAACAAGGCGTCCGGCAAAGTACCTGTCGTACTCAGCTCGCCATTTGCCGGCCCCCATCGGATTACAGGTTGCCGACAGACCTTCAGCGACAAGCCGGTCCACGTCCTTTTCGCCCTCTGTGATGAAAACCCAGTCCTGCATTGATGCTTGAAGCAGTTCCGGCAACCTGTAAGGGACCTTGCGCACACCGTCCAAGTTCCATACCCAACCACCTTGACCGTCCGGTCTGCGCTGCCGAAAGTCCTTTGGATCAAGACGGACCGTCTGGAACAGAAGCTTGCCCGATTTGTCCAGATAGTCGTAGGTCTTTATCATTTTCTTCCTGATAGAGTTGTTATCGTTACTCACAAGGACCCCCCATGACAATTGCCATTTAATTTCCACTCATCGGCTGGCCTCTGACATCTTGGCTATGCCTGATACTTTCTCCTTTCACCAGCGCAACAGTTAAGTTGCGATTTTTGAGATATATGTCCAATCGCCTTCACCTTCGTTCTGCCATTTCTAAACGGCCTCGAAACACGCCTTAGAGTGCAGAATTTTGAGGGCAGATTTTGTTAACTGTTGCGCATCAACCGGCTCTTCTCTGCCTCGACCGCCTGTATGTCTGCCGGCGCCTTTTCGCTGTGCAATCATCGCAGTATCTTTGTCGGCGTTTAAGTTCTGCACCACATTGACATCTGCGTATTTGGTCCCTCTTGAGCAAGCCATTGCCAGCTATGCCGACTTGCCTCTCATAAGCAGAGTACACCACGTCCTTCAAGCCTATATCCGCAGCCGTTGGCAATACGGCCCGCTCGAAGTATTCACAGCGCTGGCCTTCTTGCACCAAGCATTTATCCCCGAACAGACAGCCGCCGTAATGATGGTCGTAATTGCCACAGCCGGGCATACCTTCCGCTGGATTCGTACTGCCCTTGAGAAACGCAATTAGACCCACGGTCCTTCTTCTCTTAGCCATTAGCCTACCCCCCAAATTTGCCCTTGACCGCGCGGAGTGTATCCGGTACGGTTCATTTGCTGAACAATCATATAAGGTCTGGTCGCCGTTTCACCGGCGGTGGCCTTTCCTATTTTTTGTGCTCTCATTTTTCCGACTCCTGCATCGCCTCAAACGTCTTTCTATCGGGTGCCCCAGCTTGCAGCCATGCCGCAATAGTGCTTTCAGACCAGCGGACGCTCCCACCGATACGGATCGGCGCGGGGATCTTCCCGCTGCTGTTTAGCCTGTGTATGGTTCTTTTGCTAAGCGACAGCATTGTTCCGAGGGTATCTGCGCTGACTAACGTTTTCGTGCTTTCATTTGGATGTCTGCTCATATCAATATCTCCTAACAACTGTTATCAAAGGACAGCTATTGAAACTGAGCACATTATGCGCAGAATTGATAACCAGAGGTTGTCAACGGACGTTTGACGGACGCTCTATTTATCGGCTTTGGAAGTGATAATGAGTGCAGTGCACTACGGGGGGGAAATATTTTTCTCATTTTTTTTCTGATGGATGTTTGGTGGACGCTTCTTTCTCCTTTAAGTCTCTTAGGATGGGCGCAACCATTTCCTCCTTGTAAAGGTATTTGGGCTTGTTTTTACCTCTATCCTGAGATTCTATGAACGCATCTGTGTGCAGGGCATGTTTCTTTCTAAAGCGGTCAAGTTGCTTTCGCAAAGCGTCTCGATTCTTAATCCCGTGCATGTCCGCGAGTTCTCTGGTACTCAAGAACCCCTGAGCTGCTTTTGCTTTCCCGGAAGCTTCAACCGCCTCTAATTCGCTTATTAGAATATCACATGCCACAGCCGACTCATGGAAAAGGTCATCCAAGAAAGAGAAATACGGTTCATTTTCTTCGGCACGCAGCCTCAAAAACCACTTTTGCTCTCCATTTTGCAGTTCTTTTTTTGCCAAAACCACTGAGTCGTCTGGCTGCAATCGGCCCGAAATACGAGATAGGCATTTCTGCAAGCTGGCCTGGTCGGATGCTATCTCCAGTTTCCAGTGGTCCCTTGGCTTGACTCTGTACAATGTGAGAATCCAATTCTGCGCCTGTCGGGGTATATACTCAGACGAAGTTTTTCTCGCTTCTGATAATACGCCTACAAGCTTTGAAAGAACGCAACTGGCTTCGTAGGCTATCCCTTCAAAATGGTGCCACGCAAGCTCCGGGTCCGATCTCTGCTCTTGGGCTGTCACCACATGGTAGGTAGGGTCGTCCTGCTCGTACATGGTCCGGTCATAACACATAAACGCGAAAGACCAATCTGTGGACCTCAACTCGCTCAACTCGCGCCACTCGCGTGCAACTTCCTCGGAGCAATAGTAGGAGATATGTCGCATTCGCGCAAATTGCTTGGCGCCTTCTTCAAACTTACTTCGTAGTATCTGAAGGTCGGTTTTTGCCTTATCCACAAGGTTGCTTTTTGCTTCATCCACATCCATCGGATTACCCTAATTCCTTGCAGCCAACCACTGCTCGATATACTCCTTGCACTTGCGGGCTTTCGGTTCGAGATCGGTTGGCATAGGCATGTTCTTGTGCTTTTCCATGCCCGTAATTCTACGGGATTTTGACCAAAAGGCAATAATTCTCCTTGATTTGCACGTTGGGAACAGCTATGGTTGACGCCGTAGGGACGCTCCAGGAAAACCGCCGAGGAACCGGCCGATGGAACCGAGTTACGAAATAGTGCGGTGCTCAGGGTGTGGTGCCCGTAACAGAGTCTGCCCACACCCGGCAACACTTTCGCCGATCTGCGGACAATGTGGTAAATCACTGGAATCGCATTCCGACGAAAAACGGCGACAGCGACACGCCTTCCAGCCAGCAAGTGTTGTATTCTTGAGTCTATTCCTCTTTGCTGCTCTTGTTGCAGTTGTGTGTGGAATTGCTGTTACCCCCTCCCTCATGAAGAGAGATTACTCCGAACTTGTTTCGCAAGAGGAGCAGCAAACGCAGGAATTGAGACGAGACCGTGAGCAGCAACTGGCCTCGCTAAACGATAGATTGCAGGCTGAACTGGCTGCTATTGATGCGAAAGCTCTCCAGCGCAACGCCGCCTTGTATTACGAAGGGGTCATGGGAGCCAGACGATCATTTGACCAACGATACGCACTGACGCCACGTGAAAAAGCACAGTTGAGAATGCGGGAACTCGCAAGCGATTCTGCCAGGTCCTATCACGATGCAATCGTTGCCATAGCACGTGAAGCAGCCCCAAAAGGGGCAGATATAAGTGTGGATGAGTCCGTGTTGGAAACAGCCCTTCACATTGACTTTGACATGTCGAGCATGACATCTGGTGAGAATGGCATATACACAAAACACCACACCAAAGAATCCCTCAAAAAAGAAGTCGTGGCTTTGGTTTCACGGGTGACGAACGACCTGTTTCAGTTCTGCAAAGGACTTGATCTCGAAATCATTTATGTTGGCTGCAGGCACTATGTCAGAACGGAAGACCTTCAGGGCACTACCACCGATAAAAAGACGACCTTATACAAGGTGCGAGTCTGCAAAGACCGAGTCCCAGAGCTCACAAGCAATCCCTTTTTGGATGTTTACTCTACGACGGAATATCTCCAAGTCGACCAAGATAATTTTGACCAGATCGAGCTCATTACGACGAGACTATGAAGATACTTAGGATACTATGCTTTTTTCTTCTCATGGCACTCTTGGTGTGGGGCATCGAAGCGCTTTACTTGGCGCAACGTAACAGGTCGGCCCCTTCGCGGATCAGAAGCCATCAACAGAGCAAACGCCGGAATGTTGGTATCGAGTTTGCGACAAAAGAGAGAGAATTACAACATGAGTATGAGACAAAGAAATATCTGGCTACAGGCGAGACCGTTTATGACCGAATCTTCAACACACAGAACCAGTCAGTAACAGCCCTGATTCACAGAATCGCAATTGAAGCGTTTCCGGACAACTGCTCTTGTGACGTCAAAGTAGAGGAGTTCACACACTTCCTCCTGCTCCTTTACTTGCCCCACAACTCAGGGCAAGCGGCACCAGAGAATGTCACCTCATATCTTCCACCGATTCTGCAGTACTGCTACCCGTACCTCTCAAGTGTTGCTGTTCTTGATCGCACCCACAAGAGCTACTTGTTCTTTGACACCGAGATGTTAGAGCACACGATGCGACGCGGTAGCTTGACAGATGATTTGGCTGAGCGCGCGCGGCAGCAAGGAGAAGCATTCACGCGCTTCAATTCTGTAACGATTGAGTGCGAGACGCACAATTCCCACCTTATGCTTCCAATTGAGATTATAGGCCCCGACGGCGTCGTCACCTGCTATGCCCTATTAGATACAGGTGCAAGCACCACGATGGTGGCTGACGCTGCAGTATTGGAAACAGGCGGTGCCGATCTGCTTTCTGCGCCCCGCAGAACCTTCAACACCGCAAATGGGCTCATGTCATGCCGCATAGTCAAACGCGAAGTCAACGTTGGCGGCTTTCGTAAGCACATCGAAGTGGCAGTAAACCAGAGGGATGAAGTAAACCTGCTTGGGTTGAATTTCTTCGCTGAGTTGGACTATATCATCGATTCCAAGAACTCGTGCATATACGTGTGGGAGAGGTCTAAGCCGCGCACACGGGCGGCACACACGCTCAATGAGCTACGAATCGAAGATATTGCACAGTCTGCCGAACAATGGCTCTCAGAATATTGATTGGCGCCGAGATATGCCCGCACAATCTCGCAGCGTAGCCCTCAGACGTCTTCTACGCCCATAGAATCACCGACCGTGGGGGCGCGGATTGAAACGGTCTGACCGTTGCTCACCGTTACTTAACGGCGCGTCGCCCCCTACGCGGGGGGGGTGGATTGAAACGCATCACGCTCAGGACGGTTCTTGCGGTTTATACCGTCGCCCCCTTCGCAGGGGCATGGATTGAAACTGCTCTTTTTTACACCAATCTTTTCGAAAAATGGGTTTTTGGCTCTTTTTTAGGGCTCGCAAAACTCGCAAAACGCGTTCTTGCCGTGCTATTGCCTGTCTAAGGGCGCATTGTTTGTTATTGTTTAACAGTGTTTTTTGCGCCAAAAAGGGGTTCGAAGATTCGCCTGTCTGACCGGGCAACCGTTAAAGGAACCGTACTGTTTTCTACTGAGAACAGTATTACTCGAAGCCTCTCGCGCGCGTAAAAGCGTTGCAAAACTCGTTCTCGCCGTGCTAATGTCAGTCTTACGGGCTCCCTGTTTTTGCGCTGTTTTTACAGGGCCTTTTTTATGGAGTCGGAAAAGTCGCAATACTCATTTTCAGCCCCAAAAAAGCTGTTGAGACTTCTGTGTGAACAGACAAGAGCCGGCCTCCTTATTGCGAGATCGGCCTATACCGTTCTTTCTTCATAGTGCGCGGAAGCCCCCCCTCCGCTATGTTCGTTCTTGCCAGCTTTTCCGGCCCCCTTTTTTGCACTAAGTTGTCGAAAAATGCCTTTTTGGCCAAAAAATGAAGGTCGAGTTTCGGTCCTATTTGGTTCTCGCTCAGAGAAATTCGTGAAAAAAAACAAGTGCTTGGCCGCGCGGTCTATAGAACGTCAGGTTATAGAGATTCTGCCCCCCATCCCCTCTTGCTGCTTCAACCTCTCAGCCCTCCCGGATTTGCACAGAAAGGCGCAGACATTCGTTCTTGGCCCCAAAGACGCCAAAGAAAACCAAAAATGCTTTGTGTTGCTGTGAGCAGTTGGGGTATGATTATGACAGAGATGTTCAGCGGTTGATTTCGCCACGTCGAAAACGGGATGTTAGCTTGGAAAAGTCTTCTTGGCAACAGAAGAGCAAACGTAGAACACGCGCAGAATGAGGTGCCTTGACGATAACAGGCCTAATTCTTGCGGGGTAGAATCTGAGGGAGCGAAATCATGCAAAAGCACATATTGACTTTTCAAATAGCCTTGATTTGTTTGTTTTCCGGCTGTGAAAGCAACGATGATTTAGATGTTGCGAGACAATACCTCTTGGGCCAGCCTTCTCGTTATGCCGTTTCTCTTTGGGGAGCGCCGTCCGTTGTTATTCCACATGAGAATGGAGGCAAGACAATGGTATGGACGCGACATACCAGCGTTACGCTCCCAGGTCATGCCAATACAACCTTGTATCCAAGTCCACTCGGCCCAACTCAAGCCCATACAACCTATACTCCCCCGACTGAAATCCCGATAGAGCACTCTTGTATGGTGTATGTAGATCCAAACGACATTATCCGTAGCTGGTCCCCAAACTAAATGAACAAACGACAGAAAATAATAATCTGGCTCGGAGTAGGGGCAATGCTCTTTGTGGCGATTGCGCCGCTGGACTATCGCGCAGGCAAGTTTGACGCCAAGTACAGACGACTAAGAACTGGCGATATTTTTGTGGCTTGGGTACTGATAACCGCCGTCACGGGTGCTGCTTTCGTTACTGTGGGCAGAAAGTCTACGCCACAACCCCCCTCTCGGCCACATAATCCTCGCAACGGCGCAGATACTCAAAATAGGGAATCTTGACGCCCCCAATGCGGTGCGGAGCTGGTCCGCCTGGTAGCATCGGCGTAGGATTTATTGCGTGGCTACGCACAAGGAAAACGTTGTAGATTGTCTCTGGCTGCTTGGCTCGCGTGCGGTGATGCTGCAAGGACGAGACACGCCTGCGTTGATGGATAGTAGTGAAAGACCCTGAGGCGACCGGATCTGGAAAAATCGGCCTGTACCGAGTTTGCCTACTATCCTGCCTGTCAGAGGCCCACTACGAGATTCTATGGCGGCTCAGCTTTTGCTGGTCCGCGCCTACATTCGAGACCAAAGCCATGTGTCGGCAAAACATGCAAAATCTTGGAAGTTGACCTGTCCGTCAAGGTTGAAATCGGCTATGTCGCTGTAAGTGCCCGGCTCCCAGATAATATTACAGTTACCTGATAGACCGCCCTGCGGGATAATCCGGCCACCTTTCATATGGATTGTCCCATTGCAAGTGGTCTGACCGGTAATGAGCGTCGTGCCATCACTTGTTTCCAGAGTAGCGCCCTCCGCGACCTCTACACCGCCGACAATATTTGTTGGGCCTGTGAGCTTGATTATCCCGTTGGGGTCAATGGTCATGTTACTGGTAATCCCGCCGAAACCTTCAAATGTGGCGTCAGCCAGTTGTGTAATAGTCGGCGCTGATAAGGTCCCACCAAGAAGCTTGGTAGCAGAATTTGGCTCATTAACGAGGTTGCAGTCAAGAGCAACACCGCCGCCCGAATTAACTTCGATGATGCCGTTATTGACCACATCTTCTGCCGGCTTTATATGTAGCGATGCCAATGGCCCGTTTGCCAATGTGCCAGCGTTTGTTACAGAACCCTCGCAGATAACCGCCAAGCTGCCACCGGACGCGTAAATCTCGCCTTTGTTTCGCAGCAATTCGTCGACCTCGATATAGCCAAAGCCCCAGATAATGCCTGTACCATTATTATCCAACACCTGTGGTTCGCATTGGCCACCATATATGTGAATCCGTCCAGTATTATACAGCGTCTGATCAATCCAGAACTCGCTCTCCGGCTTGATAACAATAGCACCTTCATTCTCTACGTCCCCGTTACCGACACCAACGTCTACGCCACCGACTTTGATTGTAGCGCCTGTGGAATTATGCAAATCACCATCATCTATCAGAATTGCTCCCCACAGTCCAAGCTCGGCCCCGGTCGTATTTGTCACGTTACCCTTAATTGCCATGCGGCACTCACCCTCAATCTCCAATTCGCCGTAGTTTCTAAGCCCATTAGGGTTCATGAGCGAAAGCTCAATCCAATCAGATGTTCCGTTGAGCAGTTCAACTTCCCCGTAGCAGTCTAATTGATTGACCGTTTGGTCTTGTAGCAACCGTACATCTACATGGTCTACCCCGATGCTGTTACTGTCTATTGTCACGGCGAAGGTGTTAAAGGGATTGTTGTCCGGTACAACGCGCGGGTCCCAGTTGTCTTTATTGCCCCATTCACCCTGTTCGCCGCCAACCCACTTTGAATTGACGACACCTGCTTGCAGTTCACAAGCCAGCAAAACTGATGTACAGGCCATTAAGATCACTATTCTCCTGACCATAATTCACCTTCCTTTCTTGTCTCTTTCTCTTTTTATGGGTTCATACTTGGCATAAACGTACACAAACCGGAATAAGACAAAACGTAAGCGAGACTGAGCGGGCCTCACCTGTCCACCGAAATCGTACCGGACCGCACCGTAAAACCAGATACGACCGAACAGGTCGTTGGACCATCTGTTTGCATACAAACCGCTGCCACAAGAGAGTATAGTCAACCGTCCGAAATTGTAATGACATTTTACCAAAGGAGTTCGGCTTTTGTCGAGACGTTTTGCTTGTTTCGGAAAGTTTATTTCTTCGGTCAACCAACCCACCGCTTCTCCCAGGCTGCCTCTCATCGGCACTTAACGCCCGTAGAACCGCTGATCCCGGCTTAGATAGTTGAGTCTACGCGGCATCGAGGCAGGTTGACACGAGGGCATAAGTCGTCTATACTCCTTGTCGCAGAAGCTTGCATCTATGTCAGTGCATCCCCTGAGACGTCGGATATCCGGATTTAGGAGATGGGGCTATGGGCAAACCCGTTGTTTTCATTTCGTCAACGTGTGAGGACCTGAAGCGGACGGGGCATCGTGAGGCCGCCCGCGACGCGGCGCTGGGGGCCGGCCTGTATCCCGATATGCAGGAATACTGGTCCGCACAGGATAATCCGCCGTTGAAAGAGTGTCTGGCCCGGGTGGCAAAGGCCGACGTGCTGGTTGTGATTGTCGCTTACAGGTTCGGCTGGGTGCCGGACGATCAGCCTGAAAAAGACCCAAAGAAACGAAAGAGCATCACCTGGCTTGAGTGTAAAACAGCGAAAGATAATGGCAAGGACATACTGGTGTTTCTGGTTGATGAGGAGTACGAGTGGCCCGCGGAACTTCGTGAGGAACATGAACTGGTGTTGGCTGTCCAGGAAAACAGGCTGACGCCGGAGTTGTCGGCGGATATCCAGTCGCGGGTGAACCGGCTCAAAGAATTCAAGACCTGGCTCAGTGGCGAGCGGTGCAGGGAAACATTTACTACGCGTCAAGACCTTAGGGGCAGGATAGAGTCGGCACTGCTCAAGTGGTGCCAGCGTAAAGGCATGGCTGAAGAGCCGTTGCGGCGAAGACCCGACCCCGGCCAGTATCTGCGTTTGCTGCGGGAGGAGACCTCGCATATCGACATCCGTGGTCTACAGGTAGAAAGCGGTAAGGCCCAGCGATTTCCCATAGACGACCTTTACATACCGCTCAAGACAACCGTTGCGGGTGAGCCGGAGGCATTGAGAAAGGGGAGACGCGACAAGAAGCAAGCTCAGCTTGAGGTACAGGAGAGGAAGCCAATTGAGCTTCACAGCGCCCTGAAACAGGACAGGCTGGTTATTCTGGGTGACCCAGGTGCGGGTAAGACCACATTCTTGCGACGTATTGCCTACGGCTTGTGTAACAGCAGGCTGGCGCTCAAGGCGGCGACAACGGCAGAGACGCTGGGCCTGGACAAGGAGTCTTTTCCAGTATTGATTCGCATGTCCGAGCTGGCCGACCACATCGAGGGATGCAGCAAACGAGGTCATACAGAGCTGCACAAGCAAACGTCACCCGCATGGCTTGCGGATTTCTTGGCCAAGACCAGCAAGGAGCAGGGGACAGGTCTGGATAGGGACTTCTTCGAGAAGGTCATCGAAAAGGGCTCGGCGATGGTCTTGCTGGATGGGCTGGACGAAGTGACAACCAGAGAGCAGCGCGAGTGCATCGCTGAGCTGGTTAGTGAGGCCGCACGGTGCTTTAAGGCCTGCCGTTTCGTGGTGACCAGCCGCCCGCCGGCCTTTGAGGGTAAGGCGGTCTTGCCCAATTTTGCTCAGGTCCGGATTGACCCGCTCGAAGATGATGCGATCGAAGGATTCTTGAGACGGTGGTGTGAGGCCCTCTTTGTTGGCAGCGAGAGGCAGGCTCGCGAGCACGGTGACGAGCTGCTCAAGGCACTTCGTTCGCGGGTCGAGATAGGGCGTATGGCCCGCAACCCCGTGATGCTGACGGCGCTGGCGGTGGTTCACTGGCATGAGAAGCGCCTGCCCGAGCAGCGGGCGGACCTGTATGAGTCGATCATCACCTGGCTTTCCCGCTCCCGCGAGAGAAAACTTGGCCGGCTGCCTGCTGAGGTTTCCGTCAACAGGCTGCAGGAGCTGGCGCTGGCCATGCAGAACCACCCCGACGGTCGTCAGGTCCAGGTGCCGAGACGTTGGGCCGCTGAGCAGATAGCCGGCGAATGGTCCGGTAGATCTGAGCGTGAGCGCATCGGGATAGCAGAGGCATTCCTGGCCGAGGAGGAGCTGGACAGTGGCATTGTAGTCCGCCGGGGCGATGACATCCGTTTCTGGCACCTGACGTTCCAGGAGTTTCTGGCTGCCCGTGCAATCACCGCGCGTTCTGAGAAGCAGCAGAAAGGGATTCTTCTTGAGCCTTCTGATAAGCCCAGCTTGTACCTGGCCGAATGGCGTGAGGTAGTATTATTGCTGGCCGGCGTCTTACACAAACAGGGCCATCGCAAGGTCGACACCTTTGTCTCGGACATCCTGGACGAGGTCTGTGGTGACGGGCAGCTTGCCGACCAGGCACGCTGCGTGGGTCTTTTGGGGGCAATCACGCGGGATCTCTCTGCTGTCGATTACCAGCCGGCGGATCCGCGCTACCAAGAAGTGCTTAACAAGGTCATGGGCATCTTCGATCCGCAGCGCAGCAAGTCCGTCAATATCAAGGATGCTATCGCGGCTGCCGAGGCCCTGGGCCAGGCCGGCGACCCCCGCTTCGCCGAGTCTGCACTGCAAGACAACTGGGTTAGCATTCCGGCGGGTGAGTTTCTCATGGGGGCCCAGAAAGACGACCCTTCTGGGCCGAACTACGATCCTGATGCGTATGATTACGAATCCCCCGTTCGCAAGGTCAAGCTGGAGGGCTACCGGATCGGGCGTTACCCGGTGACCGTGGCTGAGTATCAGCGGTTCATCGAGGCGGATGGCTACAAGGACAAGACCTTTTGGAGTAGCGGTGGTTTTGGCAAGTGGCAGGCTCCGGACGACTGGGATGAGCAGCTTGGGCATCTCAACCGACCTGTCACAAGCGTGAGCTGGTTCGAGGCTTCCGCCTATGCCGCCTGGGCGGGCTGTCGGCTACCGACGGAGGCCGAGTGGGACCATGCCGCGCGTGGTCCCAAAGGCCGAAAGTATCCCTGGGGAGATAGTGGCCCAAATCCCTCACTTGCCAACTATTATGATGCTAAGGTGGGGCACCCTACCCCGGTTGGGGTTTACCCCCGAGGCGCTACACCGGATGGGCTCCTGGATATGGCGGGAAACGTCTGGGAGTGGATGGGGGACTGGTATGACGAGGATGAAGACGTCCGTTCTTTGCGTGGCGGCTCGTGGAACAGCAACGAGAACCTCCTACGGTGCACGGAACGCGTCAGGAACGTTCCAGGCGACCGCAGCCTCAACGTCATCGGTTTTCGTGTTGTTCTTTCCCAGTCATGACCGTAAAATCCTGAAATTCTGTCTGTCTGTCCATCTGATACTCTGAACGAATTTTTTCGGATTTTTGCGAAAAGGATTCGTGGAATCCGGCAGCGTTAAACACACGGTCATCAAAACTTAGGGAGGAAAGGTCATGTCAACCACGGAAATGCTTGTTATCAAACGCGGCTATGATTTTTCAAAATGGCTTCTGAATCACACGGGCAAGTTCCCAAAGAGCTACCGGTTCAGCGTAGCGGCCAAGATGGAGAACGCGATGCTGGATTTTGTCGAAGCGGCGTCCGTTGCGAATATGCGACGCGACAGATTGCCGCTTCTCAAACGTGCAGATGAGGCCCTGGCCCGTTTGCAGCTACTGTTTCGTTTGAGTTACGAGATGCGTTTCATAAACCTCAAGTCATACGAATATGGAAGCAATCGGCTGGTCGAGTTGGGACGATTGCTTGGTGGCTGGATCAAGAATCCGACTTCGAAAGCAGGAGCATTAAAGGAGAAGAGCCCAAATTGAGCCCGTTCTTTGCGTGGCGGCTCGTGGAACAACAACGAGAACAATCTACGGTGTACGGAACGCAACAACAACAATCCCGACAACCGCAACAACAACATCGGTTTTCGTGTTGTTCTTTCCCAGTCATGATTTTTCAGTTGTTACTCTGTTTTCTGTCCCTCTGATACTCTGAAACGCGGCTGAAAAATCGCCCTGTCATTCGCCCTGCTCGTGCGTAGAGGCCCTGACAATAGCCAGCATCGCCGAACGGATCGCAGTGGATAGCTCCGGCCAAACAGCTACGATTTCGACCAGGTCAGCGGGTAGGTTTTGGGTGTCAATTTTACCCTGTTTTGCGGTTGTTTTTGGATTCTCTTTGTAAGCTGGTTTGTAAGCGCCGGTTCTGGCTTTCTGTAAGTCTTTGCCTACGCGTTGGTTGGCATTTTCGGACATCTGACTCTTAATCAGCCGGTCGCAGGTTCGAGTCCTGCATCGCCCATCTTTGTCTTTGGTCATCTCAAACGGTGACACAAACGTCCTACTTTCATTTAAGTGCCGTCAAGGGCAGCGTTGATTCGCAACTCTACTGCCGTATCCAGTCGTAATCGCAGCACATCTCGCCTTCGGTGTTTGCCCGCAAATCAGGCTGAGTCACAAACCTGCAACGATCATGTATCTGCCCTATGATGCAGATTATCTGCCTTGCACCTTTGGTTATGTCTCGTACAGCCAGCAGACATTGTCCAAAATCCTCAAGGCGCTTTTGTAGCCCTGTTCCGACGATGTCATTCTGGCACGCATCTTCAGAACGTCATCAAGTCGTACTCAATCTCAAAACGTAATTTGTGTTCCGCTTCTTCCTGAGCCAACTTTAGAAGAATATCTCTTAATTCTTGCTTCTGAGCTATTGACGCCAAATCAGTGTAGAGCTTTAGTGATTTCTCCTCCTTCTTTATCCCCATAACAAGCAGGTCGACATAACTCATCTTGGCACGTGGTCGAACGTCCGCCACATAATCGGCGATACCAAGATTGCCAACCTCTTCCTCGCCTATCGCAGTCTCACCGGCCTTGACAGCTTCCAACTTTGCCTTGTGCTCGAGCTCCTCCGAGGCTAAATCGGAAAGCAACTTGGCCATCTCTGGCTTCTCTACCATACCTGCCAATTTTACATAGAGATTATACGCTTCGATCTCCCGGCTTACTGCAAAATCCAGAACTTCATCAACAGAACTGAATTTCCTCATATCTCGACTTCCTGGCCCCTGTGGTTGAAAACACCGCTCGCCATAGCCCTCGCGGTCTCTTACTCTCATTCGGGGGCTCCGTGACGGTCTTCTCTTACTCTACTTTTCCATGCCCTCCAATTCTATGGGATTTTACCTAATAGGGCAATCTTTTCCGTCAAATTTGCCTGATTTGGCAACCACTGACGCAGAAATACGCTGGGACGCACTTTCCCCACAACCAGACGGTTACAATTTGCCGGCTTAAAGGCCCCAAGAAGCCGTAAAAGGATTCTGAAGGCGTAAATCCGATATTTCGACAAATCTGTAAAATCGTTGGTCATACGATTAGGTTCAATGTTCTAAACCGTTGCATGCCGATATATGAATTGGTAAAATGTATGCGTGTGCGGCATGCAGAGTGTGCCGTACAATCTTAACAGGTTTTTCTGAAAGGGCGGAAACATGAAGAAATTAGGTGCTATTACAGTCGTCATCGCTTTAACTGCGGGGCCCAGCTTCGGTCTGACATTCATGGGCCCACCAACAAATACGCTCAAGACGGGCTATTCGGGGACCGACTTCGACTACACGTTCAGCGAATCGGACATAAAGGTGCAGGGATATGGCACCCGAGCTCGCCTTGACGAGGTAGAACTGCACAGCACATTTGCGAGGTTTGGCTACGGGATCAATGATAACTGGGAGTGCTTTGTCCGGTTGGGCCTGGCTGTCGCAGAGGGGTCGCCGATCGACGGCGACATCGAGTTCGCATGGGGTTTGGGGACAAAGGCAACGTTTCACAAACAGGAAAACCTAAGAATAGGCGGCTTGTTTCAGGTCCAATGGTTTGAACATGACGATCATCTGGGAATCGGCGGCAATTATGGAGAAGCTGAAATCGATATATATGAGATTCAAGTGGCCATTGGAGCGGCGTGCGATGTCAGCGGTCTAAAAGTGTACGCCGGGCCATTCCTGAACTCTGTTGGGGGAGACTTACATATAAAAGCCGCCGGCAAAGGCCTCTCATATGACATTGAAGAAGATTCTGAAGTTGGGGGCTATGTAGGTTTGGCAACCGAAATTAAAAAATATTTTAACCTCTGCCTTGAGTACCAGTTCACCAGCGACGCCTACGGCATTGGCATCGGGACAACCTGGCTATTCTGAAGAGGGATCTGCTACTATGATCAGAAGAATCGTTCTGATAGCTGCGTTAGTCATTGTGGCTGCCTCAGTCGCCGGCTGCCATACTATCCAGGGCATAGGTCGTGATATCACCACACTCGGTCAGGCAGTTGAGGACGCTGTGGACTAACTGCAGAAGAAAAGCACCGTGCCCTTACTGCGTGGCTTGACTGGGGATAGCGTCGGCGCCTTTCACCCGGCCACTTGTGCCACGACAAAAGGCGTGCACAATGCCCCCGATGAATTTATGAACAGCCAGAGTAACAAGCTGGACAACAGTCCATACAGCCAAGTAGCCGCCGGCTGCACCCCCTAAAGCTGCTGATATGTATAGTCCCACCAACTGTGCCTTGGGCAAATTCACCCAGAAATCGTCCTGCGCGTCGGCTAAATTGCTTAAGCACTGACTCACAGCTTCGGCGTTTGCCTTAAAAAAGGCGGGCTTCATGACACGGCACGCGTCCCAGCCTTGGAGGTCCTGCTTGTACATGCTCAGTGCGGACTGGGCCGAATAGTATTTATCGGCCACAGAGAGAATGAAATAGCACGCACATACAACCCCAGCAAGTATGGCCAGCAAAGGCATAATTCGATGGAATCCACGTCTCTGTACTCTCATATATAAAATATAACTAATCTATGCCGAGGTACAAAAGCCCAGAGGCCCACGCAGGGTCTTTATGTCTAAAATTCTTCACGCAATTTGCACCGCGAAATATGCTCCCATACCGCCCACACAGGGCCCCCAACGACTCCATTAAGCTGCGACTTTTAGGCCGTCAGCTTCAATGGGATTGTTAGGCGAAAATCTATCTAAATCAATCCAATGCCCGACCTCATCCCTGTTACAACATCTCTATCGGCATCCCTACAAACAACACACCCGTACGACCACCGTTGTTAGTGAGACAAGACCGAAAATGGAGTACAACACCACGAATACAATTGGCAATCGCGCCTCAAGATCGGAGAAGTTCAGGCCCTCACCCGAGATCATCTTACCACCCTCCTCTCTCGGGTAAAGTTCGTCCTCGACGTGGTACATCTTGACCGACTCAGGCATCTTTTCTTCCATCTTGCGCAGCGTATCAATGCGCAGCCCCACAAGCATCTTGTACTTGCGGATGAGCTGACACCACCACAGGCAAACAACGATGCCGCCCGTGATCAACGGCAGCGGCATAAGCAGGGTCCATAAGCACCGTGCGCCCATATCCTTGATTAAGAGTGCAATGGCAGCCAGCAACAGCGAGTTGACGCCCACATAGATGTTGGAAACTGTCTGACGCCGCTCAGTGAAGCGTGCAGTGTCATTGACGAAGAGCTTGTATTCCTCAAACTTATCGAACTCAGCCATTCTCGCCTCCTTTCAATAAACATACGCTTCCGGCTCCCGCAAGAGATTTTGGCGGATTAGCCTTGCCAGGGCATCCGGGCCTACCTTGATGTTGAACACGACAATGCGGTCGTACCTCACAATGGCCGCGATCTGGTCACTGGCCGGTTCCGTCTTCTCTCGAACGGCGGTGGCGATTTCGTCAGCCAAACGCCCTGTCCCTTCAATTACAATGATGGGCCACCCATGGCGCACGCTCTGCAAAACCTCATGCTTGGCAACCTGGCCGCCATTAACAAGCACCGTCAAGACAGGGATTTCTTTGCTGAATTCCTTTGCCAGCGCGTACATTGTCTCGGTCTCGCCGCCCCATTCGTTGCTTTCAACTAAGACAAAATGCGAGTGATTGGGATCGAGCGGTGCTCCGTCCTCAATGCACGCCTCGGCCGGTCCCCCGGGGTAGGTAACCTTGCCGGCAGGTGCCACGCCCAATAAGATGGACTTTCGTCCTGTCTCGGCGACGCCCTGACCAATCATGGCCATCGTCCCAACACGCGTGCCGCCGTCAACGATCAAAGCATCTATGCCGGCAGCAGCCGCGGCAATGCCCCTACTGAACAACTCAACGAGATCAGGTCTCAAACTCTCATCGAGGCCGGCTGCACCCCCGGCAATCATGATCACGCCTCTTGGCTGTTCAATATCTAGTGCTTTAAGGATGGAAGCAGCAGCCGTACCAGCGGCTGGAGCAACTAACTGCGCCCGATTGCCATTGGAAAAGACGATTTCCTTTTTGTTGCTGTCTGGACTTTGTTCCTCTGTGCCCATTAGTCATCTCCCATATCGCTCAGATCGACTGGGACGCGGGGCCGCAGTTTCTATGAAGAACTGGCCGGTTGTCTCTGATCCTCTGGTACCGGTAAATTCCGACACCTGGGCCGATAAGGCTCATCGCCTAAGTATCGCTGCCATTCTTTGCGAGTCAGGTTCCACATGAGTAAAAAACAGAAACGTCAGCCCTGCTGCCCTCCTTACTTCAACCGATATCGCTCATATACACGACTCTGCAACATTGCTATGCCTTCCAATACACTATACTACCAAGTTCATCCACAGACTTCAGCCGTTTTTGCCCCTTTTAAGAAAGATATTACTGGCGCAACCGAGTAAAACGCCAGAGTTCCTTGTATTGAATCGTCGGTGTCTCGTCATCTCCTCGCACCCTCTCCTGTGCCCCCAGTCAGAAAACCACGTCTTTCGGTCAATTTTGACACCACCCCGGTTCGCAGACTTGGAGCCAAAAGCCCCAGAAAGCCGCATACGACGCGCAAAATAAGCGGGGCCCACGCCGAACTAATCAGCACAGGCCCCGAACTGGACTGCAAAAGGCATCGGCTTATTACTCAGCCTTGCATCAACCCTCTGCGCCTATGGCCACAGTTGTTCGTCAAGCCACTCATTCGCCAGGATAGCATAGTCCCTCAGGTCGATATGCTTGTCATCACTCAGGTCAGCCGCCGATCCGGCAAGGTATACTATCTCAGCCCCCGACAGAGCATAATCATAGATCCGCAGGTCGTCGATAAGCCCGACGAAATACTTCTCCAGCGTCTGCCCAGTCGCATCAACGTGGTCCGTTATGGCTCCAACATACGCATTATGCTGAACCGCCCCGGAAAGGTCGTATCCGTCAGGTAGGGTAGCGGTATCCTCTAACATGCCATCGACATATACGGCCAACGTGGTTCCGTCTCTCAGCCCGGCGACATGATGCCACCGGTCATCATTAACTGTCGCGCTGCTTATCGCCTGTACCTTATCGACATCATCATCTGTGGTCAGGGTAACCACACCGTCCGGTCCACCTTCGCCAATACCCAGCGTGTACCGTATTCCGCCGGCATTATCTCCGCCGTTGGCAAAGACGGTGGCCGTGTCGCCGGTCTGAGTCGTTTTTACCCACGCACAGATAGACCAGTCGACCGTCCCAAAATTAAGCACAGCCGGATTCCCGCAGTCCACGTAATCGTTACTGTCATCGGTGCGATCGAGACTAATTGCCTGGCCAAGCACACCAGCCTCATAACCCACCTCGCCACCTGGGCTGCCGTGGTGGTACCCGGTGTAGCTGGAACTGTCGCTCAAGTTGCCCTCAAACTCGTAGTGCACCACTAAATTGGCGCTGCTGGGCGCTACTGCCGAAAAAAGCCAGTCCTCCATCATCATCGCAAGCTCTTTATGGTTGACCACGCAATCCTCGACATAATCTACCTTGGCAAAATCGGCTGAACGACGCCAAAGGATACATCTCGAAGGATATAACCTGATATCATCAAAGTACACTACACCCGAACCGCCCGAAATCGTATTGGCCTCGTCACCGAAGCCAATGGCAATCTCCGTGACATTGGTCAGGCTCACACCGAAGTCTGCAAGGTCGATATTCCACGCGTGCCATGATTCTTCCGTTATATCAGTCATATCACCGTCGTATGGCAACTTAGCGCCATTCAGCTTCAAATACATCTGTTCTGTAGCACCGGCAGCGTTGTCTGGATCTCCATAGAACCACAGCGTCAATGCTTTGGCACCGCCCTTGGTCCAATCCCGGCCGATTGCCAAATCATCGATACTCGCTCTGGCCTCGGAATAACGAGCTTTGTCGTTGGCACCGCTGTTGTTGTAGTAATATGGCAGCGACTGTCCGCCCTCATGCACTGTTCCCGTCTCGGCAATGGGGGGCGGCCAGTTACCGATAGTCGAGCCGGTACCATTACCTTCAACAACCGACGGATTGGTCCAGCCACTTCCGTCTCTCCACGTATACCATATCCTGGAACCGGGCTCTCCGGGCGTGTTGGCGTCACCGTACGATTCCATATCGTCAACGACAAGATACTCAGGCGTTGTAAAGTACCAGAGGTCACCTTCCCAGATCGCAGGCGTTGCTGCCTCATTGGCCTCGTTAACCTGCCAGTAGTAAGTCTCGTCCAACCGTAGCGTTCCGGCATCATAGCTGGCCTCTGAAAGGTTAATAACCGGCACAGTACCGTTTACAACAGCCTGCTCATTGGCGCCAAAGTACAGGTCGTGCGACGCTGCATCTCGGCCCGCTCTCCAACTAAGGACTACGTCTGGCCCTACATTTGCCGCACCGTCACGCGGGCTTGGCTCTCTTGCCCAGACCGGTATGTAGAAAAACCGGACCTCGCTCAGGCCATATTGGCTAAGCCCACCCCAGTTACTGTTAACGGTAAGCTTGACATACTTTGCCACGGCGCCGCCGAAATTGACCGTTGTATCGTGTTCATAACCATCCAGTCCGGGCGCCCGAGCAAATTCAGGCACGCCCTCGAGTACCGTCCAGTCGGTCCCGTTGGTCGAATACTTGATCTCAACATCTCTCAGGCCGAAACCGACAAGAGGCTCATAAATCAAATTGAAGTTCCATACCCACATCTCGTGCAGTTTGTAAACCTTGTCAAACTCATATTGGATCCAGGTCGGCTGCGGCCCAGCGCTACTGCTAAGCCAAGCACTCCCCTCTTCCGTTGAGTGCAGATCATTATCGTCCAGGCCTGAGCCGTTCACTGTGTTTTCAGGCCCGGAGTCTACGTTGTACGAGCTGGAGGCTGTGGCAGCTATAATGGACGTGTTGGGAATCGGATAACCAATGGGCTCAACCGTAAATTGCCAGACATCGCCCAGGTCCCAGCCGATAACGCTGTTCGCCTCATCGACTCGCCAATAGTATGTCTCACTAAAATCTAAAACAAGGCTCCCGCTCACCGGATAGTAGTCAGCGTCCTGCGTAGTGACATCGGCAGCGCCGTCGTTGACATCGCTAAAATCATCGCTGAAGTAAATTCTGTGCTTGGGCGACAATCCCGTCACATAATCGCCAGGTGTCCAGCTAAGGACTATCTTGTACGGCGCATCTGACTCTCCGTCAACCGGGTTCGGGTCCCGTGCCTTTTCAGGTGGATAGGCAGCAACCGGTTCGTGAAGGTCAGGCTTGTAGGCGTGAAAGTCCACGTCGATCGCGCCGTGCTGATCCGTAGAGCCAAGGCCCATCTCAAAGTAGCTGTAGTCCTCGTCCTGATCGTTGCCGGCAGTAACCCAGAACTCACCATCCGGTGCACCCGCATTGCCGTCCATCCAGACGGTGACCTTGTGAGTGCTATTTTGCGAGGTGTCAGCCACAATCTGAATCCAGAACTCGTGCCACTGCGTTGGGTCGGCGATATCCAGCAGGTTGAGTGTCCCGGCCTCATTGCCCTGGATGTCCACTGTGCCCGAGGGCGACGTGCCGTTCTGGTTGTTCATGCACAATCCCGTTCGTCCGGCAATCTTCGGTTCGCCTTCCTCGTCTCCGGCCAGAACCAAACCGAACGAGATAATGCTATCGGCGGACTGGCGGATACCAAGCGAGCCCTTGCCGCCGTTGTGCGTCACGTACCCGTTGCCACCCGCCGGCCAGGGACCGGTCGGACTGCCACCATCCCCATGCAGGTCATCCAACGGGGCTCCCGTGGATATACGAGCACGGAATGATATTGTCACACCGTCGTCAAGGATCGTACCGGGATCTGCACCCAAGTCAGCCCCGATGTCATGAGTCCACATGATCTTGCGGTTGCTTGGGTCGCCCATGGCATGGTCCGTTGGATCACCTGTTTCCTGCAGTCGTAAATAGGTCGTGTTGCCATCGGTAAGTATGCTACACCCACCGGGGCTGCCCGAGCCAATTGTCGTTCCGTCATATTGGTCCGAGCCGTTATCGTGGTCCCATGTACCGTCGAGACTGGCACCGCCCGCATCGCCCGTGTAGATGTACGTCCAACCGCCGGCCGGGTCCTGATAATCGACGCCTGCCAGGGCTTTGCCACTGGCCAGGCCCACCACAAAAACACAACAAGCCAAATAAAGCAGTTCTCTAAACATGATAGTCCTCCTTCATAAAAAGGTTAAAATGATGACTATGCTTTGGCTTTGCCTCCTTCCATGCAATAGCCCAATATTGATTGTTGCCAGTGTAGATATCTTCAGTTCGAGGTGTAAACCTTCAGCGCTTTGCCAGACACCTCCTAATTGCGGGACATCGTTTGGGACGCTTTTTTGCAGCCGTTTGCCGTGGCTCTGGAGAATTCACCTTCGAAGTCACTACTGCACGCCCTAACGCTCCTGCCTACCGATAAAAATGGAGCTTGGCACCTAATAATACCAAAATCCACAGTTTATGCCATATTATATTTATACCAAATCCACCACCGTTGCCGCAAGAAAAATCTCTGCAAAATGGCCTTGCAGCGACTATTTCCCCGTGTTTTGAACGGCCATGGGATAGAAAAAGCCCGCTATTGAATCACTGCTCAAGATCTTCCAGTTTGCTATTGCACCACATCAGATTTGGCTGTATAATATTGCAGTCAGAACGGTAGGTGCCAGATGGTTGTAGAATTCTACCATTTTGCGGAACGCAACAGTGGTCTTGCGCATCTCATGTACGGGTAACAAGCGCAAAATCTAAGGAGTCTGATTATGCGCAAACGAAGTGGATTTACGCTAATAGAACTTTTGGTGGTGATTGCGACCATTGCTATATTGATGGCCATCTTAATGCCCGCCCTAAAGATTGCACGTGAACAGGCCCGGGGAATCTCATGCCGCTCCAACCAGAAGACCCTTGCCCTGGCCTACATCATGTATGCCGGCGACAACGATGGCTCCGTTTGTGCGGGCTGGGCCCGTCACAACAAAGTCAATGGTGTGCCACCGTGGGTCATGCCCCCCCTTGGTTACTCAGCAGCAGGCACCATTACTCCTATGGGCAGTGGACCCGTTACGCGCCAGCAACGGTACAACGGACTGAAGGAAGGAGCCTTATACCAATACGTCCAAGATGTGCGTGCCTATCATTGCCCGGGTGACAATCGAGTAACAAGGGGGACAAGCAGAGGTATGGGACTGGAATATCTGATTTACCGCAGTTACTCTCTCACGGATTATATGCGGGCAACAGAACCTTCCGATCCGAAGAAATTATTCAGCTTCAAAAACCCGGCCGCCAAGATGCTCTTCGTAGAGGACATATACGACGGCGCTGCAGGCAACTATAATCATGATGGATGGTCCTATGTGCCGTACTCCAACACTATGTGGGATCCTCTGGGCATCTTTCACAGCGATGCCTGCACATTTAGTTTCATGGATGGTCACTCAGATCGCAAGAGGTGGGACGACAAGCGGACGATTATCTACTGCACCAGTCGAGCGGAAGCTGCAGCCAAGGGCTTTGGCAAGGGACAGCAATTCAATCCACTTAACATTGACCTGGAGTGGCTTGACTACCACTACCCGGGCAAGCAGCGGCAAGCTCCCTAACCATCTCGTCCGTCGCCCGGGTGTACGGATGATGCACTCTCATTCAGACACAATCCGTTCGTAAATGGCATCTTCTTGCATTTCACCACACCGAAGATAGCACTTAAGCAGCCATGGACACTACAATGGCACAGATTTCGGGACAGGGACAAGCAATACAGCTCCAGATTCGGTCCGTGGACCAAAGCTGGAGGTGTCGCCGCAGCCGCAGGAAGAATCTCTGCAAAAATGGCCTTGCAGCAGCTATTTCCGCCCTGGCAACGGCCGTATATCAAAAAAACGCCCACGCTGCACAAATCTGCCTAATCGCTCGCGCGTACCGTTAAAATAGCAGAAAAGCAGATTTCGCGTACATCTATTTCCCCGGAACGAAGCCAAAAATGACCGCCAAAAGAAAAACTCCGCTAAGAGGACAGAAAGCTGCCCTTGCGCATCTCCTAAGAGCGTACCAAATGTGGGCATATAGAAGCCACGTCAGTCCAAGGCACCCAAACAGGCAAATGCGGTTGATTGTCAGGTGAATTTAGAGCAATGCGTCTCTTCTTTGCGACCTCCACAGAAAACCAGAACGAACATTTCAGAAGCTACAAATGGCCTAAACACGCCAAGGACTCCGGTTTTTTCCTTGTTTTTCAGCATAAAGAGCGTATAGTTATATTTGCATTGGTAGGCTCGAAAAGCCAAGACGAGGAGCGACTACTCGGTTCATTACGTTTGGGCAGCTATTTATCGCGGGTTGACAACACTGCGCTCAGAGCACAGTGGGAAATATTAACCTCTTTTGAAAGGGGAAAAAGATGAAGACGACAGTATTGACAGTAATTTTCATTTTGGCTTTGGGCGTGACGGTCCTGCCGATTAAGCTGGCCATTGCAGCCCCGATGGGCTCGGCCTTCACCTACCAGGGCAGGCTCATCGATGCCAACGAGCCGGCAGACGGTCTCTATGACCTGCAGCTCAGGCTATACGATAGCCTGGCCGGCGGCACGCAGGTAGGTAGTACCCTTGATGCCAACGAGGTTGACGTAAACGATGGCTACTTTACGCTCTTGTTGGAATTTGGCTCTGCTGCTGCCATATTTGATGGCAATGCCCGCTGGCTGGAAATTGGCGTCCGTGAAGGTGCCCTGGAGGACCCCAACGTGTATACCGTGTTGGTGCCCCGTCAGGAATTGACGCCTACGCCGTACGCACTTTATGCCGCAAACGCGCCAGGCGGTGCAATTGCCGATAATGACTGGAAGGTCACCGGGACCAATATGTTTTCAATGCCCGTTGGCAATGTTGGTATAGGCACGACCACTCCGAGCAAGAAACTGGATGTCAACGGCCAAGCAAGGTTTGACGGTGAGCTATATGCACGCGGTGCGACCGGTATTGGGCTCGTGGATGATGCCGGGAATTTAGGATTGTGGGTCGAAGACGGCGGCAATGTCGGCATCGGAACGACGAGTCCGGCAGAGAAACTTCATGTTGCAGGTAATCTGCAGACCTCCGGCGTCGTCAGGGTCGCAGGAAACATCGTGGAGCTAAAAGCTGGATTCCTCGCAGGAAACCTTAGGTTTCAATCTGACCAGCTAAGCTTCTTTGGTGGGACAAATGGTATATCGCTCAGAGATGCCGGCGGAAGTACCAAAGCTGTTATGCTGAACAATGGCAATGTCGGTATCGGAACGACCACTCCGAGCAAGAGACTGGATGTTAACGGCCAAGGAGCCTTTGACGGTGAGCTATACGCTCGGGATACGACCGGTATTGGCCTGGTGGACGATGCCGGTGGTTTAGGATTATGGGTCGAAGACGGCGGCAATGTCGGCATCGGGACCAAGAATCCGGCTTCCGACTTACACATGCCGGATGGTCAAGCTCGGTTCGGGTATGACGGCGGCTATCCAGCTATGCGCATCTACAACAATAAGTCGTCAGGTGATGCCAGCGTCTTGAATGTCGAGTCCACTGAGGCCGGTGCAAGTAGCCTGACGTGGGTGCTGTGGGCTACTACTAGAAAAGGCAGAGCCGGCTATTTCAGAAAGTGGGATGACGACAACCAATACGCAGTCTACATATACTCCCCGGGCTCAGGTTCCGAGGGGTTGTACGTCCACGGCAGGTTCGCTGCGAGCGGTACCAAGAGTGGGATCATCGAGACATCGCAGGGGCAAGAGGCGATCTTTGCTGTAGAAGGCCCGGAGGTGGAAATCTACTGCCGAGGCAGTGCACGCCTCAAAAACGGTAGCGCCCAAGTTGCCTTCGACAGGCTGTTCACCGAAGCTATCTCCTCAACGGTCGAGGTTGCAGTAACCGTGACTCCTATAAGGGAATGGAGCGCTCTGTACGTTGAATCTACAAGCACTGAAGGATTCGATGTCCGGTCAGCCGATGGCGAACAGAATGTTAAGTTCCACTGGATGGCCTGCGGCCGGCGAAAAGGCTACGAGACTCGACCGGAAGTGGCGGTGCCCGATCCTGCCGAGGAAATGAGCATCTTGGCACAAAAAGAGACTGAAATGAACAAATAGCACAAGCCGACTTGCTGGCGCGCACCGTTTCACTGTGACGGCGACGCCGACCACAAGTCGCAAGGCTTCCAGAAGTATCGTGTAATGAGTAACGATTTGGGCATTGTGATTGCCAACTGGAAAAAGACAGATGCGGACCTTCCCGGCGATTGCCCAAGACCTGAACAACTGTTGACTTCGACCGCTAAGACGTCGTCATGGCAGGCTTTGGATAAAAGACGCAGGTCTGGTGACTTGCTTCCTTTCCTTCTCCTGTGCCGATACATAAAGCTGAATTCATAGAAATTGGGATTTGACACGTTGTCTTTTGGGACTGACTCGTGTATCATAGTCCTGATACAGGAAAGCTGAACCTTTTTGAAAGGACAGATTATGAGAAGGATAATACTGTTTATTGTGACCGCAGTAATACTATTTTTAATTGCCGGCTGCGGACCAGGCCAGCCGTTCGAGATATAGAAACCTGCCATTGCAGCACGTGTGATACCCGCCGCACGAGTAGCCGAGCTTCTGCCGTCCGATAGACCCCACACTGCTATGGAACCTACGGCAGCCCAGGTGATGCCACAGACGCCGGTAGACACCAGCCACACAAGACGTCCGGCGAACGAGAAACAAGATGCACTCAGCTTGATTCCGGTTAGGCACCGGTATAAAAAACAAGCCGAAGCCTTTGCCGTGTGCCTTAATCTATTGCACCTGCTTAGCCTGTCCACTTCTCCTTGCGCGTCTGATTGTTGGCCGACCGAGTCCCCGCAATTGCCCGCTGAACAGCCTCCGCGTAGCTCTCATGCATTTGGCCGACAGCCTCGCGGTCAGCGGTCAAGGCTTTGACCAAATCAAAACGAGGCAGCTTCGGCGTCGGCTGCTTCAGTGCCCCCAGATTCGCCGCGTATGCCTGAGACTTTCGACCCCAGGCCTTGAGAGCCAGGTCTGATTTGACCAGCCCACCGAACAGACTAATGTCACTCGATGTGGGTGTATCGGCAAATGGCCAGGATAGCCAGCCGGCAGCCAGCGGTCGGGATGCCTCGATTTCGGCACTGATCCAACGAGTCTGTTGTTCCTCACTAAGATATGGATGGTGTTGTGGGGCACCACCGCCATACCAGCCATATTCACCCAGCACTACCGGCTTACCTGTGTGACAGTAAGCCAGAACGGCCTGCAAGTACGCTAGGTTCCTCGCCCAATTTTCGTCACTACGCAATGGGGCACCCATCGTTGGGTAGAAATGAATCGTCACAAAATCGAGCCAGCGGGCCTGACGGCGAGGATTGAACGCTGCGTAACGGCTCGGCGGCCCCAGCCGAATAAGTGGATACGACCACTGTATGTACCCAACCGTGACCAGGTGAGTCGGGTCAGCTCGCCGCAGAGCTTCGACCTGACGCCGCACCCATTCGTTCGCCAGATGTTCGCGAAAGCGCTGCCAATCGCGGAGGCGAGGGTTATCTATGTCGGCCCGATTCTCCGGCGGAAGCACTTTACCCCATTGGTCCGCCTCGGTAAGCTCATCCGACCAGGCGGCTTTCAGCGCTTCCCTGCTTCCATAGCTCTTCTGCAGCCACGCATTCCAGCGAAGAATCCACCCTTTGCAGGTCCACGGCATTTCCGGTTCGTTTAGAAGGTCCCAGGCAAAGATAGCCGGCTCACCCCGATAGCGCCGGCCTACAACATCCCAAAAACGCTCCAGCGCGCCAAGAGCAGTCTCACCGGCAAAACGGTCCGGCCTCCAATAAGATGGCACACCCTCCCAATGGTCCGGCCCCGTCAGTATAAGCCGCACGCCCGTCTCGCGGGCAATCTTTACAAGCGTGTCGAGCTTTTCAAGCGACTCTTCTTCGATGGTATCAGCATTAGGCTGAAAACTACCGGCCGTCAGAAAAACTCTCGCACAGTTCACGCCAATCTCACTCATGACCTGGAAGTGACGCCCTACCTTTTCAGCATCAAATTTCCGCCATAGTTTCGGCGCCCAGCCCGTGTCAGGATCGTAATAGTTCGTGCCAAAAGCTACATACGCACGACCGCTGTCAGACTCCACAAATCCCTTGCCATCGGGGGCCATAACAATCAGTTCCATCCTGGAAGGCTCCGCTGCCTTACCCGCGACTGCAATTACCAAAACTCCCAGCAGCAGCTGGACCGTAAACCATCTTTGCATAGACAACATAGAAGCTTTCTTCAACAAACAGGACCATCGTCGCTTTGGCATTGGGCATCCTCCATTCAGCAGACTTTGCCGATATTGTTATCTAAATCAGTGCACAAATACATTGCAGCAAGCAACCGGGCGGAGTTTGAATCCTCCACAATCACATTCTCTATCCTGGACGGCTTTTAATAAGCGGTCCAGAGATATAGTATCTGCGGCGCACCGAGCTCGTAGAGTGTGTTGCGATTGATTCTAAGGAGATTAGACTTGCGGTACATTAAGAAATCGCTCAGAGAGAACGGCTTGCGATATTGCACCACTTGAGCCTTCTCAATCCCTGCCAGTGACTTGACCAGTTCGATCGCCTCGTCCAGATAGCCAATCTGGTCTATCAGCTTCTCTTTCTGCGCCTCCTGGGCGCCAAAGATACCACCATCAGCCAACGGCCGGATCTGCTCCACCGTCAGTAAGCCCTTTCTGCCCTCGGCGACCACTTCGACGAACCGCTCGTACGCAGGCGTCAGCACCTTGTCCCGCAGATATTGCTTTTCCTCTTCTTCCGGTTTCCTGAAAGAGCTGGGCCAGTCCTTTTTTCGTCCTGATTTAATGACGACCGGCAAAACGCCAAGCTTATCTTCCAGCAATTCCTGCACAACAATGTACCAGCTTATTACACCGATCGAGCCCGTAATCGTAGTTGGCTCAGCTATGATTTCGTCACACGCAACCGATGCATAATAGCCACCCGATGCGGCCACGCCCTGCATAAAGGCGACAACCGGCTTATTTGTCTCTTGGCGGAATTTGCGGATTTCTCTGTAGATTTGGTCGCTACCGGAGATTGTCCCTCCGGGTGAATTAACCCTAAGAATCAGGCCCTTTACCCGCCTATCCTGTCGGGCTGCCTTTAGCTGCTTGTAAACACTCTTAGCTTGTTCGCTGTGTATTATGCCTTCCAAGGCAATCACCGCAACTTTGGTCCTTGCCGGCCCTTTTCGTATCACTTCCTCCGTAAAAACGCCTCTTGGCCCTGTCGTGAAGATGGCAATTATCCCAATTAGCATCAGAACCAGGGCAATATTCGCCACGACCGACACTGCCAAAATAATGCCAAAGAGAATCTTCCAGCCGATTCCTTTGCTCGCAGTTCTTGCTACAGCTCCACCTGAACTCATACCAGGTATCGGCTCCGCCGCTTCAGGCCCGCTCGGCCCTGACATACTATCGTTTTGTTCAAAATCCATAACAAACCCTTTCAAAAAACAACGCCGGCATTATACTCAGCCTAAACCCTCCCGTCAATCTCCAAGCTGTGCCGCTATAGATAGCACATTCCCAGTTAATTATCAAAATCCCTCTACCTTCTCTCTGGCCTGATACGCAAATCCGCGCGGCTTGTGCCCACATAGGCAGGTACACGCTGTTAAGGTCCGCCCGGATCCATGGTCACCTCTATTAGACGTTCTCGAGCGCTTTGGACATATTGAATAAGTCGCCGGCTGTACTGGCCCTTTCGTTCCTTCCAAATCCAATTGATAATTCTCTCTATCCCGGCGATATCTAACCTGCGCCAATCGCCAAAGTGTAAATTGCTGGGCAGACGATTCTCATCAGGTCGTTTCAGCAGCACAGCGATGCCGGCCATCGCCCCCAAGGCCATATTTTTCGGCTCGATGCCATGCTCTAGCGCCAGCCTCATGGTCCCAAATATCCGCTCATTGACACCGAGCTTGCGAACCACGTCCCGACATACCCTCGCAACCGTATCTCCCAGATATGGGTTCGTCATCCGTTCAAGCAGGTCCTCAGAATAGTCCCCGAAGCCTGCATCCGTAAAAAGCTCGTCTCGCAGATCAGCATACTTTCTTATAAGTGCCGCGCCGCACTCGTTCAAAAAAGCGTCTCTCCCCATCTGCATGACAGCAGCGTCTTCCTTGAGTTCTGTCATCTTGTTATGGCCCTTTACCGCACCGACAAACCCAAGCAGTGCATGCACGGCATTGTGACCGTACAGCTTTGCCTCCTCGAAAGGCAGAAGGTCATCCTTCTCAATGAATACTTCGATTCCCGGCCTAAAACCTGAAACTTTCGCTCGCGTCACAAGAATTCGATTGAACTCTTCCACAAGAAACGCCCGCTCAATACCCGGCGCTATCGTTACCAGCTTCGCATCCGCTATTTCACCAGAGTCGGTGACAACCCGGCTCATCTTGCCAATCACCGTGTTCAAAAACTGCACATTTCTTCCGGCGAGCGTACCCATCCTCTCCGTAACTGCCTCTTCCAGTAGTTCCGCTGCATGATTATTGTTTTCGGCCGTGTAAATGATTGTCCCCTGCGCACCGCTCTTGGTCAAACCATCCCCAACCAATGACGCAACACTGCTCGCTCCGCCGGAGTCATAGAAATCCACAGAGGGAAGACACGTGGCCATTTCCGTGGCCTTAGTCAGAACCTCACGAAGGATTCGTCTGTCCCCTGCATCGGTGGGATTAAGCAGCTCAACACCGTCGATCTTGAGCGCTTCGACCCCGTTAGTCTTGGCCACGTTGACATAGTAGCTACCGTCGTTTGCCCGTACCGCATCGACCAATTGCTGGTCAACCTCCGCTGTTACTATCCGCGTGAAATTGCCGCTCTGAAATGCCTCTTTGACAAACAGCCCGGCCTGAATCGGCCCGAACCCAAAACCGGTAAAGACATGTTCCGCCATGGCTATTGACCCGCGGCCTCAAGAAATCGCTTGATCTGTCCCTTATCAGTCAAGACCGCCATTTCCAAATCGTACGTCCGGCTCTTGCCTGCCCCCAGTTCAATCAATTTCTTCTCCTGTCTCGCTTTAGCCTGCCCTACTGGCGGATTCGTCCCGGGCTCCAGCCCGGTCACGTATTCGCCCGGACCCCAGTGCTGCCAATTAGCCAGGCACGGCAACTGCTTCTTCTTGTATGTAATGGCAACTGCAACACCAAGCCGCCGATTGTAAAGCCCAATCGTACAGACGCCTCTTCTATCGGCAGCCACATCAATAAACCCGCAGGCCTCGCCGCCACCTCTGTGACTGTCGCGGGGCCTCTGGCACTTCCTGAAATTGTGCCTGCTATTGAAAATGGCGTTATCCATTTCCATACCACGTGACATCCACTCACCCTTCCACACAATCTCCGTCCCCTCATCGACCAACGGCCAGCCGAAGTTGCAGTGATACAGTATCATATGAGGCGTCGCTGCATTGCCCACATTAGTCACCACATCCTGAATTCTAACAGTCGCTTCTCCAAGCGTGCTCGATATGGTCCGCCTCAGTTCCAGGTTTGGCCCGAACACGCGAGACTGCTTCATAATCGCTGTTATACTCATCTCCAGCCTTCCGGATGCCGGGTCAGGCTGCACAGTTGATTCGACCCTGCCCCGAATATTGCTGATACGCCCATGCAAACCACGTTCGCCAAACTCATCACTCTCTGGCCCACCAACATGGGTTAAGCCGCATGTTGTCAATAAACCCCCGGCAAAAGAGTAAAGCCACTCCAATCCCCTGTTGGCATCAGGCCGAGGTCCAGTCACACCGCCGTGGCTAAGCCATGCAAGGCTGTACCGATTATAGAAGGCCTCGACAATATCCAGCCCCCTATCGATTACAACCTTATATCGAAGACCCGACCCGGTGTTCACCCACGCGATCCGTGTCCCCTTGCCCGGACCGTTATCTAAAACCGACGTTTCGATCCCTCCGAGCTGAGCGTAATTGATGACTTTATTATGCCAATTAGATTGACGAGCCTTGCTGGTCATTTGAATTCCCTTTCAGATTATTAGGCCAAAGCCTTCCGCAACTGCTCAAAACTATCGTAAGTGATTTCGCTACGGACTATCTTGAGCATCTTATCATAGGCTTTGATATTACCGTACCTGTCATCAAGCGGTGCCTTTATATAAAGCGACGCAAACAGATTCCCCATCTGCACCGCCTCGGCAAAGTCCATCGAACCGCTCTTGAATTCGTCCAAATTGCACGCCACATACGTAATCAGTCCCGCCCGGAACGAGTCCCCTGCCCCAACTAAGTCCACGACTTCGCCCGCCATGAACAGAGATTTAATCTTCTCAGGACCACCGACGCGTCCATCGCGACAGATATGCTTTTCGTATGCACCGTCACTGACCGTAACGCCCAACAGCCTGGTTCTATCATCTCTTGGCCGCAAGTGCCCTGTCAGAAAGTCGAGAAAGTGCACATTGTTTTCGTGCTCTTCAAATTCATCCCACGCCCGCCTCCCGGCAAGCGTATTCTCAATCAGTTTCGCTTCGTCGCACGAGGTAAAGAACAAATCGACTTCGGGCAGTAGCGGCTCTAATAGCTTATATTCCTTCACCGATTCGCCTGCCGCTATTAGTTCCTGTGGATTTGCCGTCAGCGTGTGACTGTCGACAATTGTCACAGCCCCCCTGCTGCGACACCACTTGACAAATTCAGCCAGGTCGCGACCTCCATTGGCGTCACCCCGCTCCGACAATCCGGAATACATATAGTAGACTATGCTCGGCCTCAATCGCTCAACGGCACCTTTGAATATCTCAAAATCAAAATCGTCATTGGCACTGGGAAAATAGGCGATGCCGCCTCTATCTTCTCCGGTCGTGCTATGAATAAACGTAGTCCCTGTTGGCAACTCCGGGTGTATATGAATTTGCGACATATCAATGCCGTTGGCCGTCATCAGATCATAAAAAAATCTTCCCTGGGCATCCAAGCCACCACAATTGCCCTTACCAAGGTTGGCTCCAATGGCAACTTTCAAGCCTGTCCTCGCCATCAAAGGAGCAGAGTTGCCGGGCCCGCCCGCAGTTGCAGAACCCTGCTGTATCCACTCCCTAAAGTGCGACTGAGAGTAACTCGGTACGTCTTCGATCTTGCACTTGGCCAATCCGCCTTTGCCCACTAACTCATCGACAAATTCAAATTCTGGCCTTCTTAGATCCGCCACGGCCGTATTCAGAATCAATACATCGGTACCCATGTTTCTTACTTTCACAAAATAACCCCTTAGTGCATTTCCGCCTCACATGTCCCTATCGCACGCCTGTAAAAATTGAATTGAACGTTAGGGTGTCCTGCCAACAGCGACATCGGCACCGAGCTATCACGGATCTTCTTGCCTATCATAAGCGTCGTCAACCTCATCCCGAACGGATTGTCGTGCGTCCCCGCCTGCCAGATTGAAACCTTTTCTGCCTTCCACGTCTCCACAGGTCCCACCGTGATTGCCTGAGTCGGAACACCCGTCACTACGCCACCGCCGCTCGTCCGCGCATTCTGCATAATGGTCACCGGGTGCAAATCCACAACGCGAGTCGTAAGCTGACAATATTCCTCTGGTTTTGGCGGCTCATCCTTATATTTCCCCTCCCGCTTAACTGGGTCATTGAACGCCCAGTGCTTTATGTCACCTTGACCACCTTGCATAACCGCGCAGCGAACACCGTCCCAGCTCTTAATGTACTCTCTCGCATCGGCCTTGGGAAAATGAATGTTAGACCCCGGCATCTTCAATCCATCATCAATCCTATCGAAGCAAAGCTCCATATCCGCTTTCGCAAAAGACAATGGATGCGACCGAGGCACCTCCTTGCCATCCATGTACCATTCGTCCATACCCCAAAAATGGGCGTCCTTGAGGCTCAGCTTCAACTCGTTCACGATGCGCGCCACCAGTGGTAGCTGCTCGGTCGGACCAATCGGCCCACAAATACCTGCCGGATTGTCCCCAGTCGCTTGCCTCCAAGCCGTGACATATTCCAAAGCCTCGGCAACGTAAAACTCCTCAAGCGTATCATAGAACACAACCTTGAAGCCCTCTCTGGATAAACCCGCCATATCTTCAGCCGTCAGTCTTGCTGCATCGTTAAGAATTTCATCATCGAGCGTAGTATAGTCCCACCATTCCGGCGCCAACATGCTGATCTTCCGTCCCATCCTTGCTCTCCTTACTATATGTGCACAAGGTCACCGAGCTCGGCCCTTAAAATATTATCCTGCGGATATGCATGCCCCAAATGCTGCCTGAAGCCTTCGCCGGAACCACATCCTATCTCCCGCCCTCTCTTTTCGCAACAGACCTTCATCATGTTCACGTATTCATCCATACCATGATGCGTTAGAAGCCAATGCCGCTGGCTTTCATGGCAGCAAAGCATCCTTTCCTTCACGTCCATCACGCCGCTTATATCAACTATCATGCCCGGCTTTATCTCGTTGCCGAGTTTATCTTTATGCTCTGCCGGGTCCATATAGTAAAGATATGGTATAGGTTCGAATGGCTCGGCACCCAGCGTCGCGATATTAACGACCCCACACGAAAAACACGCTGTTTTAGCAAGCCTGCTCGCCACCTCATGGTCAACCATATAATCCGAAGGGCTCGTGGTAAAAACGATAGTGGGTCGCACCCTTCGCAGCAACTCAATCGCCTTCAGCAGAGTTGACCTGTCATACATAATGAAGATGTCGTCACATTCGAGACAATGATAACTACCATCCAACATGCTCACAGCTTTAGCAGCTTCAGCTTTGCGAATATTGCTGATTTCTTCTCTGCTGTACTGAACCGTACCGCAGTCGCCAGGCGTCATCGTCGCAATGTGAATCTGCCAGCCTTTCTTACGAAGCAACGCAAGTGTCCCCGCGCAGAAAAACTCCGCATCATCAGGGTGCGCCCCCAAGCTCAAAACAGTCTTCTCGCCTGTCATAGCCATTCTTCCACAAACGTACCCGGTAACCTATTTACCCATCAGATGATTTGTTACTAACATATCCAACCCCTCGTAATCCCGCCGCTTGATAAGCTCCTCCACCTTCGACCTGTCAAGACTTCGGGCAAGTTCGACTAATTGCAGGAAAATTGTCCTGCTGTTAGCTAAATGTTTGGTAGCGACCTGCTGCTTTTGCGTCCGCATTGCCTTTACATCCAGGCCTACAAATTCGCCCCTTTTGCCGTAGTCGTATTGGTCGAGGATGCGTACCTGGTTAAATGCCCGCCGCAAATTAATCGCGCCGAAGGTCCTGTCCTCATCGAACTTCAAACCGTTCTGATCGTTCAGGTGAACGGTAAACAGCTTATCATACGCAAGCGCGAAGCCCATCTCATCCGAAGGGTCCAGACCGGCTAAGATAACGTGAGCAGTCTCTATATTGACCCCGACGCGCTCAGGCTCATTGGTAAGATAGGCGACGGCAACGGCATGCCCGGTCGTCGGGATATACGCCTGGTCCATCGGCTCATTCGGCTTGGGCTCAATCGCAATCTTGATCTCAGAATTGTACCCCAGCATATCATTTATGGCCTCGACGATTTGGTCGACAGCCGCCCTGCTGTCCTTCGCCTCGCGGACGTATGTCCCTTCACGCGCAAGCCAAAGAACAATCAGCTTCGTACCAAGAGCGTCGGCAATATCAATCATCCGACGGCTCCGCTCTCTGGCGTACTCTCGACATGCCGGGTCGTTGGAAGTATATGCACCGTCAATCGTGCGCGCATCTTCCCACAACCGGGGCGCAACAAATTCCGCAGCCAGTCCTTCGCTCTCCAGCATCCTGCCCACGCCTTTAGCCTTGTTGACTATCTCCTCGGCACTCAGCCTATCCATATCCGGCACGGCATCGTCATCATGAAACTGAACGCCGTCAAAGCCAAGCTTCTTATACATCTTGAGCTTCTTGCCGAACTCGATACTATCTCTCACCACTGGCCCAAACGGGTCCGCTCCTTCATGAATATTCCACGGACCAAACGAAAAACGATATTCTCCAGCCATTTTTGTTTCTCCTTAAACCACCATTAGCTCTCTTTGCCATTCTGAGCCCAATAAGAAGCCTCTTATTCAGCCCCGCTCTTTGCACCGCGTCCCTTTTCATTGAGCACGGCTTGGGCGTGACGTCGATAGTGAGCGCGAAGGTCACGCGCGTAATCCTCTAAAATCTCTTCGCCGAGGCCCTCATAGTCTCCACAACGATACAAAGCCCGCGCCAGAACCAGCTCACGCAGCGAATAGTTGCGCGTCTTAGTGTCGCTGGAGTTAGCCGGCGTTCGACGCATCGCTTCCTTAATATCAGTAAAAGCATGACCCGTCATGCCGGGCTTTTTCAGAAGTTCTAAAAGCGCCTTGGCACCGCCGGGGTCGCCCAACGACTCAAGCCCCATAGCCACCGCGCGGCAATGCGAAAACTCGCTTCCGGCGTCCAGATCCTTGACCTTCTCAACAATGACGCCAAGGGCCCGCTTATCACGCGTTCGACCCAAAGCGATAATAAGGCTATCGACGTCACTAAGGCTGGCACCATACTGTCCCATACCCGTATAATTCCAACCCTTGTCCCACTGCCTGGACGCCACGGCATCCGCAAGAGTGTCGGCACCTATCGCCTCACCCAACATGCCCAGGATATGGGCGTATGCAAGTTTAGCCTTCGGCGAGTCGGCACTCTTATAAGCCTCTCGAAGAAGTGGCAAGGCTCGTTCCGGCTGAGCAAGCACTATATCCAGGCCCTCGAAATCATTCGAGACCCTTTTTACAGCTTGCACAAGATCCCCTTCAGCTACGCCAAACGAATCTTTGTCTGTCAAAACCCTTTCCGGTAGACTACCTTTCTTAATCAGATGTCTTTGCAGCGCCTTTATATCAACGTCACGTACGCCCCCACCAGCCTTAGCAGCCATCGCTGCCGCGACACCCGCTGCATAACCTTCGTTCTGGATATCTGCCTGCATCCGTAAGATTGGTACCGCATCCCGATGGGCACTGATAGCCAATCCCGTCACCAGAATACCGTCAAGCCCCTTCGGAACCAGGCAGCGATATGGCACGTTCGCAATCAGCCCCTGTCTGCCGGGCGGCACCAGCATAAATACTGGATGCACTGTAAACCCATGCGTGTCAAAATCGCTTTTGCCCAATACAACCGTGTCGCGGTACGTACGATTATTGCAGATATCGAGCGGCGACATAACGAAGTCACCGACAATTCGCCGGCGTTCACGCGTGTCTATCAGCTGCCCAAGGTCGTATGCACCTTTGAACTTCTCCTTAGCCACGACAAACGCACGCCACACGTCAAGAACATCACCGTCGTCGATGAAGGTCCAGTCCGTATTTGTATATCGCCCCCCGATCTCACGCGGCGGAAGCCCGGCACCCTGCACCGCAACACCAGTCCCATCAGTGTAAACACAGGCTGCACCAGCCGCAGATGCAATGTCGGCGTTTCCGGTCGAATCTATCACCACTTCCGAAAGGACAACACCCCGGCACTCCGGCGTGACAACCACGACACCCTTTACGCGCGCATTCTCCACGAACGCACCGCAGCCGAGCACGCCGAACCAGATATCAGCGCCGGCTTTGCGCAGCTCACGCCGGTACCATTCCATCTTCAACTCAATATTCCACGCTTGTCCCCTGTTGCTGCCGGCTTCTTCGCTCCCTCCGAGGCCCGCCAGACCCTCATCAATCTCTCTTGTAAAGCCCTCGCGGTAACCATGGTAGTACTTACCGATAAGTCCAAGCGTCCCTACCCCGCCAAGCCCATTGAGGTACTCGACGACGAGCGTCTTAGCCCCCTGCCGTGCCGCCGCGATGCCCGCCGGTGCCCCGCCCGTACCGCCACCAACTACCACAACGTCGTATTCTCCCACCACAGGCACAGCCCGCTTATCCGCACGAACGCTCACCCGTTTGGCTTGCGCCGCTCGCACCCAGGCCAGGTCCTCCCGAATGTCTCCTGAAGCAACCGCCTTCGCCGGCTCACCGCGAAGTCTCACGTCCCTCAATCTTGCAGTCGCCCTTGCCTCGGCAGCAGCCGCAGCGCCGATCCGCCCGCCAACCGTCATGTACTCCAAGGGCCGTAGCAGCTTCACCGCAGCAATTCGTGACACGTCCGCACAGCCCCCAAGCACGAATACGCCTTCAACTCCCGCAGGCCGAAACACATCCAGATGCACCTCCTCCGCGCCGGGCCACCTGCCCGATAGCCTCTTCTTACCCTTCATCGCATCCGGTGGCACCTGGAAAAGGGCCTCCGACGCGTCACCTTGCTCCCGATGCCAAGTCTTATCACGTGCCACCTGTTCAGCCTCGGCAAACGAAGCAAAAGAGCCATCCTTCATCGGAATCTCGAGCATGAACTCGACAGCCTCATGCCTGCGTCCATCTCCGGTCAGTATCGGCGTCGGCATTTTCTGCGCCTCTGCGTGTTTGCCCTCTCGCACACCACCGCCGACCACGATGCGTTTGAAACCTTGCAAACCGCCTGGATACGCCCGAAAAGCGCCCCCAGCCAGCCGTGCTATGCCTGCTCGCGCCGTCGCGTCGATGACCACCTTGGCCTTGACTGCCTGCCGACCGGAACGATTGGCCATCACGATACCGGCAACCTTCCCATTCCTATCTCGCAGCACGTCCGTCCCGTAGCAGCCAAACAGAAACTCCACACCCGACTCCAGCAGCGCCCCATCCAGCGTCCGCTTGACCTGCATCGGTGTCGGAGGAATGCGGTATTCGCTGCTGGAAGATGTCTTACCACTCTGCTTCGGCTCAACACTAATCTCACCGAGAAGAATTCGATTGACACGAGGGCTTTTACTTACGGAGAATTTCACATACCGGGCCGCCTCACCCACCGCCCCTGAAAGCCCAATCGCTGAGTCCTCGAACGAGCCTTGACCAAGCTTCTCATTCTTGATGACCGCCACCTGCTTCCAGTTTTCCCCGTCGTCACCGACGTAGACTGTCACGCTCTCCACCTCAAAGTCATTGTCTCGCTGATAAACCATAACGTGAACCTTCTCGAGCCGATGTGCCTCAGCCAGCTCCGCAGTGATGGTTACATCACCGTCATACTGAACGCTCTGCGAAGCCGCGCTGTGCCACTTGCCGTCGGCAAGAACTGATGGCGGCTGAGTATCTTTATGCACCCCCGCTGACGCCTTATCCGCCTCGTAGTTGAAAGGAATCCCGTTCTTCAGAAGACCTCCCGCGGATGGCTCGGCAAAAAGCTTTTTTGCAAGTGGAGATGTCGGCTCCTCACCCGGCTGGAGCCACAGCCGGTATGTGCCGCACATATCCTCTCCCAGATACGGCCGACTTGCCGCAAGAAAAACCTTTGCACCTTCTTCTGCCGCTTTAACAGCCGCAGCGACACCACCCGATGTCCCACCGACAACCACCACGTCAACATCGTAAGCTACAGGAATATCCCTCGCAGATTCGCTAACTGCTCTCTCATAAGCTGCCAACCCCGCAGGCACTGCCGGACCTACCTGAAGTGTGCTCTTGTCTCTGGCAGCGCTGTCTTTAGGTTCCTTGTAACAGCCCCCCTGCACCAATAATGGGCAAGCGACCATCAGAACAAGTGTTAGCTGAACTAATTTTCTCATCTTTAGCGTTTCCTTATCTACGGATGTACTCAGTTCGCCCGCTAACACCTTCTTCTCTGCCCGCTCACCGCCCGAATTAGCCCTTATTCTCTGGCAGCCGCCCAGGAACCATCGTTTTCCTCGATGTTAACATTATCTGCCCGTCCACTCATTTGCAACAAGAATCCTTTGAAGTTGCGGACGCTGACCAAAAGTACAGCCAAAAACGTGGCGAGGATTTGCAGAAAAAATGTTACAAAATCACAACAATTGTCAGTTGACGGATGACCTCATAGCAGCCCCCAGATTTACTCTGGGGGTCTACTGTCTTACGGTACGATACTCCACGTGCCTAAGATTTCCCGCCACCGGCCGCTGCCAGGCATTTTGGCTGTTCGGCTGCACCCAATACTTCTTGATCAAACCTCGGCTTCGGATACCGCTTTCTTCGTGCGCACCTCCTGGGGCTGGTACGTAAGAGTACGAATTTACATGGTAGCATTCACGCGACAAAAGCGAATAATCAACTTGTGCCTTCAGCACGCATAGCAGACTGAGCCGCTGGCAGCAGACTGACAGCGAGGAAGGTGCGCCGATGTAAAAATTCAAGAGAGTCAATCATAACCGTTGACGGATGACCTCATAGCAGCCTCCAGGCCTGCCTGGAGGGCCTTTCCAAAATAGTCAATCCACAATAATCAATAATCAATTAAGACTGCCCTGCTATTTCCTGTTTCGCGGTCTGCCAGCCCTGCCGTATGTGCGCGCTTAAATGCGTCCAAAAACTCGTTCTTGGTTGAACAAACGCGATTTTTTCTCTCAGTTTTTCCTTGTGCTCCCACGCCACAAGTCTTATAATTATGTTGTTGTTCAGACGCTCTTAGAGCGCTGATAGTGAGGAGGCGAAATGCGGTCGTATTCGTTCAATTGACTTTTTCTGTAAGTCTTGCCAGAAAATGGCGGTGCGCGCGGTGTGCGCCGGGAAATATTAACCTCTTGTGAAGGGATAAAGAAATGAGAACGACACGAATTTCAGCAATCTTGGTTTTGGCT
>SMTZ1_10000154_pt1 | contig 65058 bp, 56 predicted proteins | sample DeeMarSWOR136_30_FD_25667 | JGI IMG/M metagenome (IMG submission 25667) | reverse complement strand
AGTATCCATTTTCAGAGATGGAGACAAGATTGTAGACAGTGTGTTCGGTCAATACTCTCTATACAAGGATGGGGAAAAGATAAAAGACGGTATCCTAAACGAGTATCTGGATTTGGGTTTCTGTGATCTGAAGATAAGCGCCCTGAGTGAGAAAGCACTAAGAAGAACGTACATACTGACCATTTATTCCAGACAACAATTGGCACTCGCGCTGCGGAACTCAGTATCAATTAATATACTAGAAGCAGACAAGATTGAACAGGAGTTCGGCTCATCTGGTGTGCCTTTTTCAGGGGAGGGTGCTTCCAAACAGCTTGTGATGAGCAAGTCAATAATTCCTGGAATGAATCTCATCGGTATATTGAGAATTAGCGTTCATTGGGGTGATGCCGGAGATGCCTTACGCATTGCGAATACGCTTTCGCAACAAATACTTCTGGAAGACAGGGGACAGAAGTCGCAGCAGTTTACACAGTCAAAGGCTTTCATAGATTCGCAATTGGTTTTTTACGAGGGCAATCTAAACAAACTCGAAGAGGATGTACGACGCTTTAAAGAACGTCGGAGTATTGCTGACCTCCAAGCCTCCACTCAAGCTCTGATATCACAAGTTTCCGAGTTAGAGTCAAGGAGAAATCTACTAGAAATAGAGCAGAATGTCCTTACTGACTTGAGTACATACCTGGCAAAAACAGAAGCAATAGGTGATACGGTGCCCAGTTACGCCGTTACTATGCTCTCAGATGCCGTCCTCCGTGAGTTCTATTCAGACCTCCTGCAAGCAGGGGCAGAACTTCGTGGAAGATTAAAGGAATACTCCGGTAACCACCCTAAAGTCATGGAAATAAGGGCGAGATTAGGTGGTCTTAAGGAACAACTTAAGGAAGAGGTAAGAAAAAGGATGTCCTCGGTAAAGGCTGAAATATCCAGTTATAGCACTCAGATAGTGATGCTCCAGCGGCGTCTTGAAAGTGTCCCTCAGGAGGAAATAAGTTTGGCAAGGATGGAGCGGGATAGGGAAACTGCAGAGAAACTATATACTTTCTTTGCCGAGAAGCTCGAGCAAACCCGCGTGCAAGAGGCCGCCGTCACCTCAGACTTGAAAATTATCAACCCGCCTTTTGTTTCGTTAACACCTATCAATTCTCGTGGCCGTCGCAAAGGCAGCATACTTGCGATGGTAATGGCGATAATGGCTGGAGGTCTAGCCGTGTTCTTAGCTGAGTATCTAGACAACACAATAAGGGATCCCGAGAAGATCATGAAGAGTATAGGTATACCTTTGATTGCATCTGTTCCTGCTATCGAGAATGAAGTGGGCGAATCAAAGAAACTAAGGTTGCTCCGGACGATGGGTATTACAGTCCTGTCTGATTTCATATTGAAGAACCTGTTCGGCAAGAAGAATGGAGATTTGAGTGAACCTGTAAGGCTTTTAAACGCTGATGTCAGTTCTCCAGAGTTTGAGGCATTCAGAAAGCTTGCGGTGAGTCTCGATTTTATCCATCCGTATAAGAAGTATCGGGTTTTGTATGTGACCTCATCAGGGCCTGAGGAAGGCAAGACTTTTCTTGCACTGAATTTCGGCTATGTTATTGCAACGATGGGCAAGAGGGTTGTGCTTATTGATACCGATTTCAGGAAGAAAACCGGGCACCTCACTGATGTGATAAAACTGAAGAAAGAACTTGGTCTTTTTGACATACTCATGGGTGCTGTAGAGGCGCAGGATGTAATGCTGCCCCTAAGTGTGAATCATAGACGAAACAAGAAGCAGAATAGTCAGGGTGTCGATCTTTTACCTCTGGGTAAGGTTCCCTCTAACCCCTTCGTATTTCTCGAGTCAGATAGAATGAGGAATCTGATTATCGATTTAAAGAATGTTTATGACTACCTGATAATTGATGGAGTACCTCTATTGTTATTCTCAGATGCGGCATATTTAGCTAACTTTGCCGACGGTGTATTGCTAGCTGCTCGTTACGGAAAGACAACTGCTAAGGAACTTGAAACCGCGCGCGATATCTTATTGGATGCAAAATCAGATATAATCGGGGTGGTCATGAATGACGTTCCGAAGACGCGAGAGAGTTATTATTATCGTCACTATTTCAAGTATTATTCAAAATATTATAAGAAGGAAAGGGTATAAATTTCAATATCGTGTTCGTTTTTCGTGTTCCGTCATCGTGTATAAATATTTGTAGGAAGAATTTTTTAGAGTTTCTTTATTTTTTTCTTGAAATTGAGACACTTAAGGCTCTTTGATAGCATAAAGGCGGTCAGGACCCGGCCCACGCAGCTACTTCCCACAACCGTTCCCCGATACAAGGTGGCAATCCCGTGTGTTCTGACAAGGGCGGTAGCTTATCCTGATGGCTGCGCCAACAGGATAGGAGTTATTAAGTTATTATGTGATTATGCTATTTTTCCATGAAGAACGATAAAAAGCCAATTCATTCATTCGAAGATCTTGAGGTATACAAATTAGCCAGAGAGTTTTGCAAGAAGGTTGGAAAGTTTATTAAAATGCTGCCCAAAGAGGAAGATTACAATCTCAAACCACAAATGAAGACGTCAGCCCCGCACTTTGTGTTATGTATTACATATACATATTGAAAAATCGGAAGTATGAAGATAAGATTTATATTGGTTTCACAAACGATTTGAAAAGGAGAGTCATGCAACATAAAAGCGGAAAGAACATAGCCACACGGCGGATGCGGCCGGTGGACGTAGTCTACTACGAAGCTTATAAGTCTAGAGAAGATGCTAGGAATCGCGAGTGCCAATTGAAACAGTACGGTAATGCTCTTGGTCATCTCAAACGCAGAATATCTAATTCATTAGAAATGATACATAACACATAGTGCGGGGGGAGACAAGCAGATGAAGGTTCCATTCATAGATCTTGGCCGGCAGCATAGGCCGATGAAGAAAGAGTTAATGGATGCATTCGAGATGGTGTTGGATAGCAATAGTTTTGTACTTGGTGATGAGGTGAAGAAATTCGAAGCAGAAGTGGCTGAGTATGTGGGTGCGAAGCATGCGATCGGTGTGTCAAATTGTACTAATGCGTTGCTTCTGTCGTTACGTGCCCTGGGTGTTAGTCAGGATGATGAGGTCATCACTACTCCATTTACCTTTGTCGCCACGGCCGAAGTCATCGCAATTATTGGTGCAAAGCCCGTATTCTGTGACATCGAGCCAATGACCTATAACATAGATGCTGAAAGAATTGAGTTGTGTATTTCGAATCGTACAAAAGCTATTATGCCTGTTCACCTGTATGGCCAAGCGGCGGATATGGGTAAGATCACGAAAATTGCCAGTGATAGGCGACTAGCCGTCATTGAGGATATGGCTCAGGCTATTGGTGCGAAATACAAAGGGAAGATGGTTGGAACGTTCGGCGAGACGGCGTGTATCAGCTATTACGTTACCAAAAATCTGAGCGCCCTTGGTGATGCGGGTATGATTTTGACCGACGACTCGGACCTAGGTGACAGGATTCGAGCCTATCGCGTCCATGGTGCTTCGAAAAAATATCATCATGATTTTCTTGGGTATAATGATCGTCTAGATGCATTGCAGGCAGCATTCTTGCGGATAAAGCTGAGACGCCTTGATGAGTGGAACGATATGCGGCGGCAGATTGCTGCCATGTATGATACAGGGTTGAAAGATTTTGTCGCTATACCCTTTATCGATAAGGATTGTGAAACGGTTTACCATCAATATACGATCAGAACGTCGAGACGCGATCAACTGAAGCAATTTTTGAGTGAAAGGGGCATAGCTACAGCAATTCACTACCCCACGCCGCTGCATCTACAGCCCGCTTTCAAGTACCTTGGTTACAAAGAAGGAGACTTTCCGGAAGCAGAAAAAGCTGCTAAAGAAGTCCTTTCATTACCAATACAGCAAGACCTTACTGATGAGGAGATCGACTACGTCATTGATACAATTAAGCAGTTCTTTGAGAAATAGGGTTTTGGAGTATACTACCTACTACCTAGTACATAGTCATTACTAGGATGAGAGGGAGGTGAGTATGGCGGAGAATATAGATCCCACAGCAGCCCGTAGTAGTGCGCTTGCTGCTGCTATAAACAACCGAAAACCGGTCGGTATCGGTGTCATTGGTGCTGGCGCTTGGGGAAAAAATCTGGTGCGCAACTACAATCAACTGGGCGTTTTGCGAACAGTCTGCGACGCTGATGAAGCAAATGTGCGGACGTGCAGGGCACAATATCCTGAGATTAATTGTACTGATTCACTCGAGGAAGTCTTGAACGACCCCGAGATCAATTCTGTAGTAATCGCGACACCAGCAAAGAGTCACTATGAGCTTGCTAAGGCTGTGCTTATGGCGCATCGGCATTTGTTTGTGGAAAAACCACTTGCACTTAAGGTTGAGGAGGCCGAAGAGCTAATCAAGATTGCGGAGAAGAATCAGTGTGTATTGATGGTAGGACATGTTCTGCGTTATCACCCAGCGGTGAACAAGCTTAAGGAACTTATCGATACCGGTGAACTTGGAAAAATACAATACGTATATTCCAATCGACTGAATATCGGCAAGATACGGGATAAGGAGAATATTTTGTGGAGCTTTGCACCCCATGACATATCAGTGATTCTTTATCTACTCAACGAACAGCCGCTTTCGCTGTCAGCTATCGGCGGCAATTACATTCAAAAGGACATTGCAGATGTAACTCTTACCACGATGGATTTTCCAAGTGGCGTGCAGTGTCATATATTCGTCTCGTGGTTGCATCCTTATAAAGAACAGAAGCTAGTCGTTGTGGGTGATCAGAAAATGGCTGTATTTGATGACCTAACTGCTGAGAAATTGTTTCTATACCCGCACAAAATCGAGTGGCAGAATCGTGCGCCCATTGCCCGCAAAGCAGATGCACAGGTGGTGCCTTTGGAGATGGAAGAACCTTTACGCCAGGAATGCAAACATTTCATTGAATGCGTTGAGAACAATTGGACGCCCTATACGGATGGCTATGAGGGTTTAAATGTCCTCAGTATACTATACGCCGCGCAAAATTCACTGAATAATGCAGGGCTTAAGGTGACCTTTGATAAACACAAGAGCGGTAAAGTCAAGAGAGAAGGTGTATTCATACATTCAACCGCGATTGTTGCCGATAACGCAAAGATTGGAAAAGGAACCAAGGTTTGGAATAATTCACAGATACAACCGGGAGCTCAAATTGGTGAAAACTGCATTGTGGGTCATAATTGCTTTGTTGATTCGAGAGCACGCCTTGGTAGCGGGGTGAAACTTGAGTCTAACATTGATGTTTGGGATTTAATAACGCTTGAGAACCATGTTTTCGTCGGTCCCTCAGCCGTTTTCACCAACGACCTCAATCCACGTGCCAAGTATCCGAAAAGGCTCTATCCGAAATATGGAAAATGGCTGCCGATTCTGGTCAAAGAGGGTGCATCAATCGGTGCGAATGCGACCATAATATGCGGTATCACAATAGGATGTTGGGCGTTCATAGGCGCCGGCGCCGTTGTTCGAGAAGATGTTCCTGACTATGCCGTAGTCGTCGGTGTACCGGCGGAGATTATCGGTTGGATGTGTGAATGCGGAAATAAGTTGAAGTTTAGGAATGGTAGTGCTCAATGCTCAAAATGCTCACGTAGATACAGAAGAATGGACAAGAAGGTGGAGCATATAGCGTAAGCACACGCACCTGAGTTGTTGTTTCTGTTATTTGCGTAGAAAAGTGCATTGGGAATTTAGCATTTTAAATTGAATGTAAGGCAGGTACGGAGTGAAGCTAATAATTCAAATCCCCTGTTACAATGAGGAGAAAACCCTGCATACAACGCTGCAGGATTTACCTAAGAGTATCGATGGTATCGATGCCATCGAAACTCTCGTCATCGATGATGGCAGTACTGACAGAACTCTTGAAGTTGCACGTGCTGGCGGAGTAAACCACATCGTTTCTTTCAGGGAAAACCGTGGTCTCGCAGATGCATTCGCGGCAGGCATCGAGAAGTGTTTGGAACTGGGAGCGGACATTATTGTTAATACAGATGCCGATAATCAATACGACGGTAAAGACATTTGCAAGATTGTGTCGCCCATTCTGCAAGGTCAGGCAGATGTGGTAGTTGGGGATAGGCAAACAGATAAAATGAAACACTTCTCTCTTACAAAGAGGTGTTTGCAGAGATTTGGAAGCGCATTTGTGAGGAGACTTTCAAATCTAAGCGTCGGTGATGCTGTTAGTGGGTTTAGAGCTTACTCACGGGAGGCGGCAATGAGAATCAATATCCTCACCGATTTTTCATATACAGTCGAAAACTTGATCCAACTTGGCAGTGAGAGGCTGAAAATCGTGTCTGTACCAGTAAGGATTAATGAACCTCTGAGAAAACCTAGATTACACAGAGGTACATTGAACTTTATCTCGAACCAAGCGAGGACAATAGTCAGGTCTTATTCGATGTACAAAGCGTTGAAGGTTTTTACCGGGATAGGTTTTCTTTTTCTCCTGCCTGGATTGTTATTGGGACTGAGATTCCTATATTTCTTTCTTTTTACGCCAACTAAAGCCGTAGGTCATATTCAATCCCTGATTCTGGCTGCGGTACTTATAATTATTTCATTCATTTTCTTTATGTTGGGCATTATTGCCGATTTGATATCTGATAATCGCAAGTTGATTGAACGATTGGTTTTTTATCACAGGAAAAAGCTGTGAATTGTCTCGTATACCGAAAATGATGATAATCATTAATAGAAAGTTCTAAGATGAAATTGAATATGGGTAGAGGTTCCAATATCTTGCTTCTTCTTTTGATTAGCGCAGATGTGTTTCTAATTATCCTTTATATTTACTATGTTCTTAAACAATATGGGGGATTTTCATTTACTCCGTGGCTTTCTTTCAATGATTGAGGATTCGCTGAGAGTTATACATAAATAAAAGAGTATTGGATTATCTTTCTTGTTGTCTTATTATCGATAAAGAAATTGAAAACCGCTTATCTTGTTTGGTCACTGCTTTATGGCTACTTGTTAGTAGATGATGCATATCGGGTTCACGAGAAGTTGGGCGCTCTGCTAAGTTCCAATCTAAATTTCACGCCAATGTTCGGCGTTTCTGCAAGAAATATTGGTGAGCTTTGTGTGTACGTAGTTTCGGGATTGTTGTTTCTAATACCTATTGGCATTACTTATCGTTCTAGCGATCTTGATACTAAATCGAATTCACGGTGTTTTTTCTTAATATTGGGTCTTCAGGTGTTTTGTGGAGTTTGCCTTGATATATTATCTTCGGCGATCAAGGGCAGCTATTTGATGCAGTCAATATGGTGTCTGCTAGAAAATGGGGGCGAAATGTTTGCAGTAAGTATAATGCTATGGTTTGTGTTTTGTTTTGTCACTGGCGAGAGATGTAGATTGGAAATTTGTGGTATCTTAGAAGGTAGATCAAGTTGCAAGCTGGTGCGTTATGTTAGGAGATTCATTTATATGACATAGTGAAGGAAACGTAGGATGAGAATAGCTCTTGTTGGGCCAACATATCCCTTTCGGGGTGGGATTTCTCATTATACGACTCTGTTGTATGCTAATCTTCATAAGAAACACCGAACACGAGTCTATGCATTCAGGCGTTCGTATCCGAAACTACTATTTCCAGGGGACGCGTCTCGTGATTCAAGTAGGATGCAGCTGTCAGACATCGAGTCCATTCCATCAGTTGACTGGGCAAATCCTTTTTCGTGGTTCAAGACAGCATTATTAATAGCCCGATGGTCACCTGATGTGGTGATTTTTCCGTGGTGGATGTGGGGATGGGCAATACCGTTTTATGCGATTGGCAAGGTAGTATCCCTAAAGGTCAAGGCAAAGGTGCTGTACATATGCCACAACGTTATTGAACACGAAACCAACTTATGGAAAAGGAAGTTGTCGAAGTTGGCTCTATCGATTGGAGATTACTTCATAGTTCATTCTCGACAAGATTATAAAAATCTAAAGAAGATGTTCCCTGTTGCGAAAATAACAGTGAATTGCCATCCGACATACGAAGTATTTAAGCAGAGTGTGATGACGAAAATAGATGCCAGGAAGGAATTGGGTATTGGAGCAGGTTTTGAGAAGGTCTTGTTGTTTTTTGGTATTGTTCGTCCTTACAAGGGACTTAGTTACTTGATTGAGGCAATGCCGAGAATCATCGACAATATACCTGATGTTTGCTTAGTGGTTGCCGGGGAATTTTGGGAGAGTAGAGAGAAGTACTTACAACGAATCGACGAATTAAGGATTGAGGAGAATGTCACAATTGTTGATGGATATATACCAAATGAGGATGTTATGACATACTTTTCAGCCGCTGATATTATTGTGCTTCCCTATGTCAGTGGCACCGGTAGCGGAATTGTGCAAATCGCATTTGGATTTGGTAAACCGGTGATTGCAGCAGCGGTCGGTGGTTTACCTGACGTTGTCGTTGATGGGAAAACCGGGTACTTGATAGAGCCAGCGAATTCCGAAAAGATTGCGGATGCGGTAATTGCTTTCTATAGACACAAAATGGAACGCAAAATGATTCGTAATATTTTGGATGATAAAGACAAATTCTCGTGGAGTAGGCTGGTCCACGCTATTGAAAATTCTGCGCAAGGAACATAGAAGTGGGTGCTATTGAGATGGGATGCATGCAAGTGGAAGTGAGCAATTAAATGTCTTTTACTAAGAATCTTGTGTATCTGGGCTAGTTGTTGAGACGCTAGTGTTATACCGGATTGTCCTGCAATTTTTTGTTGCATTTATTTGCTTTTATCTCCCACCGGTAATTCTGATGGCTAACGAAACCAGGACCAAGGATTTGTTTTCAGGTATTGAGAGGATAATAGGGGAATGGGAGATTATTAGTACTGGGACATATAATGGCAGTGAACTGACAGAGTATATAAATGGTGGTGCTGCGCTCTTCTATTCTTACAACTTCAAGGAATTGGTAGTCAGAAGATACGCAAAGGACAAGAATCTTACCGTGGTTGTTGAAGCCTACAAACTTGACACGCCTGAGAATGCTTTTGGCATATACTCTTTCGACACATATGGCGAACATCTTGAAATCGGACATGAAGCAACATATTCCGGTGCTCTTCTCAAGTTTTGGAAAGGTAGTTTTCTTGTGAGAATTGTCGCTTCGTACGAAAACGAAGCGATCAGGGGAGTTATTCTGAGTCTAGGTGTGAAGATAGCTCAGCTCTCTAAGATTCCGTCTACAAATATCATTAATGGCAGCATCACGTATTTTCACGAGGAGATATGTCTGAACAATATCTACTACATCCCCGGTGTGAATTTGCTTAAGCTCAGTCCAAATACAGAAGCGGTGACATATGAGTATGAGATCGAGGGAGAAATTCTACGCATAATACTGATCCGTTATGCGCGGCCAGAAGATGCGAAAGATCCCTATATCGATTTCATTAATGCATATCAAGGCCAGTCATCAGCTGATGCTTTGGTAGCCAATGATGGGATGAAAATCATGAAGGATGATAAGGGGAAGTATTTGTGCGCTAGATTGATCAACAATTATATCATAATTGTTCTCGAAGCGATGAATAAAAATGCATGTAAGACAATTGTAGGTGTTCAGGAGGCATTGCTGTGAAAAAAGATAAAGTTCTTGAACATATTGGTCTATTCAAAAAGAATGTTACAAGAAGGGATTTCATTCGAGGAACTGCTTCAACGTTGGCAGGTTTAGCTTTGGGTATTAAGATATTCGGATGCGGCAAGAGACCCCCGGAGTTTGCTCCTTCTGTGAGGGCGCTCAGTAGACAAAGCAAGAGTTTGGTTGTTTTAATGAGAAGCGATGCCGTTATGAGTGCCAACCATATACCAGAGCAAGCAGTCGTTGACGACATGCTGCGCAAAGGAATTATGCATTTGAGCGACGAGAAGGACCCGGTCATGGCATGGAAGCGGTATATAAAGCCCTCCGATACTGTAGGGATCAAGATGAATGTGATGATGACAGCGACTCATCTGGAAGTTGTAAGATCCATTGTCAAAAGCTTGCACGCCATTGGTATTGCTGATAGCAAGATCATAATATGGGACCGCAAAAATGCCGGTATTGGATACGATGGGATTACCAATAGAGACAAGGAGTTCGGTTTCAAACACTCAATTAGCAGGATAGTAACCGACCACTGCACTGCTTTGATAAATGTGCCTGGAACGAAAGTCCATTGGCTTGCAGGAATTGGCGTTGCGCTGAAGAACTGGTTAGGTGCTGTCACAAATATCAACACAAAAGACTTTGGAGTGGCATTTGCGCTACACGGTGACAGTTGTGCTGAGGCGTGTTCAATCAATGCAATTCCAGTTATTAGAGATAAATGCCGTTTGGTAGTAGTTGATGCCTTGCGACCACTTTTCCATGGTGGCCCACAGGTTAACCCTGAGTATCTTTGGAATTACAATGCATTGCTGATGAGTACAGATCCTGTGGCTGTTGATACTGTATGTTTTAAGATCCTGCAAGAAAAACGTAATGAGTACAAGGGTAGAGAATGGCCTATCAGTCCACCGGCAAAGCATGTTATTTTGGCGGATAAGAAGTACGGGCTGGGACATAGCGATTGGAGCAAAATCGATTTAAGAAAGTATTATTTTTAGCCTACTCTACTTTTCTTTGAAATTACACGGTTTGCGAATCGAAACGGGCTAATAGTACAGATGCGAAGAGATTTACTCAGCGTGATGGGGAAGCTTTCCTGGGACTATCTAAGGCGAAAGCATGTTTGTTCTCGACCACCATTCCGATTATGGTTAGAGCCTACGAATATTTGTAATATCAGATGTGAAATGTGTCCAAATTCACTGATTCCAAAAGAGCAAAAGGGGGTGATGGATTATAAATTGTATAGGAAGATTATCGACCAAGCGAGTTTGTTCGTAAACGAGATTTACATATTCCACCGTGGTGAATCTCTACTTCACGCGAAATTACTGCAGATGATTCGATATGCGAAGAATAACGGCTTACTGGTTAAACTCAACACTAACGCAACAATTCTTTCGGAAAGCAAGTCACGTGAAATCTTGGCATCTGGTCTTGATTTGATTTCGTTCTCCATCGATGGCTATGAGAAAGAAGTATTCGAAAGAATCAGAATCGGAGCTCATTTCCAAGGTGTGGTAAACAATGTGAGAACTTTTCTGCGGTTGAAAAAAGATGGAGCATATAAACATCCGTTGACGCAAGTTGAGATTATGGAATTCCCTGGATACTCGAACACGGATTTGGGAAAAAGAAGAGCAGCTTTTTTCAACAGCTTCGGAAGATTGTCGTTTGATAGAACAATCCTTCGAAAACCACATAATGTTGGAGGCCACGTAACGTTGAACAAAAATCAAGGCTATGAAGTGCAGAAGAAGCACTATTTCCCCTGTTCGTTCCCCTGGTATTCGCTAACAATCCATTGGAATGGAAACGTTTACCCTTGTCCTCGGGATTTTATGGGTGATTTGAAAGCCGGAAACGCTTCGAGCACAAGCTTATTAGATATATGGAATGGCGACGTGATGATAAACATCCGTAGAAATATACTGGATGGTAACTTGAATGAGCAGAGGTGTTGTAGAGGTTGCGATCAGGTTTACAGATATCAATCTTGTATTGCCGGAATGCCAGTTGGTTATATCCCATCTTTTTTCAAGGATAGTCCCTTAATCTATGCTCTGCGGAGATTCTGTAAAAGATGAACAAGAACAAATGGGAGAAGGCATACCTTGGCCAAAGGAGAAATCTATGGAGAAGAGAAAGGCGAATAAAGATTTTCAATATCGATAGGAGTAAGTCAATTCTCGATTATGGGTGTGGTGATGGCTTAGACCTTATTATTTTCAGAAAATTAGGATATAAGAAAATCGCTGGATTAGATCATTCGGAAGATTACCTATCAAAGATAAGAGCCCAGTTTAAAGTCTATCTTGGTGATGCTTGTGACACTGGTATACCTTCGCAGTCTTTTGACGCGATATTTATAGATAGCGCGCTTCATCATTTTGACCTTCCGCGAGCATTGAAAGAAATTAGACGAATATTGAAAGTTGGTGGTGAGCTTTGTTTCATTGAGCCTAGCGATACATTCGCGAGAAAATTGCTCGATTCTGCAACGCTTTGTCCGTTATTTTCATTTTTTGGTTATCTTAGGAAGAGACGCATTACTTTGATTGAAGAACGAAACATCTATAATAATTGGTTGAAGCAACAGCCCTTTCTTCTAACGATGTTAAGGAAATTTGGTTTCAGAGTTGTGTTTTGTCAGAAACGACTAATCACAATCATAGTTAAATGTGTTTTGGAAGAAATCTAATCGGTGAGTGAAGCCGTATTTGTAAAGGAGAGTCATTAATAATTGTTATATTTGATCGTCTCTGGTGATGGTTGCAGGATGTAATAATTGAATGCGAGAAATATAATCAAGGCAGGCGAAATTTTTGTTACAGGCTCTACTGGGTTTGTCGGAGTTCATTTAGTGAAGGAGTTGTCAAAGCAAGGGTTCCAATGTAGATGTTTGGTGAGAAACTTCCGTATGGCGAAGCAGATTTTTAGGGGCTATAAAGGCGTTGAGTTTCTTAATGGTGATCTTACCGAGAGTAATACTTTAGAACATATACCAGACAAGGCTCACACTGTTATTCATTTAGCTGCTTTGCTGGGTGATTTCTGCAATAGAGAAACAGATATTTGGGATGTGAATGTGAATGGTACAATCAATCTACTAATGCGGTTAGGGATGACAAAGAAATTCGTATTTTGCAGTACGCCAGGTGTTCAAGGATTTGGTCATAGAATGGCAAAGGAAGAACTTCCGTATAGGTGTTTTGGAGTATACGAGAAGTCTAAAGTTGAAGCGGAGAAATTGGTAATTCGGGAATGTACTAAAAAGGGCATAAATTGGTTAATACTAAGACCAGATTTCGTTTATGGACCAGGAGATTTAAGGAGACTTCCCCTCTATAGGAGAATTGCTGAGAAGAAGATGTATGTTCTTGGAGACGGTCAAGCTACCATAACACCAACTTACATTGAAGATGTCATTCAAGGTTTCATCAGATGCATAGAAAATGATGATGTTCCAAGCGGAATTTTCAACATTTCTGGAAGACCATTAACGGTGGAAGCTTATCTTACCACAATTGCAGATATTCTAGATACTTCCTTGCCCAAAATCAGGATTCCTTTATTTGTATCTCGTGTTGCTGCTTCTGCGTGCGAAGTAATCTATCAATACATACTTGATAGGGAACCACCTATTTCGATGAGTAAAGTCAAGTTCTTAACTGAAGATCATGGTACTGATAATAGAAAAGCACGCGAAATACTTGATTTCACTCCTAGATTTTTCTTTGCACAGGGAATGAGGAAGACAATTGATTGGTACAAGAAGGAGAAATTGCTCAAATGCTAAATGTTCGGTATGCTTGGGCATTTCTCCTTAGGCGGATAGGTGTCTGAGAATCCTGTTAATGCGGCTGATTCGTTTGCTAGTGGGTCTGACCTATTTGAAATGAGCGAATGAAGAAGCAGAACTTAAGCGTTGGCATACTTGGATGCGGAGTCGGCGCCGCCCTACATTTGCTTGGTCTCGAATCTATTGAAGATGTCGAAATTATTTGGTTTTGTGATAAGAATGAAGAGCAGGCAAAAAATTTGATGAAACTCTGGGGTAAGGATGCAAAAGTGGCAAGTGATATTGATGATCTGCTCCGTAGCGAACAACCTGACATAGTGCACATTTGTACTCCTCAAGATACGCACGCTGAGATGACTTTGAAGGCGTTTGACGCCGGGTGTCATGTTTTGCTTGAAAAGCCTATGGCACTGACAGTTGCAGAGTGTGAGAGAATAATCAGTGCTCGTGACAAGTCTGGATGTCAGCTTTGTATAATGCATAATCACATGTTTGATCCGATCATACAGAAGATGCATCGCCGGACTAGTAGGGGGGACTTTGGCAAGCTGGTATTTGGAGAGGTTCGTCATTTTTACAGTGTCCGAAAAATGGTAAAGGAAGGTATAAATGATACATCGCACTGGGCACGTTCACTGAAGGGTGGAATTGCATCTGAATTTCTTCCGCATTCTATATACTTGATTCAGTCATTTTTCGGCCCAGCAAGAGAACTCCAGCTTATTCATCGATGTATCACTGGGGATAAAAATGCTGGACTCAATCTGCAAAGTTGGGCAGTACAGATTAGCTTTGAGAGCGCCACAGCTCGCCTGCTTGCAATAGCTGGTATATCCTACGGCCATTTCAGTATTGACTTATACGGTATGCAAGCGGCTGCACATATCAACATGATGGACCTAACTTACAGCATTGAGCGTGTTCGTGGTTTTCTACCGCTGACGTTGGCACGTATGGAATCATCTGTTGAACAATCTTTGTGTAGATTAAGACAGGTTACTTCCAACACCGCGAATATTGCGATTGGTCGACTGAAAAGACGTTTAGGGCACCGAAATCTAATAAGAGCATTCTACAAAACAATTAGAGAAGGGAACGTCTCACCAGTGACTGGCGAAGATGGGTTAGCTGTTGTGCGGACACTTGAGATGTTTGATGAAGCCATGGAGAACATACAACACCATGAATGAATAATTTTGTTGGTGTAGAATACCCTAGAGAATAAGATGTCTAGAGGATTGGTCAACATACTTATATCAAGATTGATTTTTGTGCTTAGCGGCTATGTTGTGCATATCTTCATGGCTAGGTTGTTGGGTCCCGTAAGTTATGGGGTGTTTGGAATATGTATCGCAATAATCACAGTCTGCCATGTGTTTCTTGGCAGCGGTGTTCGACAAGTTGTCGCAAAGTCTGCGGCGAAATATAATAGGAGCGCAAAGTATTTCATAAAGAAAGGTTTAGTAATTCAATTAGCGATTTCCTTATTGTTGGGATTTGTGTTGGCCATTCTTGCAAAGAGAATATCATCACTCTTTCATGATACGAATCTTGAGAAACCCCTCTATCTATCTTCGTTGATAATCGTAACGCAGAGTATGGTATACGCCTATATGGGTGGGCTCAGCGGTCTTAAGAGATTTGGATCGGAGAACGCTTTAATGAGTGCCTACAGTATTATTAAGGCATGTGGTGCGGTACTCTTTGTATATTTGGGCTTATCTGTAATAGGTTGTCTACTCGGTTATTTATTAGCCAGTGCTGTGGCGTTATTGCTAGCGGTTATTCTCACAAGGAACGTCTCAAATGAGAAATCTACTGATATTCGGTTGAGCGATATGCTAAAGAACTCTATTCCCGTCATAATCGTGTTCAGTTCCATTTCTTTCATTATGAATATTGACTTACTAGCGGTTAGGTATTTCATTGTAAATGCAAAATTCACTGGTTATTATACATCTGCAGCAGCAATCTCAAGACTTGCTTATTTCTTTCTCTTTGCCTTTGGTGTCGTCCTTTTACCTTTTGTTTCATCAAGTTTTCATGAAAATGACCTTGTTCAAACAAGAAAGTATGTTAAAAACGCAATAAGATATTCCATGTTGTTACTACTGCCAATTATCTTGTTATTTTTCATATATTCAAAAGATGTTGTTTTATTTATTTATGGCAGTCATTATTACACGGGCGGTGCCATCTTAAGGATACTGATATGGGGCCTACTGTTTCTAGGTTTGCTTTCTATTTTCGTGCACATTATGATAGGAATTGAGCAGGAAAAAGTAATGGTTAGATATGCACTGATTGGCGTTTTGTTATCAATTGTTGCTAACGTAGTACTTGTACCGATGATGGGTGCAGTTGGTGGTGCAGTAGCCACGATGCTGTCATCCGGCATAGTTGTATTTTTGTCATACTGTTATATCGCGCGAAATATACAACTGACTATTAATCTGAAAGGTGTTTACAAGATAATAATTTCGTTGGCAATCGTATTTTTCATTTCTTATTTCCTGAATAAAACTAATATGAGATTGGTCTTAAAGGGTATTACTCTCTGTGTTGCGTATTTTCTAGTACTTTTGTTTCTTAGAGAAATAAGAGGTGAAGATGTTACCGTTGTGAGAAGATTGGTTTTGGGTACGACCGAATGATTCGACAATGAACGTCATGGATTACACGTTGCAAATGTTTCCTAAAATGGTCAATTACAGATTAGCAAGATGGAAATTGGGCAGTGCAGTTCGTCCAATCACGCTTACGTATTCTATAACGGGGATGTGTCAGTCAAACTGCAAGACCTGCAATATCGGGAGAGAATATAGGAAAAATCCAGTGAGAGTCAAGAAACTCGAATTGAAATTATCCGAGGCTGTGGAATTCTTTAAGAATTTAGGTCACATATATTTCTTGAACGTCAGTGGAGGAGAGCCTTTTTTGCGTGAAGATTTGCCTGAAATAATAGACGCCGCTATGAAATTATTAAGACCAAGGGTTATACATATCCCAACGAATGCCTTTCTTCCCAGACGAATAGAGCAGGTTACGAGGCACATCTTGTGCATCATGGATAAATACAACCATAACGTTCTCTTAACAGTGAAACCATCTGTTGATGGCGTGGGGAAGAAGCACGATGAAATAAGGGGTCTTACAGGTAGTTTCGAAAAACTTGAAGAGACTATTAACAGACTGAAAATCGTTGAAAAAGATCATCGAAACTTTCATCTTGAATTGGGCACTGTAATATCGGTTTTCAATATTGGTGACATGGAGGAAATAGAGAATTGGGTGATCAGACAGGGGGTACAGAGTTATCGCAACGAGATAGCTGAACAGCGGGAGGAATTTTTCAATATAGGGGAAGATATCACGCCTGCCGAGGAATTGTATGAGAAAACTGTGAAGACTTTCAAGGAGAAGGTTCAAAGAAACCTACACAGCAAGAGGGCTTTTACGAAAGTCACCGAGTCGCTGCGATTGGTTTATTATGATTTGGCTGTGAGCATCATGCGGGAGAGAAGACAGATTATCCCTTGTTACGCTGGGATATCCAACATACATTTGAATTACGATGGCGACGTTTGGCCCTGTTGCGTACTCGGATATTCACATTCCATGGGGAATATCCGAGACTTCAACTATGACTATGATGCCTTATACTCTTCGAAAAACGCAGAAGAGGCGAGAGCGTACATCCGCAAAGGATTGTGCTTTTGCCCTTTAGCTAACCAGACATATTCGAATATACTTATGAGTTTTCCGCGGATTGTACAGACATTCTTTAACTATATGAGGTATGCATAGATGAATTCAGATAGCAAACTGAGAAGGAGAATGATTGTCGGTCTCATTGTGATTCATACAGTCGTTATTTTGGGTCTGCTATGCATAGTGATATCGGTAGGTAAGTGTTACGAAAAAATACTTCTTACTGATGATGGATACTACAAAGCTGCGGGTTACATTGTAAATGGAATTAATCCAAATACTATGTATGGATTAGGTTACCCTATGATATTGACAATTCTCCATATATTTCCGGAGGGATGGCAGCCATTCATACGAGTTCTCATTTCACTTATATTTACAAGCATTACCGTGGTGTTGCTTTTTAGGATATTTGGTAACTATTTTACAGATAAAGAGATATTTCTGGGGGGCTTGGTATTCGTACTCAATCCCCTTTACGTCCATTGGATGTTCAAATCTAGAGTTGAGGCACCACTGGTACTACTTTTGGGTATCATAATTATGTCATATCAGGGATATTTGCGTGAGAACAAGCCGAAATACATAGTGTATTTGTGTATCGCTATGGCGTATAGCATATTCACAAAACCAGTCTTCATGCTTGTTCCATTTTTCGCTCTATTACTTGCGGTTCTGGCAAAGCGCCCAAAATTGATTTCTCTTTCTCTCATTTGCGCGTTTATTTCCATTGTTACTTTTCAATTTGCTAAAAACGTACCACATAAGCGACCATCTGGCAGGAATTACTACAGAATATACAGTATAGTGAGCTCGTCTTTTTATGTTAACGCGATAATTAGAAATTGTGATTTCAAGACGCAACCAATGTTCATTGAGGATGAAAAGGGTTCTTTAGTTCGGAACCCGAGGTTAGTACCAGGAGACAAGTGGAAAGAATATTACAAATCAAAGTACAAGAATGACAACGCCATTTTGGTGAGTCTAAGATTTGCTTACGAGCAGCCAGGTTTGGTAATACAACAACTGCTTGTTAACCCATTCCTTGTTCTTAGCCTGTCTCATACTGAATACGAGACACTTTTTCATTTCATTGCTAATCTTTTCTTCCTTGCATTGGCGATATACGGTGTAGCGAAAGTAACATCAAAATCCATTACCCTATATGTCCACTTGGTTATTGTCTTCGCGGTTTATTTGGTGCTCGTTTTAGTACATTCAAGGAGTCCTTATTTTATACCTATAATTCCTTATTTATTTGTTTTCGCTGGGAGACCAATAAGCACTCTTGTACGTAAAACCAAGGCGCGAATAATGGGGAAGACTTGAAAAGAGATATTGAGGCAATTATGCTAAAATCAACTAGTCTTGTTTCCATCGTAGTCCCAGCTTTTAACGAAGAGCGATCAATACAAAGAGTTGTACGTGATCTAGTCATGTTGGGTAAAGGTGTAGAGATTATCGTTGTGGATGATGGTTCTGAGGACGAAACATGTGACCGTGCTAGGAAAGGTGGTGCAAAAGTCATTAGACATCCGTACAATAAAGGATATGGCGCAGCGCTCAAGACCGGCATTAGGCACTCCTCTGGGGAAGTGGTTTGTTTCTTCGATGCTGACAATCAACATAGAACGGAGGACTTAGTGCAGATGCTGCAATTTGTGGGAGAATATGACGCGGTACTCGCAAAGCGGACTTCAGAGTCACACATACCCGTATTAAGGAAACCCGGGAAAAAAATACTCAGTATTGTAGCAAACTACTTGTCCAAACAGAAAATTCCTGACTTGAATTGTGGGTTGCGAGCATTCAAGAAGGATATATTGCTAAGACTGCTTCATATATTGCCTGATGGGTTCTCGTTCTCAACGACTACCACACTGGCTATGTATAAGATGGGTTACACTGTTAAATGGGTTTCAATCACAACGAATCCAAGAGTCGGCAGAAGCACTGTGAGGCAAATTGAGCACGGAGCCGAAACGCTTGTGCTTATCACGCGGATAATCGCACTTTTTGACCCTTTGAAGGTGTTTCTACCAATTTCAGTATTATTGATAGGAGGTGGACTGGTTTATCAAATAATGCTGATAACATTATATGGTTTCCACGTGGCTGGTGGCGCGATTCTCTCGGTTCTAGCTGGAATCCTTGTTTTCTTCTTCGGAGTCTTAGCCGATCAAATTTCCGCTATGAGATTAGAAAGTGGCCACTTATCTAAATCCTAGAACCCTGCGTCCTGTAGCCGCAGCATGTGCTTATATAAGGTATACCTCGGTCAACGATTAAGTAGAATCGACACATCTCTGTTGGTAAGCGAAGTCCTGTAATTTGATTTGGTTCTGAGTGAGGTTTTCGTTGAATTGATGCATGATCGATTATCTTGTTTAAGTTTTGAAAAACCTCGGAAGATTGAAAGTAACATGAAAAAGCGCATTATGATCTTGACCCATGCTATCCCATACTACTGGGAGAGAGGGGCATCTCTACGTGTGCATATGATGGCTAAGGGATTAACAACTATGGGGAATGAAGTTGAAATTGTGACAACGCACCTGGGTTATGATGTTAGAATGAAAGGGCTTAAAATTACTAGAACTTTGAGGTTGCCATTTGTCACCAAAGTTGATATCGGATTTTCATTTATTAGAATATTCCTCGGTTTTTTGGTTATGGTTACTGCGTTTTTCGTTCTGCTGAAAAGAAAAGGCGATCTCATCATAGCTGAAGGCGGGACCGGAGCATTCTGGGGCCTCATCCTAAAGAAACTTTTCAGGATACCTCTAGTCTACGATATGCATAACAGCCTGGGTGAATCAATTGCCGTGCATAATATTAATTTTCCACTAAGGTACGCAAACCTGTTTGACTTACATTTGTACAGGAACGCGGATTTCATTATCGCCAATTCTGAATCAGTCAGAGAGAATGTTCTTAAACTCTATCCTACTCGGAGAATCATTACGATCTTTGACCGTATAGTTGATGATGATATCGATTCGCAAGCCGATTTTCAATTTATGCAAGGCAGATATATAATATATGTGGGTAATTTTGCGGAATATCAAGGCGTGGATTTGCTGATAAATGCGTTTTGTAGGGTTCAGACCAAGATGCCTGATGTCAATCTCGTACTCATTGGTGCTGGTTTGTCAAATCAGCTAAGAAAATTGGTTTTGGGCAACAATTGTATCTATTATCTTGGAAAGCAACCAATTTCATTGACAAACCGCCTACTGAAAGGTGCTACTGTTGCCGCTTTTCCCGTTTACTATTCTGCTGTTCTAGGGATGAAATTGATTCACTATATTCAATTCGGAAAAGCCATTGTTGCAACGAACAGACCAAGGTATGGTTCTATACTGGTAGATAAGGATAGCTTTTTACTATGCAACGCAAATGCGCAGGACATGGCAGAGAAGCTAGTACTGGTACTAAGTAATGGTGTTCTGCGGAGGAAGCTTGAAGCAAATGCGCGACGTGTTGGTGCCAAAGTGTTTTCATTGTCTGCTTTGAAGAAGCAACTTGGAGAGGTTCTGACACGTTGTTTGAATGAATAGCATATGCAAAGCGGTCGAGTTTGGATATGTGCATTTAGGCTCTATTTACGGAGAGGAAGATGATGCATAGACGCGAGTGGCATATCAGGCAATTAAGAAGGGTCGATGAAAAGAAACTAAGAAAATTAACCGGGATAGTGTTCAAGAGATCACTCAGTAGAGAGTATTGGAATTGGGAGTTTTGCAGAAATCCGGCGGGATTTACACAGGCCTTTATCGCAGTCGTTGGTGACGACATAGTTGGTCAATATGCTGTGCTGCCTGTGAGATTGAAAATCATGGGCGAAACTGTTTTTGGAACTCTCGGCGTAGATGCTATGACACATCCAAAATATCGACATCAGGGCATGTTTGTCGCACTGGCAAATGTTTTATACGCTGCTCTTGCCAGAAACGGCTTTCCCATTACTTATGCATTTCCGAATGAAGCCTCAGCACCGGTAGTGTTCAAAAGATTGAACTGGTCCTATGTTTGTACCCTTCCGATTTATGTTAGACCCATCAATATTGCAAAGATTGCAGAAATTTTTGTTCCTCTTCATATTTCACTTTCATTTGCAAGTAAAGCTTTGAAGTCATTTCCTAAGACTTTTCTTAAACGCGCAAAGGTTTCCAGAAAAGGCGAGTATAATGTCAAGTGGGTAAAGAGATTTGATGATCGAGTTGATTCTCTTTGGACAAGGGAATCTGGAAGGTACAAAATAGCGGTGATACGCGACAAGGCTTACCTGAACTGGAGATATTGTGATAATCCTGAGAGAGATTACAGAATAATCATCGCAGAAAAAGAGGACAATTTATTGGGATACATGGTGGTCAGGTGTCAAAGCCGTTTTGGTCTGAAGGGTGGAATGATTGTTGATTTATTGGTACAGCATGATAGGGACTACATTTTTCACATTTTGATGCATCGTGCACTGGATTATTTCGAGCAACAAAATGTGGATTTAGCAGCATGTATGATAAACGGCGATTATACATATTTGAAATGGCTGAGATCAAACAAATTCTTTGTTCTTCCAGCTAAGATTGGGGTAAAAGAGTGGCACTTTGGTATCCGCTTAGTGGACAGCACTTTGGACAGTGATTTCATGAGTAATTCGTCCAATTGGTTTTTAGATTTTGGCGACACAGACGTAATATAGTACTTTATACCATGGTTAATGCTTTGTCCGTTGATGTGGAGGATTGGTATCAGGTCCATAGCTTCAGGGATTCTATAACAAGTGCGGATTGGGATAGCTGCCCGTCGCGGATTGTTAATAATACAGAGAGAGTTCTTGATTTGTTTGATGAATATCGCGTTCGTGGTACTTTTTTTGTTCTGGGATATGTCGCACACCGTTATCCCGAGTTGGTGATGGAGATTGCTCGAAGAGGACATGAAGTGTCAACTCATGGCTACATGCACGTAGCGATACCTGAACAGAAGAGAGAAGAGTTTGTCGAAGATTTGAGAAAGTCCGTTACTTTGCTGCAGAAAATTACTAAGAAGAGGGTGTTGGGTTACAGAGCACCTTCGTGGTCCTTGACAAAAGGCAATTGGGAAATGGTTGTTAACGCACTCATAAATAACGAGCTAATGTATGACTCCAGTATTTATCCAATCAGATTACGCTATGGGATTCATGATGCTTGCAGATTTGCGAGTGAGGTCCGCGATGGTTTCTATGAGATACCCCTATCGACGATGAGGATATTTAATAACAATGTGCCAATTGGCGGAGGGTTTTTTTTGAGAGCTACGCCTTACGGTTTCACACGTTGGTGCATTAGGAGGCTAAACAGGGCAGGTGCAAGAGCAGTTGTGTATTTTCACACTTGGGAAATAGATCGACAGACCCCGAGAATTCATGCTTCGATTAGCAGGAAATTCGTGCACTATTACAAAATCTCCAGTATGGAACGGAAGATATGCGCGCTGCTTAGAGATTTTAGTTTTGACTCTATTGAGAATGTGTTTTTGCACGGCCGCGCTTAGTACAGTAATAAGTTGTGTGAATGAGCTGATACCCTGATCGGCGAGAATTTCTCTTGTGGTTTCTAACAAAAAGAAATTATTTAGATACCTACGAATATTCGTAAGTGTAATTCTGGTCGGATATTTAATCTATAGTGTAAATTGGTATGAGTTAAAGCAGATCTTGTTGTCTGTTAAAGTCCCTTACGTAGTTTTGGGTTTAGGACTCAATTTCGCGATTATCTTGATTAACAGCTATCGATGGAAAATATTGCTGTCGGTTCAGAAGGGTAACGTTAAGTTCGCTGAACTTGTCAATCTTTGGTTAGTGGGTCTTTTCTTCAATAATTTCTTTCCCACTAGTCTAGGCGGTGATTCGGTGAAGGCGTACTATGTTTTCCAGCGTTCCCAGAAGAACCCTGTTGCAATTTCGTCGCTTATTTTACTGAGGTCAATGGGTGTTGTAAGTCTGGTTTTTCTTGTGCTATTTGCTATGGTGCTGAGCGGCAGTGTAATGCCATTACGCGTGAAGAATGCTGTACTGTTATTTGTCTTTTTGTTCTGTATGGTCATTCTTTTGTTCATCATACTAGTGAGGGTTATTCGGAAGACGGATATTATGGACAGATCATTGAAGCGAATCGGGATTTGGGCTTGGTATGAAAAGATATATGGTTCGCTGTTGCTGTTCAGAAAAAACAAACGCGTACTTTTCATATCAGTGATTCTGGCACTCGTGCCGAGTATTATGTTGGTTTTGGTTAATAACGTGTACTGTACTGCGTTAGATTGTCATCTTCCTATCCTTGTTTTTGCTATGCTCATTCCATTGATTAATTTCATTCAGATGCTGCCGATTTCGATGAACGGTCTAGGGATACGTGAAGGTGCGTACGTTTTCTTCTTTAGTATGTTTGGGATGTCATCCTCCCAGGCATTCTCTTTGTCACTACTTATTTTTCTGAGTATCGTTTTCTTTGGGATTATAGGCGGTTGCATTTATGTCTTCAGCAAAGATTGATAAAATAAGAGCTTTGGGTTGCAGTGCTTAGTTGAAAGCAAGTACTTGGATACACTTTCTTCCAGCGGATTGGTAGTTACTTGGTTATCTTGGATGAAACACGGATTCATCACTAAGGTAGAAAGGAGAAATGAAGATGATTCACAGACTCACTAGATTGTTGAGTCAATCTGTGAACAGAATCATGCAGTGTAGCGCTAGGAGAATTTCGCTTGTGATTTTCATTATTTCTCTTATTATTGCTGCTGTAGGATATTCGAAATTCGCGTCAGCGCAAGTTTATGGTGATGCTGCTCTTCACAAGAGGCTTGGAAGTGAGGTTGCGTCGGGTATTTGGTTAACATCCGAAGATTTTGGTTTCGGCAGGGCACCCGGCTATCCGTTCATCCTGGGTGCAATATACAGTATTTTTGGCGATAACGATTTACCTGTGAAGTTACTGCAAATAATCGTTTTTTCCATTAACGCTGTCTTAATTTTCAATCTAGGGTCTCTGCTGTATAATAACATAGTTGGAGTCTTCTCTGCGGTGTGGTATGTTACGTATTACGATTTCGTCATGTTCGCATGTCTCTTGATGCGTGAGATTTGGATAGTCTTTTTTATTCTTCTAACGTTTCTGTGCTTTATTCTATATGTTAAGAAACATAGAGTTTACTATATCGTCTTTGCTTCATTGAGCTTTGGATACCTTATCATGGTTGATCCACGCTATTCTTTCTTTTTATTCGTTTTATTACTAGTCGGTGTGTGCTTTTCTGGAACATGGCGGCGGAAGATATTGGTTTTCTCTGTTATACTGCTTTGCATGATGCTCTTTTTGGTGCCTTGGGCAGTTCGACAGTCAAGCGTATACGGCAAATTGGTTATATTATCGCTCTACTGGGATGCTGAGATTGTGTCTTTTGTTTCTGGCAAAGGAAGAATCGAAAACAAAGAACTCGCACCAATATATGAGGAGAGAATTGAGTACCTGGAAAAGCTGTCGGGAACTGGTCTTTCGCCTTCAACAAAAAGCAGACTTGAGGAAGAACTCACTGATGATTATATCCAGGCGTTGCGCTCACGGGTTCCAAGTACGCAGATACAGGTTTTTGCGCATCGTTTCTTAGATTACTGGAGGTTCGCACGTTTTCGAACAGGTGTCGCTGCCGAAAATGACCTAAGGTATAGGTTCCCTTGGCCTCTTTCGAAGAATATTAATAATATTATTCATATTGGATTCCTTTTGCCCTTCATCGTTGTGGGATTTTGCCTTTCACTCATGACGCGGATGCCATCTCACATACTTTTGCTTAGTTTTTTCATATATCATTTATTCTTTCATGTGTTGGTGCAGTACTTATACAGATATCGGCTGCCGATCTTGCCAATATTATTCTTGTTTGGCTGGTATGGAGTTTATAATGTCACGAGAAAACTTTTACAGAAGAGAACAAAGAGTAAATAACTTTCTATTCCGTAGACGGGCAGTCAAGGAGTCGGTACTGATGGTCGGCTTATTTGCACTTTCTGCCTATATTGTGTACTTTACCCCTTTCAATGTGTCAAAGATTTTCTTCTTAGTGCTGTTGTTCCTTTTCTTGCTTTCAAAGAGGGATTATTTTTGGTTTGCGTACTTTTTTATAATCGCACAAGGCCCGGGTTACTTCTTTGCCGATTTTTCGGGTGCTTCATTATATCGTTTGCCTTTGTATAAATTTTTGGTAGGGATGTCTTTCACCCCTTTGGATTTGTTTGTTTTTCTTGCCCTGATCAAGGGAATAATGAAAGGTAGAAAATTGCGACTCAAATTGGGAAGACCTTTGATTTTACTCCTGATATATGCGATTGTTTCTGTTTTATTAAGTTCCTTTCTATATGGAACTAATGAAGATTTGGTATCGTGGCATCTGCGATGGATGTTCGCTTACTCAATAATAGTCTCATTCACACTTCTGGTATTCAGAGAGAGTGATGTGTATCATTTTATGTCCTTAGTATTTCCATTTGTTTTCTTCATTATCTTTACACAGATATTTTTTTTGGTGACTGGTAACGAGTTCATTAACAATTTTAGCCCAGAGTTTAGAGGAGTGGCCTTGAACACGGTAACCGGAGAGCTAAGACCTGTGATGGGTGGGGTATTGATACTATTTTTCAGTTATATCTTTTCTATGTTTCTTGCATTGGATGATAGCCATAGATTGCCAAAGAATTACTTATATTTCATCATGTTGACAGCTCTCTTGGGTGTGTTTCTATCTGCTACACGAATTTGGTTCGTTATTTTTTCGATTGTACTAGTGGGTTATCTCGTTATCTCACGCCGGAAGATGCATTCGCTGCTGACGCTTCTTGCAATTAGTGCGTGCGTTATCAGCCTGCTCAATTACAGTGGTTTAATACCTTTGGATTATATTACACAAAGCTCTTGGGGGCGCTTCAAGCAGCTATTTGCTGTTGTAGGTGAGGGTGTTTATGCGATTGATACTGCAAGGAGTAGAATTGTCAGTCTATCGATAGTCCTCAGTGCTATCAAGCAGAATCCATTGATTGGTTATGGTTTTTCTGAGTTAACGTGGGAATATTACACTAACGACCTGGGTTTCCTTAATACAATAGTAGTATTTGGCTTAGCTGGGTTTTCATTATTGATCTATTTCTTTGTCAAGTGCTTCGAAATGCTTATTACGTCGATAAGAAAATCCACTGTATGTAGTAGTACATACACGGTATTGTTGAAGATGATGGTGGTTACGTGGATAAGCATATTAGTTGGATATTTACTAACTTGGGATTTCTTTGCATTGTACTTTTACAAGGTCTTCTTCATATCAATAATCATTGTTGTCGCTGAATTTATGGCTAGACAAGCGCAGCCTGATGCATTGCCACTTAGATAGATGGTGAAGTAGTGAGGCTACAAATAAGGAGGACGAGTCGATGATACCAGTGTTTAGGCCCTCAATGGGTGATACCGAAGTGAAGGCTGTGGAAGAGGTGTTGAGATCGGGATGGATTGGCTTGGGGCCAAAGACTAAGGAATTCGAAGATAGATTTTCTGAGTACGTCGACGTTGAGTGTGCGGTTGGTGTCAATTCCTGTACTGCAGCATTGCATTTGGCCCTGACGGTCATGGGTGTTGAGGGTGGAGAGGTGATCACAAGTCCAATGAGCTTCATTTCTACGAATCACGCGATTCTGTACTGCAATGCTAGACCCGTGTTTGCAGATATTGAAGAAGATACATTAAACATTAGAGCCGATGAGATAGAGCGAATGATTAACGCGAAGACTAAAGCCATCTTGGCAGTGCATTATGGAGGTCACCCATGTGATATGGATGCAATATTAGCAGTTGCTAGAGACAAAGGTATTATGGTAATTGAAGATGCTGCTCATGCCTGCGGTTCCGAATACAAGGGCCGAAAGATAGGTTCGATAGGCGATGCGACTTGCTTTAGTTTTCATGCAGTGAAGAACTTAGCGACAGGTGACGGCGGGATGATAACTGTCCATGATAGTGACCTCGAGAGCCGCATAAGAAGGCTATGCTGGCTCGGGATAAGCCGAGGAACGTGGGATCGGTCCGATGGGCAAGCTTACAAGTGGGAGTACGATGTTAAGGAAGTGGGTTTCAAATATCATATGAACGACATAATAGCAGCAATTGGTTTGGTGCAGCTAGCAAAGCTTGATAAGGCAAATAACAGACGAAAGGAAATTGTGACAACGTACAATGAGGGTTTTACTGACCTTGATTGGGTAGAAACACCCGTGGAGAGAGATTACGCGAGTAGCGCAAATCATAACTATGTGATAAAAGTTCTGAATGGCAGACGAGATGAATTAATCGCCTATCTTGCAGGACGGGAAATTGCTGCTAGTGTCCATTACATCCCTAATCATATGTATGATATATATAGAGCTTATTACCGGAAGCTGCCTATTGCTGAGACTATTTGGAGAAAGCTTGTCACTTTACCATTATATCCAGATTTAAAAGATGCAGAGGTTGAATATGTCATTGAAACTGTGAGAGAGTTCAAGTGAGACGTAATCTTACTGTTTATGTTCTAATATTGAATTGGAATCACAAGCAACTTACTATTGATTGTGTAGCATCAGTGCTCAAATCTGATTATCCAAACTTTAACGTTGTGGTGATTGACAACGGTTCAACAGATGGTAGTGTTGCTTCACTTCGAGCTGCTTTCGGCGAGCGTATTGAAGTTCTCGAAAACAGAGTGAACTTAGGATATGCACGAGGATTCAATATTGGCCTCAAGTACGGATTCAAAACAAAGCGAGCTGCTTACTGTCTTGTGATGAACAATGATACGGTGATAGAACGGCGAGCTGTATCAGCATTGGTACGGGTGGCTAATGAATACGACAGAATTGGCTTTGTGACGGGTAAAGTATACTATTACAATCAACCCAAGATATTTCAGACAGTCGGCAAGAAAAAGGATCCTATTCGTTGGAATGGTGAGCATATTGGTTGTGGCGAGGAGGATACTGGTCAGTATGATCAGATCAGGGAACTACACTTTGCTGATGATATATTCACCTTAGTTACTAAACGGCTTTACGATGATGTCGGCGGTTACAATCCAATGTTTTTCTTGCAGGGTGAAGAATACGATTGGCAGGCGCGAGCGAAGGAACATGGATACAAAATAATGTATACGCCTTACGCCAAATTATGGCACAAAGAGAGTATGACTATCGGGAAGGATTCGGCTCTAAAGGCCTATTACGATGCTCGGAATCCAATGTTGGTGGTTTTACTTCATAAACCCGCACACTTTTTCAGAAGATACTTTAGGTTTCACTTACGTAGTCGCATTCTTAGGAGTACTATGGTGTATCTCAAGCATGGAAGGTTGTCATTAGTACTGGCAAGGTGGCAAGGATTTCTATCGGCAGTTCTATGGGGTATTAGGAATAAGAGACTTAGCCTCGAGCATTTTATATGGCTTCCCGCCTGTTTCTCAATTGGTTCTAGAGAACGAGATCGAATTTAAGCACGCAAATATGCCCGAATCAGGACCATAGTTTTCTGACCCATAGTATGGTTGAGGATAGTGGCCAAGATGTCGCCAGTTGGACGGATAGTTGGCGTGCATTCACGCCACAATCGGAGATCCAAAAATGGGATTACTATGGTCTACGCCATTGGGTACTAAAGTATGTACCCAGATATGGGAAAGTCATTGAGGCAGGGTGCGGATTGGGTAGATATGTTTTCTATTTGCACAGACTCGGGATTGACATAGATGGTGTCGATTTTTCTAAGGAAATAATTCTGGGCCTAAACGAGTGGCAGGAGAAAAACGCAATTGATGCGAATTTTGCTGTTAGCGATGTTAAACATTTACCTTACAGAAGTAATTCAGCTAGTGGTTATATTTCGCTTGGGGTAGTCGAACACTTTCTTGAAGGTCCCCATGTTGCTTTAAAGGAGGGTTTGAGGATTCTTAGACCTGGTGGTATCGCTATTGTGACCACACCATCAAAGACACCCTACATATGCCTTAGAAGTATCAGAAGTTACGTGAAGCGCCTTATCAAGAAGATTATTTTGCATAGAACAGAACCGATTTTCTTTTTCCAACACTATTACCGGCCGTCAAAGCTCAAGGAATTCATGGAAAATGCCGGATTCAAGGTCGTTTGTTGTAGCGGTGCAGACATCTTGTATTTTTTCAACGAAATGTGTGGTTTTTCATTTGAGAACAAAATAAAGAAAGCTATTGCCTTCTGGTTAGCCAACAAATTCGAGAATACTCCGTTCTCAGTAGTAGGCGCACAAGCTGTCACGGTATCAGTTAAATTAGATGCGCGCATGTATTGTTTCCTATGTGGACAGAAAAACGCCACTGAGGCGTCATTGACGCATTACACCGTCCCTGTCTGTAGTACGTGTAATAATACACCTTTAGCGAGTCTCTACATTACGCACAAGAGGGCCAAATATGACCTACCATACATGGTTGATCCGCCTTTGAAACCGCCGATGAGAGAGACCTGTGAATTCTGTGGAAGACCTTACACGTCCAACGCACTTTTCGAAGATTTTGGATTTTCGATAAAGATATGTACTGCGTGTAGATTGAAAAAGCCAACAAACATATACATATCTAATAGGTTTGTAAAGCCCATTTGGAGAAGAAGACGGCCGTCTCGTTGAAAAAATACACGTGATGCATGTTTGACTTCAGTAGGTCAACTAATCTTCTAAGTAGATTTCTTCACAGCGTTAGATGTTTCTATACGATGATATGAGTATATTTTATCTATTGATTTTCTTCTTTGGTTTATAGTATTTTGCCGCCATGGGATCTGCATGCGATCTTGGGGTCTATATTGAAGATTTCTATAGAAACCTGCCGGGCTATCTTCGTTGCTGCTCATGAATGAAAGCATAGGAAAGCAACTGTATCTATTGAAATACGGTTTTCTAAATCGACATTTACTAAAGCAGATTAACATTGCCGAAAAAAATCTCTTGCTGAGTTGCGAAGCTTTGCGTGAGTTACAGTGGAAAAAGATACGAGATTTATTTTCTTTTGCATATTCAAATTGCCCATTGTACCGTAAGAAGTACAAGGAAGCCGGATTACATCCAGAAGATATACGCGATTTTGATGATTTTTCCTGCGTGCCCGAAATAACGAAGGATGAAATAAGAAACAACCTTCACCTCATTCTGCCTCAAACAGTCAGTAGGCACACACTTGAAGTTGCCTACACCGGAGGGACAACCGGGATTCCCATGAAAATTTATCGGGACAAGAGAAAAACCGACCTGATGCAGGCCCTTTACCTCAGGACGATCAGATATTGGAGATGCGATATTGCCGCAAAAACGGTTTGGTTTTGGGGAATTTCGAAGAGATCGGAGGCTCGCTGGGATTTTGCTTATCAGCGTAGCAGTATACGTTTCTTGAAGAATATTACCTGGTTCAATGCATTTAATATGACTGAAGAACGAATGTTTGAGTTTGCTGATTTTCTTAGGAGGTTCAAACCAAGTTTGATAATCGGATATGTTAGCGCATTGTATGAATATGCCAGATTCATTAGTGATTACGGTATAGTTTTGGAACCCATCAAAGCAATTTGGCTTACTGCTGAACCGTCTAATTCTTCTCAGCGCCAACTCATTGAGAAAGCCTTCGGCGCAAAAACTTATAATGAGTATGGTTCAACCGAGATATTACGTATTGCTGCAGAGTGCCATGAAAGGGTCGGTTTACACGTGAATGCTGATTCAAGATATGTAGAAATAGTCGATTCACGCGGAAGTTCTGTCAAACGTGGGCAAAGCGGTAGTATATTAGTGACTGATTTAGAAAATAAGGTTATGCCGTTACTTAGGTATAGGAATGGTGATATCGCTACCTGGCAGGATTGCAAATGCAATTGTGGTTTGAATCTTCCACTAATGTCATCTGTTCAAGGCAGGACATATGATATAATTAAACTGAGTAGTGGCAAGAAAATATACGGTCACCTTTTTTCTCGAATTCTGTTTAGATATGTAAAACAAATAAAGCAATTTCAGGTCCACCAGACGTCGATTGATAACATTGATGTACTTATTGTACCGACTGATGCGTCTAATATTCGGAAGATTCGCAGGGAAATACTCACTGAATTTACGCAACATACCGGTGCTGCCGTGAATTACTCGTTTCGCATCGTTAATCATATTGCCAGAGAGAAATCTGGTAAATTGCGGTATGTAAAATCTGATGTGCGATAGCGAAGACCAGCGATAGAGTTACTGTATGGTTGCGCAAAAACTCATATTAGGCTACGGTTCCAAGGTGCTTGTGCAATTAATTCAAATAGCTGCGAGCATAGTGGTGGCAAGAATTGCCGGTCCAACAGTTTTGGGCACGGTCGCTTTTGGTTTAGCATTTGTGTCCATGTTTGAGTTCGTAGCGGATTTGGGGATAGGTTCTGCGCACGTAAAGTTAGTTTCTGAGGGGCAGGATGTTGGCAAGTGCATTTCGACCTTCGCAGCATTAAAATTCTTCAACACGCTTTTGTTTCTGTTTGTGGTCCTTGGAATATTCTTGTTACAGAAATACGTATTCAGTGTGCAATTCGAAAGTGCTGTTCATGAACGTGTAATAATCATTATCCTTGCGACGGTCTCTGTTAATCAAATATTGAATATCCCGATCAGGACGTTCGCCGCAAGAACCGAGCAAGCGAAGCAGAGTATACCGGAATTTGCTAGGACCTTTATCTATCAAATTCTTAGGGTATTGATAGTCTTGCTTGGTTTCAGAGCAGTGGCATTAGCTTTTGGCAACCTCATATCGACTCTAGCTGTTGTACCGTTGGTTTTCTATCTATTCAAGGACTACCCACGAGCTGGATTTGATAAAGAATTAGCATTAAGATATATCAAGATATCGCTCCCTTTCTTGGCCATGGGTATGGCAACTAACGTGATATACTATCTAGACAAAGTAGGTTTGCAGTACTTTACGAGTTCCGAACAAGTAGGATATTACACTGCAGGATATCGAATAGGAGGAATGGTTCTCCTGGTTGCTCACAGTGTTGGTCTTTTATTCTTCCCATTGTTTTCCAAAGCAGCTTCAGACGGAGATCATCAATATATTGGGCGTACGATAATAAAGTTTGAGAGATTCAGCTTTCTCTTCGTTATGCCTGTAGTGATCCTTCTTTCACTATATTCTGATGTGATAGTAAAGGTGCTGCTCGGACAACAATACCTACCTTCGGTGCCTATCATGGCGATAATTAATTTCGCAATGTTCTTCATGGTTTTGAGTGTTCCATACGGTAGTGTGCTGACGGGGATGGGTTTTTTCAAACTCTCAGCGATTCTGAACGTTTTGAATCTCGTCTTCTTTGCAATTTTACTGTATTTCCTTCCAAACCCAAGGTATTTGAATCTAAATGCAGTTGGTATGGCGCTAGTAGTCTTCATGTCAAAGTTGTTCATAGGTGCAGCGTACAGGGTATTTGCAAAGAAAAAATGTGCACCGATTGATTTGAAGGAGAATCTCAAGTTTCTCGTTTTTGGAATAGTAAACTTTTTGGTTGCGCGCTATGTATATGTCGAAATTAGCAGGCTGCATGATTTTAGATTCAAGATCATATTCGCTCCTTTGTTTTTAGTCGCCACGTATGCGGTTCTTTTGCTCTTGGGGTGGATAGGTAAAAGCGATAAGGATAATCTCAAAAAGCTGATAAACATTAAGAAACTTGGTAGCTACGTCAAAAAAGAAGTGAAGGGAGACTGAATTGGGACAAGCAGTCAATAAAGTCATTTACATAAATAACGCAATCCCAGCGTATGACATCTTTTGGAACGAGCCGAGGCCGCAAATCTGTTGGGACACTTTCGATGGTAACTGGGTTGGAATTTGGGGACATGGGTGGGCAGATTTGATTGGATGTGAGGTGTTGAAGCTAACGGATGATTTCAAGTTTGAAGTATGGCAGCCTGATCTCCGGGCTGATAAACTCTATTGTCACACCTTTGCTTGTGGGCTAGTACATAAACTATTTCCGGCTGTGCGTAAGGCAAAGCACTATGGGCTAAAGGTGCTATACGATGTTGTATCTCCGTCGATTTACGAGAATCTGCGGGAAGAAGTAGTGAAGAATCACGTTGTCATACGGTTGGGTGCTTCAATAGCTGCAATAAATTCAGATATCCTGCGCTTGTCACTGCCTTGTCCCGTTATCATGCAATGTTTTGGCGAGTTCAAGAGTCCGTTGAGCAAATTGCCTACATTTAAGAAAAATATCCTTGGCAAGATACATGATATACGTGACCATCTTGTGTTAAAAGAAATTCTCGGTGGAAGCGATGTTATTACATATACTTCTGAATTCAGCAAGAGAAATCTTGAGAGATACTATAAGGGAGAGAAGATCTCGCTGTCGATAGGTATAGATTTCGATTATTGGAGCCGGCGAAAAAACAAATCCGAGATACGTGACTCATTGGGTCTGAATGACTCGCAGAAGATGCTATTCTCGTCCTCTCGGCTTAATAGCCTTAAACAGGTGGATAAAGTAATCGACGTACTAGGAAGGTTGGACGGTCACAATTTTCTATTCGTAGTCACAGGACATGGTGATGAGCATTATGAGCAGTATCTCCGCGTTACAGGTAAGCCGCTTATGGACGCCGGTCGATTGAGATTTGTAGGTCATGTATCCGACGAAAGACTGGTGGATTTGTATAACGCTGCAGATTTGTTCATTATGAGTTCGCTTTCTGAGGCGGGTCCGACTGGTACGATTAAGGCGATGGCCATGGAAGTTCCAGTGTTCTCTACGGATACGGGACAGATGGCTGAGGTGTTGCTTAAATATGGTGCAGGGGTCATTGTCCCGAGGAAAGACTATAAGATATGGGAGCGGGAATTGCGCGATATACTGAACGGCAAGGAAGTGAAGATAATAGACCGGGAAATTGTGAAAAAGATTCATCACTGGCCAATAGTCGCGGCACAATATATCGATTTGTACAAAAGATTATTTAGTGAATACTCTGGTTGACAATAGGGAGTAGGTATGAAATGGAAGAATAAAAAGGTATTTGTGACCGGTGCGGGAGGCTTCATCGGTAGTCATCTTTGTGAGAAGCTAGTGCAGCTTGGTGCTAATGTTACGGCGCTCGTAAAGTACAATTCTAGAGGTTTCCATGGTTTCCTGGAGGAATCTCCTGCCGACGTAAGAAATGCAATACGAATCGTCCTTGGCGACATCAGGGATGAAAGTACATTTCGTCTTTATCTTAAAGACATAGAGATTGTCTTCCACCTCGCGGCGAATCCCGGTATACCGTACTCCTTTGTACAACCTCGTGATGTGTTTGACATAAACACACTTGGTTCATTTAACTTGTTAAATGCGGCTCGGGATCAAACACCCGAAAAAATCATTCTCGCTTCATCAGCAGAAACATATGGTGATTCGAAATACTTACCCATAGACGAACAGCACCCTCAATTCCCGAAGTCACCTTATGCGGCGAGCAAGGCAGCAATGGAGAAGTTAGCCTGGAGTTTTTACTATGCATACGAGCTACCGATTACAATAGTGCGATTATTCAATAATTACGGCCCGCGGCAGTCTGCCCGAGCTGTGACCCCTACCATTATTACTCAGATCTTGAGCAGCAACGAAGTACGTATAGGCGCTCTTCATCCAAGACGTGATTTCACGCTAGTCCTTGATACTGTGAGGGCTTTCACCAAAGTCGCCGAATTCGAAGAAAGTGGTGAAGTCTTCAATATAGGGTCAGGTATTTCGATTTCAGTAAGGGACATTATTGATAAGGTTATGATGATCACTGGCAAGTCCGACGTTAAGATTGTCACTGATGAGAGTCGGATAAGACCGGGACAAAGCGAGGTACAAGCTCTGAAGGCAAATTATCAGCACCTTAAAGAAAAGACCGGTTGGCAACCACAATTCAGCTACGAGGAAGGCTTGAAGCTGACTATCGATTGGATAGCAAAGAATATCGGTTCATACAGGCCGACACAATACAGTGTGTAAAGGAGTATTATCATGGTTGATACGGATCAGAATTTTTGGAAGGGGAAGCGAGTTCTTGTTACGGGAGCTGCGGGTTTTATTGGAAGTCATTTGTGTGAGAAGCTAGTCCAATTGGGCTGTAGTGTCAGGGGGTTTATACGTTACAACTCGATGAATTCCTATGGTTTAATCGAAGCGATGCCTGAGGAGGTGAAAGAGCAAATAAAGATCCATGCAGGTGATATAACGGATGAGGCTTCAATCTATGAAGCGATGAAAGAAGTAGAAGTTGTCTTTCATATGGCTGCTCTGCCAAGCATTCCTTACTCATTTCTGCACCCGCGTCACGTTTTTTTGGTAAACACTCAAGGAACGCTCAACGTACTACTGGCTGCGAAAGCGTCACGCGTGATTAGAACCGTGCTCGCGTCATCAGCAGGAGCCAGCGAAAGGCGGCCTTTGCTATCACCATACGTGACCAGCAAAGCAGCGATGGAGAAGATCGGCCTGGGATTTCAGCAGGGTTTAGACACGTCAGTCAGCATCGTACGCCTTCTTAACAATTATGGGCCTCGACAATCGGCTCGAGCTGTTATCCCTACGATAATCAGTCAAGCGCTCGTACAGGATGATGTGCACTTGGGAGCTCTTGAACCAAAAATGGATTTCAACTACATAGGCGATACGCTCGAGGCTTTTATTAGAGCAGCAGAGAATACCAATGTGCAAGGGAAGGTGCTTACGTGGGGTACTGGAGTCAGCACAACTATAAAAGAGTTGGCTCATTTGGTTTTTAAGATCATCGGTAGAAAGGAATTGCATATTGTAGTAGATGAGGAACGCGTCAGACCGTATCCTGGCCCGCTGCCAAGTCTCGAGAAGGATATTTTAGCTACCCGTGAATTACTGAACTATAGCCCCAGAATTCCATTGCGGGAAGGTTTGCAGAAAACAATTGAATGGATCGCAAACCATCTCGACATATATAAAACTGATGTCTATGCTGTATGATAATAACGCAGTTGATGAGAGCCACGGAGTAGAAAACTCGGCCCAAACTGACTGGGAATTACTTAGATTTCAATTTCCAGTTGCAAAGCAATATGTGTATTTTAATCATGCGGCCGTTGCTCCGCTTTCTCTTAGTGTGAGAAAACAGATAGCAGTATGTGCAGCAAGATTTTGCGAAAAGGGGATTGTCTGTAATAGTGAATTCTTAGGTGTTGCTGATACAACGAGACAACTGGCAGCGCAACTCATTAACGCTGAGCGTTCGCAAATAGCATTTGTCAAAAACACAACACAAGGAATTCTGGTCGTGGCCAACGGGATAAGATGGGAAAAGGGTGATAATGTTGTTATTCCTGAGAAAGAATTTCCTGCGAATGTGTACCCGTGGTTGAACCTTTCAAGGAAAGGTGTCGAAACAAGATTCGTGCCGTTGAAATATGGCCGGTTTACGGACGAGGACATATACAGACGCGTGGACAAGAGAACGCGAGCCGTGAGTGTTAGTGCAGTTTCATTCACTAACGGCTTCAGGTGCGATCTCGAAAAAATTGGGCAATTGTGCAAAAATGAAGGAATAATCTTTGTCGTCGATGCCATTCAAGCACTAGGGGCGCTGGAAATTGACGTTGGAAAGAGTCACGTGGATGTACTGGCTGCAGACAGTCACAAATGGCTTTTGGGCCCTCAAGGCATAGGCATTCTGTATGTTTCTGCTGCGGCAATGGATAAATTGGAAGTCTCCAATCTAGGTTGGAAGAGTATGGAAGATGAAGGGGATTATTTGAATTACGATATTAGGCTGAAACAGAGTGCAGCGCGTTTTGAAGAGGGAACGTTGAATATCGTTGGAATTGCAGGGTTAAAAGCTTCGCTTGAGATGTTATTGGGAATCGGTATTCCATTCATCCAGAGAAGAATATTGGCACTCAATGATACAATCATCCAAAATCTAAGTGACCGGGGGTATGCAGTGAAAAGCTCCTTAAGCCCCGGCGAACGCTCTGGAATTTTATCGTTCATGCACCAGGACATTCCGACAGAGAAACTTTACGCTAAACTCTTTGAGAATGACGTTGTCTGCGCCCACAGAGACGGCGCGATACGTATTTCACCACACTTTTACAATAACGATGTGGACATATTGCGGTTTGTTAAGGCTTTGTACTAGTCCCCGGTCATAACAAGAGGGTGGAAGTGATTTATTTATGTTTAAACAGCGAAATGCGAGGTTAACATGCAAGCAGTGATCCTTGCTGGCGGTAAAGGAACACGTTTGAGCCCTTATACAATGGTGTTACCAAAGCCTCTTGTACCTGTTGGCGATTATCCCATTCTTGAGATTCTGATTCGCCAGCTTGCACAGTGTGGGGTCAAGAAGGTGGTACTCACAGTTGGTTATCACTACGAGCTTTTCCAGGCTTTCTGCAAAGATGGAAAGAAATGGGGTATCGAGTTGGAATATTCCCTGGAAGATAAACCATTAGGCACAATAGGTCCAATTAAACTGATTGAAGATCTCGAGGATGATTTTCTTATAATAAACGGAGATACTTTGACTGATTTAGATTACCGTGAATTATTCCATCTGCATCTGCGAGAAAAGAACGTTATGACCATTGCCGCCAGCAAACGCTTTGTAAACATTGACTATGGAGTGATTAAAACATCAGAGAATAGCCAGATTGTTTGTTATGACGAGAAACCCAAGCTACAATACTTGGTTGCAATGGGCGTTAACGTTTTGTCTAAGAAAGTTCTCGAATTGATACCAGGGGGAACGCGATACGATTTTCCCGGATTAGTTATGGATCTAATTGGTAGAAAAATGCCAATACGTTGTTACGTACATAAAGGATATTGGCTAGATATTGGAAGGCCTGAAGACCATGCCGCAGCAGTACAGCAATTTGAGGAAAATAGAAGGAAATTCTTGGGCGAGGAGAACGAAGCTAGTGATTTCTTTGATATGGATATGCAAAGCGGTGGAAAGGAGGCATAGTATGGGGGCTGGAAAAATGACAGTGCTTGTTACGGGTGCCGCGGGATATGTTGGGTCAATATTGGTGCGGCTATTATTGAAAAGCGGTTACACAGTGCGTGGTCTTGATGTATTGCTATTCGGCGGTGAATCTTTGATAGGTATTTTTTCTGATCCAAATTTCGCATTCATCAGGGGTGATATTCGGGATAAAGAGACGCTTGCAATAGCGATAGAAGGTGTAGATGCAGTACTACATCTCGCGGCAATTGTGGGTGAACCCGCGTGTGTAAAACAACCTGAACTGGCGAAAGAAACTAACTGGGATGCGGCAAAGACGCTATTCGATATGAGTGAGGGAAACAGCTGTGTGAAGAGTTTTGTTTTTGCCTCGACTTGCAGCAACTACGGTAAGATGAAAGACGGACGGCATGTTAAGGAAGATTCTCCTTTGCATCCACTTTCTCTTTATGCTGAGCTCAAAGTCGGATTTGAGAAGTACTTACTGGAAAGTAAAACGAGGCACGATTTTATCCCTACTGCTCTGCGGTTTGGTACCGTCCATAGTCTTTCGCCGAGAATGCGTTTTGATTTGACGGTTAATGAATTCGTACGGGAGTTAACACTTGGCAAAACTCTTGAGGTGTATGGTCCTCAATTCTGGCGGCCGTATATTCACATTGAAGATGCTGCGCGGGCGTACGTTCACATCTTGGAAAGCGATCCTGACAAGGTGGACCACAATGTATTCAATGTAGGTGATACCGACCAGAACTATCAGAAAAAAATGCTGGTGGATGAGATGGTTAAGGTCATGCCGAATGCGCAGGTGAAGTTTTATCCGAAAGACGAAGACCCAAGAGATTTCAAGGTAGATTTTTCAAAGATCAGAAATGAATTAGGATGGAAGATTTCAAAAGACGTACCAACTGGTATACGAGAAATGCATTCAGCATTGGAATCCGGACTAATATCTGACCCATACTCGTCTAAATATCGGGAGATTTAGCGTTATGATACCAATTTCGGTTCCTCATATTGCTGGCAATGAATGGAAGTACATAAAGGAATGCCTAGATACTGAATGGGTGTCTTCTGTAGGTAAATATGTCGATAGATTTGAGGAAGATATATGTAAGTTTACGGGAGCAAGATATGCGGTTGCTTGTGTTAATGGTACGGCTGCACTCCACGTTGCATTGAGATTGGTTGGTGTAGAGCCGGGGGATGAAGTCGTTGTGCCGACAGTCACCTTTATTGCTCCTGTGAACGTTGTTAGATATCTAAATGCCGAGCCCATATTTATGGATTGTGATGATTTTTACAATATCGACGTTGTCAAGGTGATCGAATTTATTGAAAGGGAGACTGTTTTTCATAATGGATATACACGTAGTAAGAAGACAAATAAGCGCATCTCAGCGATTGTTCCTGTACATGTATTTGGAAACGCTGTGAATATGGAAGAGCTCAGGATTGTCTGTGAACAACGTAACATAAAGATAGTTGAAGACGCGACCGAAAGTCTGGGTACATACTATATTGAGGGCAGTCTGGCAGACAAGTATACCGGGACAATAGGTGATATAGGTTGCTTTTCTTTCAATGGGAATAAAATAATCACAACTGGCGGCGGAGGTATGATCGTAACTAATGATAAAGACTACGCTGCACAAGCAAGGTACCTCACGACTCAAGCTAAAGACGATGGTGTACGCTATGTGCACAACGAGGTTGGTTATAACTACAGGCTCACAAACATACAGGCTGCAATGGGGGTTGCGCAATTGGAGAAACTACCAGAATTTATGGAGACAAAGCGGAGAAATTGTCAAATCTACAAGACGGGGATCGCCAAGATCTCGGGGCTGCAGCTGGCCGATACACCTGGCTATGCAGTTTCTAACTTCTGGTATTACTGCCTGCAGGTTGATAAGTCCACGTATGGTAAGGACAGAGAAGAATTGATGGTTTGGTTGCTGGATAACGGAATTCAGTCTCGTCCTCTCTGGCAGCTGAACCACCTTCAGATGCCCTACTGTCATTGTGAGTCTTACAACATTGTAAAAGCAAATGAGATGCTAGAGAAGACCCTAAACATACCATGCTCGGTTAACCTAACCAATCGTGAAATCAATTATGTTTTGAGTTTACTTTCCTGATAAATGTATCAATATTGCGCACTTTTTTGTTAGATTGATATCAAAGATGGAGATAGCGTTATGAATATTTCAATATTTGGCCTAGGTTATGTTGGTTGTGTTAGCTTGGGATGCATGGCCCAGGATGGTCACACAGTCATTGGCATCGATGTTAGCCGTGAAAAAGTCGATATGATTAACCAGGGGAAGCCAACCATTGTCGAAGCAAAAATAGATGAAATAATCGCTGAACAATTCAAGAAGGGAAGGATCCGGGCGACGCAAGATTACCATGAATCAGTTGCCCAAACAGACATTTCAATTGTCTGCGTGGGTACTCCTTCGAGCGCTGAGGGTCATTTGAATCTCGAATATATTTTCAAGGTTGCTGGACAGATTGGTGAAGCCCTGCAGGCAAAGAACAAGTTCCATACCGTGGTAATACGAAGTACGGTTACACCAGGAACCAACCATAAGGTTGGTGAGATTATTGCGGAAGGCTCGGGTAAGAAGAGAAGCAAGGACTTCGGAGTCGTCTCTAACCCTGAATTCTTAAGGGAAGGTTCTGCAGTTGATGATTATTATAATCCTGGAATGATTGTTTTAGGCAGTGACGATGAGCGCGCTATGACAATAGTCAAAGAGCTCTATCATTCAATAGCTGCGCCGATTGTAGTCACCGATATCGGTGTTGCTGAAATGATCAAGTACGTTAACAATTCGTTCCACGCCCTAAAGATAGCTTTTGCAAATGAAGTTGGTAATATATGTAAGAAACTAGGAATAGATTCACACCAAGTATTTGATGTCTTTTGCAGAGATGGCAAGTTGAACATCTCACCGAAATACTTCAAACCCGGTTTTGCATACGGCGGATCTTGTCTGCCAAAGGACCTGAAAGCATTGAAGACATTAGCCCATGATTTCTATTTGAAGAGTCCCGTTATAGATGCGATTGAGGAAAGCAATGACAATCAGAAAAACATCGCATTTAGTATGATTCTTTCGAGTGGCAAGAAAAATGTTGGTATTGTTGGTTTGAGCTTCAAGCCCGGTACTGACGACTTAAGATATAGTCCAACTGTTGATTTAGTGGAAAGACTCCTGGGTAAAGGTTTTGACATAGCAATATACGATAAAAACGTGTTTATTTCTAAGTTGACGGGGACAAACAAAGCTTATATCGAGAAACGCATTCCACATTTGGCCGAACTGATTACCGATGACCTCAATTATGTTGTGGATAAATCTGATGTACTCGTTGTCTCGCACAATTATAGTGAGCTATCTCGATTTACAGATGCATTATCCAATAAGATGATTATTGATTTGGTGAAGATAAAAGAAAATCATTCATTTCGAAATTACGAGGGTATTTGTTGGTAGTATGAAAGTTGCCTTGGTTGCTTACGGCCACGCAGACAATGTACTGTGTTTGAGTAGAGCATTGGCCAGGTATGCTTGTGTTACTGTTTTTTTTGTTACATCAGGAGATAACTTCACCGCGAGTGTGTTCGATTGGGATATATCGACTTTGCCATTTGGCCTGACCGACGATCACGCTGCTGTAAAAAGATTCGTTGGAGACAAGATTATTCGTTATCTCGGTTCAGATGTAAAAATATGCATAGTACGAACCCCCTCTAGGAAGATATTGAAGGACATTAGGCGTAGGAATTACATCTATATAAGAGAAGCAATACAATTCATCAATAGCCATCAGTATGATATCATACACTTCAATGGTTCCTCGGGTTTTCAAATTTACTTTCAAGAATTGCTTGGTAACGTAGCCAAGGTCCTGACTATCCACGATTACTTACCTCATACGGGTGAGGCGACATGCAGAAGAAAGTGGGTTAACATACTACTGAACAAATTATACACGAGGTTTGACTACGAATTCATCCAACACTATAGGTATCTATCCGATAAGTTTTCGAAATTCTATGGAGTCAAAGATGGGCGAACCCACACTGTGTATTGTGGTCCGCTAGAGATTTATAGGATTTTTCGTCAGAGTGGGATTGCGGAAGAGCCACATACCCTTTTGTTTTTCGGACGCATTTCACAATATAAAGGTTTGGAGTATTTAATAAGTGCCTTTCGTCAGGTTAGGCGTATGATACCGGATACGAAATTGATTATTGCTGGGAAAGGTAAGTTAAATATGCGACTGTCGGAGGATGATAATTATGAAGTATACAATCGCTACGTTACTAATGAGGAGCTAGCAAGTTTGCTCCAGAGAGCAGCAATTGTCGTGACGCCTTACACCGACGCTACACATAGTGCGGTGATAATGACAGCCTTTGCTTTTCACAAACCGGTTGTCTCATCAGCCGTGGGCGGTATACCTGAGGTCATTGCAGATGATGTGACGGGTAGGTTGGTACCGCCGCGGGATTCTGCCGCGTTTGCTAGTGCCATCTTGGATTTACTGCAAAACTCTAATAAAAGGCGTGAAATGGCAAGGAACATCGTAGGACGTTTTGAAAGCGGCATGTTTTCGTGGGACTGCATAGCGAAGAGGACGCTGCAGGTCTACAATAAGGCATTGTTGCGAAAATAGATGCTATGTGTGGAATTTTGGGTTATATAGGTAATAGAAAACTAGATCATGATTTCATTAATTGGTTAAACAATTCTCAAACGCATAGGGGACCTGACGATAGTGGAATATGGATTAAGAACGAAATGGCACTGGCACACAGGAGATTGTCGATAATCGATACCTCGAGTGACGGCCGACAGCCTATGTCGAACGAAGACAAGACAATTTGGTTTGTTTTCAACGGGGAAATCTACAATTTCAGGGATTTGAAGAATTGTAAATTAGGGTCGAGACATAGATTTGTTTCGGATACAGATTGCGAAGTAGTGATTCATCTTTATGAGGAATACGGTATCAAACTTCTCGATTTTTTAGAGGGGATGTTCGCTTTCTGCCTAGTTGATCTTAACAATAATAGACTTTTCATTTGCAGAGATAGAGTCGGCATAAAACCTTTGTACTATGGTTGGGTAGGCGACGACTTTGTGTTTTCCTCAGAGCTAAAGCCCTTCTTGAAGTTGCCGCAATTTAGCAGGAAAATATGCAAGGAAGCTCTTGTCCAGTATTTGATTTTGGGATATATCAACGCTCCTTTGACGATTTTCAGTAGTGTCAACAAGCTCCAACCGGGTCACTATTTGACAATTGACCTGCCTGCTGCAAATCGCCATGCCCAGAAAGTCCAATATTGGAATGTCTGTGAATATGCCTATTCAAAAGAGACGAGGGTTGAATCTCTAGAAGACTCAATAAGTGCAATTGACCATCTTATGTTTGATATCGTTGCCAAATATCTGATAAGTGATGTTCCGATAGGACTTTTCTTGAGCGGCGGAATTGATTCCAGCCTAGTGGCTTCCTATGTGAGCAAGCTAAGCAACAAAAAACCACAGGCTCTTACCATTGGTTTCAGCCACGAGGAGTACAATGAAGTAGATTATGCTAAGATGGTTGCTGAGAAATTTGATTTGATGCATGACGTATCGTACTTTGATATTTCCGATGTAGAATCTTTGCCGGACCCAGTTGAATTATTTGATGAGCCATTTGCTGACTCATCAAGTTACCCGACATATCTAGTGTCAAGGATGGCTAGGGAAAAAGTGAAGACAATTCTCTCTGGCGATGGCGGTGATGAACTCTTCGCTGGCTACGCGCGGTATTTTCGATGTCGTTCTACCGGAAGATTCGGCTGGGTACCGAAGAGTTTCGTCAACATCGCCCGTTTCTTGATGCGTGAATCAGACTGCGGCTATGGTTATCTTTCAAGGCTTGCAACACAATTTCCTCAGAATTATTTCGATTTTATGGCCTATTTTTCGGACAATCAAATGAAAAGGATGCTCAGTACCACATTGTATGACTACTACCGCGAATTTAGAGCAGCATTGGTAGAAAAGTACTTGACAGGACCAGCTGAGGTAGACCCTATTCGGAGATTCCAAGTTTTCGACTGTCAATGGTATTTACCTGGAGACATACTTACAAAAGTCGATCGTTGCAGTATGAGTGTGAGTTTGGAGGTCCGGGTGCCTCTTCTTGATCATAGATTCATTGAAGCAAGTTTCAGGATATCAGATTCGCTTAAATTTGATGCCGGAAGAGGTAAGATAATTCTTTTGAAAATACTAGGACGATATTTTGACAATTCTTTTTTGGTACGCAAGAAAATGGGCTTTAGCGTACCAATTAATGAATGGTTCAGACAAGAGAGTCTGCGCGACCAATATCTACATTCACTGAGCAATGTGGCCGATATTCTAAATAGTGAATATTTAACAGAGCTTGCTGAATATCACAATAGGGGAAAGAGAGACTTTAGTAGCAGTATGTGGAACATACTTGTGCTTGCGAATTGGCTAAAGAGGACTTATGGAAACGCACAGGTACGTGAGCGGGATTGCTTGTGATTGTTGCGAGAAGAACGTGTCACTCAACACATCTTATTATTTTGTTTTGTCTCTATAGTCGATAGGAGCCCCCGGTGCGCATATTATTTGTGCTTTCCAGTATGCCTATTGGAGGTTTAGAAGTATTCACAGTCAATCTGGCTTCAAGACTTGCGTCGAAGGGCAACGAAGTTTGGATTTTGATTTTCAAAAGTGGACAGAAATGCGTTGATTTGCTTAAGGAAGCGAATGTACACTTGATTGCAGCAGACCGTAATAGCAAGTACAACCCTTTATTCATCTCGAAAATCTACGAGACCCTAAAGACGGTAAGGCCGCACGCGATTGTCTCACTATCAGAATTCGCTTATTTCTTTGCTGAATTGATGAACCAGGTGCTTGGACTGAAGACACCTCATTGCATAAGATTTGCGTGGTCTCGACCGATCACGAGGTGGGACAAGATCGTTTCCCGTTTTCTTATTATGTTCTCTAAGCTTTGGAGTGCTTACTATATCTTTGTGTCAAGAATACAGGCTGAACATTATATCAGTGCTTACAATCTTCCTACGCGAAGTTGCCATTTGATATATAGCGGTATAGACACAGATTTTTTCCATCCACGTTTTAAAAAGAGAAACAGAACCTTTACGGTGGCGCACGTTGCGAATATAAGGCCCGTGAAAGACCAAATGGTTCTGTTCAGATCCTTGGAAAAATTGGATAGAATGTTTAAAAAATGGAGGCTGCTGTTTGTGGGTGAGGACAGATATGGATTGCTATCGAGTTTCAAAGGTTTTCTGAGTGGCAAACAAATGCTAAGTAAGGTCAAGTTTATGGTGACACACGATCGCTCAAAAATTAGAGATGTTCTTTCATCCTCAGATGTGTTCGTGCTCACATCGTTGAGTGAAGGCTTACCGAACGCACCACTGGAGGCCATGTCTGTAGGAATTCCTTGTGTACTAACCAACGTCGGAGGTTGCCGAGAGATTTTACAAGAAGGCTGCAATGGATACTTAATAAATACAGGAGATCACGAAGCGCTGGCTTCGACATTGTTCACTTTGCAGAAAAACAGAAAGTCACTGTTACGCATGGGGAGGAACGCACGGAGAAGTATCATATCCAGATTTAGCTTGAACAGCTGTACCGACGATTACTTACGAGTTCTTCAAGATATCAGCAGCGACAGATAGCATAACATGCTTGTTACAGAGGGGTAGGATGAAGTCTTGTTTGCGTAAGATTAATTTTGCCTTAGGTCGGGACCCTAAGGTAGAAAACATCGGTTCAGAAGACGACAAGAGAAAATTCATTCCAATGCCATTTAAGGCAGTTCTTCTTATCGGAGGTGATTTTGAACTTGCATGGGGATGGCGTTACAGAAAAGATAGCTCTAATCCTACAATGGAGGCGGAAAATCGCGCAAGAAGAGCGCGTATTAATATACCTCGAATATTGAATCTCTGTTGTAGGTTTGAAATTCCGATAACCTGGGCAACCGTGGGTCATTTGTTTCTTGATAAATGTAGCAAGAAAGGCCATTTAGTGCATTCTCAATTGAGTCGTATTCCTTATCACGAAAACAAATACTGGCGATATGACAGGGGTGATTGGTTTGATGGCGACCCCTGCACTGACTGGATTAAGTCTCCTGAGTGGTATGCACCGGATATAATAGAGATGATCTTAGATTCAAAGGTTAAGCATGAGATAGCGTGTCACACGTTTTCACATATAAACTGCGATGATAGTGTTTGTGCTCCCAATATTTTTGAAGAGGAAATACACGAGAGTCAAAAGGGTGCGGATAGCTATGGTATCAAGCTACAATCGTTTGTACATCCAGGGCACATTATTGGCAATTTGAGTAGTTTGCGGGCTCTTGGTTTTACGTCTTTCAGGACTGATTACGCCAATTTGCTGGATTATCCGCAGAGACATAGAAACGGATTATGGGAGATAAAAAGTACTTCGGAATTAGTCTTCCGGAAGGAGTGGTCTTTTGAATATCAAGTGTATCGCTACAAGAAGATTATCGAGAGAGCTTTGAAGTTTCAGCGCGTTTGCTGTTATTGGTTTCACCCTTCCGCTCAACCCCGCTTTGTTGAGAATGTGATGCCTCCGTTATTTGAATTTATTGATTCAATTCGTGATAGTCTGATGGTCACAAGCATCAGTGCGTACGTTTCTTGGTTGAAGAAGAGAGAAGATGTATCAAGCTGAAAATCCTGCAGTGGTACTTGGTATGTTTGAAACTGGGCTTGGTGTTTCAAGGAGTCTGGGGCGAAAGGGTGTAAGGGTCATAGGTGTCGATTTCAAGGAGGATGTTGGATTCCGTTCAAAATATGTCACGCAACATATGTGCCCTCATCCCCTGAAAGAAATGGATGACTTCATTGAAAACTTAATAGCGCTGGCCAACAGATTTCGTCAAAAGGCGACGCTATTCATGACCGCGGATGAATTCGTGCTTGCTGTTTCGCGAAGGCGCCGAACGCTATCCGATCGTTATCTTCTAAATTTACCACCTGCAGACGTGGTCGAGTCAATTATGGACAAGAAGGAGCTCTATGAAAATGCAAAAGCCGTTGGTGTACTTACGCCAAAGACGTTCTTTCCGCGGTCCTTTGCCGAACTCAAAGAACTTCAAGGTGAGATACAATATCCCGTGTTCATGAAAGGATGTTATGGTTTTGCTTGGCGTAGTAAGTTCGGTGCGAGGAAAGGATTTGTAGTCAATAATGAGAAAGAACTTGTACAATATTTTGGCCTGACAACTGAGAAAGAAGTACCTGCCTTAGTCCAAGAAATAATTCAAGGGCCTGATACAAATCATTTCAAATACTGTGGCTATTTTTCGAAAAAAGGCCGACAGATACTCGGATTTACGCTGCAGAAGATTAGACAGCAGCCAATTCGGTTTGGTGTAGGTGCAGCCGTGAAAAGTGTTTGCTTTCCCAGGTTATTAGAAATCGGACGTAATTATTTCGAAGCCATAGGATACCGGGGTGTCGGTTCTGCAGAATTCAAGATTGATGACCGGGACGGGCGATTAAAACTAATAGAGGTTAATCCCAGGTATTGGCAGCAAAATATTCTAGCTGATAGATGTGGTATGTCTTTTCCCTTTGTCGACTATTTGGAAGCCACCTGCCAGAATCCGGATAAATTAAACAGTTTCGCCACAGGTGTTAAGTGGATTAACATATACTCTGATTTGGATTCATTCTTGGCGTATCGGGTGGAAGGAAAACTCACATTTAGTGCATGGGTGAGAAGCCTGAAAGGTACAAAGGTCTTCTCTGATTTTGCCCTAGATGATATTATGCCAGCAATCTATGAAGCAAGGTTTTGGAGAAAGATGTCACATATTCCACGTTATCTATGTAGACGACTCATTAAACATTATTGTGATGCAGGTTAGCCAGTATTGGAAAAAGCTCTACCGGGAATTCCGTAAAAAGTGCGTTGCAGCAATAAAATGCTGGGAGAGTGACGAAAGACTACGCGTGGCGATTCAATACACACAGTATTTCTCGAAGGAAAAGTGGCTGCAACATATTCAAGATATTTTTCCCGAGATAGAAAAACATTGTCAAGTGAAGTTCTACAATACCGCTTGCGAAAGAGAAGTTTTGGCACCGGAACTTGATGTTGTTTTTACCTTCTGGCTTAATCAGCCATTCATTGACTTAGCTAAGAAGTTGAAGTGGTCATTTATTTCACAATCGGGCACCGAATTTCTGGAAGGCAAAGATTTTGATTTTGATGTGAAAACTGCTGGCGGCATTTCGTCCAACGCAATCGCTGAATATGTACTGTGCATTTCACTGATATTATTGAGAAACATCGGCCACGCTCTCGAAAATAGGGTTGAGAAAAAGTGGGACCAAACGTATTTCTTGACACGCGGTCTTGAATTGCTTTCGACAAAGACTATCGGTATACTGGGTCTCGGTAACAACGGCCGAGCAACTGCATCGGTCTTCAAGAAATTCGGCTGCTGCGTATTAGCATATGATGAGCGAGAAGTAACAACGCCGAATGTCGATGTCTTGTATCACTGCGGTCAACTAGATGATATTATCGTACGGTCGGATATTCTGGTTATTTGTTTGCCTTTGACTATCAAGACACAAAACCTCATCGGCAGCAGAGAGCTTAAATTACTTGGCAACAGGGGAGTTATTATCAACGTAGGTCGTGCAGAAGTCGTGAATGAATCGGAACTCATCGGTGCTCTCGATAACAAGATTATTGCCGGAGCGGCTTTGGACGTCTTTGCTTGTGAACCCTTGCCACGTAGTAGTTGTCTCTGGGGCTGTCCCAACACAATTATTACACCGCACATAGCAGGCAATGTGAATTATTTCGTCGATGATATACAGATAGCATTTCTAAAGGAACTCAGGGACTATATCGGTAGAGTGTAGAATATTATGTTTGACGTCTACGGTGTGATTGATTTTTCAGAAAAACGAAGGATCAAGGATTTCGAGAATCCGTTCATAAAATATGAGTATTATGGAGACGTCATCTATGATGCATGTTGTGTTAATGCACCATTTGCAAAGATACACTTTCTTGAAAGGAATGGCACTTCTGGGGGCTATTTCCACTTAAAGCATGAACACGTTTTAATATTCGGCTCGGTTTTCTCTAGTAAAAAATTTGCGTCGCTAGATGCAACCAAGACTCGCAAACTTTCTGCCAAGGACATTTACGATATGTACAAGAGGTTTGATAGAAATTTGGTCAATTACATTAAAGGCTCCTTTGTTTTAATATTATATAATGAAACGAGCAATACACTGTTATTGATCAGTGATCACTTAAACGTCTTGCCTATTTTCTATGCGTTTCGAGATGGGCTATTTGTTTTTTCTTCATCGATAAAGACAATACTTGATTCAGGCTTGGTGAGTGCGAATATTGATAGAACTGCGATAGTCGAATTAGCCATATTTGATTATACGTTGGGCGATAAGACATTCTATGAGAAAATAAAAATGTTGGATTGTGGCAGAATTCTTGCTGCATGCAGTGACGGCATCAAGCAAGAGAGGTACTTTTGCATCCAAGATTTGTTCCAAAATAGATTGTATGACAAGCGTGATTCGCTCCAGATGTTGAGCGATGTTTTGCACGAAAACGCTAATCTCTATGTATCGGACGCCGAAAACTTCCTCCTTGCATTAACTGGTGGTTTCGACTGCCGGATGAATCTGTCATTGCTCGACAGGCATCCTGGAGATTTTTTATGTTATTCATATGGTATGCCTGGCAGTCGTCAACTGCAAGTTCCAATGGAAATAGCGCGACGGTTGAGTGTGAACTACGTCCCTATATTGCTTAACGGTCACTTTGAGGATGTGTATAAGGACTACGCTTTGCGTGCTCTTTTCTACTCTGATGGTACAGCACCCGTCTTGAGAGCCAACTACCCCTACGCATACGAGCGCTTGAAGGAATTTTCGACTGTTGCATTAACTGGACTCTTCGGTAGTGAAATTCTTCGGCCTATTCGCAACTTAGGCTTTCAAGTGAATGACAATGCCAAACGTTTGTTCACCTGTAGGAGTTTCGATACAACGTTAAGAGATGTTTGCGATGATGTGAAAAAGTGTGGGTATTTGCGTGAGGATATCTTCGAGCGTAACTATGATGAACTCAGAGAACATGTGTGGACGAATTTCTTTGCATCGGATCAAAGCGAAGGAGCATTGCATAGATTCTACAACTTTTTTATAGAAGAAGGAGTGCGCAAGTACTTCATGCAAGAGATTAAAATAGAGAGAGTATACGTGGACACACGCATTCCATATTTTGATTTCGATTTTGTGTCGCTTATATTCAGAACACCGTTTGCAGGCCTTTACAATGGTGCGCTAAGACTCAGTCCGTTGGGAAGAAGAAGAGCACAATCCCTATACGCTTACGTTATAAGGAGGCACAGTCCTATACTGGGAGAGATATTGACTGATAGGGGTTATCGGCCTAGCGATTTACTTTCAAGATTATGGTTTTTTAAGATCTCCCCAGGTTATATAAAAAGCAGATACTACTACAAGAAAGTAGGCAACGATACGTTTAGTGCGGAACATTGGACCGATTTAGTATTTGCTCAACATCATGATCTCATGAGGAAAGAAACTGATCTTTTCCTAGGAACGCTCTACGATAAATACAAAAGTGGTGCAAATATGCGAGAGAACTACTATTTTTCTAGAATGTTTTCTCTGCAATTGTGGTTTGAACATGTTTGGGCATAGTAAGAAGCGAGTCGCACATTTTGTACGTAAGTGTTTGCCTCCGTATAGCAGTTTCATTAGGAATCAAATTATGAATCATAGAAATTACAGTCCGGTCGTTGTTTACAAGGAGTTCGTTAATAGCAACTTTGCGCGGGAGATTTTGGGAAAATTACCGTCTTTTAACTGTGAAGATGGAAAAAAGGGCATTACGAAATTATGTTCTGATTTGTTTTATAAAAGACCATTCCGCAGAATTACTCCTTATGATGTGAGGAACATTAGCGAATTTCTCAGGAAAAGCGATGTACGCATTATACATTATCATTACGGTACTGACGCTGGTGTTTTCACTCAAGCAGCAGCTCGCTTAAACCTGCCATCAGTGGTCTCATTTTACGGATACGATTGTTCCTCTTTTCCACGCTGGTATTTCGGGTTGGGTGCCTACTATTTACGCAAGGTATTCGCGAATACTAATTACTGCCTTGCGATGAGTAAGGATATGGAAACCGATTTGTTAAGAATCGGGTGTCCATCCAGTAAAATTATTGTGCATTACTACGGCACAGATGTTCAGCAATTCTACTGTAAAAGGAAGTATACAGATAGGAATGATGTGATTTTTCTCATGGTTGCATCATTGGTTCCGCAAAAAGGACACTTTTTTGCGCTGGCTGGTTTGAAGAGAGCGCTGCGATTAACTAGTAAAAGTCTCAAGCTGAGGATTATAGGCGAGGGACCACTAGAAAGCGAATTGATTAGGTACGTTGAAGAGAATGACTTGTCCAACCACGTACACTTTACCGGTGCGTTAAATTATCTGAGCAGCGAATTCCTGCGGGAGTACTCTAATGCTCATGTTTTCGTTCACCCTAGTGTCGTAAGTGAAACTCAGGAAAAGGAAGGGATACCGGGGACAATAGTCGAGGCAATGGCTTCCGGATTGCCGGTACTTTCTACCTATCATGCAGGCATTCCGTCGATAATTACTAATGATAATACTGGGTTGCTTGTGGACGAGTGGGATATTTGCAAGTTGGCAAAATGCATGGTTGTTTTAGCAGAGAGTCCCCATTTGCGCTCTAGCATCGGGCGAAAAGCTCAGAAGTACGCACTTGCAGAACTAGATTTGAATATCAAAGAGAAGGAATTGGAAGATATATATAATTTTGCTATAAGATAATCGGAGCATTAGCGCTATGTTGATACACATAATGATTCTTTATTTGATATTTTCTGTTTAAGATACTGGATGATCTGGAGGATTATATGAGGTTCGATAATTTCTTGCGTGGGTTCTCAAATAATCGCAAAGCAAATTTGCTTTTATTTATACTTCTGCTGGGATTCTCTGCACTGTTTTTGTATGTCGCCATTAGTACCATGCTTTGCACAAGCGATAGGGCAACAGATTATTACAATGCTTACCTATTGTCGCAGGGTAATGTGCTAAACAAGGATTTTCATACTGTATTTCCGGGTGTCGTGTTCTTCTATGCGCCGTTCTTTATTTGCTGGCCAAACATCACGTATATAAGTTTGAGGATCGTTGGACTCGCCTACATGATTTTGACATTGATTGTTGTTTATATGGTTACCATAAGATTAAGTGCATTTGTCAATCTCAAGGCAGATAGGTTCTTGCTATCAAACATTGTGCTATTTTGTGTCCCTTTTTATGTCTCATGTTTGCCTTTTGATCTAAGTTATAAAAGAATGCCTGTTCTGCTATTAGCATTGATGTTTTTTTTGATGTTAAATGGTAGAACTAATTTAAACGCGTTCTTACTGGGGGCATTCACTGCTTTGTTAGCAATAATAAAAGAGACATTTGTACTACTTATGCCGGTACTAGTGATTTACATTATCTATGAAAGTTTTTCCACTGAAGGTGTTAAGAAACGTAATTACATACTCTTTTCAGTGCTTGGGATTTTGGTTCCTTTGTCACTGTTTGCCTTGTATATGTTTTTGAATAACTCATTTACCGATACAGTAACAGTTTATCACATGCATGCAAGTCAGCGGGGTTATACGAACAAATTTTTCGCGATTTTCGGCAATTTTGTCGCTGTGTTGCCAGGTATTGTCATGATTTATTTCTTGGCCAAGTTGTTTCTCAAAGAGAATTTAAACCACTTGTTGCTATTGCTTATTCTTATTGGCTATTTTGTATTACTTCGGTTTTCAGGCATCACTTTCATTCAGAGATTTGTGATAGCTTATGCTGTGGGTACGCTATACGGTGGTGTGACACTTTTCATCATTACTCGATTAAATGACAAAATGCTGAAAGCAAGACTCGTTATACTGATAATAGCTGTTGCTTTTGTAGTGCCTATGGGGTCACGATCTGTTCAATTATCAATGATTTTCCCAACGATACTTATGATTCCTATAATTTCGGTATTACTTCTTTCGTCGGGAAAACACAGAATATTATATCTCGCTATCGTTCCATTTCTTGTTCTTTTGTTCGGTTTGGAGGTAAAGGGGAGAATAGCTGATTACCTTATTCGCAATGAGGCCTATTCAGCATATTCTGATAATAAGCTGAAGGGAATACATGATCTAACGCCTAAAGTCGATGAACTAGAGGAAATTGCTGAGTCGATCAGGAATTACTTGCCCCATAAGGATTATTTTCTAGTATATCAGCGATTTCCTATTTTCTATTGGTTGGTTGAGAATGCAGTGCCAGCGGTTCCTAAGATTGATTTAGAAACATCTTACTCCTACGAATGGATCGAATATAATCTTATTCACATGGTAGAGCATGGTCACATACCAGAATATGTTTTTATCGAAGATCTAGTTGATAAACCAAAAGACGATGATGAAGATGCTATTTTGCAGTTCGTTAGAGAACACTACACAATGGTTGATCGAGTGTGTAGGTTCAATATATACAGATTGGCTGATAATGTCATTTCAAAATGAAATTATGAGAGATTTTAGTCTAGTAACATACTACGATCTGTTGCATGCATTCGGATCTTCAGGATACAGAATAATCAATTTTCTTGACTATGTCGAATCCATTAGGCCAAACAAATTTGTGATTTTGCGCCATGATGTGGACAGAAATCCGAAGAATGCCCTTAGAATGGCAAAGATGGAGAGGCATCTAGGCATAAGGGCCAGTTATTACTTCAGAGTTATAGGCATTAGCCACCATGATGCAATCGTTAGAGAAATAGCCAGCATGGGCCACGAGATTGGTTATCATTATGAAGATCTAACAGCAGCAAACGGGAGGGTACAGTGTGCAATTGAGTCATTTGAGAAGGAATTATCTCTGTTTAGAGAATTGTACCCCGTGAAGACTATATGTATGCATGGTAGTCCGCTTTCCAGATGGGATAACCGTGAGCTTTGGGAGTACTGCGATTACAGGGATTTTGGAATAGTTGGTGAGCCTTATTTCGATATCGATTTTCATGAAGTTCTATACCTCAGTGATACCGGAAGACGGTGGGATGGAAAAGCTGTAAGCATACGGGACAAAGTTGCGTCTGGTATTACCCACAATCTTAAGTCTTCTGCCGATATATTGAGATCATTGAATCACAATCAATTGCCGGACAAGATAATGATGAATACCCATCCTCATCGGTGGAACGATTCACTAATACCATGGCTAAAAGAACTGATCTGGCAAAATATGAAAAACGCAGGAAAACGATTATTGGTGAAACGTTATCGTGTTTCGTCGGCAAAAGCTTTGTCGATTGAGTAAAATTGGTTACGGTAATTGCATGAAAATAGATGATAATGTTGATTCACAGAGATGGGCTAGCTTTGTTTTTGACCATCCGCGTGGTAATATTTTTCAGACACCGCAAATGTACGAGGTTCTTGCTGATGCGAGGGATACAAAACCTATTTTTCATTGCTTAATGAACGAAGGCGAATTAAAGGGTCTTTACCTTGGAGAGGTAACGCATAACTGCAAGGACTTTACGGGAGTATTGACCAGAAGAACTGTATACAGCAGTGAACCTCTTGTAAAGGATGACGATGATTTACCGTATCTAATACAATCGGCAATTAGGGATGGTGAAGGACACTTCGTCGAAATAAGGCCTCGAATCGGTATCAAGGATGAACATCTGGTTAAATTTGGTTTCCGGCGAAGGGAGCACCTAAATTCAATTATAAAGCTAGTTTCCATGGATGATAATTGGCAGATGCTTGACAAGGATAAGAGGAAGGGCATTAACCGGGCAAAACAGCGCTATAATGTGAAGATTACACAAGATAACAGTTATGAGGGCGTAGAGACCTGTTATGCAATGCTGCGTCGGTTATATCGTAATATGAAAATTCCGCTTAAATCTAAGAGTTTCTTTCACGCAATAAGAAAGCATCTGTGTAGTGCAGGATATGCTGATTTTTTTGTAGCATCTATAGATAGTAGGCCGATAGCCTTTCAATTAGCTCTTATCTACAAGGATGAGATATACACGTATTATACTGCAACAGAGGATGAGTTTAAGCACAAACATGCTGGGGACCTACTCATATGGCATCTCATTGAACACGGTATCAGGCATGGGTTCGCGATTTTGAATTTTGGAGGCGGAGGCGATCCACGAAAAGAATACGGCCCTCGAGAATATAAGAAGAGGTTTGGCACAATGTTCAATAATACTGGTAGATACAGATACTTCAAAAATAGCATATTCCCGTATGTTGCCAGCGTTGCTGCGCTAATCGGTGTAAAGACATGAAAAACAAGCTAAGTCTTGTCATATTGCTTTTGATACTCGTTACCACTTTTATAATGCTGGTCATGAACGCGGTGCATTTTATTAGAGGCAGGATCATGTTGTCGAGTTTCATGAGTAATATGGATATAGTATCTACAGATTGCAAGCCAGAATCAGTGCGCTATGATTGTATTCTCCGAACTAGGGATCTTGTAACGAAATTCCTCAAAGATACTGGCCCCTTTGTTTTCTTTGACTTAAGGACGCGACCACTTTTAGGATACAAAGTGAAAGATATATTGCGACACGGTGAGGGGCAGTGCGGCGAGTCCGCCAGATTGCTGTATCACATATTTAGAGAACAAGGCATTTTATGTAGGAGAGTGTATCTATATGGCGCGGGGAGACAGCATGTAGTTTTAGAACTATTATTGAATGACCGTTGGGTGATTCTGGATACTAATAACACACGACAAGACTTCTATGAGACCACTACTACCGGCAATTTGAGTATGAGTGATCTGTTCAACACTGACATGAAATATGGCATAATTGAGCCAACACAGCTCAACCGCTTCTATTCAAGCTATTCCTACTTTAATATTGCGAAGCTCTTTTCATTTCTTGGCTGGACAACATTAGTTCACAGACCTATGCCCGCATTCTTTATTTATGTCTATGAGACTCCTTCTTTCTTTTATATACTTATGTGTTTATGTGTGATTTCCGCGGATTCGATACTTCTTATAAGAGTCATTAGGAAAAAGAAGGTCGCAAGCAGTGAGAAAACTTTGGTTTGATCTTACTAATACCCCACATGTTCACTTTCTAAAGCCTCTCATTAGTAGGTATAAGGACAACTTTGAGATCATAATTTCTGCGAGGGATTATGCTGAGACTGTAAAATTTCTGCAAAAGGAACTCTTGACTCAGCCAATAATGATTGGCAAACATGCTGGAAAGCACAGATTGAAAAAGTTGTGTAATATTCTTTATCGACTGTATAAGACAAATATGATTATACCTGACTTTGACATAGCATTATCGTGCGGAGGTGTTGAGGCTTCATTTGTTGCGAAATCAAGGAGAAAAAGCACGATCGCCTTTGACGACAATGATGTTTCACCCAATTGGATGTACAGCCGTTTTACAGATTATGTTTTTTTCCCAAGTGCAGTGTCAAAGGACACACTCTTAAGTCAGGGTTTCAAGTTACAGAGTATATTTCAATATGAAGGCTATAAAGAGGATGTGTATATTGCGGACTATGTTCCAGACTACGGTTTTGTGGAAAATCTGCCTTTTGATGAATTTGTGCTTGTTCGTCCTGAAAATATGATGGCCAGCTACGTACGTGGCGAAAGCCATAGTGTCGTACCAGATTTGTTGAGTATCTTGGTCGACCGAGGATATCGGGTTCTGTATTTACCACGTACTTGTTTAGAACGACGATATGCGTACGGGCTGAATAATATATACATACCACGAGAGCCTATTCAGGGATTAGATGCAGTTTTCTTCTCGCGTGCAGTTCTATCAGGCGCAGGTTCCTTCAGCAGGGAAGCTGCTTGTCTAGGTAAGCCAGCAGTGTCTTTCTATGCAGGACAAGAGCTCCTGGCGGTTGACAGGCAGATGATTCGTGATAGGTGGCTTTTTCATTCGCGAAATCCAGAGGAGATAGTCGAATACGTGCAGCATGTGAAGGCGAGAGATTTTGACAGGGACCGTTCAAAGTCTGTGCAGAATGCAATATTCACAAGATTGGATGAAATACTACTCAACTGATGTGAATCACCTTTCAGGTACAGGTTTGTGTATCCCAGTCACTCGAAACGAGGGTGCCCTATGTGCGGTATTTGCGGAATAGTCAACCGCACAGGCGAGAGGGTACGTGCCAGCGATATTAAAGCGATGATGAATATATTGAAACGAAGGGGTCCAGATGATGAGGGTATGTGGGTGAGGGATAACGTGGGTTTGGGGCATACTAGGCTGAGCATTATCGATCTTACGAAAGCGGGACGTCAGCCAATGTTTGATTCACTAGGAAATTACTGTATTTTGCATAATGGAGAAGTTTATAACTACGTCGAATTGAGGAAGGTACTCAAACACAAATACGAGTTCACGTCGCAGACCGACACTGAAGTAATTCTCTATGCATATTTGGAATGGGGGACAGCATGTCTGGAGCGGTTCAATGGCATGTTCGCATTTGTGATATACGATATCCGAGATGATTCCTTATTCATAGCTCGAGACCGCTATGGTATAAAACCAATGTATTACTATTTGGATAATGAACTTTTCGTGTTTGCATCTGAGATTCAGGCGATACTTGAGGTGGTACCTGAGCAAATTGTTGTCGACGACAGTGCGATATTTGACTATCTTGTGTTCAACCGTACTGATCAGTCTGCAAACACGTTTTTCAAGAACATAAAGCGCTTAGAACATGGATACTATTTGATCCTCCGCAATGCCACGACTACCTTCCGAAGGTGGTATTTCCTATCTGAACATCTCGGTATTCCATTCGAGAGTCCTCATGAATTCAAAGAAGTCTTTGAGGATGCAATTAGACTGCGATTGAGGAGTGACGTACCGGTTGGGGTCTGTCTGAGCGGTGGCCTCGATTCATCTAGTATTACTTCAATAATGACGAAGGTTATGCACAAGCGGGATCTTCAAACATTTTCCGCCGTTTATGGGAATGACACAGAGGGTGATGAATCAGCATATGTAGATCTCTTAAAAGCAGATGTCTTCAGAATGCATAGGATTTTGCCTACTGTAAACACGTTGCTTAAGGACATCGGATCTTTTATCTTATGTCATGGTGAGCCTGTCCCAAGTACTGGTCCTTATGCACAGTATAAGGTTATGGAACTGGCGAAAGATAATGTCAAGGTGCTACTGGATGGGCAGGGCGGCGACGAGATATTAGCTGGCTATCACTATTTCTTTGGTTCTTATTTGCGACAACTTCTCTTTCGTCTGCGCTTAGTCCTCTTTGTGAGAGAATTGGCGGCGTATTATGAGAAGCACAAGTCATTGTATGCCTTGAAATCGATGATATTCTACTTGCTGCCTAATATGATGAAATCACAGGCGCGACTCATTGGCAGAAACTACCTGAACCGTGATTTCTACGCTCGTGAGCGATTAAATACACGTCTACCCGAAACTCTCTTTAATGCACAAACACTACAGGAGTCCTTACTTTACCACTTTGCATACAAGCTTGAACATCTCTTGAAATGGGAAGATAGAAATTCAATGTGGTTCTCATTGGAATCCCGGGTGCCATTTCTGGACCACCGACTTGTAGAAAAGACGCTGTCGTTAACACCGGAAAAAATCATATGTAACGGGATGACGAAGCATATTCTGCGACAGGCTATGAAAGGCGTTATACCCGAAGAAATTAGAACACGGCGGGACAAAGTTGGATTTCTAACCCCTGAACAGGGGTGGTTTAGGACAGAGGAGTTTCAGACGTTTACGTATAATTTGATAAATTCTGATACGTTTCGCAAGCGTCCGTATTTTGATCATAAAAAATGTCTGCAATTATATAAGGCTCATGTGGGGAGGAAAGCAAATATTTCACGTGATATATGGAAATGGATAAACCTGGAGCTTTGGTTGAGAAATTTGGAGTCATAGGCTCCAAAGTCACTATGTCATTTGGTCATGGAGTCATTCAATGATGAAAAAATCGATAGGAGATAGTGATCTCAGAAAGATGTTCGCGGACAGTATGGATGAACGGGCAGTGGCTTTCGTTGAGAGGAATTTGAAACGTAAGAATATTGAGAAGCGTAATATATTAATGATAAGTGATGCGAATGCGTTGAGAGGTTTAGCTAATGAAGGCTCGTTCGATTGCATATTTAGCTCTGCGGCAGTCAACGATTTTGTACGGATGAACGAAAGTCTGGTGAAGATACGAAGATTGCTGAGTCGTAGGGGTACATTTATCGGTAACCTAGAAACAAACGAGCAACACAATAAACGGATTATGGACAGATTCAATGTCGTCGTTGCTACCATCTTCATGATCTATGGTTTCGTATTTAGAAGAGTAATGCCAAAGTTGTTCGGGTTCCGTTTTCTGCATGAGAAATTAGGTATAGTTAGACATCACATATTATCAAGATGTGAGGCATTAGGGAGATTACGCTATTGTGGGTTTGCGATTACCGACTTGGAAGAAATAGACAATCGTTTGCATTTTGTGGTGCGTAAGAGCTCGGTACCTATGAACGGAAAACCTACCGAGGGTTTGTTTATAAAGGTAAGGAAGGTAGGTTTGAAGGGTCGCATAATACATTGCTACAAGCTTCGGACTATGCACGCATACGCTAATTACTTGCATGATTACGTTCTCGATAATCTAGAATTAGACAACAACGGTAAAGTAGTCGGTGATTTCCGCGTACCTGCATGGGGAAAGATTTTGAGGAAGCTTTGGTTAGACGAAATGCCCCAGTTGTTGAATATACTAAAAGGCGAACTCTCATTCATTGGATTGAGGCATTTGTCCAAGGAGTTTCTGGAGTTGTATCCTGAAGATTGGCGCAAGGAACGACTGAAGATGAGGCCCGGTTTTGTCCCTCCATACTATGCTGATTGTCCTAAAACATTTGAGGAGATCATCGAATCAGAGAAACGATACTACAGACTCAAGAAAAGACACCCCATGACTACTGACGTCTACTATTTCATCAGGGTAATAATAAGCTTTTTGACTTGGAGTGCTAGAACAGGTTGATCTGTTTGGTGACAATCGGAATTACCTAATCTGAAATATGAATATCTTAGGAATCTCGGCATTCTACCACGATAGTGCGGCGTGTCTGGTTCAAGATGGCATCATAGTCGCTGCCGCGCAGGAAGAGCGATTTACTAGGAAAAAACATGATTTTTCTTTTCCGATCAATGCCATTTATTACTGCTTGACTGAATGTGGCATTAGAGCTAGGGATTTGGATTTTGTTGTGTTCTATGATAAGCCTTTCTTGAAATTTGAAAGAATATTAGAAACTTATTTAACCTACGCTCCTCGTGGATTGAGATCATTCATAAAAGCGATGCCTCTATGGATTAAGGAGAAATTGTGGTTGAGGGAGCGTATTGTGACTGAACTCGGATACGAGGGTAAATTGCTTTTTACTGAACATCATGAGTCACATGCTGCATCAGCTTTCTTTCCTTCACCATTCAAGCAAGCTGCTATACTCACAATAGATGGCGTTGGTGAGTGGGCTACTGCGAGTTACGGTGTCGGTAGAGATAATCATATAAGAATGATGGGGGATATTCGTTTTCCGCATTCATTAGGCTTGCTCTATTCTGCTTTCACATACTATACAGGTTTTAAAGTGAATTCTGGAGAGTACAAGATGATGGGTCTCGCACCATACGGGAACCCGAAATTCAAGGATTTGATCCTTAAGGAATTGATTGATTTGAAGGAAGATGGGTCTTTTCGTCTAAATATGTACTACTTCAACTATTGTGCCGGTTTGACAATGACAAACAAGAGATTTACAGATCTATTTGGTTTCCCCCCGAGAAAACCTGAATCACAATTAGCTCAGCCGTATATGGATATGGCTCGGTCAATACAGGATGTTACTGAGGAAATTATGCTACGAATGGCGCGCCATGTCCATCGAGAAACAGGTCAGAAATGTCTCTGTATGGCTGGAGGAGTGGCATTGAACTGTGTGGGCAATGGCCGCATTCTGCGGGAGGGACCATTCGAGAAAATTTGGATACAGCCCGCTGCAGGAGACGCAGGGGGTGCCTTGGGTGCAGCATTATTTGTATGGTACTATCATTCAGCGAAGCCGAGAATAGTAAATGGCGATGATGATTTTCAGCGAGGATCTTTCTTGGGACCGGCATATGGGAATAATGAAATTCTCGCGTTTCTACAAGGAAATCATATTATTCATATGAGACTAGATGATGATGAGTTAGTAGATAGAGTAGCTGATTTGATTGCAGCCCAGAAGGTGGTTGGATGGTTTCAAGGACGTATGGAATTCGGCCCGAGGGCTTTGGGAAGTCGATCGATTATTGGTGATGCACGTTCGCCTACAATGCAGGAAAAAATGAATCTGAAAATAAAATTCCGTGAAAGCTTCCGCCCGTTTGCACCGTCAGTATTGGAGGAGAAGGTATCGGAATATTTTAGTTTGGACAAACCGAGTCCCTATATGCTATTAGTGGCTCCGGTGAAGGAGACACTTAGGAAACAACCTACTGAAGACGAAAACAAATTGTCAGGTATCGCCAAACTTCGAATTATCCGTTCGTATATTCCCGCTATAACTCACGTGGATTACTCTGCTAGAATTCAGACCGTCAATGAAGAAGACAATCCGTTGTATTACAAAATGATTAAAAAGTTTGATGAGAAATATGGATGCGCTGTTATAATAAACACTTCATTTAACGTCCGTGGGGAACCGATTGTCTGCACTCCTGAACATGCTTATATGTGTTTTATAAGAACAAATATGGATTATTTGGTTATGGGTAACTATTTGATAGAAAAGCAGGAAGAGTTGCCGCTAATGAACGATATCAGTTGGCTCAGGGAGTATGAGCTAGACTAGAGCACGTACTATGGCCATCATCAATTCTAAAGGCATCAAAACTGTTAGGAAAGAACTTAGGAATTTTGGTGTCACCATAGGTTGTGCATTAATATTTCTAGGAACGATACTCGTGTTACGAAGAAAAAATTATTACTTGTATGTCTTCATTGTCGCTGTCGTTTTCATCGGGCTTGGGGTGGGTTTTCCTGTTGCCCTAGGCCCAATAAGAAGATATTGGATGTCCGTGGCAGCCATTTTAGGATGGATTACGACAAGGGTTATTTTGATATTGGCATTTTTTGTTATCTTAGTGCCCGTCGCTGTAACGGCTCGACTGTTTGGCAAGAAATTCCTTGATTTAAAGATGAACAAAGAGAGAAGAAGCTATTGGATTCCAAGAAAATCACGACAACGCAGGTTTGGCGATTATGAAAATCAATTCTAGATTGCAGAGAAGATATACATTTAAGGGCCTATGCATTAATTTGCTTGTATCGAGTACTGTACTCATGCTGTTCTTTGTTGCGGTAGAAATGTTGTTACGGACGACGCATCTGTTCGGTGCAAGAACATCTTGGTCCAAACCAGATAGAATCATCGGCTATCGCTATGTTTCTGGGAGTAGATATTGGTTCAAAGGTGAGAATGACCACCCAATTGTAGGTCAGATTAACCGCTATGGCTGGCGCGATAAAGAATGGTCGCTAAAGAAACCACATGATACTTATCGTATTGCAGTACTAGGTGATAGCTATGTTGAGGCATTTCAGGTTGAATCTGAAAGCACATTCTTAGCTCTGGTTGAAAGTCGAATGAAAGCAAATGGTAATCGGCGCGTGGAAATGATGAATTTCGGACGGTCTGGCTTCACTCAAACTGAAGAATTACTACTTTTGAAAGATGATGTCCGAAGGTTTTCTCCCGATCTAGTAATATTGTTTTTCTTTCCCGGGAACGATATTGCTGAGGTGAGTCCTGCAACTGCAGGTGGTTTGCAGCGCCCTTTTTATCATGAATCCGCAAACGGGAAATTGACACTTGATACAAGCTTTGTCGAAGCGTTTGCCTTCAAAGCAAGATATCCCTTAACGTGGCTTAAGCAGCGGTCAGCGTTGATAAACCTGATCTATGAGCGGCATAAATACTGGCATCTAAAGCGTGCTGCAGCAAGGTATAGCGGCGGACAAAACAGACTAAGCGGCACTGTTAGCCTTTGTACATCTAATCCCAATGAGACCTTCTTGAAAAACTATCGACTAGTAAAGAGGCTTGTGAGAGCTATTGTTGAGTATTGTGCGGATAATGATATACAGTTTATGCTGGTGACTACAAGTACGCGTGCATACCTCCCGCAATTTGAAGAGAGATATTACGCAATCGATTCAACCTTTAACCCCAACTTTTTTGAAGATGATATGGATAGGTATGCAGAATCGCTCGGGGTCGAACACGTAGGGATGCAGAGAATATTTAATGAGCATTACAAGACAACTGAAAATGCTCTGCACTGGACGCACTGGAATTACGAGGGTCACAAATTGGTCGCTGATATATTGTCGTGTAAACTCATGTCGATGATACATTGGAGTGTTGGTGAGAAAGGAGAATAATGATGGGTAAGCTTGGGATTATTAAAGAGTTGTGGGGTTACTTGAAATTCCGCAAGAAATGGTGGATAGCCCCGATTATTATTTTTCTCCTACTACTAGGTGCTTTGATTGTACTAACTGAAGGGTCGGCGTTGGCGCCTTTTATCTACACATTGTTCTAGGTGCGGATTCAAAAAAATTTGAGTTGAAAAATCAACACGCGTGTTTAATGAGATCATCTGCACGTGAGAAATAATGCAGTTTCTTTGACAGTTCACACTAAACTTCATAGCGGGCTTAAGCAGTATGGCGCAAAGCAGTTGTGCTCTCGGCACGGATTTGTCGTAAAGATGAGTTATCGGGGTAGGGTACAGAGATTCTGCCTAGAATAGTGTATCAATCAATTGTGAGGCCAAACAAAATGCGGTGTTGTTTAGGAGAATGAGTAATCATTCAGAGGAATTCAAAATATATGTTGGAATTTTGGGTGAATTAAGTGATTAGTGCAAATAATAACCCAACAAAATAGGATGGTATTATGTATTACGTTTATGTCTTAAAAAGCAGAAAGGATGGTAGATTTTTCATCGGGCATACTGGTGATTTGCATAGGCGGATCGCCTCACACAAAAATGGCCAGGTTGCTGCGACCAAAGACCGAATACCGCTGGAGATGGTCTATTACGAAGCATGTACTGACAAGCGTGACGCACTGAAACGTGAGAGCTATCTCCGAGGCGCATACGGCCGTCGCTTTATCCAGCATCGACTACACCATTATCTCTCTTCGACCTAAGCGAGCTCCGAACTCTGAAATACGAGCGCAGAACTCCCTATACACAAACTACGGATAGTAGGTAGTATGTACTAGGTAGTAGGTAGCCAAACCGTGAGAGAATATCAGGGATATAGGGATTTGAAGGTATATCAGCTTACGTATAAGTTAGCGATGGAGATATTCGAGATTACAAAGAATTTTCCCGTCGAGGAAAGGTATTCACTGTCCGATCAAATCAAGAGATCGTCAAGAAG
>SMTZ1_10000157_pt1 | contig 65238 bp, 56 predicted proteins | sample DeeMarSWOR136_30_FD_25667 | JGI IMG/M metagenome (IMG submission 25667) | reverse complement strand
TGCCAGTGAAGTATATATTATTGTAGCGTATGACATGACCTCCATAGGACTCCTCAAAAACTATACCAGGTCCAGAGGTAGAACCAGCACTAGTCGCCCCGGGTTCAACCACGTATATGTCGTTATTTTGAACAGTGTGATTACGACATGCTGGATTGGAATATCCGCTTAGTGTTATTGTTCCAGTTCCGCCAATCAATTCAAATCCTTTGAATCTAATATACGAACCTGAAATTCGTATTCCGGTAGAGTGGCTACTGGCATCAATGGTAACATCATCGCCCGGATAACTTCTAACAGTTATATAATTTGTGGCAACACCAGAAGATGATATAGTTAATGTTCCACCTTCATCATAAGTGCCGGCTTTAACATACAACGTATCACCAGCAGAAAGCTGATTAACACCATGCTGGATTGTGCGCCAGGGGCTACCTTCGGAACCGTCACCGCTGGTATCATTTCCGTTGGTGGCAACGTAGTAAGAATCGCCATTACTCGGTGGGTTGTCATCACGTGTTCTTACTGTTTCGGTAACAGGGTTGGTACCACTAATCCCGTCGCCATCGGAAAAAGTTACCCGTACCTCGTATTCTGTATCCGGGTCCAGGCCCAAAACGGAAGCGCGCCACTGGTTTTTATATGTATTGGTCAGCCCGGAATAAACCCTATCCCGGCGGTCTGGGGTCATGTCCATACCCCGAATCCAGGTACCAGAGCCTACAGGAGTCCGGTAATACAACTCGGCAGAGTTATTTCCATTATTATCACCGGAGAAGGGAGCATAGACACTGATACATTCATAGGTTGGAATCAGGTCTAGGTCGCTGGTAGTAGTGCCATCACCAGTTTGTGCAAAAGCAGGTGAAGCTAAACTGAAAAGCAGTGCAATGAGAATTACAAGGCTGTTTACGATAGTAGTATTAAATCTTGCCATAGTACTGACTTATACCTCCCACAAATAGAAGCAACTCACAGCCGCATAATATCCATTTCGTTCTGACAGGTCAATGGCAATTTAGTACGGTTACTTATTCCGAATTTATCAGGGTTGATGACGTAACTGCGCCGATGATTGTCAGAATAGGCCTGCCTGCACGATTCATATATAATTATATAATTATTCAGGACATCGCCGCTAGGTTAGATAATTAGATAAAATGTAAAAGTGCAAAAAATCCAATGTTTTCCAAAGTAACCATTAGATCTGAAAGGAGTTCTTGTACTTAATATCCCTTGCGGATAGTGTCCAGAGTCTCTTTCAGCCCTGCTTCTAGATTGTATTTTGGATAGTAGCCGAAAGCTCTGGCTTTGGAAATATCGGCCAGGCTATGCATTATATCTCCGGGTCTGGAATCCTTATAAACCGGTTCGATGGTACTATTGCCAACAAGCTTGAAGACGAGCTGTGCCAGGTGGTTGATAGTCACTCTTTGTGAACTGCCAAGATTGAAGATACCGGTGGCATTGCGCTCCGCCGCAAGAATATTCGCCTCGGCAACATCCCTGACATAAGTGAAGTCGCGGCTTTGCTCGCCATTGCCAAAGATAATGGGCGACTTTCCGGCTAAAGCATTGTTGATAAACAGAGAGATGACAGCTGCATACGGTGAGTTGGGGTCCTGACGTGGACCATAGACATTGAAGTATCGCAGGCTGACGGTATCGAAGCCGTAGATATCCTGGAATACCTTGCAGTAGTATTCCCCGGTGAGCTTGGTAACGGCATAGGGTGATAGAGGATTGGGAATCATATCTTCTACTTTGGGGAGAGTAGGTGAATCACCATATACGGATGAAGAAGAGGCATAGACTACTTTCTTGACACCTTTATCTTTGGCGGCCAGGAGTACGTTCAGGGTCCCGTTAATATTAGCATTATGCGAAGTTATTGGACTTTTTATGCTGAAGGGAACACTGGGTATCGCCGCCTGATGAAAAACATAGTCGGCTCCTGAGAAAAGCTTCCTCAGCAGAGGCAAATTGGTAATGTCGCCCTGAACAAATTCTGCGCTACCATTTTTCAGCACTGGTTCTATGTTTGACATTCTACCCTTGGAAAGGTTATCGAGAATGATAACTTGATAGCCTCTCCTGACTAGCTCCTCGGTGAGATGAGAGCCAATAAAACCAGCGCCACCAGTAACGATAACTCTGCTCATTTAACGGTAACCGATTTTGCCAGATTACGTGGTTTATCGGGGTCTTTGCCTCTCTCCCTGGCGATGTAGTAGGCCAGGAGATGAAGCGGAGCAATAGATACCAAAGGATAAAAGAGCTTATCCACGGTAGGAATCTTTATCCAGAAATCGTAAAGCCTGTCATCAATGTCCGATATGCCGATAATATAGGCTCCTCTCGACTTAGCTTCTATTGCGTTGCTCAAGGTCTCGGAGAAAGTATAATCATTGGGGCAAATAACAGCCACGGGAACCCCATCTTCTATGAGGGATAAAGTCCCGTGCTTCAATTCACCCGCGGGCAGTCCCTCGGCGTGTATATATGAAATCTCTTTGAGTTTCAGGGCCGCCTCCGAGGCCATGGGAAAGTTGATTCCCCTGGCAATATAGTAGAAATCGTTGATATCTTTAAACCTTCCGGCAAGCTCCTCCAAGCCAACTCCATTCAATATTAGCATTTGCATTAATTTCTCTGAGATATCATTAAGGCTGTTTATAGCACGGTCGTATTGATTTGCCATAGCGAATGCCAGCAGATAGAAGATGGCTAACTGACTTATTAGAGATTTTGTCGCGGCTACCGCGATTTCCGGCCCGCAATTAAGGTAAATAACATGGTCACTCATCCGGCACAGAATTGAGCCAAACCGATTGACGATAGAGATAACTTCTGCTCCATTGGCTTTGGCTTTCTTTACTCCCTCAATAACATCGGCGGTTTCACCGCTTTGGGAAACGGCGATGACTAAAGTATTTTTATCAATGGATTCAGAGAAGTATTGAAATTCAGAAGCCATAACCACATCGCAGAACTTCTGAGCAACTTCGGAGAACAGATATCTACCCACCAAGGCCGCGTATCTTGATGTACCGCAAGCGGTAATAATAACCTGCTTGGCTCTCAAGATGTCTATGGCCATGCGGGTAAACGATTGTTCATCTTGCATTATGGCCGTCTTTATCGCCTTCGGTTCTTCCATTATCTCCTTGAGCATGAAATGCTCGTATCCACCGGTGTCACATTCCTGTTCTTTCATGTCCAACGGGCTTACTTCTTTTTCTATCGGCTGCCCCTGTGCGTCGAGAAAAGTTACCCCCTCTTTACTTATTATAGCCATCTCACCATCATCAGGGTAAATCACCTTATCACAGTCACTAAGGGAAAGGATGTCGCTGGTGGCGAAGATTCCCCGGTATCCCATGCCAATAACCAAGGGATTACCATTCCTGATAGCCACCATTTTATCAGGCTCCTGCGCTGAAATAGTGAGGAAGGCATAAGAACCAATCAATTTTTGAGCAGTGCTGAAGACCGCTTGCTCCAGCGAGCTCCCCTCCTTTAAGTAATCCTCCAGCAAATGGGGAATGACCTCGGTATCTGTTTCAGAGGTGAATATATGTCCTTTACCTTCGAGCTCATCACGTAATTCGCGGAAATTTTCCACAATGCCGTTGTGTACCACCGATATCTGTCTGGTGCAGTCGAAATGAGGGTGGGCGTTTTCTTTGTTCACGCCGCCGTGGGTGGCCCATCTGGTGTGAGCGATAGCTATCTTCCCGGGTAGTTCACACAATTTATGCTTCCTATCTATATCTTCGATTCTGCCCGTGTCTTTCTTGAGATATAGTTCGCCGTTATCAATGCTGGCCAGACCGGCCGAGTCATACCCACGATATTCCAGTTTCAGTAATCCATGCAGAACTATCGGTGCCGCCTGCTCATTGCCTATAAAGCCTATTATGCCACACATATCAACGCTCCGTTCACGAGTAATGGTTCATTCTTCTCAAATGACCTGATACTCAGCCAATCTGTTCGAAATAACGAAGTCTGCTTTGAAAATACCCCATTTAGATTTCGGTAATACCAAATATATTGTATATATATATATTAATCATATGAAGCACACGTTAGATACCGGTCTAGAGTTTGTTAGAATTTGGTAATATCTTGGATTTATCGCGGCTGTAATACTTCTTTCAGTATATATAGCACGTGGCCAATCATACGGCTCACTCGAAGATAATACCAAATTCCAACATATATTAAACCGTTATCTAACGTGATGAGTCTAATATTATATTTGACGACGAAGAGAGATACGCGTCTAGGTCAGGAAGACTTGATTCAATTTGAATAGCATTAATATAGAGCACTGATTAACTATACTTGTAGTTTGGCCTTATGAAGACGGCGATTATTATAGGAACCCGACCCGAGATAATCAAAATGGCTCCAGTTATAAAGGAGCTTGAGAGAAGAAAGGTAGAATACTTCATTCTGCATACGGGACAGCATTATTCCTATTACCTGGACCGAGTGTTCTTTGAACAGTTGGACCTACCTGAGCCGAAGTATAATCTTGATAGTGGCTCCGGTTCACACGCTGAGGAAACAGGTAGAATGCTAATCGGTATAGAAAAGGTATTAAAAAAGGAGAGGCCGGACAATATACTAGTAGAGGGAGATACCAACAGTGTATTTGCCGGGGCATTGGCCGCAGTCAAAATAAAGATTCGGGTTGGACACGTAGAAGCTGGTCTCCGTAGCTATGACCACAATATGCCAGAAGAAATTAACCGAATCCTAGTTGACCATATCTCAGATTATCTATTTGCACCAACACAGAAAGCAAAGGAAATACTTCTTGGGGAAGGTATTTCTGAAACGAAAATATTTATTACGGGTAACACCATTGTTGATGCCGTTTATGAGAATGTTAACATAGCCCAAAAAACCCAGGATACCCTCCAAACCTTAGATTTAAAACCAGGCGGCTATTTTCTGTTAACCCTGCACCGGCAGGAGAATGTCGATAGCCAGGCCAGGTTTGCTTCTATCCTCAAAGGCATTGAAAATGTGTCTAATATTTTTAATGTGCCTATAGTTTATCCTGTTCACCCCCGCTCACGGAAAATGATAGCCGAGTTTCAGCTTCAATCCAACCGGCTCGTTGTGATTGACCCGGTGGCTTATCTTAGCTTCTTACAACTTGAGAGTAATGCCAAACTGGTATTCACCGATTCCGGAGGGGTTCAGGAAGAGACCTGTATCCTGCATGTCCCCTGTGTTACTCTAAGAGATAATACGGAGAGGCCGGAAACAGTCGAGGTTGGAGCAAATATCGTGGCCGGTACCTCCCCGGATAAAATACTTGAATGTTCAAGAGTGATGCTGGGTCGAGAAAATAATTGGACGAATCCCTTTGGCGATGGCAAAGCTGCTGAAAAAATCGTCAAAATGCTGACGGTATAATTTTAAATGATGCCTTTGGGAGATAAAAGATTAGAATGCAAACTCAGGCGTCGTGGGGAATTCACAATAAGGCTGAAATATAAGGACAATCCTGAGTCTGAGGATTATAGCGAACATTAAGAATCTTCTGATTGAGGTTGCCAATTTGGTACGGGGAAAGGCCTATTAGACAGTGATTACGATAAAAGCAATAACAAGGTTCATCGCGAGTGCTCTGTATTTCAGTGTGGCAAGACATTTACCGGTCTCTTACAGTCCCCTGAGTCTTGGTGTGACTAAGCCACTTAGGGCACTTTTATGCAGGTTCATGTTTAAGAAATGTGGCAAGAATATAAACGTAGAACGAGGTGCCTGGATTGGCTATGACGTTGAGATTGGAGATAACTCGGGAATTGGTATTAATGCCCAATTAAATACAAAAGGCGGTATATTTATAGGTGATAACGTGATGATGGGACCGGATGTGGTGATCTTGACCCAGGGTCACAAGCACAATGATATCTCCAGACCAATGAATGAACAGGGATTTAAGATGGCTCCCGTCATAATTGAAGATGATGTATGGATAGGAATACGAGCAATAATTCTCAGTGGGGTTAAAATCGGGAGGTCATCAATCATCGGTGCCGGTGCGGTGGTTACCAAGGACGTTCCTCCGTTTTCTATTGTGGCGGGAAATCCGGCAAAGGTAATAAAGAAAAGAAATGGCAGCTAAAGCTCTGGGGTGCGGCTGGAGCTACGAGATTGACTAGGGTGGTATTAATATTACTAATTTGTAGGGGAGGGATTGAATGAGTATTTTCGGCTCTTCAGGGGTGAGGGACATTCCGGACCGGCGTTTTTTACAGCTGACCTTGGACATAGGGTTAGCTGTAGGTCAGGAATATCGTTCTGTTATCTTGGGTTATGATACCCGGACCACTGGAGACGCTGTGAGGGGCGCTTTCGTATCGGGTTTGCTCTCGGCCGGGTCCAGGGTCTACGATGCCGGGATTTTACCAACTCCAGTTCTGGCCTACGTGGCCCGAAAGTTCGACGCTGGGGCCATGATAACCGCTTCCCACAATCCGCCCGATTACAACGGGATAAAGCTGTTCAATCCTGATGGGTCGGCATTCGATGCAGAACAGCGGGCGAAGATAGAGGAAAGGCTGCTTGCCGAGTCCCTGGCTACAGTGTCCTGGGAGGAAATACACAGCCTGAAACGAGAGCCACATTGTCTGGAAGACTATATGAAGCGTGTCCTTCAGGACTTCCCGCAGGGAATGAAGGCAAAGGTGGTAGTGGACTGTGGGTGCGGCGCGGCATCGGTGGTCACCCCTTATCTTCTCAGGTGGCTGGGGTGCGAGGTAATAAGCCTGCACTGCTATCCCAGCGGACATTTTCCGAGGGGGATTGAGCCGACGGTAGAGAATCTATCCACAATGATAGCGGTGGTAAAGGCTGTGGGAGCAGATTTGGGACTGGCCCACGATGGGGACGGGGACCGGCTGGCCGTTGTGGACGGGAAAGGAGACTGGGTGTCCGGAGATAAGTTGCTCTGCCTCCTGGCATTGAACTGCAAAGCGGAAAAGGTGGTGACTACGGTGGACGCGTCTCTGGCGATAGAGGAGTTGGGCATGGAGGTGACGAGGGTCAGAGTGGGTGACGCTTTTGTCTCGGAGGCGCTCCAGCGGGGAGGTGACTTTGGGGGCGAGCCCTCGGGTGCTTATATTTTTCCAGAGGTTTCCTTTTGCCCTGATGGAGTTTATGCGGCGACTGCGGTGGTCGAGCTGGCCGATACCGGAAGACTTTCCGCCCAGTTGGAACAAATACCCAGCTATCCGGTAGTCAGGGGAAGTATCTCTGGTGAGAGGGGACTTATGCCTAGTATTGCCGAAAAGCTGGCTAAAGACACGTCGATCTCGATGTCCTTTGAAGATGGCATCAGGCTGGCTTTTGAGGATGGATGGCTTCTGGTGAGACCTTCTGGCACAGAGCCTAGGATAAGAGTGACGGCTGAGGCACGGACGGAGGCCAGAGCTCGGGAGTTATACGATCTAGGAGTTGAGGCTATCGCCGGTTGTAGGTCTTTGTTATAAGGTCTCATGGTATGTGTTATTACTGAAATAAATCAATTTAAACGCATAGAATGATGCGTTTGCAGGCAAGGTTAGATGAAAGGAATATTGACTAGTTCTCTGATGTTTCTCTTGGCCGTCAGTCTGGGCGTGGTGATCTACCCGGCGCATCAAGCTGAGGCTGGGGGGGATTGGTATGTCAACACGGGCGAGTCAATACAGGCGGCAATAGATGCGGCTGCGGCTGCAGGTAGTGGAACTGTCTATGTTGCCCCCGGCGAGTATAAGGAAAATATCACCTTAAAAAGTGGCATAGCGGTCAGGGGGACTGCACCGGATACTATTATAAACGGCAGCGGTAACGGTGCCGTGGTTACCGCTATCAATGTGGACGATACAGCCATGCTCAGCGATTTTATCATTTACAATGGCGGCCCTGATTCGCGGGATGAACTCCCGGGCGGTGGCATCTACCTCTGGCATTCTAGTCTCATAATCAGCAATTGCACCTTCCTTGCCAATTCGGGCGAACTTGGCGGTGGAATGAGTAACCATGAGTCCTCGCCGATGATTACCAACAGCACTTTCTACGGCAACTCAACCAATAGCATCGGTGGCGGAATGTATAACGATGAATCCTCGCCGAAAGTTGCTGATTGTACCTTCTACGGCAACTCAGCCAATAATAGCGGTGGCGGGATGTATAACTATAAGTCCTCACCGGTAGTTACCGGCAGTACTTTTTACGGCAATTCGGCAATGGGTGGTGGTGGAATGAAGAACGAGCATAATTCTTCGCCAACGGTTTCAAACTGCACTTTTAATGATAATCTGGCCTATTACGCTGGCGGTGGGATGAATAACCAAGTCTCCTCGCCAACGGTGGAAAACTGCACTTTCTCTAACAATTCGGCGGTTTATGGCGGTGGCATATGGAACTATGACAGCTTGTCGCCGGTTGCCGATTCCACCTTCTCCGGTAATTCGGCCGATTATGGCGGTGGCATATATAATGGAGTTTCCTCCCCTGAAGTTATCAACTGTCTTTTCTATGGTAACGTGGCCGAATATGACGGAGGCGGAATGTATAACAACAATTCCTCACCGGTAATTGAAAACTGCACTTTCCAGGGTAACGTAGCCGATTATGGTGATGGAATATATAACGATGATCCCATACCGACCATTACCAACTGCACCTTCCGGGGAAATTCGGTTTATGACGGGGGTGGAATACATAAGATAGTGGAGATACTCCGATCAATCGATGATGGGGAAGGAATATTCCAGGAGATCGTGAAGCTCTTCCAATTATTAAAAGCACGGTTCCGGCAGTAAGGGTAGCGCTGCCCTCCCTGGCGGAAAATATTACTATCTCTAACTTAATACTTTTTTAAGTTGGGCGATGTTATTCCCTGCTCATATGAGCTAGCGACTTCAGAAGCTACCGAGGTTGTTTTTAGCTCCCCTCTCCTAAATGCGCGTAAAAAAGCATTGACAACATCCGGCTCAAAACGTTGTCCCGATTCCTCAACAATTTTTTGGACGGCCTGTCTCGGGTGCAGTTTTCCCAGGGGCGATAGCCCTGAGACCAGAGAATCAAAAGCATCGGCTACGGCCAGAATCTTGGCCCCCAACGGAATGTTGATGCCTTTGACTCCCAAACGGTAACCTTTACCATCATATCTTTCATATCTATGCAGAACGAAAACCAGAGCTCGTGATAGAAAACCAACTTGTGTAATTGCTTTCCAAACAAGGTCGACATGCTCTTTAATGATAATACCGTGCTCGCGGGTTGATACCACCCGCTGCTCTAACATGTCTTCCACGGATGAAATCAGTCCCAAGTCTTTCAGCAGTGCAGCATAATGCAGTGCCTGTCGGTCTCTCGGCGCTAGCTTGAATTCATTAGTAATGACAGAGGCATATTTGGCTACTCGATGGGAACTTTCTATATCAAAAAGATGTTCTATCCCGGTTAGCTTAGCCATCTCCTTGCAGACAGTAAACAGTGCTTCGGTTGTGGCAAATTGTTCTTCTTCCTGTTGCAGAAGTCGGTCCTGCTGCAATTCCAGTCTATTGTTAAGTTCATTGGCCAAGAACAAGGAGCGGTTGCATAGTATCAGTAGTTCCTGTACTTTGTTTTGAACTGCCTTTAATGGCTCGTTAAACGTTGACTGTATTTGCCTATCGTAAGATGACAGGATGTAGCGTAAATTATCGATTTGGGTTCTTGCCTCATTCCGGCTAATATCTGCGGCATGAAGAAGAGCGTTGATATCATCCGTCGGACTCTTCCACCTTTTGGGTAGGATGACGTTAACGGTAAGTCCGGTGTCTTTGGTGCTCCTGATGTTTACTTCAGCTCCGAGGCTTTGTAAACATACTCGAGCTACATAGAATTCATTAATATGATTGCCGGGTAGTGTGTCAACTAACCGGGTCTGGTACGGCTGGGATAATCTATCATGTGGAATAAAGCTAGTAGGATTGGTCATAGTAATGACTATGTTGCCGTTGTTGTTATCAGATGCCGTTATATGCAAGTAGTCACCAGACCGACTCATCTTAATCAGGCTACGTGTAATACGGAATAACCCTTCTGTCAGAGCTCTACCGTCTAGTATTACTTGACCGATGTTTTCCACTCCGGTTAAATAAATGTTAATTTTCCGTTGCTTTGCTAGCATGTTTACCTGATCGAGGATCCAGTCAAATATGTATTTTATATTTGCCTCTCCTATTACGGGGCTTCCCGTAATCCATTCGCCCCTTGCCAAACTGGTAAGTTCCCTGAGAAAGCCAATCAGCTTGTCAGTATTATCCCGAATAGTCCTCAAGTTACTTAGCTGCTGTGGGGTAAAATGGTTGGCCGGCGTTGATTCTAGCAAACCTAAACAATCATTAATCGAAGAAATTGGAGTGTCTACTTCTCTAGTCAGGAAGCTTATCCAGGCTAACACTCCTTGCAGAGCTTTCAGTTCCTGTCTGGGCAAGGGCAGCACGCTTTTACTGGCCAGGTCGATTTCGGGCTCGATACCATTTTCACGATGGTCGAAATAGCAGTTGCTACCCGGGAAACGCTTCAGGTACTCTATCTGTTCGGCAGCTGTCTCATTGACTTCCAGGTAGTGGTGAAATACGCGCTTTTCATTGGTGACAACAGCTGCACGCAGGCTCATTATCGATAATTGTTCCTTCCGACCTTCTCTGGTGGTATACTCAGTGTAGCCTCTCTCCACATCCTTCTTGTCATATAGTATTTTTATCTGCCTATCGAAATCAGACAGAATCCTCCGACACAGCATTCTGGCTTTCTGTGGCGTGCTAATAATAATAAAATTATCTCCACCAAAGTGTCCCACCAGGTCGTCAGGATTACCGAATAATCGAACCACCTCACTAAGTATCTCAGATAAGAGACGGATAGCCCGGTCACCTCTATTGAAGCCATAGGCCTTATTGAAACCTCGAAAATCATCCATGTCCACATAGATAGCAGCAAATGGTCTATTTTGGTCGATTAAACTGGCTATCTCATTGTATATTTGAATTTGATTCGATAACCCAGTGAGTTGGTCGATATTTTCTGAACGTTCTATTCCTTTCAAATAAGCTTTTACTATAGCTACTACTTCTTTCGGATCGAAAGGTTTCTTCATAACATAGTCAACAAGGTCAATTATCTTGTCCTTATCTTCGCTACTAATACTTTCCGTTCCCATGATGATTACCGGGATGTGGCTGGTTTGTGGAGATTCCTTAAGTTGTTGGCAGATTTCAAGGATATCTACATCGAAGAAAGGCGCATCAAAAATAACGATATCCGGTCTTTCTGTGGAGATTTTTGACAGTGCTTCTGTACCACTCCCTGCTTGAATTACTCCCAGATTAGCGTGAGTTAGGTTTACTTCTAAGATTTGGTTCACTTCAGGTTCGGCACTAGCCGTCATAACTGTTTTTTTCGGCAGGTGGGCTGTTCTACTTATATTTTGAAACATCCTTTTACCTGTTTAGCTATAAATATAATATTAACCGGGTCCAGTTAGAACATTGTCGGAAGCATGTTAGAAATGGGTTAGAAGTAGATGGAACCCAGTTCTATAACTGATGCACTTCCCACCGAAGATTTTTAATAATAGATTTTATTAGGTTAAACAAATGGTAAATAAATGGTTAGAAAGCGGTTAGAATAAGGTAATAATTTTCGTATTATTATTGGCTATCACTGATTACCAAAGCGGAATTTACGCTGTGTTCTATTAATCCTGGGACGGCCCATAGGGGGCTTTTATGTAGGAAAAGTAATCTTGACACTCGTCATACGGCCAGTTATGATTAATTACATATTCTGTTCCTTCAGTATTTAATGTTAGGAGTTTGTTGAAAAGTACACCAAACTAGTTTCAAGGTATTTGCAGGATGCGTTGAATTGCTATCTTAAATAATATTGGTCACCTGGATAGCAAGGAGCAAATGGTGAAACCGACCTGTAAGGGTCGGTTTCATTTTGCTTAAAGCGTAATTGAACCGTTTGTGCGAACTAGTGCGATGAAAGAAAAGATACTGGTAATCGATGATGATACTGAATTCTTGGAGCTAACGCGAGTATGGCTTCAAAATGCCGCGTTTGATGTTTTTGTTGCCGCAGACGGCATCCAAGGCTTAAAGAACCTGTATACTATTCGGCCTAATTTGGTGCTCTTGGATGTAAACATGCCTGAAATAGACGGGTGGGAAGTCTGTCGGCGTATTCGATATATGTGTGATACACCCGTGTTAATGGTCACGGTAAATGGCCAAAAAGCTGACCTGCTGCGCGGATTTGGCCTGGGTGCTGATGATTATTTAGTCAAGCCTGTTCACTTCAAGGAAGTAGTAGCTCGAATACGCGCCATTTTGAAGAGAGTTAATCTATCGGAAGGGGATTACTTGCCAGAGAGTTTCCACAATGGCGAAATTGAAGTGAACTGGAAAAACCATCAAGTTCGTATCAGGGGACAACAGGTGAAGCTCACCCCCACGGAATTCAAGCTCCTTTCCTGTTTAATCAAGAGCCGGAACTTGGTTGTAACCCATGACCAAATACTGGAAAAAATATGGGGTTATGACTATATATGTGATAAATCCTTCGTCAAGTTATACGTTCGGTACTTGCGTAAGAAAATTGAGAAAGATCCTGGAAATCCCAGATATATCCTTACTGAACGTGGCATAGGATACAGATTTTCCGTTTCATAGAGGTGGTCTTTAAAGAGGTGGTCTTTAAATAAGGAGAGCCGCGATATTGATTAGACACACCGCTACTTCCAACAAAGAGCCGATTATTTTTGCCCAGGGATCTGGAGTCAAAGAGGCGCATCCGCAAGAGCTTTGGCATAATCTTGATCAATTGTATGAATATTTTTCCTATAATACGGAAAGCATAAGTGAACAACCATTAGTTCAGCTTAAACGCAAAATAAAACAATCGGTAACAGGTAAATATATACAGAGTCTGCCGTTAACGGTGCCCTCGTTGGGCCACATAATTACGGGAGCAGAATGTGGTGCTATATTCCTGGTTGATCCGTTTAAACTCCAGCTCTATCCTCAAGCTATAGCAAACCTCTCTAAAGAGTTCGTTCGTGGTCTAGTCGACGATGGCGAGGGAGCCAAACTTTTGCAAAAGCTGGCTAAACAGTCAACACCGGATCTTTTGATACAACTACCTGGCGATGAACGTTTGTTAACATTACGTAGATTGGCTCGAAAGGAAGGCATCAAGACTATCTGGCTTATTCCATGGCATCAGAAAGATGCCAATATTCATGGCGCATTTTTGTTTGGTTCCAGACAATTATTCTCGCCCAACAATGAATCGCTTGCGGGGGTAGCGTTTTTAGCCGGATGGACATCCACTGTCTTGCGCCAGATAAAGAATGGACGGTGGGACCAGGGACAGAAGTTTAACGATTTGAATCATACGATGCTGGAGTTAAACAGCTCGAAAAAGGGGCAAGCCCATTTCAGGGGTGATATTGAAGATGTTATACTCCGGATATTTGAGGATAAAGATGGCATCCCCGTTATATATGATGCTCATAGTCAGGGAAAAGAGCCCAACAGACCGGACGAAATTTCTATATTATCTCACGAACTGCTTTCACCTCTTACCCTTATAAAGGGTTATACAGCTACCCTTTTACAGCTAAAAGACGTAATTAAAGAAGAACAGAAGGACCGTTATCTCAAAGGCATCGAGTCCGCGGCCAATAAACTCATTCGATTGCTCGAAAACCTGCGCGATCTGGCGCAGCTGGAGGAAACTGATGGTTTCACCCGCAATCCCACTTCTTTATCCCATGTCATGCAAGAGGTAGTATCGGAAACACAGAGTCAGACCACCACTCACTTCATTAAGTATAGGCCAGACTCTTTATTACCCAAGGTGAATATCAATCAACAAAGAATGGAGCAGGTTATTACTAACCTGTTGTTTAATGCCATCAAATATTCACCTGAAGGCTCTGATATTGAAATCACGATTAGGCATATTCAACATCATAGTGAAATGGGAAGACTATTTGAAAATGCACCCGAAATTAGATTCCCCTGCTTGGTCGTGAGCATATCAGATTCAGGGATCGGCATACCTGAAGATGAAATAGGTAAGATATTTGAGCGCTCCTATCGTTCGCGTAACGAGGTAACTCAGGCGACCAGCGGATTTGGGGTTGGTTTATATATTTGCAAGGTGATTGTGGAGGCACATGGTGGCCGCATTTGGGCCAGCAACAGGTCCGAAGTAGGCAGTATCTTCTCTTTTTCATTGCCACTGGAAAAGTGAGCAATATCCACCGAGATGTTCCTCAAGTAAGGTCCTGAAGTGTACTTTGATGAGTGGTGGTGGGGTCATCCTTTGCTTCTTACGTAGCTCTCTGGTTTGGGCTACATCTTTTTATTCAGTCTTCGTTAGTTCTTCTTCCGGTTTTCAGTTGCGCTTACCGTTTGCATCTGCTAGATAGGGTGCGGTATCTTCTGCCTCTGTTGAAGATTGCCAAGACGCTGAAGTCCTTAAGGCAGCCATGCGTGAGAACACAATTACTACCGAACTCTAACAGATCTCGAACCAGTATCTAACGTCAGAGAGCTAAGATGATAGCATGAGTGATCCTGAGGCTAATAGAGATAGCAGGTATGATACGGGAGATAGCCGTTGGTAGTAGTTTAGGAAAGCCATCAGTTCAGGAGACAAGATGCGTGGCGTGTTTCTTCGGCACTAACTGGAGCCAAAGCTCCACGTAAAGCACGGCAATTAAAGGACTTTTTTAAAAATGGCCGACAACCTGAGCGTGAAAAAGCAATACCATAGAAACACAAAAACCACAAATGCTATCAAAGAGGAGCATCGGATACTGGTAACCTATCTATGTTGGAACTGTGGAAGCTCCATTAGCAAGTATGAGGCAACTGATCTCCCCATAACGACTAAAGAAGTGTGGAATATATGCCCGCGATGTATAGCTATGGGTAAAAGGTGCCATAAAGAGGAGAACCAGCACACATAGAAACAGAATCGGTCATTGGTGCGGTTCTACGTACTTTCATAGAGATATATGCAGGCAGAAGTAGGTAAATAGTGATAATCAAGAAAGCAGTAATCACCGCAGCCGGCTGGGGTACGAGGTTCTTGCCAGTTACCAAGTCGCAACCCAAGGAGATGCTGCCACTCCTGGACAAGCCCATCATCCATTATAGCGTTGAGGAAGTAATCGCTTGTGGTATTGAGCTGGTAGTTATCGTGACTGCCTTTGGTAAGAGAGCGATTGAAGACTACTTCGATCGCAATTATGAACTGGAACAGGTGCTGGAGGAGAAAGGTGAGACGGAACTGCTGGAGAGTGTGCGCCGCTCATCGAACATGGTGGACATCGGCTACATCCGTCAGAAGGAGCAATCTGGGCTGGGGCATGCCGTGCTTACCGCTAAGAACATGATAGGTAATGGACCTTTCGCTCTGCTGCTTCCGGACGACCTTTTTGAGAAGAGAGAAGAAGTGCTCGGTAACATGATACAGATATATGAGAAATATGGTGGTGCTGTAGTAGCGGTCAAACAGGTAACTGAAGAAGAAATCGGCAGATATGGAATCATCAAAGGCAAACACGTAGGCGAGCGCATCTATCAGGTGACAGACCTCGTGGAGAAGCCGAGACCCGAAGACGCACCCTCCAACCTAGCGATTATGGGGAGATACGTTCTGGTACCGGAAATCTTCAAGGTATTAGAAAACACTAAGCCGGGAAGGAACGGAGAAATACAGCTAACTGATGCTTTACGAACGTTGCTGCAAAATCAACCGATTTACGGTTATGAGTTTGAGGGGGAGCGTTATGATGCCGGCACCCCTTTGGGCTTACTGGAAACGACTATCACCTTAGGCTTAAAAGAGCCTACAATAGGCCCGAAGCTCAGAGATTACCTTGATGTTCTGCTAAAAGACGCTTATGGCAATCATTCGCCAAGCACCTTTCAGGCCCACGTAATCTGATACCGTTTATCGATCGTTTAACGAAATCGTTATATAGCTGCCATGCTTGGTAATCTCTTTTAGGCGATATCTGCTGGAGCAAGTTCGCTGATGTATGATATAACTGGTTCTAACCCACGCTTAGTTAGTCTACTGATGGGAGTGGAACGGTGAAGTCTCAAGTTGCGCTTGTTAGAGGTGACAACAGGGCGGATAACATTGAGGAAGCGCTACGTCTGATTGAGAGCGAAATTAACATTGAAGACAAGAAAAATATCTTCATCAAGGTGAATTTTGTATCAACTCACAACCAACTTGCCGCAACCCATGTTGACTCAGTGCGTGCTTTGCTACGATTTTTGCGCCAGCGATATAGCGGTAAAATTGCCATTGGAGAGTCAACCGGGGTATCCGCACACGAAGGATATACCAGGTTTGGATACCTGGATCTGATGAGAGAATTTGCTGTTGAGCTCCTCGATCTTAATGAGGGTGAGTGGGTTTTTCTTCAGGTACGCGATTCAGCTCTTCTTCCCATACCAGTACGGTTTTCAAAGCGGGTAGCTGAGAGCGATTATCGCATTGCCGTCGGCCCGGCCAAGACACATGATGCTGTTATCGTCACGCTTTCCATTAAGAACCTGGTCATGGGCAGCCTGTATCGGCCAATTGGGGCCGGGGTCGGTGGCACAACGCGGAAGTTGCTCCAGATAGGCTACAAGTTCCTGCTATCTTCTCTCCGACGTATATCAGAGTCCAGCGGGTTGAGTAATACTGCTGGCGATTATATCGAGGGGGACAAGCATAAAATTCATCAAGGGTATCCAGTCCATAACTTGAACTTGTACCTTATGGCTGAAGCCTATCGACCGGATTTGAGCATCATCGATGGCTATGCCGGTATGGAAGGGAATGGTCCTCTTGATGGTGACTTGGTACGGTGGGGAGTAGCGATTGTAAGCCAAGATTCTGTGGCCGCAGACTGTTTAGCTGCCCAGTTGATGGGGTTCAGCATCTCTGAGATAGGGTATCTATGGTACTGTTATAAAAAGAACCTTGGTGCTGGTGAGATAAGTCAGATGGATATCAGGGGAGCGGACCTGCAGGATTGCTACCGCCGATTTCAGCCACCACCAGGCTATGAAGAGCAAAAAGAATGGCGTGATGAGAGGATCAGTAAGCTACTGCGGATTTGATTATCACGGGTCTTAATACGCGTTTCCAACAGGAGCAAGGATTCTTGACAACTTTTTGGGGGGCAGGTCAATTCTTGAAGTAAAGAAACAACCAAACTATCACCTAATTCTAACCGTTGTCCAACCTCAATTGTGTAAACTTTCGCGTAGAGAAGTACAACATTAGAATTTAATTACTTTACTCTGAGGCGGATTCATATTAACTTCAGAAACAATGTTAGGGCTAATGTAACTGTTCTAGGCATAAGACATGGGTATCGTGACAGAAACTAAAAAACTAACGCTCTCTATTGGCGGCATCTGCTGTTCTATTCATAGCGAGGATAGTAGATTTCTAGACGTGCTGCGAGCACGCTACCAGTCGTTTGAGGCATTAGATCCTGCGACTTACGAGATTTTCGTTCAGTTGGTGCCTTTTCCCGCTCTCTCCTTCGACAATACGGGTGGTATACCTCGAATAGATGTAAAGAGGACTAGTACAGGGGATGGCTACTTAGTTAGACGAAAGGATAACCCATTCGTCGCCATGGTCAACACTTTGTCCAGGAAGGTACAGGTAAAGATGTGGGACAGCGAATATTGTTTTGATAGCTTTCTCCGCATTTTCTATTCGTTGACTCTGGTTGACGAAGGGGGGTTGTTGCTCCATGCTTCATCTGCCAGTGATAGAGGTCGAGCGAATGTCTTCTTTGGACCTTCTGGTAGCGGCAAGACAACGGTAGCGCGGCTATCTCAGGGTCGTACTGTACTGACTGATGAATTAGCCATTATTAAACCTTTGGATGGCAGGTATAAGGTCTATGGGACCCCATTCTGGGGAGAGTTTACGCCAGGTCGAAGCAATGTTCAAGCAGAACTAAATGGCTTATATTCACTGAAGAAGGACCAAAGAAATAGCATTTTGCCATTGGATAAGATAAGAGCAGTAATGGACCTTTACCGATGTGTACTGTTCTTTAGTGATGATAGTCAGCTATTGAGCAAGATTCTTGATACCTGCTGCGCCGTGGTTGACAAGGTTCCCATCTATGAGTTGCATTTCCGGCAAGACCCGAGTTTCTGGGAGGTGATTAATGATCAAGATTAAGGGGAAAGACACAATGCTTAGCAAGTATCTTCTGAGAAGCGACTCTACTGCTTATCGAACCATCAATGGTCTTGCTTTGATCGTTGGGGCACCGGAAGGAAAGCTCCGCAGCCTTAACGAGGCTGGCACTTTCATCTGGGAGCAGGCTGATGGCAGGCATACCTTATCGGACATCATAGACCAGATGTGTCAGAAATACGATGTGGATTACACTCAGGCGGCACAAGACGCTGAGACATTCGTTCACGAGCTGGAAAGGCAGGACATGCTGGTATTAATGGATGACCCCGCTGGCTCAGAGGAGATGTAATGAGGGAAGAACTCGAGTGCTCAATTGATGCTTTTAATGCTCGTGCCGTTAATGATAACGTACCATTGAGCGTCCTTTTCGAGCTAACATATCGCTGTAATCTGTACTGCGAACACTGCTATCAGGTAGACCGGGGCTCGGAAGAATTGTCCTTTAGCGAGATTACTGACATTATGGACCAGCTAGCGGCGGAGAGCTGCCTCTTTCTGACTTTGAGTGGCGGTGAGGTTTTTGTCAGGGAGGATTTCTTTGATATCGCCCGATACGCTGTAAAAAGGGGTTTTGCTCTGAAGGTATTCAGCAACGGAACCCTCATCAATGAGAGTGTGGCGCATGAATTGGCTCTACTCCATCCCCTGGAGGTTGGGGTGAGTATATACGGCTCTGACGCTGCCACTCATGACCAGTTTACCGGCGTGCCTGGCTCTTTCCATCGCTCGGTTAATGCGCTCAAGCTGTTGAAGCACCAGGGCGTATTGACCGTGGTTAAGTGCCTGTTGATGAAGGAAAACATAAACCATATTGAGGGTATCAAGGCTCTGGCCCAGGAAGTGGGTGCTATCCTCCAGTTCGATCCTATCGTAGCCCCAAAAATTGACGGCAACCGCGAGCCATTGCAACACGAGCTCAGCGATGCCGACCTGCATCGGTTTTTCTCTCTGGAGATAGCTGAGCCCCAAAAAGCCAAAGAACCTAATCCCTGGCTCTCGCAGCCCATCATCTGTCGGGCAGGTCGGGACCTGTGTTGTATTTCTCCACGCGGGGATGTCTACCCCTGCGTGGAGTTCCCCTTTGCTCTGGGCAACCTGCGGAAACAGAACTTTGTTGAGATCTGGCGCGGTGCTGAAGCCGAAAGATTGCGCAAATTAACCCCCTCCGACCTACACGAGTGCGTTTCATGTCCTGATCTCAATTACTGTACCAGATGCTGGGGCCTAGCATTTGTGGAATCGGGAAAGCTTCTCGGCCCCTCGCAAATAAACTGTCGCATTGCCAGGATCCGTCACCGGATTTCTGTTGAGCGTGCTGAGAACAAAATAAAAATGAGGTGAGCCTATGAAGCAGCCATACCAAGCACCAAGGATCATGGACGAAAGGACTTTGGAAGCCGAAGCCATGGCCTGCAACAAAGTCCCGGGATGGACTGCTCTACTTTTTTGCGGGCAAGTATGGGCGGCTCCGAGTGGGGTAGCAAACTCTGATTGTTATCTAAACAACGACGCTAGAAGCTCCTAAACCTTACACTCAGTGCGTTCACATGGAAATCCGGTGACGGATCCTGGCAAGGAAGCGCCCGCTGAACTGCGTAAATTCCTAGGAAATTACTCTCATAATTTAATTGCCTTCCTTTATCTTAAGATTGTTTAGTTGCCTGTCAACCTCAGGCGCATTTCATGGTAAGTCAATTCAGACTTCTTACAGAAAGACTATCACCCCCTTAATCTAGTGCTATTGACCAGAATCACTGGTCTTCATACACCGTAATATAAACTCAGTAGTGCAAATTCGGTATGCGGTAACTTAAAAGTTGGTTAAAGGTTATTATAACTTTTTGTAGATATGTGTAAGGTTAATTGAGGTTATATGAGCATGGAGCGTTGCTTCGCTGATGCTTAAAAGCTCTTTTTGGATTGTACAGTCAGATGGCAAGCAAACTATTATTATCTCTACTGGGTGGACTGTAACAAAGCATGAAGAACAAACGTAATAATATTGCTGTAGGAAAGGTTCCAGGTTAGTACCGCTTGGGTATAGGCAAATAGCAAGAAGGGGAAAGTAGAGAGGGTTCTAATCAGGCTGTGGTATTGTCGGTAAGGTAATCATCAGGCAGGAGGCAATGCCAAGCTTTAAGTGGTCTCCGTTGAATTCAAAATGAATTACTAATAGCCGTATAATGTTACCGCAAATTCATTATCGGCGGTAAGATGTAAATCAATAAAGGACGGGGTAATTTCCCGGGCATATGCTTCATCTACTAAGATTTCGATGGCCATTTTCAAATCTTCCTTATCATTGTCACAATAAGCTCTGATACAAACAGTATCTAGTAACTCTTTCGTATCCATATATCTTTGCATCGCACTCGATAGGGCAAGTATATGGTTTATTGAATTATTTGATTAACAGCATATACTATCTCCTTTCGGGGCTGGCAAATGTTTTAGCGGGAATTCCCGTCAACTCTGACAACATGTTTTCCCTTGATAACTCAACCAAATACTCATTTTTACAAAGTTTTTAGAGGCTAGGAATAAAATGAATTTCGGTTGATAAAATTTTTTAATATGTGGATGTTAAGGCATGGCTACCCCATCTCCGTTTGCGGTAAGTTCAACGCTGTCAGGACAGAAATTAGCCATCAGTTAAAGCAGTTGATATAATTGGACGAATAAAATAATAGGGCGCCGTGGGTTTGAACCCCTCACCCCCTCCACAGGCGTTATCTAGCATCAATAGTGTAGAATCTAGTTAATTGGGTAATTATTACCCTATTTCTCAATACAATGCATAAAAGGAAGGAGAGAAAATGGGCGATAGACTAAAGGATAAGGTGGCTATAGTGACCGGTGCTGGTTCAATTGGTCCGGGAATAGGGAACGGGAAGGCAACATCCGTCTTATATGCCAGAGAAGGGGCCAGACTTGTTCTTGTAGACCATAACCCGGGTGCTGCTGATGAGACTAAGAATATCATTGATGGCGAAGGGGGAGAATGTATCATAGTTGAGGCGGACGTCACCAGGTCACAGGACTGCAAAAACATGGTGGATAAATGCCTCGAGACATACGGCCGGATTGACGTTCTGCACAATAACGTGGGTATTGAAATACCCGGTGGGGTGGAGGATATGAGCGAGGAGGACTGGGATAAAACAATGGCGGTTAACCTGAAGAGCATGTTCCTCACCTGTAAATATGCTGTTCCCCACATGGTGGCACAGGGCCACGGCGCTATAATCAATATCTCTTCCATCAATGCCATCAGAAACCTGCCATATATAACCATAGCTTATAGCGCCTCAAAAGCCGGTGCCATCGCCTTTACCAGAGAGGTGGCAATGCAGTATGCGTCAAAAGGAATTAGAGCTAATGCCATATTGCCCGGTATGATGAATACGCCTATGGTTGTGGCTGCCCTTACCGATGCTTTCGGTGGAGATGTTAAGGAAATGATGAAAACGCGCGACTCGATGTGCCCAACAGGAAAACAGGGGGAACCGTGGGATGTTGCCTCGTTATCTGTATTCCTGGCATCCGACGAGGCCAAATACATCACCGGAGCTGCTTTGGTTGTGGATGGTGGTTTGACCTGTATGGTCAAGCCCTTTTGAAATAAAGAAGTCCGAAATAGCTATAAGGACCAGCGCAAGTCCTGACTACTTTTTAAATCTAGCAGATAGCTTATTTATCATGTCGGTAGTCATGGAAGCTAAGTCGTATTTCGGCGTCCATCCCCAATCTGTTCGTGCGGCACTATCATCCATTTTATTGGGCCAAGATTCAGCAATTGCCTGCCGGACGGGGTCAACTCTGTATTCAATGGTAAAACCGGGGATGTGCTTTTTGATTTCACGGGCAATGTGTTCCGGGGCAAAGCTCATGGCGGTGACATTATAAGCGTTTCGGTGCTTGAGCCGGCGGGAATCAGCTTCCATAATCATGATTGCTGATGCTAGCGCATCGGGCATGTACATCATATCCAAGTAGGTTCCTTCCCTGATGAAGCAGTGCAGATATTTTCCGTGTTTAACGGCTTCATAGAATATCTCCACGGCGTAATCTGTCGTTCCACCACCAGGGGGAGTAACGTAGGAAATAAGGCCCGGCCAGCGGACACCACGAGTATCAACGCCATACTTTCGGTAGTAATAGTCGCAAAGCAATTCACCGGCGACTTTGGTGATTCCATACATGGTGTTGGGACGTTGGACGGTGATTTGTGGGGTGTTATCCAGAGGTGTGTCCGGCCCGAACGCGCCTATTGTACTTGGCGTAAAAACGGCGCATTTATACTCACGTGCTACTTCCAGTATATTACGCAGACTGTTGACATTCACATCCCAGGCAAGTTGCGGGTTTGCTTCCGCTTTTGCTGATAGAATTGTGGTTAGATTGTAGATGGTGCCAATATCATATTTCTCCACTATTTCTGCGATGCATTTGATTTCCGTACAATCAATATAGTGAAATTCCCCACCATCGAGTAACTCCTGGCTTGGTTCAGTTTTATGACCAGTGGCTATGACGGCATCATTTCCATATTTGGTTCTTAAAGCTGGCACTAGCTCGGAGCCCACCTGTCCGCAAGCCCCGGTTACTAAAATCTTCTTCATAGGTGTTGCCTCTCTTCCGACGCCTATTGTCGGGGTAATGGTATTTCAGTTAGTCATCCTGTGTCAAGATTGAGCCAATACACACCTTTAGTTTTTCAAGGCATAGTAAAAGCAACTTCACCGACTAAGCCGGGAGACATTAATGGCGCTATATGCAATACTATCAAGCTGTGGCGTACCATGGTTCAATTCTACTTGATATCGCTATGATAACGTTGCAGAGATTTGACTCCTGATTTAGACTTTCTGTAAGCGGCGATGCCTTTTACGGCGGCTGTTGCTGCCGCCAGCGTTGTGATATAGGGAACCTTGTATTTTATCGCCGCTTTACGTATATAGGAGTCATCGTACTGACTTAGCTTACCGCTGGGGGTATTGACTACCAGGTGAATCTCACGATTCATAATCGCATCTACTATATTCGGGCGTCCTTCGTGCATCTTCAATATCAGTTCTGATTTAATGCCCTGGCCATTGAGGAACTCGTTGGTGCCTTGAGTCGCTTTTATATTAAAATCCAGTTCGGCAAACTGTCTGGCTACATCGTAAACCGCAGGCCTGTCTCTGGGTGACACGGTTATCAAGACGGTCCCTTCTCTGGGAAGGAGCTGCTGTGCGGCCAGCTCGGCTTTGAAAAAGGACAAACCGAAGGAATTGGCGATTCCAAGCACCTCACCCGTCGATCGCATCTCGGGTCCCAGTATCGGGTCTACTTCCGGCAACATGTTGAACGGAAATACCGCTTCTTTAACCCCGAAATGCGGGATTTGCAGCGGCCTGAGGTTCAGGTCGCTTAACTTTTTGCCAAGCATTAACTGAGTGGCAATTCTGGCCATGGAGACATTGCATACTTTCGATACCAGCGGGACGGTCCGGGAGGCTCGAGGGTTTGCCTCCAGCACGTATACCGTGTTCTTGGCTATGGCGTACTGTATATTCATCAGCCCCACTACATTTAGCTCCCGAGCAATCTTTCTGGTGTAGCGGTAAATTGTGTCTACGTGCTCCGGTGATAAGCTTACAGGAGGGATTACGCAGGCAGAGTCTCCGGAATGTATACCGGCCAGTTCTATGTGCTCCATAACTGCGGGGACAAAGGCACCTTGTCCATCAGCAATGGCATCAGCTTCCGCCTCAATCGCGTTTTCCAGGAACTTATCGATCAGGATGGGTCGGTCAGGCGTGACGCCTACGGCGGCGGTGACGTATTCCTTTAGCATGTCTCCATCATAAACCACTTCCATGCCGCGTCCACCGAGAACGTAAGAGGGTCGCACCATCAGCGGATAGCTGATTTGTTTGGCGACATCCAGTGCCTCTTTCAGGTTGCTCGCCATCCCTGATGAGGGCATCGGGATGCCCAGCTCGCGCATCCTTTTCCCAAACCTGTCCCTGTCTTCGGCGAGGTCTATGGATTCCGGGGATGTACCCAGTATTTTCACCCCGGCCTCGGCCAGTTCATTGGCGATATTCAGAGGTGTCTGCCCACCGAACTGGACAATAACGCCCTCAGGCTGTTCCTTTTCATAGATACTGAGCACGTCTTCCACGGTCAGAGGCTCAAAGTACAATTTATCCGAGGTGTCATAATCGGTGGAGACGGTCTCCGGATTGCAGTTGACCATTATTGTCTCGTACCCTTCATTACGCAGGGCGAAGGCAGCGTGCACGCAGCAGTAATCAAACTCGATTCCCTGACCAATGCGGTTTGGCCCTCCACCGAGAACCATTACCTTCTTGCGCTCGCTGCTGGTTGTCTTATCCGGGCCATTGTAAGTTGAGTAGTAGTAGGCAGCATTCTCCACGCCGCTTACCGGAACGGCGTCCCAGGCCTCTCTCACCCCGAGGGATACCCGTTTCTGTCGTACTTCTCTCTCCGGCACGCCGAGCAATTGGGAAAGGTATCGGTCAGCAAATCCATCCTTTTTCGCCTGTACTAGCAATTCATCCGGCAGCGTCTTTCCGCGATACTTCAGTATCTGTTCCTCCAGTTCCACCAGCTCTTTCATCTGGCTGATGAACCACGGTTTGAGGTAAGTCTTTTCATAAAGCGACTGTATATCAGCACCTTTGCGCAACGCTTCGTACAAGATGAACTGGCGTTCGCTGGAAGGCTCATTCAACAACTCCATGAGTTCGCCCAGCGATTTTTCATGGAAATCCCTGGCGAATCCCAGTCCGTAACGCCCGATTTCCAAAGAGCGGATCGATTTTTGCAGGGCCTCTTTGTAGGTTTTACCGATGCTCATTACCTCCCCCACTGCCCGCATCTGCGTCCCCAGCTTGTCCGCAGCATCTTTGAATTTCTCAAAGGCCCAGCGGGCAAACTTGACCACAACGTAGTCTCCCCAAGGTGTATACTTTTCCAGGGTACCTTCGCGCCAGTAGGGGATTTCATCCATGGTGAGACCACCTGCTAGCTTCGATGATATGAAGGCAATAGGAAAGCCAGTTGCTTTTGAGGCCAGAGCGGAGGAGCGCGAGGTCCTGGGGTTGATTTCAATAACCACCACGCGGCCGGTCTTGGGATCATGGGCAAACTGGATATTTGTCCCGCCGATTACCCTTATTGCTTCAACTATCCGGTATGAATACTCTTGCAGTCGTTTTTGCAGCTCCTCATCGATGGTAAGCATCGGTGCCGTGCAGAAGGAGTCACCGGTGTGCACCCCCATGGCATCGACGTTCTCAATGAAGCATACCGTTATCATCTGATTCTTGGCGTCGCGGACCACTTCCAGTTCCAGTTCTTCCCAGCCCAGAACAGATTCTTCTATGAGCACCTGGCCGATGAGGCTGGCGGCAATGCCGCGACTGGCGACAGTGCGTAATTCCTCCACATTGTACACCAGGCCCCCACCAGTCCCGCCCAGGCAATAAGCAGGGCGAACCACGACGGGATAGCCAAGTTCAGAAGCTACTCGCTCGGCATCCTCAACACTGTAAACAGCTTCACTGCGTGGCATTTCTATGCCGAGTCGGTTCATGGTCTCTTTGAAGGCAGTCCTGTCTTCGCCGCGAATGATGGCATCGACCTCGACACCGATTACCTTGACGCCATATTTATCCAGCACGCCGGCCTGCGCCAGTTCAGCACTGAGGTTGAGGCCCGTCTGTCCACCGAGGTTGGGCAGGATAGCATCTGGCCGCTCCTGCTTTATAATTTCCGTAGCCGATTCAAGGTTAAGGGGTTCGATGTACGTAACGTCTGCCATGCCGGGATCGGTCATAATCGTAGCTGGGTTTGAGTTCACCAGTACAATTTCATAGCCCAGGCTGCGGAGTGCTTTGCAGGCTTGGGTTCCGGAATAATCAAACTCGCATGCCTGGCCGATGACTATAGGTCCGGAACCGATAATCATGACCTTCTTGATATCATCTCTCCTCGGCATGCATATACCTCCTCGGCGGTTTTAATTTGGAAAAAACAAAAATATTTTTAAGATCAGGAGCCTGGTTTTTTCGATTGTATATGGCCATGCTTTTTCGTTTCTCATTATGCCGGCCAATTGTTTTTCCTTGATTGACTAGCGATTTATCTGGCAAATTATAGCATAATCTCCGGTCCGAGCGGGATATGGAAATCCAGGCATCTGCCGGCAAAATGGAATTATAAAGCTGGCGTGATGGCCGAGCATCACGCCCGTGGTACCCAGAGCACCATCCTTGGCTTGCGGTGCATTTCCTTGACTAATTCGTCGATTGGACCGTATTTCATACAGGAGGCCAGGCAGTGCTGCACACAGGCGGGCTCAAGCCCCTTCCTGGTGCGCGGTGCGCAAAGGATACACTGTTCTGTAGGAAACGGCAGGTAAGTAAGGTAAGCCTTATCATGCGGCAGCTTCTGGACGACTTCAATTACCCTTATGCCTCCCGTCCCCGCTGGCCAGCCGTACTCCTGAGCGCAGGCGACCTGGCAGGCGTAGCAGCCGGTGCAGTATTCGTAGTCTATCAACAGCCCGTATTCACATTTCTCAGGCATCTTCCGTCTCCTCTCTGCCGTTGACCTTGTAGACCCGGCAAAGCAAATGCTTAATCGGGGCACCCAGGCCGTCTTTGCCCTGACAGCCCATAGGAATCAGCTGATTGATATTGGATTCCCATACCCCGAACAGAGAAGGCTCCTCTCCCGGCTTTTCGGGGAACCACCAGCCGTGAGCGGCCATCACCATCCATTTCGGTACCTCCAAGGTGACTTTGGCCTTCAGCTGGCACCTGCCCAGCCAGTTTTCCACCCAGACCCACTCGCCATTACCGATATTCAGCGACCTGGCCGTATCGGGGTGGATTTCAAGCACGGGGTCGGGATCGATTTCCCGTAGCCACGGGATATTACGGTGCTCCGCGTGAAAGAACACCGGCGACCTCCTCCCCGTGGACAGGATAAGCGGGTACTTTTTATACAGCTCCGGCTGGCTGACGGGCGTGAACGGCGGCTCTTCATGGTGGGGCATGGGCTCCAGCCCCCACTCTTCGCGCAGCGTTGAGTACAGCTCTACCTTGCCGGAAGGGGTCTGAAACCCGGGCTTTTTATCCGGTCGCAGCAGCCCCTTCTGGAATCGGTGGTACGGTGCACTGGGGTGGCCTTCCAGGGGAATAGCCCAGCCTTTGCTCTGCAACTCCCTGAAGGTCATGCCGGAAGGCTTGATTATCTCGTCATAGAGCTCATAGATGTCTTTCCAGTGAAAATCCGGGTCAAACCTCTTGGCCAGCTCGAAGTTGATTTCCACGTCGGGCTTGCATTCCGGCACCGATATAGCCTTATTGATGCTCTGCAGGGGCACCCACCAGCTCCTGATGCCGTCTTTTTCCAGAAAAGTGGCCGACGGCAGCACCACATCGGCCAGCTGGGTGGTGGGGTTCATGAAAAGGTCAGCGACCACCACAAAGTCGAGTTTCTTCAGCGCCTCCACCCACTTCTTAGGGTCAAGCCCCAGGCCGACCACGGGACTGGCGGCCTGTATCCACATTCCCCTGATGGGGTAGGGCTTGCCGGTGAAAATCTGCTCCAGAACCAGGTCCGTCTGGGCCCGCCAGATGAATTTGTTCAGAGGGCCGTAGCGGTCGATGCCAATCCTTTTCTGGTCCGCCTCTTTGGAAGCCAGCTTGATGACTCCTTTGCTCCCGGGCAGAGCGTACGCCACCACATCAAAAGCGAAACGGGAAATCACGTTCCCGCCGGGGACATCCAGGTTCCCGGTAATGCACCATAAGCTGACGATGGCCTGGACGGTGGGCGTGATGGCCGGTGTCATATCGATGGGCACTCCCCAGTGTATGGCGGCCGGTTTGCTATTAGCGTAAAAGCGCGCTGCCTCCGCAATGTCCTCCTTAGGGACCCAGGTGATTTGCGAGACCCGCTCGAGCGGGTACTGGTTCACCTGCTGGCGGAAGGCAGACCACACCGTCTGGACGGGGATTTTGTCCCCGTTGGCAAGGCGGACTTCATACTCTCCTTCCAGGGCCGGTCCGGTGTCTGACGAGCGATACTCCACATTCCCGGAATCCCACACCACCGGCGCCTGCTTTGCCGTGTCCCACACCACAAAATTACCCGGCGAACCGTTCTCAATCAAATCGCTCTCTCGAAGCAGCTTTCCGGTATCGCCCCTGAGCAAGTGGGTCGCATTCGTCCACTGCTCCACAAATCCTTTATCGTACAGGCCTTCATTGATTATCACGTTGAGAAAACCCATAGCCAGGGCTCCATCCGTTCCCGGGCGAAGCTGGAGCCATTTCTTTGCCCTCGAGGCAAACCACGACAGCCTGGGGTCAATAGCGATAATCTCGGTGCCTCTTTTCATAAGGTCGATAATCCAGTGTCCGAAGAGATTGTCCGGGCATGAGGCGGGGATATTGTAGCCCCAGATTACCATGCACTTCGGGACCTCGTATCTAGGACTGTCATAGCGTTCCGGGAGCCACTGCGCGGCATCGAATACGCAGTAATCGCCCTGAACGGTATCTACCGCCGACATCCTGGGGCTGTAACAGGCCAGTCCGCTCAGGGCAAACATGACGTTCGGGCTGCCGTAGGCATAAGCCAGCATACATATCCAGGGCCCGATGTCCCTGCCGGTGCCCATGGAGAAGATAACGCTCTCCGGTCCGAACTCTTCCCGGATTTGCTTCATTCTCGTTTCTATCAGGTCAAAGGCCTCATCCCAGGAAATCTCCTGCCACTTGCCTTCCCCCCGCTCTCCCACCCTTTTCAGGGGACGGGTCAGCCGGTCCGGGTGGTTCACGTATTGGGTCATGGCCAGACACCTAGAGCAGAGGCGTCCCTGGTTCCAGGGATGCTCCGGGTCACCCTCAATCTTGACCAGTTTGCCATCCTCGATATGGGCCAGCACACCGCAGCCGCCATGGCAACCGGGCCCCGCCGACCACGTTGTTGTCCGTACGATACGTCTTTCTCCCTTCATTGCCCGGTTTTCTCCCTTCATTACTTGCGTCCCTTTATAGTTCCTCAGCCACCCGAATCTCAATCTCAGGAGGCACGCTCAAAACGCGCTTGGAAGAAACGGAGATACTTTGGCTCGTACACCATTTTCAAACCCTTGGTTTGCTCGCGGGAATCGTACACCGCCTTCACTGCCTCGGCGACGACGTCCATATGGGCCTGGGTGTAAACCCGGCGGGGAATGGCGAGGCGGGTCAGCTCCAGAGCGGGATAGCGGTGGTCGCCCGTTTTTGGGTCACGTCCGGCGCTGACGATGCCTCTTTCCATGCCCCGTATCCCCGAGTCAAGGTACAGTCCTGCGGCCAGTGTCTGGGCGGGGAACTGGTCCTGCGGGATATGAGGGTAAAAACTTTTCGCATCCAGGAAGATGGCATGGCCGCCTACCGGCTTCACAATGGGGATTTCCCAGTTGGTCAGCAGGTTGCCCAGATATCGGACCTGCTCCACCCGCGAGCGTACGTGGTCATCGTCCACCGCTTCCGTAATACCGATGGCCAGCGCTTCCATATCGCGTCCGGCCATGCCGCCATAAGTATGAAGGCCTTCGTAGATGACGACCATATTGCGCAGCGCGTCAAAAAGGTCGCTGTCGTTGACCGCCAGCCAGCCGCCGATGTTGACCAGATTGTCTTTCTTGGCGCTCATCCAGGCACCGTCAGTGAAGCTGCAGAACTCCTGGAGAATGGCGGCGATAGTTTTATCTTTATATCCCTCTTCTCTTTCCTGGATAAAGAAGGCGTTCTCCACCATACGGGTGGCGTCGAGGTATATGGGGATGCTGTACCGGTCGCACAGCGCACGCAGCGCCTTAACGTTGGCCATGCTCACCGGCTGGCCTCCGGCCATGTTCACCGTTCCGGCCAGGCTGATGTAGGGTATGCTCTCGGCACCCACGCGCTTGACCAGTGCCTCTAACTTGTCCAGGTCCACATTGCCCTTGAAAGGGTGCAGGTTGGGCGGGTCATGGGCTTCATCAATGATTACGTCGACGAATGTTCCTCCAGCCAGTTCCTGATGCAGCCTGGTGGTGGTGAAATACATGTTGCCGGGCACATACTGGCCCGGTTTAATCAGCGCCTGACTGAGCAGGTGCTCGGCACCGCGTCCCTGGTGGGTGGGCACTAAGTAACGGTAGCCGTAGTATTTCTGGACGGCCTCTTCCAGATGAAAGAAGTTGCGGCTGCCCGCGTAGGCCTCGTCGCCCAGCATGATGCCGGCCCACTGACGGTCGCTCATAGCGCCGGTGCCGCTGTCGGTAAGCAGGTCGATGTATACATCCTTGGAGTGTAGGAGAAAAGTGTTGTAGCCGGCTTTTTCCAGAGCGTCCCGTCGCTCCTGCGGGCTGGTTATTCGTATCGGCTCCACCATTTTAATTTTCCAGGGCTCCGCCCAGGAACGGCGTCCGAACTGTTCCCCCATGGTTATCAGCTTTTTATTATTCATCGCACCACCTCATGGCAGTTATCATATTGCTGGGGCAGGTTTGTGTCTAAAACTAATGTAATTTCTCCTCTGTAAAATGGCTTTCCAAAACCCAAAACAGGCTGACATCAGCGTTACCGGTGCTGAATCTCTTAGTAGTGCGAAATATGCAGCCCGCAGTTTACTACCAGCGTATGACCGGTTATGGCGCTTGATTCATCAGAGGCCAGGAAAACAGCGGCCGCCGCAACCTCCGACGGCTCAATAAGTCTCTTAAGGGAAAAGTCTCTGGTCAGCCTTGTCAGTATTTCCTCACGGTCCACTCCAAGTGCCTTGGCCTTGGCACTGGCTGCATTGAGGATACGGCTGCCCCTTACTGCCGCCGGGCTGATACAGTTCACGCGAATATTGTACTCTCCTGCCTCGATGGCCATCGTCTCCGTGAAAGCAATAACACCCATCTTGGAGACGCAGTACGGGCTTCGCATCGGGAAACCGGACTGCCCGCCCACCGAGCTAATATTGATAATATTTCCGCTCTTTCGCGGCATCATGTCCTTCAAGACTTCCCGGGAACAGAGCAAGGTTCCTGTCAGATTAACCGCCAGCACTTCATTCCATTTGTCCAGTTCCATATCGACTATCCTGGCGGTGGGTCCGGCGATGCCCGCGTTGTTAATCAGGATATCTATTCTTCCGTATTCGGCCAGCGCCTGGGCCACCATTTTCCTCACCTGGTTTTCGTTGGTGATATCAGTCGGTATTGCCCTAGCCCTTCCTCCGCCGGCATTTATAGCATCGGCCACCTCATTGAGCCGGGATGCATTGCGCGCTGCGATGACCACAATCGCTCCCTCAGAGGCGAAGGCCTGGGTAATGGCCAGTCCGATGTCCGAGCCGCCCCCAGTAATTACAGCAACCTTATCTTTTAGCCTCATGAATTGCAACCTCTATGCCTGTTTATTCTCTGGCTTTCCAATTCTGCACCGATATTAAGTGCTCGGCAATGCCCTCGCCGATAGCAGATTGTTCTTTGTTTCCAAATTGAAAATAATAGAGATTATCAAGTTCATTTAACAAAATGAAGATGTGTCAGGTCAACCCGATATCCATGGATAGCACATATACTTTTCAATTTTTAATGAGCGGCTTGGAATCGTCTTCTAGCGTTTTGCGTAACTCATAGGATAGCTGGCTTCTATCCAACTCTACATCTTGGTAAGTCAGGATGGAATCCTGCCTCACTGGCCGCAGGAGTTTTGCGCCGCGGCTTAATCCTATCGGTAGATAGCTTCCCGCTACGCTTTCATCTGCTCTAACCAGACGGCCATATACCGTATAGCCACCTTCGCCATCCAGGATATCACCCTTTTTCAAATCTTTCTTGGCTACCGAAGGGACATCAGCGGCGAAGAAATTCGCCGAGCCAGTTGCTTCGCCGCGAAGGGCCACTTTTGCGATGCTCATGCCCAGTTCGAGCCCGATAAGGTGGTAAGGCCGGAAAGCGGCCGCATACTGGCCAGAAGTATCTTTAACAAAATCATGCGTAGAGAGAAATCGACGCATATGATTGGTCATTACTCGGAATACAACATAAACTCCCCAGCGCAGATGGTCATTTATGGGGCTCCCATCTCTTTGTTCGCTGGCCACAACTTCCACGGTTCCGCTATGTTCCAGAATTCCGCCATCATTCATCGGCTTCAGCACATTTGCCAGATTCCTAACCCCTACTGGGGGAAATTGCAAGCCATTTTTTTGCGGCACCAATCCAGAGGCATTAGATAGGGCACACATTTCAATGGCGGACTTGGTGCCATCTAGGAAGGAATTGTACATCTTGGCATTATACCGACCGGATGACAATTGTTCCTCGGAAAAACCGAAATAGTCCCAAACGGTCTCGGGAGTCGAATAATGGTATTTTGGTTGATAATGGGTTCCTTTGCCGGCACAGACAACCTCGACGCCTATGGTGCGCGCCCAATCAACCATTTCCTCAATTATCGCCGGTTGATCCCCGTAGGCCAAAGAGTAAACCACCCCTTTTTCCCTGGCTCTTTTATTGAGCACCTGCCCCAACAGCGCATCCGCCTCAATATTTACCATGACTATATGTTTGCCGTATTCTATGGCGGTCCAGGCATGGTACGCTCCGGCCTCGGCAACTCCGGTGCTTTCGACAATAACATCCAGTTCCGCTTTGATTAGCGCCTCCGGGTTATCGGTCAGTACTATTTTCCTCTTATTGGCGCTGTCATTGATAGCGCCGGCGGAATTCTCGTAAGCGATGGCCTCTTCAGGGAAACCGATTTCCTGGCAGGTCTGCGTTGCTTTGGCCAAATCAAGTTCGGCGATGCCAACCAGTCTCATCCCGGGAGTTCGTTTCGCTTGAGCCAGGAACATCGAGCCGAAGGTTCCGGCCCCAATGACGCCGATCCTTATGGGACTGTTTGTGGCCTCTCTTTGTTGAAGAGATTGGTATAAGCTCATAATTAACTCGCTTGGCTCATTGCGACTGCCGCACGTGCTATGAGACTAGAATAGAGGGTATGTACTCCAATATCTGCGCTTTCTCTTGCCTCACTATATCCTCAGTATCCAAACAAAGAAGCGCTACGGTCGCGTATCGGGCGCCTGGCTATAAATGATTCAAACTAAATTACGCTTTCCAGTCGGATTATTTAACCTGCAACTTCTTTAATCCCAGCAAATCACGTGCTTCATCCGGCGTAGCTATCGTCCGTCCGAGGTCCTTACCTATCCGGACTATTCTGGTAACGAGCTCGGCGTTGCTTTTAGCCAGAACCCCTCTACTGTAATATATATTATCCTCAAAACCGACCCGGGCATGGCCGCCAAGAAGAATTGACTGTACCACGGCCGGTGTCTGGTCGGCACCGACGCCGAGAGTCATGAACATCGAATCTGGAGGAAGCTGGTCAACGAGGTGCATCATATTCCTCGGCGTATAGGGAGTGGCATTCTGTGCCGTCCTTTGCATACCTAGAGGAAAGTCAATCCAGTAAGGTTTGGGGATGGGGAAATTCTCAATAAGATATTTGACTTCCACGGCTAAACTGCCCAATCCGCCATGCAGTTCAAACTCGGGTTTTATATCTTTGTCCAGCAGCGCCTTCATCATTCTTTCGTCAAAAGAACGCGTCCAGGGTCGAATCCGTTCCTGTCCCGCGCTCATGAAGACAGCAACCCCGACGTTAAAGGATACCATTTCCGGGCCAGCCTCAAGGACCCTGAATCCATCCTCGACGCTAGCGCCCTCTTCACGTCCCGGAGAAGTGCTGAATGCGACAACTATGTCACATTTCTTCTCCTTTATCAGGCGGGCTGTTTCGCGAAAAACCTCAGGATCAGTGGTAGCCATACCTTCTTTATTGCGGGCGTGAATATGAGCTATAGAAGCACCTTCGTTCCAAGAACGGTAGACTTCTTCGGCAATTTCCTCAGGACTAGTTGGTATGCTTGGATTCGCCTCCTTGGTCAAGAAACTGCCACAGGGAGCAACACAAACAATGAGTTTATCGGTAGCTATCATGGTTCCCTCCATAATACTTTAATTGATTCATTATATTCCATATGTCTATTGGATGCTGACAGGCGGTTACGCTTAAGTCTTGAGGTAAAATATGTGATCGCAGTAATCGGCGCCTTCCATAAGGGTCTTGGTTCGCTGGAAACCGATGTCAGGATTAAAGGCTGCGGCCATGGGTTCATCTCCTTCGCACAGCCATAAGCCGATATCCAGCGCGTCCAACTCGGCGAGTATTGGCACCCACATACACCCCGTGAAGCAGTAAGCCTGGCGTTTATCCGTGTCCTCGACTTTACGCCACTCGTGGCTGCCGGCACATCCCGCTTCCAGCGCGGAGCAGAAAGCCCGCAGCGTGCTGGCGTCGGCGTCCTGTGCCATCTTCCGCCCCCTTTCCGCCGCCACCTCTTTGAATGCCTGGTGAATCGTCTCTACACCCTCATCGCCGTACTTTTTTTGAATAGCCCGGACGGCTTTCACCAGCAAGGTAGCACTGGTAAACATCTTCGAACGTAACTTCGTCAGGAACGCCCTTTCCAGCGCCTCCGGGATGGGTTCGGACGATATCTGTTGCAGTGAACTCATGCTCTCCTCCTTTCAACAGATTTGGATGACAGGAAAAACCATCTCAGCTTTCCAGGATACCGGCCTTCCCGAGTATTCTCCAGAAAGCGTAGTCAGCGTAATGGACGATTTCACATACCAGGCTCCGCTCTACATTATCCCCTTCCGGCGAATGACAGCCGACAATGTGGGCTATCTTTTCCGGGAGCCCGGCAGACAGGGCGATATACACCCCGTAGATGGGGTGCCGAATCGAAGGCCATCCAGTTATTTTTACGTCTTCCTGCCATCTTTTTTGGTTCTGGGGGTCAAACTCAAACGGCTTGCCAAGGTCGTGGCAGAGCCCGCCGGCGATAACTTCATCCATATCCACATCGAACTGCGCAAAGCCATCTTTTAATTCCTGAGCAATCGCCAGTGACATCCGGGCTACATACCTCAGGTGGTCAGCCTGCGTTCCCATTCGCATTTGAGGGGTATTGGGGTTTCCAGAGGGTGGTATGTCTTCTATCTTCTCAAATCCGCTATTCATAAGCGCCATGGTCCAGGCATCATAGACCGACTCTCTTAATTTGCGATTTTTTATCTGTTGCGCTTCCGGGAGCGATTCGATGACTCCTTTTCTTACTAATTCTTTGTCTTTCATCTGTTATGTCCTCCTGAATTTATACAATAAGCGAAACCTTGAAGATGCTGCTGCTCATTTATTTTATAATCATACCATGTCACTAAATAGGATAGCTTATTTCCACAAAGATGGCTATGCTGGTTAAAGCTAGAGAGCCGCGAGAATTTGACAAATAAATTTAACCGGTTAAACTACTAATTACTCATTAAAAGAAAAGGAGGACTAAGGGAAGTGGCAAAGAGGGAACAAATCAACTGGGGAATATTTCCGGAAGAACACAAAGACGACTTAATGAAGAAACATCTCTATTACGTTCCAGGAATAGTCGTCAGCAACATAAGCAAACAAATTTATGTTTCCGGACAAAATGGCCTTAGGAGAGATGCACAGGGACGGGTATTAAACGAGGGAGACCTTGAGGACCAAACCGGAGTAGCACTGGAGAAAATTAAAACCATACTGGCGAAGGCAGGGGCAACACTGAGTGATGTTGTTCAGGTTACCGTTTTCCTCCGCGATGCCAGTGAGCGTGATAAGCACGCTGAGATACGTGCCAAATACTTTAAAGAGGGGCAGCCGGCGAGTACTCTCGTGGGTACCGACTTTATTTTTAAGGAAATGCTGGTAGAGATTAATGCCATAGCGGTTGTTTGAATCCGCAGTCGTCTCCGGAGATTAGAGTCAATAAATTAAGGAGGGGAGCAAGAATGAGTATCCTGGATCAATTTAAACTGGACGGTAAGTTGGCGCTGGTTACCGGCTGTAAGCATGGCATCGGCAGAGCGATGACACTGGCGTTAGCTGAAGCCGGCGCTGATATCATTGGCGTCAGCGTCACCCTTGAAGAGTCGGGAAGCGAAATCGCCAAGGAGATAGAATCCTTGGGGAGAAAATTCAAAGGATATCAATGCGACTTCTCAGATCGCAGGGCACTATATGAATTCATCGCCCGGGTACAGGCAGAGAACCGGATTATAGATATCCTCGTGAATAATGCCGGCACTATCATACGCAAGCCGGCCGTTGAACACTCCGATGAATACTGGGACAACGTAATGGAGGTTAACCTCAGTTCCCACTTTGTTCTGACCCGTGAGATAGGTAAAGGTATGGTGACCAGAAAGTCTGGCAAGGTAATCTTTACGGCATCAGCGTTGACCTTCCAGGGGGGAATCCTGGTTCCCAGCTATGCTGCCAGCAAAGGCGGTATCGGGCAGCTGACCAAGGCGCTGGCCAATGAATGGGCGGCACATGGGGTTAACGTAAATGCCATTGCTCCTGGCTATATCGCAACCAGGTTGGGAGAAGCCCTGCGCAATGACCCGGTGCGCGGCAAGGCAATACTGGAAAGAATTCCCGCCGGTCGCTGGGGAGAACCGGATGACCTCAAAGGCGTGATCGTCTTTTTAGCGTCGGCGGCCAGTGATTACGTGAGTGGTGCCATTGTGAATGTTGACGGAGGCTGGCTCTCTCGATAGTGCTGAGAAAATGACGGGATTATTCGCTTCCCCTTGCTGTTTCTTTCCCGTCTGACCTTAAATGTCTCAGGGGTAATATAAGGCCCAGTGCGGTAGCGGCGAGGGCGGTACAGGTCCAGAACGCAGGGGTATAGCTTCCGGTAATGTCAAAGATGTGCCCGGCGAAGACCGGCCCGATAGCGCCGCCGACCATGGTGCTGAAGAAGACAATGCCGAAGAGGGCACCGTGAGAACGGACCCCGAAGTACTCGGCAACGATAGGTGAAATCACGGTGAGCAGTCCTCCGTGACCGAAACCGTAGATGACGGCAAACAGGTAGAGCATCCAGAGCTCTCTGGCCAGTTGCAGCCACAGGAGTGCCAGGATAAGCAGGATTAAACAGATAATCATAGAACGCTTGTTGCCGATACGGTCTATAGCAAAACCGATGACAAACCGCCCCGACATGCTTATGCCACCAATAGCCGACAGGATGCCAGCCGCTGTTGTTGAGGGTATACCGATGTCCGTAGCGTGTGGGACGATGTGCACCAGAATTATGAGAAGGCAGAACATGGTGGTGAGGAAGGCGAGGCAAATCGTCCAGAACTGCCTGGTACGTAACGCCTCATGTAGATAGAATCCGGTTTCGACCGGTTTGGAACTCGCTGTCTGGCTTTCCCTGTCTCCATCCGGCAGGAGGCCCATGCGAGCCGGGTCACGCCGCAGCAGCTGCCCGGCGGAAATGAGCAGGACCATCACCATAGCACCGATGATGAGGTAAGAATTCCGCCAGCCGTAAGCAATGATGAGCATACTGGACATCAGGGGCATAGCGAGTTGCCCGGCACCGGTGCCTACCTTCACAATGCCTGTCATCATCCCCCTCCGCCGAACAAACCATCGCGCCGTCGTGCTGAGGGCTATAACGTCAATCGAGCTCAAGCCGATGCCGACCACGATTCCATAGAACAGGTACAATTGCCAGACATTATCGAGCTCTGACATAGCCAGGAGCCCCAAACCGAAAAAGAAGCCGGTTGCCGTCATCACGACACGCGGGCCAAACCTATCGTTTAGCCTGCCCACCAGGATGCCGAGAAATCCCGCGATGAGCAGAGCCAGGGAACTGGCGCCTGATAGAGTAGCCCGTGACCAGCCGAAGTCAGCCAGCAGCGGCTTGAAAAAGACGCCGAAAGCGATATGGGTGCCGATACCTATTGCCTGTATGCAAAAGCAAGCGGCGGCAATATTATATCCGTAAAAGAATGCAGGTCTCTTCATGCTAGGAAACAGTATAGCGCTTTGAAACAGGTAAAAGCTATTGGGATTAGTTTACCCCCCCTGTGTTTCTGGGAATTCCAGTTTCCTGTATAGAGTGAAGAGGGAAATAACTTTCCTTCCCAAAATAATACTTGGCCGTCAAGCATCAGTAATCAGGATTGGATTCTCACCAACAACCTTCGGGCAGCGGGCTTCCCGCTTCAAAACAACATTCCAAGCAGCAAGGTGCAGACATAGCCGATTATACCGCAAATCGGGAAAGTCAGTATCCAGGCGGCGACAATATTGCCGGCAATTCCCCATCTGACGGCTGAGAACCGTCGTGTTGAACCCACGCCCATAACTGAGGCGCTCACACAGTGAGTTGTGCTTACCGGTATGCCCAGATGTGACGCAGTTTCGATGACGGTGGCAGCGGCCAGGTGGGTGGAAAAGCCCTGTACAGGGCGTAGCGCGGTCATTCTCATGCCTATGGTCCTGACAACACGCCGGCCTCCCAGGGCAACACCGAAACTAATAGCGGACGCCGATACCACGATTACCCACCAAGTTTCGGGACTCAGAAGCGAGAGGTGCTCCCAGATACCGGTATCATTATAGTGAATCACCAGCGCCATGGTGATGACTCCAATGGGCATCTGGCCATCGTTCTTGCCGTGGCTGTAGGCCATGAAGAAAGTGCTTATCCATTGCAGCCTGCTGAAAACGCGGCGCATCTGATCCGGGGCACTTTTCTGAAATATCCAGTACAGGCAGAGCATGAGAATAAAGCCGCCGATAAAACCCAGTGGGGGGGCAATAATAACGGCGGATAAAACGCGTTGCATGACCGACCAGACTACGGCGGCGTTACCAGCTATGGCCATTCCGGCTGCCGCAAGCCCGGCTATAAATCCATGATGGATGCTTATAGGCAGGCCCATCCACGTAGCAATCGTTCCCCAAATAATAATGGAAATCAGGGCAGCTATGATCGTCTGGTAGGATATAACATCTTGGATGATGATTCCCTTGCCGATGGTATGGGCTACGGCGGTACCGGTGGCCGCACCGGCAAAATTGGCTACTACCGCTATGGCTAAAGCAGTCCGTGGCGCAAGAGCTCGGGTGCCAATGGCTGCCGCGATGGCGTTGGCAGCGTCATTGAAGCCGTTGACAATGCCAAAACCAATTGCGAGAACTATGACTACGATGAAGAGCTCAAAAGAGGCATCAGGCATGCTTGAGCGCTACCCCTTCAAGGACATTGGCCACATCCTCGCACCTGTCGGTCGCGCTCTCCATGTGCTCCAGAATCTCGCGCCATTTGATTATGTCAGCGGTATTATCGCAATTTTCAAATAATTCGGCCATCGCGGCACGGAAGACTGTATCAGCGGCATTCTCGAGCCGGTTTATTTCGATGCAATGCTCCAATACCTGCTTCAGTTTGGGGTGATTGCGTAATTGTCGCATGGCAATGGAGACTTCCTTTGCCGCCGAGACTATGATGTGAGCGAGCTCTTTTGCGCCTTGCTTTGGCGCATCTATCTTATATATATGTATGGCCACCGCCGCAGCATGAATCAGGTCAACGATGTCGTCAAGGGAGTGGGCCAGAGTCGCCATATCCTCGCGGTCGAAAGGGGTGACAAACGTGCGGTGCAGAAGTTCGATAATCTTGTGTGTGGTAGTGTCACCTTTATGTTCCAGTTCATCTATTTGGGTCGCTTTTTCTTCGATGTTATCCCAGTTATCAACCATCTCTTGCATTGACTGTGCCGTCTGAACCATGTTTTCCGCGCTTTCCTCATAGAGGTCGAAAAATATCCTGCCCTTGGGCATAAGCGAAAATTTAAACATATTCTTCTCTCCTGCGGCAAATGATTGAGGAAACGGGGTATTGGCGGAAAAATGGCAAGTGCTTTAGGTAGAAAGGCTGGCTAAATCTGTGATAAGGGTCGAAGTAGCTCATAGTTGTATTTGCCGCTATGTTATATCACTGCTCTATTGATGTCAAGCGGGAAAGGCGACGTGCAAGATACAGTGTCAGGGATAGCTACATCGCGAAACGGCTTAATTGCAGAGCAGCCTACGGTTCCCTGGCACGGTATTCGTTAATTATCCCCGGCTTGGGCTCAAACCCGAGCCCGGGCGTCTCTGGCACGGTCACTCACCCATTTATCGGCTCCGGCACCTGATTGTACACGGATTTGTACATCATCCAGAAGACGTAATGGAACTCAACTCGCCACCCGTTAGACATCCCGGCCTGCAGATGCATATTGTGAAGAGGCCACGCGCCGCCGTTTGCGATCGGCTTATTGAAGGCCTGTGCCATAACCGCTGCTTTCATCGCTTCGGTATAACCGCCCACGTGGCCGACGTTTGGTTGGAAGATATCCACTGCCTCGTGAACCAGTAACTCCCGGTGGCGAAAACGGTGTCCTTCGTTCTGGCCAGCGGCAATGGGTATGGTCGTCTGGCTGTGGAGGTTGGTCAGGGTGCAGCGCGGGAAGATAAAAAGCTTCTCCTTCTTGAATAAGTGATATAAGTCATATATTTGTTCGCTATATCCACGTTAAAATAAAAAAATAGGACTAAATGTGTGACTGTGGAGGAGGCTGCACTATGGACAGGAACTTGAAACTGGGTCTGATAATCGGGGGCGTAATACTGGCAGTTTTGGTCATTGTGCCCCTGGTCACCGCAATGTTTACCGGATGGGAGGTTTGTCAAGAAGAGATGTTTGAGCATGGTATGATGGGACCCTGGATGATGACTGGATTTGGAGGTTGGTCAATAATGGGCATTGTTTGGTTAGTTATAATCGGCCTGATAGTATGGCTGGTCATTTATCTTGTACGTGGCAGCGGTCACGGCGCGACCTCGAATCAGACTGGCGGAGACGTTAAGGCGCTGGAAATACTCAAGACCAGGTATGCGCGTGGAGAAATAGATAAGACAGAGTACGAAGAGAAGCTAAAAGATTTAAAGTAATAAATTCAAATATGCTGTCGGTTTAATGGGGAGACAGATGAGCCTGCGGCGGTTTACTATTATATTTGCCCTGCTATTTATAACTGCCATTACCTCCAGCTGTGTAGGTCAAGTTGAGGCATCCAGGCCGATTCTGGAGGACATAACTGCATCGGAAGCTTTTTCCCTGATCGAGCATAACAGGGATAACCCTGATTTCATCATACTTGACATACGCACGCCAGAAGAATTTTATGAAGGCCATATTGAAAATGCAGTTAATATAGACTTTTATGCTGATACCTTTCGGGATGACCTTGATGCGCTTGATAAAGATAAGACTTACTTCATATACTGCCGGAGCGGCAATCGTAGCGGTAGAGCCATGTCACTAATGAAGGACCTCGGGTTCAATGAGGTTTACAATCTGTCGGTGGGCATAAAAGAATGGGTAGCAGAGGGATTCCCCGTTGTTAAATAGAAATAAGCTATCAAAGGTTTGCTCTAATAAAGTTAGCCCCTTCTTTGAAAGCGGAAATGTTAGCCTCTTTATACCTTGCGGGCACATTTTCCTCTATTGTCTTCAGGAGGACTTCGGCACCAATCGGGAATTCTTCAATCTCAGATAGAGCACCCAGCAAAACGGAAGGGCGTACAATCGCCGTCCCCGCTTTTCTGGCCAGTGTCAGGCAATCGATTTTATAAAGTCTGGCGCACCTTTCCTGTATTTCGGCAAAAATGTCTTCAAGCTTTGGGTAGATAAATCGGGTGGGGGTAATGACTCTTATCGGGGTGGTATCAGTAATGACGATGGTAGTTTTGCTGGCCCTGGCAATATTTCTCAGCACCTCAAGCGGCTCAAACCCCAGAATAATATCGGCACGACCATCCCCAAGCAAAGGGCTGACGCTATAATCCCCGATCCGGACGGTGCCCATGACCGAGCCACCTCTTTGCGCTATGCCGTGAACCTCAGCGCTGGACACCTTTTTACCGACTTTTACCGCGGCGGTGCCGATGATATTCGAAGCAGTTATCACTCCCAATCCACCAACGCCTGCCAGCAGGATATTTGTTCCTTTTCTATCCATTATCGGCTCCTTTTTCCTGTATTGCGCCAGCAGGGCATACTTCCTGACAGACAGCACATCCAGTGCACTGGACATCGTCTATGTAAATCTTATCGGCCACCTCATAGAAGGCCGGGCAGGCGTATATATCTATGCATATCCGGCATTGATTGCATTTTTCCTGGTCTATTTCGTAGGCGGGTATCTCCAGGCCTTGGCGTCTCTTCTCCCTGGTTTCCATTAACTTGCATAAGGCCTTGCTGACCACAACCGACACCCCCTTATGGGCTATCGCCCGTTGGAAAACCTCCTTCGTCTCCTCTATATTATTGGGATTTACAACCTCGACGAATGTTGCTCCCAGTCCTCTCACCACATCCTCAATCTTGATCGGTATCGCTTCCCGGCACATTGCATCACGGTCGGTTCCCGGATGCAGCTGAAAACCAGACATCGCGGTCGCCCCATTGTCCATGACAACCACCGTGATATCAAAGTTGTGGTGGACGGCATTGGCCAGCGGTGACATACCGTTATGGAAGAAAGTGGAATCCCCGATAAATGCGATGGCTGGCTTGCCAGTTGCCTGTCGGAAGCCGCAGGCCAGGCCAATGCTTGCTCCCATAGAGTATTGAGCGTGGCTCATCTTGTAAGGCTCCAGACCTCCCAATAAATAGCAGCCTTGGTCATTGGCAAATATGCCATCACCTGGAACCATCTGCTTAATCGCGTAGTAAGTGTTCCGGTGTGGGCATCCCGGGCAATTTGTCAGAGCGCGGGCGGCAAGCTGTATTTTGGGGCCTTCCTGTCTCGGTATCGGGTTATCCATCCCGAACACCCTGGCCAGTGGTTCAGACACCATCTCCAGCCGGTATTGTCCAACCTTAGGGAAGTGTCCGGTTTCCTTACCCCATATCTTGGTCTTGGCGGATATTTCATGGGCCATTTTAAGGAACTGGGTTTCCAGGAAAGGGGAAAGTTCCTCAACGATGACCAGTTCCTCAAATTTACCGATAAAATCTTTGCACAGCGTTTCGGGAAGCGGATTGGTAAAACCGAGGGCCAGCAATTCGGTCTCGACCCCAAGTTCACGGACGATTTCCGCGGCGTAACTGATGGAAATACTGGAGGCAACGATACCGATCTTCTTTCCAGTTTTTACCCCGTTAAATGAAATAACTCTATTGAATTCTGATTTCTCGGATAGCTCCTTTGCTTTTTCCATTTTCTTCATAATGTTGGCGTGGCACCTTGTCCGGTCAAAGGAGATGGGTACACCTTTTATCTCACCCGTCCGGCGGGGCACACCAAGTTTGCCGAATACTAGGTCACCTCGGGAAAGATTTACGGTATTGACTGTTCTTAATAAAACGGGCAAATGAACCTCTTCGGCAATATCGAAGGCCTTTTGGGTCATGTCCTTAATTTCCTGGCAATTCGATGGCTCCAGCATCGGAACATCGGCCATTATGGATACATATCGGTCATCCTGCTCATTTACTGAAGACGTGCCTCCGGGGTCATCGGCACAGACCAGTACCAAACCACCCTTGATGTCTGTTTCCACCAGACTGCACGCGGTTAAATAATCGAGGAAAGAGTCAGCAGCGACATTGAAGCCCTGGGCTTTCATCGGGCACAACGCTCGCAGGCCGGATAGTGAAGCGGCAATACACACATCGAGAGATACCTTCTCATTTGCTGACCACTCAAAGTAAAAACTGGGCTCCTCACCCTTGTCCAGCACTATTCTGACCAGATCATGAAAGGCATCGCCGATTTCAGACATTGGCGTCCCCGGATATAACGCCGCAATATCTACACCAGCTTCCAGCGCCCCTCTGACTATGGCTTCATTTCCCAGAAGGAAATACCTCTCTCCTTCCTTTCCGGTTAATATTTCTTCCATCCGTTATCGGGCCTCCTCAGGTGAAGATATCCTTCTCAGGATTTGCAACTAACCGCGGGATTTGATTGGCGGGAAACCATCAGGCACAAGATTTAGCGCCCTTGCCAAACTCCCGTAAGCAGCGGCGTTCGTATGCCGGGTTCCCCGTCTCGGTTGGTTACATCATTCCCATCTCTTCCAGTACCTTGACTACCCGCCAGGATTCGGCATAACCGCTGGTACCATGTATGGCCAGAAGCACTGAGGCGGCTTCCAGGACTTCCTCTTTGCTGGCGCCCGCTTCCACTGCCTGTCTCGTTTGAGCTATTATACAGGGCATACAGCCGATGCCAAGTGCCACTGCCATTGCTATCAGGCGCTTGACCTTGTGGCTGAGTGCCCCATCCTTGTAGACCGCATCCCTCACTGCGTCTCCTGCCGCCGCCACATCAGGCAATACCTTGGCTCGTTTATCCCGGTACTTTATCAGACTGTCATAAAGCTCCAGTTGCTTTTCCTCAGTTTCCATAGCAGCACCCTCCTTATATAGTTTCTTAAATATAAAATATCTGGGTTTAAATTACAAAACACCCGGTCGCAATGAGGTAATGGCCTCATATAGGAATTTGAAAGAATAAAAAACCGGGTATAAAGCCTTGACAGCAGTTATGTTATTAGCCAATAATGGTATCAATTTGTACAAATATTATATAATTAGCGGAATTAGACAAAGCGAACCGTGAGTTCTAGATATTTAAACCAATATCCCGCCGAACATCTGAGATTATCAAAAGGGGGGTGATGGCTTTCAGAGAGTAAACACTTACTAGGATGATTTCCGAATATTTTAACGGGAGGTGAATGAGTGAATAAGAAAATGCTGCTGGTTACTCTGGCGCTGTTGCTAGTCATGGCCTTGATTGTTCCCAGCTGTGCCCAACCGGCACCTGCCCCCGCACCGGCTGCACCGGCAACGGCGGCACCACCGGGAACCGAGTACCAGTACCAATGGCGAAATAGCTCCAACTACCCGACCGACTCCGAAGGCGCTGACGCCATGTTCCGTTTCGGCGACCTGGTAACGGAAAGGACTGAGGGTCGTGTTACGGTTACCAGCTATGCCGATGGGGTGCTGGGAGGTTGGGACGCCATCCAGGAGATGGTTATCCGCGGTGACGTTGAAATGATGTTTGAAGCCCTGGATGACGCTTTTGACCCCAGAATCGCCGTAGGCTATTATATTCCGTACGTATTCATCGACTACGATGCGGCCCAACGCCTATGGGCTCCGGGTGGCTACGTCTATGAGACTCTGAATAAAAGAATCGTGAACCCACTGGGCTACAGGGCTCTCGGTGCCTGGTGTGCTGGCATCGGTGGGACAAGCACCAGGGAAGTCCCTCGCGACCCGTGGAATCCTGATGTATCCAAGGATATGAAAATCAGGGTCATGGCCCTGACCGCCTGCCAGCTCACTATGGAGTCTCTGGGCTACATGGTGGTGGGTATGCCCTTTGCCGATGTCTATTCAGCCATGCAGACCGGTATCGTGGATGGGCAGCAAGGCGGCGGTACCATGCAGGCATACATCTTTAAGGACATAAACAGTTGCTGGCTGCACTACAAGGACTACATTGAGCCCGTCTGGTTCTCCATAGGCGAAAAATACTGGCAGATGCTCACCGAAGAGGACCAGCAGATTCTGACCGAAACCGCCCAGCAGATACAGAATGAGCAGGCGGCATACGCCGAGGAGATGGACGAGAAGTACATGCAAATGCTGAAGGACTATGGCTGGACGGTGCTGGTGCCGACTGATGCCGAGTGGGAGCACATGCAGGAAGTCGTATTCCAGGAGGTCTGGCCAGAGCTCACTCCAGTCATTGGTACATCCATCATTGATGGGCTGTATGATGCGCTGGGGATACCGCGTCCTGAATAGTTAACTGGAATAGGCACGTTCAAGTTTACCGGTGAGGGAGCTCAAGGCGAGTTCCCTCATCGGCTGGATTGAGGAAATATGACGGACGCAATCAGTTCTTTTGCCAGTAAACTGGCCTTTCGTTGGCTACCATCGCTGATGTGGTGGGTGATACTGATATCATGCGCTCCTCTGGTGGTGCTTATCTTTGCTCAGGTGTGGCTGCGTTACGTCTTCCATATCCCCATGCTCTGGGTGGAAGAAATTGCGGTTACTCCTGCCTTCTGGGTCTACATGATGGGCGCGGCCTACGCTGTTTACGAGCGCTCTCACATTACTGTGGACATAGTAGCAGTTATGATTCATAACCCGAAGAGGCGGCTGATAGTCAGATTTATCGCAGCGCTGATTACACTTGGACTGGCCATGCTCTTTGTCTACTGGGGTTACCAATTCTTTGTTTCGGACCTGGCGTTACAAATAGAGACGGCGACTTTAAGATACCCCATGATTTACGGGCGCTGCTCTATCTTCTTCGCCGCCGGTATACTGGGGGGCTTTTACTTCTGGGTAGAAACGATAGACCTGGCACGCCAGCTATTTTGGAACAAAGCACCGCTATTGGAGAGGAAGGAGGCGTAGCGCAAATTGGAGACCGCCTTATTTGGCATACCAAATCTCGGCATATTTGTTGACCTGGCTATCCTGATTGGCCTGCTCCTGCTTGGCGTTCCTGCCCCCTTTGCCTTTATGGCAGCACTGGTATTTCTCGTTTATGTCTACGGATTTGAGCCCGAGGCGCAACTGCCCATGGCTTTCCATAAGCTGAAAGCATTTACCCTCCTTTCCGTTCCCTTCTTTATCATGCTGGGCGGGTTCATGAGTTTGGGAGGTATGGCTGACAAGCTAGTCGCCTTGGCTGATGCCCTGGTGGGCCGGATTAGAGGTGGTCTGGGGATGGTTGCCATTGTGGCCTGCGCTATGGTTGGTGCCATCGCCGGCACCTGCTCGGCGGCAGTGGCATCCTTAGGTCCGCTGATGATTCCAGAAATGGAAAAGCAAGGTTACTCCAGAGGATATGCCACCGGGATGCTGGCGGTGGCATCGGTGCTGGGACAGTTAATCCCCCCCAGCGTACCGATGATACTCTACGGCTTTGTTACGTGGATGCCAGTCACCGCCTGTTTTCTGGCCGGCGTCGGTCCCGGTATCCTCACCGTTATCATTTACTGCATTGTCAATTACTTTATGGTACGCAATAACCCAAAAGTCAAGGTGGCACCCCCGCTGCCGGTTAAGGCACAGGTCAAGAAGGTGGGAGTGACTATTTACAAAGGATTTTTTACTCTGTTGCTGCCCATTATCCTCCTGGGTGGTATTTACGGTGGTATCTTCACCACCACCGAAGCTGCCGTGGTGGCTCTGATCTATGCCATAATCATCGGGATGTTTATCTATCGCTATCTTAGCTTGAGGATGCTCGGGAAAGTCTTCGTCTCACAGTGCGTTATCACCGGAGTGGTCATTCTGATGATTGTTTTCGTCATCATTTTAAGCCGGGTGATGACCATGCAGAATATCCCGCAGAGTTTAATTGCTATGATAAGTGGGGTTACCGAGAACTACTACTTAACTTTGCTGCTGGTGAATGCTTTCCTCATCCTCTTGGGTATGATTGTGGACGATTTTACCGGCACCCTGCTGGCCGCACCTTTACTGTTCCCCTTAATGCAACATATCGGCGTTCACCCCATTCACTTTGCCGCCATTCTGGGTACAAATCTTGGTTTGGGAAATGTCACCCCGCCCACGGCGCCTATCCTCTACCTGGCAGCGCGCATCGGCAATGTAAGCGTGGATAAGATGATAAAGCCGGCACTGGTTTTTATGGTTTGTGGTGCCCTGCCGGTGGTGCTGGTCACCACTTATTGGCCTGACCTGTCGTTATTTCTGCCCCGGCTGATATTGCCTAAAGTGATGGCAGGCCTGGGAGGGTAAAAAAGGCTGGATTTGCCATGAGGGCCTGTAATTGATAACACCTTGTTAAAACTTTTATTTAATGAGGTTTTGCAGTAAAATATCAGCACAATCATTTAAGAGGGAGATGAAGATGGCGATCAATACAGTAAATATTATTGACGAGTACATCAAAACGCACCCCGGCTCAAAAAAATTGCATGAGCGGGCATTGAAAATTTTCTCCGCCAATGGCGCTACCCACACCGCCAGGGTTCTTGATCCCTTCCGCCCTTACGTAGTGCGGGCGCAGGGAACTCGCAAGTGGGATATCGATGGCAACGAATACCTCGACTATGTCATGGGTCACGGTGCTTTGATTCTGGGCCATGCCCATCCCGCCGTTGTCCAGGCGGTACAGGAGCAGGTGGCCAAAGGCACCCACTACGGGGAAAACCACCCGTTTGAGGTGGAATGGGCGGAACTGATCCAGCGCAATATGCCGGCCATGAAGAGGATAGAGTTCTTCCCCTGCGGTCAGGAAGCAAATATGATGGCCATCCGCCTTTCCCGGCTCTTCACCGGTCGTAAGAAAATACTCCGCTTTGCGGAGAACTTTCACGGCTGGGGCGATGAGCTTGTCGTCACCCATACTCCGGGCGTGAGCAATGATTATGTCACTATGATACCGGGACATGATTTGAAGCTGGTGGAAAAAGAGCTGGCGACCAAGGAGTATGCTCTCGTCATGGCCGAAGGTGGCGGTGCCCATATGGCCGGGCAGGTGCCCTGGGACCCTGATTTCATCCGCGGTATACCGCCGCTGGCCAAAAAATATGGCACCATTTTCCTCATCGACGAGGTGGTCACCGGCTTTCGCGATGCCCCCGGTGGCTGGCAGTCCACCATCGGGGTTACCCCCGATCTGACCAGCCTGGGCAAGATTATCGGCGGCGGGGTCGGTGTCGGCGCGCTCGGTGGACGGGCCGACGTAATGGATATGCTCACACCCAAGGCTCCGCCACAGCCTTTCGCCCGACACTCCGGGACCTGGAATGCCAACCCGCTTACCGCAGCTGCCGGTGTGGCTGCCTGCAAGCTTTACCTTGACGGGGAACCACAGAGGCTGGCCAATGAGCTTGGCGCCTATCTCAGAGAGAAAGGCAATCAGGCACTTAAAGAGAAAGGATACTCCTGCCGGCTCTATGGACGAACGATTGTCCATCTCTATCTTGGTTCGCTAGACTATGAACCGACTGAAGGCAGTCTGCCACCCACATCAGATGCTGCCAAATTGATGTCGAAGGTCGATGAGAAGATGAGGCTCTGCGTTCACCTGCTCCAGCGCGGCATTGCCACGATGGGCGCAAGGTTTTTTGTCTTATCCGCCTACCACACCAAGGAAGAGCTTGACCGGACGGTGGACGCCCTTATATCAAGTCTGGACGCCATGGCGCAGGAGGGAAGCTTAGGCAAGTGAGTCCAGTGCACCGGTGATATAGCTCCGCAGTTCCTCATACGGTTCAAAGACAGCCGACAGGTGTATCATACCGGGATAAGGGCATTTTCCGGTCCGAATACAGTGGGGACGTGCCTCAAAACGCTTTCCGCGTTTCCGAGCCTCGGCATGTAAGCTGGTACGTTTCGTTAGGGCTGTTATCTGGCTCGTCTAATCTCCTTAAATCGATGGTTTTTTACCCTTCACAAAGCTAAACAGCGCCTAAGGCGCTGTCCTGTTTTGAAAGTATACCGCTATTTTGACCTCAAATTGACAATCATAAGTGGTACGGATAGAATTCGACGAAAGAAAATGGAAAAAATCGCTGGTCCCGATTCCCGTAGCAAATCGGTGACCACCAGTTGTTATTATGACTGCGGTGGCCGGTGTCTCCTGAAGGTTTACGTTGCTGAAGGTAAGATCACTCGAATCGGAGTGGATGAACGGCATCCCGACTTGAAGCCCTGTCCCAGGGGGCTGGCTCAGAAGGAGGTCGTCTACGCCGAGGACCGCCTCAAACAGCCTTTAAAAAGGACGGGTGAGCGAGGCAGCGGGAAATTCGAGCCGATATCATGGGAAGAGGCACTGGATACGGTGGCCCGGGAGCTGCAGCGGGTCAAAGCCCGGTACGGGGTCGCCTCTATCTTCCTTATGGAACACTACGGTTCCATGAGCCCTCTGTATGGCGTTCAGAAAGCTGGCCGCCGCTTTTTCTCCCTCTTCGGCGGGTGCACCACTTACTGGGGTAATACCTCTCTGGAAGCAGCCATCTTTTCCTCTCTGGCCACTTTCGGGACCGCCTTTACCGGGTGTAGCCGGGACAATTTCCTCCATTCCAAACTGATTATCATGTGGGGGTGGAATCCGGTGGTCACTCGGTTCGGTTCGGACATGGTATATTACCTGTCCCAGGCCAAAAAAGCGGGGTCCAAAATCGTCTGCGTTGACCCCAGGTATACCATCTCCGCCCAAACCCTGGCGGAACAATGGATTCCGGTAAGGCCGGGGACAGATGCTGCCTTGCTTATCGCCATGGCCTATTTCTTGCTTGATGAGGATATCTATGACCATAGCTTTGTGAAAACTTATACCGCGGGCTTTGCACAATTCAGGGACTACGTTCTGGGGGAAGAGGACGGGATGCCCAAGACGCCGGCGTGGGCGGGAAATATCACCGGCGTGCCCGCTGCGACCATAAAGCAGCTGGCCCGTGATTACGCCACCAGCAAACCGGCGGCCCTCTATGCCAGCTGGGCACCGGGGCGGACCGCCTTTGGCGAGCAGTATCATCGGGCGGCCAGCGCTCTGGCCGCCATGACCGGCAACATCGGGATAACCGGCGGATATGCGTCCGGGGGCACCGGTCGCATCCCTCTGGGCTACCTGGGGAAAACTTTGCCTGTGCCGGAAAACCGAAGTCAGGCGGTGCACGTAACCGATATTTACGATGCCCTGCTGGAGGGGAAGTCTGGCGGCTATCCCGGCGATGTCAAGCTGCTGTACATCGTGGGCTGCAACCTGTTGAATCAATTTCTAAACACGAATAAGGGCCTGGCTGCCCTTCAGGTGCCGGAGTTCATCGTGGTACACGAGCGTTTTCTGACCCCCACCGCCCGCTTCGCCGATATCGTTCTTCCTGTTACCACCGCGCTGGAGCAAATGGATATCGGCCAGCCTTGGACAGGAGGGCCGTACTTCATCCATATGGGCCGGGCCATAGAGCCGCTGCCGGAGACGAAGTCGGATTTGGCCATCTTTACCGAACTGGCTTCCCGCCTGGGTATATCCGGCTACAATGATAAATCGGATGAAGAATGGCTCAGGGAGTTTGCCGCCGCCACTCCGGACCTGCCGGAATACGATGTTCTGCAGCGCCAGGGGGTACACCGCATCCGTCTCAGCCAGCCCTGGGTAGCCTTCCGGGAGCAGATTGAGGATCCCGCCCACCATCCCTTCCCCACACCTTCGGGCAAGATAGAGATATACAGCCAGAAAATGGCTGAGAGGCAGGACCCTCTCATGCCTCCGATACCGAAGTATATCGAGGCCTGGGAAGGACCCGGTGATCCTATCATAGCTAAATATCCCATTCAGTTAGTTAGTCCCCACTCAAGGGCCAGGGTCAACTCCTCGTTTGACAACATCCCGCGCCTGAAACCACTGGCCGATGATGCCGTCTGGATTAACCCCGGTGACGCGCATCCTCGGGGCATTGCCAATGGTGACAAAGTGAAAATATACAACGACCGTGGGCAGCTTCTCACCACCGCCCGGGTGACCGAGCACATCCTGCCGGGAGTCGCCAGCTTAGATGAAGGTTCCTGGTTTGAACCGGATGTGCATGGGCTCGACCGTGGTGGTTGTGTCAATGTACTTACCAAAGACGAGGCATCTCCAGGGGGTGCCTTCACTGGTAATAGCTGTCTTGTTCAAATAGAGAAAGCGTATTAATGAAAATTTAGATATTATCGTGTAGTGTAGTATCAACACTAATAGGAGGAGAGCAATATGAAAATAACGAAGGTACGGATTCGTGAGTTAATCGGCACGGTTGCATACCCGGAGGATTTCTGGCAGGAAAGGCTGCGCATGCCCACAGACATTTACCCCCGGTTCAAAGCTCGAACGGCCAGGGACGTCTACAGCGGCTGGAGGTTCATTTCGGAGAGTGGGGGCAAACAGAAGGTGAGGGACGTCTTCCTCGAGATAGACACCGACGAAGGCATCACCGGCATCTCCGGCCCGATAAACTGGCAGGCGCCGGCATTCTATATTGATACCCAGCTCAAGCCCATGCTCATCGGTCAGGACGCGTTTGCCACCGAGCTTGTCTGGGACCAGATGTACCGCAATGCCATCCACGGGCGCAAAGGCGATAACATGCATGCCATCAGCTATGTCGATGTTGCCTTGTGGGACATCAAGGGGAAAGCCCTGGGCCAGCCGGTCTATCGACTTCTGGGAGGCCCGGTTCAGGAAAAAATCCCGGCATACGCCAGTGCCCTCGGTTTCTCCATCGAGCCGGAGAAAGCCGGGGAAAAGGTAAAAGAGTTCCGGTCACAGGGCTACACGGCGACGAAGTGGTTTGTCCGTGAGGGCCCGACCGATGGACCGGAGGGAGAACGCAAGAACGTGGCGCTGATGAAGGCGCTCCGGGAAGCCGCCGGCCCCGATATGAAAATAATGATCGACTGCTGGAACAGCTGGGATGTTCCCTATACCCTGAAGATGGCGGAATTAATGGCGGATTATCAGCCTTACTGGTTCGAGGAGCCGGTGCTGGCTGACCTGCCCGAGAGCTACGCCCGCCTGCGTGGCGAGTGCCCGGTGAAGATAGCCGGTGCCGAGCACGAATATACCCGCTGGGGAGCCAAGATGCTGATGGATATAGGAGCCTGTGATGTCTATCAGTTAGACCCGGTCTGGGCCGGCGGTATCAGCGAACTGATGAAAATATGTGCTCTGGCATCAACCTATGACGTTCAGGTGATACCTCACGGCTGTATGCCGCACGTTAATGCTCAGGTCTCTTTTGCCAATAACGTGGTGCTTGTCCCTATGATGGAGTATCTGGTGGTTTTGAACGAGATGTGGCAGCATTTCCTCAAATGGCCGCTCAAGCCGGTCAACGGCTTCTTCAGCCCACCGGACCGGCCCGGCCTCGGCATTGAGCTGGAGGAGAGCCGCATAGAATCGGAACGGGAATTGAGCTGGACATAGAGGGAGCTGAAAGTCCATAATGGTCTGGATAGGCCATTGCTCTGTCTGTCTTCTCGATTAATGTCCGCAGATAATTAATGTAGCACAACAAAAGGAGGAATGAATGGAAGACTTCGATATCATCGATATGCACATTCACCTGTGCCGGACCGAAGAGGAGGAGAGGGAGTATTTCCCGCTCCCCGGCCGCAGGCAGCGTGACCGATGGGCGACGCCGGAAAAGTTCATCGAACACATGGACCGGAATAACGTTTCCCGGGCCGCCTTTATGATTCTGGTCCCGCGACAACAGCGCGGCCCCCTGTATGAAAAAGCCAAGCTGGATGAACTTCCCGAGGGCCAGAGGCGGAAGGAGAAGGAAAGAGTCGCGGGGCAAATCGGCCCGATAATGCGGGAGATGAACGAATGGGGTTGCGGCGTGGGCCGTCGCCTGCCCAGGTTGCTGCCCTTTATCGGCATGTCTGATGACCTTGGCAGCCCTGAAGCCATCGCGGAAGAGGTGGCCCTGAGAGCCAGTCAGGGAGCGAAAGGTATTAAGATGCACCCGGGGCAGTTCTCCTATTATCCTAACGATGAAGTGTTTTGGCCTGCGTATAAAAAATGCCAGGAACTGGGCCTGCCCATACTGGCTGATTCCGGCCCCTGGCCGCATTCACATTTGGTATATATGTACCCCAATCCGCTGGGCTATAAGCTGGCCGAGTCTGAGAAGGATTACGCCGAACCCAAGAACTGGGCGAAGGTTCTCGAAGCGTTTCCAAAGTTGACCGTTATCCTGGCCCATCTGGGCTCTGCTTGGTGGGACGAGCGGGTGGAGCTGGCGCAAAAATATCCCAACGTCTATTTCGATACGTCGCAGGGCTTTGCCGCCCCGGACCAGTTGCCCGTGGTTGCCCGACGCGGCCTGGCAGAGGAGGATGTGGTAAGGGTTTTCCGCAAAATAGGGGTGGAAAGGATAGTATTCGGTACAGATATGCCGGGGATACCGCTGCAACCACAGCTGGAACAGATACTCAGATTGCCCTTCACCGACGAGGAAAAGAGGATGATTCTGGCGGAGAATGCCAAGCGCATTCTCAGAGTCTGAATAGCCCGGCAGCATATTGTATCATTCAAGCTTGCTGGCGATAATAAAATAAACCTGGTTTGAACCGGCATACCGGATAGCTTCGGGTGAAAGGAGCACGGACATGGCAACGAGGCTCAAATATTATGGCATTTCATTTTTTGAGGTGGAAGCGCAGGGGCGTAAAATATTAATCGACCCCTGTGTAACGGCAAATCGACTCTGCCCCATCAGAGTTGAGGACATTGGTCAGGCGGACATCATTCTGGTCACCCATGGTGCTAAAGACCATATGGGTGATGCCATCGAGATACAGAAGAAGACCGGCGCTACCATCGTGTGCGACCCTGCGGTGAAGATACACGCCATAAGAAACGGTGTCAGTGAAACCAAGGTAATCAGTGTTCTCTGGGGTGATCAAATACGGATAGGTGAAGTTCATGTTCAGGCCGTTGAGTGCCGTCATATCTCCTTCCTGGCCTCCGGTGATACCTATCTATCGGGTCTGCCGCTCAGTTTTATATTATGCCCGGAGGAAGGCACCAGGATTTACAACGTTGGCGACTCAGCTCTTTTCAGCGATATGAAGCTAATCGGCGAGCTGTATCAGCCCAATATCGCTCTGGTTCCGGTGGGCGGTTCTCCCGAGTTAACCGGAGGCTGGGCGCATCTGCCGCCGAGGGAAGCCTCGCTATGCGTGCAGTGGGTAAGACCGGAGGTGACCATTCCCACCCATTTCGACCCGGATTCCGCAGAGGGCGACCTGTTTGCTGATAGGGTAGGGGAGCTGGCGCCGGCTACCAGGGTCGTGCTTCTGAAACCGGGGGAGTCATTCCTGTTCCAAGCGCGGGAATAGGCAAGGAATCCCGGGGCTCTATCGCTTTAATGGAAGAGGACCTTGCCTATGAACGTGTCTCTTATGGTGACGGCTCCCTCCGGGCAGAATTCCTGGCAGCAGTAGCAGCGAATGCAGCGGTCATATTTGAATGTGGGCGGTATGGTTTCATCCCCTGTGTGCCAGTCAACAGCTTTCGGCGTGGCGGGACAGTGGCTGACGCAGGTGCCACAATTGGTGCACACTCCCGTATCGATGGTCGGCTGCGGGCAGACCCAGTTTCTGGCCAGTATTCTCCAGCGGCCGCCCCGCACCGCGACCGGAGTTCCCAGCCTGGCCTTTTCCCCGGGTGCAGATGTCGGCACAAATTCAGGGTCCAGACCGATGATTTTGCAGGCCGTGGCGTCCAGAGCAACCGGGTCTTCCGAAAACAGCAGGATATCCAGGTGTTTGGGCCAGCCGCTCCTTGGCCCGTTGCCCTCCATAGCTATAATACCGTCCATGATATACAGGCGAGGTCTGAGCAGGGTAGTCAGGTCAACCAGCATGGTGGCAAAATCATAGGGGCTGGGCATCTTAACGTGATACTGGCTTTTCCGTATGCCAGGTATACATCCAAGTTGATTCTTGACGGCGCCGGTAATCCTGGTCAGTCCGTGCGTTTTCAGCTTCGGTAAACTTATCAGGCCATCGCAATCTAGGGCACCGTTGGCGATAACAAATCGTTTATTTAAGAGTGCTTCCTGGTGCGTAACGGCTCTGCCCTTATCAAAATCGGCCAGCTTTATCCCCAGCTCGTTGGCCGCTGCTTTCAGTCCCGCCCGTCTCATATTGGTTTCGCATTTCCCGAAACCGGAGGAATCTCCGTAATATACATCAACTTCAGCCTGCTGAAGCAGCCGTCCCACCGCCTTTAACACGGCCGGATGCGTACTCACACATTTATCGGGGTTTGACCCGAACAATACGTTCGGTTTCAATACTATCCGTTCCCCCGGCTTTACGAACCGTGTGAACCCGCCAAGAAGCTTGATGCCGGCTTCAACCGCCTGTATACCCGCTGCTCAGCATAAGTATCGCATCCTACCAGAGCGACCGTTGCTTTGCTCATCTTGTTTTTATGCTGCTGTTTGCGCTTCATTTATGATTTGAAATATGATGCCTCAGGTTCTTTCTCAATAATCACATCCAGCACGGCTGGCCGGCCGCGCTTCACTATATCCAGCGCCTCTTTAATGGCCGCCAGAATTTCTGACGGTTCCTCTACTCTCTTCCCATAAGCCTGACAGGATTGGGCAACAAGCGAGTAATCCGGCGAAGGTTCAATGTCAATGCCTACCCACTGGTTGGACCCGGCCGAGTAACTATCCGCTCCATATGCTATCTGGAGAGCTTCCTTCGGGGCCTGATATTGCCTGTTATTCAGGATAACCGTCAGGAAAGGAGCCTGGTATGTGGAAGCCGCCCAGAGCGACGGGACGGGGCAACCGTAGATGAAAGAGCCATCAGCGACGATGGCGACCACCGTCTTTTCCGGGTTGGCCAGCTTGGCTCCCAGTGTTGCTCCGAGTCCCCAGCCGAGGCTCGTGCCGCCGCATCCGTAGAAAGTGCCCGGTTTCTCTCTGCGCATCTGACGCAGGATGGCGGGGGTGTTGCAGACCGGCTCGGTAATCAGTATGTCATCATCGTTCAATGCCTCATTAATACAATGACAGAGCCAGTCGGGTGAAATCGGCTTGCTCCGGGCGCCTTTTTCAGCGAGCTGTTGCCAGTCGGTTTTCATTTTGCGGTGAACCTCGGTGAACGCCCGGTAACGAGCTTCACAGCGAGCCTGCTGTTCGGATGTCATCATCTCGCGGACTTTCTGCTCCAGAGCAGTTATAACCTTGCTGGAATCGGCCTGGATCAGGATATCGGCGGGGAAAGTCCACATCGGTATGGCCGGTTTTACCGGGTCAATGTCGATATTAATTATCCTGGCGTCAGCATTTGGCTTGGCCTGTGTGGGTATATACGGTACCTCGCGGTCGAGCACCAGCACAACGTCAGCATCTTGGAAGTACGGGTTGGGGTTGAAGCCGGCGAACATGGGGTTGGAACTCGGGAAATTGACCCTGAATCGCGACGTGACCACCGGTGCGCCGAGAGCCTCAGCCAGTGAGACAAGTGGCGCCACAGATTCAGGACGCCTTCCCGAGTCGCCGGTTAATATGAGGGGGTTCTTGGCCTTAAGAAGCATGTCTGATATCTGGTCCAGAACCTTGTTATCCGCCTGTGGTGTCGAGGGAGGGGAGTGCCTGGGGACATCAGGAATGGTTACGGAGTCTATTTTCTCCATAAGTATTTCCAGTGGTAGCGTGAGGTAAACAGGTCCGCATGGCTCGCTGGAGGTCACCTGGAAGGCGCGCTGCAATACCTGATGAATATTTCGGTTGGTATGAATCTCATAATACCATTTGACATAATCATCGACGACGCTCGCCTGGTTGAGGCGTTCCTGAAGCCACATGATGTCCAGGCGTACTCCTCGCTCGGCTTCTTCAAGCAGCCATGGAGCTCGTCCGGCGCATAATATGACGCCGATATGGCCCCGCTGTGCGTTGTGGAGGGCACCGCCGATATTCTGCAAACCAACATCAACGTGAACCAGCACAACTTGCGGTCGGCCGGTAACCATGAAATAACCATGAGCCGCCGCCATGGCCATGGACTCGTGCAGACACAGAATCACCTTCGGGGTACGCCTTCCCTTTATTCTAAATTTGGCTATCGCCTCTTGAACAGGAATGGTATCGGTGCCGGGATTCATGAAAATGCAGTCAACATTATTGGCGTTTAATAGCTCGATGAAGGCCTCTGCGCCGTAATCTACTGATATCGTTTTCGCCATTATATCATCTTCCTTTCTTAACTTTCTGAATGCGTTAGCCAGATTATAACATTTAAGAGGGGTCAGCTTCAGGATATTCTGTATCAGGACCAGAGATTAAGAAAATACTTCAACCCTCTCGCTGCTGTCTGGTCATGTCGTTGAATCGCGTATTTAGCTGCTCCGGGGTTAGACCGCTGATACTTATTAACTTGCGCTTGCTGCTCAGTCCCTTTTCGATTGTCAGGTTGCTTTTAGCTATCTGAAGGACATCGCTGAGAAAGCCAATCAGTTCCTGGTTTGCCCTTCCTTTAACTGGCGGTGCGGCGATTTTTAAATACCATACGCCGTCCTTTTCGCCCTGCACCTCGTTCCGATGGGCGCCCGGATGTACGTATATCCAAATCCTTGACTTCTCGCCAGCCATACGAGCATTTATTATTGTATCACGGGTAACCGTATAATTCATGCTTTGATGCCGTTACCAATCTAGAAATCGTGTCTGCCATTGGGCTATAATATAAATTGTACCTGTTCTGATTCTTGTGTGTGATGAGGTGCCTGTATTGAGTGCCAGTGAATTAAAGGCAAGGGTTATCAATGAGGTAGATAATCACCGTGACCAACTAAGAGACCTGAGTTTGAGAATCCACAGTCATCCCGAGACCGCGTTCCAGGAAGAAAAAGCGGCCGCCTGGCTCGGTGATTACCTGCAGGAAAAGGGTTTCTCCATAGAGAAGGGTATTTGCGGACTGCCAACTGCATTCCGGGCAAGCTACGGGAAAGGAAAGCCAACGATTGCCATTCTGGCGGAATACGACGCATTGCCCAAGCTCGGTCATGCCTGCGGGCATAATATCATCGCCACCAGTGCGGTTGGTGCTGGAATAGCGGCCAGACTGGCGGTGGATGAGTTCGGTGGCACGGTGCAGGTGCTGGGCACACCGGCGGAGGAGATGTATGGCGGCAAGGTGTATATGATAAAGAGAGGCGCCTTCAAAGGTATTGATGCCGTTATGATGGTACACCCGGCGGGACTGAACACGGCGACTACCAAATTTCTCGCCCTGCAGGCGCTGGAGGTCGAGTTTTTTGGCAAGCCGGCTCACGCTGCGGCTAGGCCAGAAGCTGGCATCAATGCTCTGGAGGCCATGCTTATGTCTTATGCGGCGATTAATTCCCTGAGGCAGCATATAAAAGACAGCGCCCGCATCCACGGCATCATCACTGATGGCGGTGAAGCACCCAATATTGTGCCGGCACATACCGCCGGGCGGTTCAACGTTCGGGCTGAGGAGGACAAATATCTGGAAGAACTCAAGGAGAGGGTGCTCAACTGTTTTATTGGCGCCGCCACCGCTACGGGAGCCAGATTGAAATATCAGTGGGGGAAGGTACGCTACGCCCCGCTGCGCAATAATTTCACACTCGCCCGCATGTTCCGCAAGAACCTGCAGTCACTGGGCAGGAGGGTACACCTGGTTGATCCCAGAATAGGCATTGGCAGCAGTGACATCGGTAATGTCAGCCAGGTAATTCCCAGTATTCATCCGTTGATTGCCATAGCTTCGGCTAGGACGGTTACTCATTCCCCGCAATTTGCGGAAACGGCGGTCTCAGAAGCGGGTACACGTGGCCTGCTTGATGCTGCCAAGGCAATGGCGATGACCGCCGTTGATCTGATGGCGGAGCCGGCTGCACTGGACGAGGTCAAAAAAGAATTTGCACAATATAAAGAGTCAGGATAATAGAGAGATTTTTGAGGATGGAATGATTATCGCCGTTGATGCCGCAGGTGGGGACTACGCACCTCACGAAGTCGTAAAAGGGGCGGTCAAGGCTGCCAGCGAGTATGAGGTGGAGGTGGCGCTGGTGGGAAAGAAGAAGGTGCTCCACGTGATGGCCGGCCGGCATCTGAAGAAACAGGGGGTCAGCATTGTTCAGGCCAGCCAGATGATCGGGCCCAATGAGTCGCCGATAAAAGCCATACGCAGCAAGACAGATTCATCGATTGTTGTTGGCGTCAATCTGGTAAAAGAAGGGAAAGCGGCTGCCTTTGTCTCCGCCGGCAATACCGGGGCAGTGCTTGGTGCGGCGTTGTTTGGACTGGGAAAGATAAAGGGCATTGAGCGTCCCGCTATCGCCTGTATCATGGACATCACCCCCTCAACTCCGGTCCTGCTGATTGATGCCGGGGCCAATGTTGAATGCCGACCCAGCCATCTAGTTCAGTTTGCTGAGATGGGTGTCGCCTTCAGCCAGCATGTGCTCGGCATCAGCAGTCCGCGGGTGGGCCTGCTCAGCAATGGTGCGGAAGAGTCCAAGGGGAGCCAGCTGGTTCAGGAAAGTTACCAGCTTTTGAAAAAGGCCAAAAATCTGAATTTCATCGGCAATATTGAAGGCCATGATATTCTGAAAGTAACGGCTGACGTGGTCGTTACCGACGGTTTTACCGGGAATATCGTGCTCAAGACAATCGAAGGCTTAAGTGACACATTTCTCGGCTCGGTGCGGCAGATAGGGCACGTAGTTTCCAGCGCCTATCATTTCAGAGGGCGTGACCTCCTCCGCGACCTGGGGCTTGGCTCCTGGGTCAACCGCATAGACTACCGGGAATACGGAGGGGCGTGTTTACTCGGTGTGAACGGGAATATCATTATCGCCCATGGGCGCAGTCAGGCCAAGACCATCAAGAACGCCATCGGCATTGCCAAGCATATGGCTGAGGGAGATATAGCAAGGGTAATCAAGGAGGAAATTCATGAGCAAACCAACGGAAGTAAATGACAGCAACTTCGACCAGATGGTGTTGCAGTCGAAAACGCCGGTTCTGGTCGATTTCTGGGCAGCATGGTGCGGGCCCTGCCGTATGGTGGAGCCGATTGTTGAGGAGCTGGCGAATGATTACGAGGGCAAAGTCACCATAGCCAGACTGAACGTTGACGAGAACCCGAAGACGGCCAGCCAGTACGGAATAATGAGCATCCCGACGCTGCTCATATTCAAAGATGGGGCACCGGTTTCGAACATTGTTGGCTTCCGGCCGAAAGCGGAGCTCAAACGCAGCTTGGACACTATTCTATAACTGGCAAACAAATGGTGTCGGTTATCCAGGAGGTTTAAATTGGCGACAAAGCAGGGGTATGATGTGGTGATAATCGGTGGTGGTCCGGCGGGGCTCACTGCGGGTATTTACGCGGCGAGGTCGAGGCTGAAAAACCTGCTTGTCGAGAAGGGGGCCGCGGGGGGCTGGATTATCAATGCTGGCGTGGTGGAAAACTACCCCGGTTTTCCCGAAGGCGTTAATGGGCTGGAGCTGGCCGATGCCATGCAACAGCAAGCGGCAAAGTTTGGCCTGGAAACGTTGACCGCCGAGGTAACTGGCCTTGAGCTGAAAAGCGAGCAGAAAATAGTGAAGACTAGTGAAGGGGATGTTGCCGCCAGAGCGGTCATCGTCGCCGGCGGCTCCGACCGGATCAAGCTGGGAGTCCCCGGTGAAGAGGAATTCACGGGTCGGGGTGTGGCCTATTGTGCCGTCTGCGACGGATATTTTTATAGAGATGTACCTGTAGCCGTAGTTGGTGGCGGCAACGCTGCCATGAATGAAGCTCTGGAGCTTACCAAGTTTGCTTCCAAAGTTACCGTAATACACCGACGCGATGAACTGCGCGCTACCAAGATTCTTCAGGAAAGGGCCTTTGCCGAGCCCAATATGGGATTTTTATGGAATACAGTTGTGGAAGCTATTGAAGGGGAAGATACGGTAAAAAGGCTCAGGCTTAAGAATGTTAAGAGCGGAGAAAAATCCACCCTAGACATATCCGGCATCTTTGTGGCCGTTGGCTTACGGCCGAATACAGGTTATCTGAAAAAAGTCATCGGTCTGGCTGAGGATGGCACCATAATTACCAACGAGAAAATGGAAACGGATGTGCCGGGCATTTTCGCCGCTGGCGATATAAGGTCTGGTTCGATACGGCAGGTCGCTGGGGCGGTGGGAGATGGCGCAGTGGCGGCAATCTATGCCGAGCGGTACATCGCTGGCAAATAAAAAAATTTTCCACTTCTTGGCAGAGCAATATTAGAGTGAAGTATAATTAGGGCGAAGGAGTTAGCTGATGAAGGTCGTCTTTATCGAGGATGTGCCCAGTGTGGCCGAGGCTGGAGAAATCAGGGAGGTAGCTGACGGCTACGGACGTAACTACCTTATTCCGAAAAGGCTGGCGGTACTGGCTGATGCCCGGGCAACGCAGATAGTTGAGGCACAGAAGAAAAGAAAAGCCCATCTGGAGACCGAGACCGAGGAGGAGATGCGGGAGCTGGCCAAGCAGCTGGAGGGGCTGGATATAGATATAAAGGCCAAGGCGGGAGCCAAAGAGAAGCTGTATGGGTCAATTACCAATGCCGATATTGCCGAGGAGCTAAACAGAAGCACTGGCTTGGAAGTCGACAAAAGAAAAATCGAGCTGGAGAAACCTATCCATGAGATAGGCAGCTATGAGATAGCTATCAGGCTGACCAAGGATATTGTTCCCAAGATTAAACTCAGTATCATTGAGGAGGAGGGGAAAGAGGGCAAGGAGAAGAAAGGGAGCAAAGCAGGGAAGGAAGAGAAAAAGAAGACGACGAAGGCGGAGAAGGTGGTGGAAGAGGCGAAAGCCGCGAAACAAGAGGAGGCAGTAGCAGAAGTGGCGGAAGCCGAGGTAAAAGAGGAGACGGAGCAAGGTGTATAACGACAAGTTGCCCCCTCACGATATTGATGCTGAGGAAGCAATCATCGGTTCGCTGCTCATCGATGGCACCGCGATATATAGAATTGCCACGTTTCTAAAAAAGGCTGATTTTTATCATGAGCGTAACCAGTGGCTGTATGAGGCCTGCCTTGCGCTCTATGAACGTAATGAAGCGATAAACCAGATTACCGTGGCGCAGGAACTGTCCCGGCGCGACAGACTGGAGACAGCTGGTGGTGCCGCCTTCCTGAGCCACCTCATCTCAGTGTGTCCGACGCCGCTGGACATCGAGCACTATGCCCAGATTGTCTACCGACTGTCCATTATGCGTGGGCTTATCGGTGCCGCCGACCAGATTGCCCGTGTCGGCTACGAAGCCGGTCCGGACGTGGACACCAGTCTGAGTCGGGCGGAAGACATTCTATTTCGGCTACGCCACGGACACGGCGAGCGTGACTTTGTCCATATCCGCCAGGTTCTGGACAAGTATTTTGAGGCAGCCCCGCCGCCGGAGGAAGAAGGCCATGCTCGCGAGCAGACGCCCTACGTGCTTTCTAACTTTGTTGGCCTGGATGAATTTCTGGGAGGCTTTCAGCGCTCCGACCTGGTCATCATTGCCGGCCGTCCCAGCATGGGAAAGTCCAGCTTTGCCCTCAGCGTTGCCCGGAACGTAGCTGTGGAGCAAAAGGCGTGCGTGGCTCTGTTCAGCCTGGAGATGGCCAGGGATTCGATAGTCTTGCGCCTTCTATCGAGTGAATCCGGTGTGAATTCGCGGCGGGTCAGGTTTGGTCTTCATACCGAGGACGAGGAAAGGCGTATCATGGAGGCCACCGGTCTCCTTTCCGAATCGGCCATTTTCCTCGATGATTCCCCGCAGCTGAGAGTGGTGGAAATGCGCAGTAAAGCTCGCCGACTCTACTTTGAGCGGGGTTTGGACCTGATTATCGTTGATTATCTGCAGCTGATGCAGGGTGACGGGCGGGGTGAAAACCGCGTTCAGGAAATCAGCTACATTTCCCGTTCCCTTAAAGCGCTTTCCCGCGAGCTGAACGTGCCGGTAATCGCGGTATCGCAGCTCAGCCGGGCGGTGGAATGGCGGGCATCACACATTCCGCAGCTGGCGGACCTCAGGGAAAGTGGCAGCATTGAGCAGGATGCTGATGTTGTTATCTTCATCTACCGTGACGAGTATTATCACAGTGAGGAAGAATGGCAACTGCAGCATCCAGACCGGGAGTACCCTCGTGAAGAAGCGGATATCATTGTGGCCAAGAACCGGAATGGTCCTACCGGACAGATAAAGTTGCGTTTCCGGCACAATCTGGCCACGTTCTACAATTATGAATACCCAGTAAGTAGCGAAGAGCCGACGTTGCTATGAGCCAGTTCCGCGGGTTTCCAGCCAGAATGGAATTCACCCCCATCCCCAATTATTTTCTCAGCGCTTTGCTGCCTCAGATAGATGATATCTGGGAGTTGAAAACAACCCTGCACGTGCTGGCGACGCTCTATCGTAAAAAAGGCTATCCGCGCTTTGTTACCGGCAATGAGCTGCTGGGGAATGACGGGCTGATGAAAAGCCTGAAAAAGGAAGGCGAAGCGGCAGAAGAGGTGCTGCGCCAGTCGTTGCAGATGGCCAGCCAGCGGGGAACCTTCATTCACATTGCTCTGGAAAGGGACGGCATAGCCGAAGACGTCTATCTTCTAAACACTGAATCGGATCGAAAAGCCGCCGCCAGAATTGAAAGCGGTGAATTGAAGTTGAGCGGGCTCAAGGCCGTTGAGAAAGGCCGCGTTGCGCTTGAGGAACCACCGGATATCTTCACCATGTATGAGCAGAATATCGGGATGCTGACCCCGATAATCGCCGATGAGCTGCGCGAGGCGGAAAAGCTGTACCCGCTCTGAACAAGCGCAACATCCGGTATATCACTCGCATTCTGGAACGCTGGTCATCCGAAGGAAAGACTGATGGAACATATCAGCGAGTTTCTAAAAAGGGTCCAGATAAATACCTCAAACAGAGGTACGGACACATGGTCCGACGTTGAGGAAGCTCAATCCCCGAGCGCCAACTGCCCTGTCTGCAAGGGAGCCGGGGTGGTCCATCCGCTACTGCCTTCCGGGAAGCCGGATTTCAGTCGGGTGGTGCCCTGCCGTTGCGTAAAGGGAGGGCTCGATGATGATAGGCTGGCCCGCCTGAAGCGGTACAGCAACCTGGGAACACTCGATCGGTTCAACTTTCAAAACTTGGAGCCCCAGGGCAGGAGCGGGAACCCGAAGAACCAGGAGCAGTTCAGGAAGGTCTACGAAGCGGCGAAAACATTTGCCGCTGAACCTGAGGGATGGCTGTTGCTCATCGGTCCCAGCGGGAGCGGCAAAACGCACCTAGCCGCGGCCATTGCCAACGAGCGCATC
>SMTZ1_10000137_pt1 | contig 65239 bp, 66 predicted proteins | sample DeeMarSWOR136_30_FD_25667 | JGI IMG/M metagenome (IMG submission 25667) | reverse complement strand
AAAATGGTTTGGAATGTTCAAGGATATGGGGTTAGAAGCCGAGGTTACTGTAAAAACAGCTTTTGAAAAAGAAGCCTCTCTGGAAGCGAGAATAGCTCAAATTAAAGAAGTACTAGAGGGAGGGCGGTCTCTCGCCAACGAGATCATTAAAGTCGCCGAGCAAATTTATGAAGTAATCAGGTCTTTTTACGACCCAGGTCTTCCCGAAGAAAACCAATCAATAGCATTTGCACAGAAAAAACTTGACGAAAAAGCAACTCCTTGGATAGCTTTAGACGCGCTTTTCAACGCATTCAATAATTGGTACAAGCAATACAAAGTTCAAATTTCTAATTTTCCAAAAATGATGGAAAACGCGAAAAAGGCTGAGGACATAAAAATCAGCATCGAAAAAAGGGCACTAAACGTCATTAACGTTCTAACAATAAAAGACGTATTCCACTCCTCATTGAGTATTGCCAGAGATGTGCTTTCGATTAAGGAGAAAGCAATCGAAATTATAGCGCCCTCAGAGGACTTTTTATGGGAGAAAAACGATGCTTTACTGAAACGAATGACTTCGGCAATGGAAATAACATCAAAATCGTCAGAGGCTAAGCTTAGTGAAGTGTTGGAGAGCCTTCCCAAATTCTTGTCATACGTTGACGAGTGTGTAGAAACAATAGCGTCGTACAACGAAATGGAAGAGCTCCCATTTGGACCTAAGTACGCAGGAGAGTACCTTAAGCTGTTCTACAGCCAAAGATACCGCGAGTTTTCTCTTGACAAAGCAAACATGTTGCTCACGAAAAAAGAGTGAAAAATGGTTTTTCACACTCATCCAATTAGTAAATCCTCCGCGTTCGCAACCATTCAGGATTGCTTTTTAAAGCGAACATGTTTTTTACTTAAACAGCAGTAGAGATTGTAGAAAGCCTAGACGTGTGATCTGAATGAAGATTGCGATTTTAACTAGCTGGATTGGAGCATGCTTACGCTGTTAAAAATGCTGAAGAGGCTGAAGAGCGTATACGTGAATTACTGGAAAAACCTGATTTTGCCGTAGTAATCACGACGGATCACATAGCGAATCGAATTCGAGCTATAATAAACGAAGTCACTGAAGAACAAGAGTTTCCTCTGATCATTTCGATTCCAAGTTTTAGCGGTCCTTCGCCGCTCGCAGTGGACGCCATTAATGAACTTATCAAACGCAAAACAGGAATTGAACTCAAATTATAAATAAATTTGAAGACTCATAAGAAATGGTGATTCAACCTGTCTAAAACTACTGTTGGCACCGTTTCGCGAATCGCCGGGTCATTCATAACTGCCAAGCATATGACTGGCGCACGAATGTTTGAGTTGGTCAAAGTGGGAGAGGTCGGCGTAATCGGCGAGATTATTCGGCTACAAGGAGATGCTGGGATTATTCAGGCTTATGAAGAAACCGAAGGTCTGAGGCTTGGGGAAAAAGTTGTTGGAACCGGTAAGCCTTTATCAGTGGAACTACGGCGGGAGCATTTATTCAACGCGGTGTAGAAGTTCCATCACTTGACCGAAAAAAGAAATGGTTTTTTCAGCCATCTGTGAAAAAAGGAGCAAAGGTTATTGGTGGAGATGCTCTCGGCGTAGTGCAGGAAACGCCACTTGTCGAGCACAAAATATTAGTTCCGCCCGAGATCACAGGGGTTTTAAACGATGTATGCTCTGAAGGCGAAGAACCGCTAAAGGCACAGAACCGTTATTTTTGATGCACACGTGGCCAATAAGACAACCGCGTACCTATAAGAAGACGTTGCCCATAGATACCCCGCTACTGACTGGGCAACGGATAATTGACTCTTTCTTCCCCGTGGCGAAAGGGGGAATAGCAGCAATCACAGGCGGCTTTGGAACGGGAAAAACTGTTGTGTTGCAGACGCTTGCAGTTTGGATTGACGCAGACATAGTAATCTACATAGGCTGCGGCGAACGTGGAAACGAAATGGCTGACGTTCTAGACAGATTCACTAAGATGAAGGTCCCTCGCTTTGACCAACCCCTAATGAGCCGAACAGTGTTTATAGCAAATGTTTCAAACATGCCGATAATCGCGAGAGAAGCCAGTATCTACAGCGGCATAACGCTCGCCGAGTATTACAGAGATATGGGTTACAACGTTGCAATAATGGCAGATTCCACTTCGCGATGGGCTGAAGCACTCCGTGAAATTTCTGGGCGGTTAGAAGAAATGCCTGGTGAAGAAGGCTATCCCGCTTATCTCGCATCCAGATTAGCCGAGTTTTATGCAAGAGCCGGCAGTGTTCAACCGATCGGGAGCGAAGAGAGAAACGGCTCTATCACAGTGTTAGCTGCAATTTCACCCCCAGGCGGCGACTTCTCTGAACCTGTAACTACAAACACGCTTACATTTTCCCGCAATCAACTGGTTCATGAGCTACTCCGAATACCTTACTGCCCTTGAATCTTGGTTTGCAAATGTAGAGCAGGATTGGCAAAAACTCTGTGGGGATGCCCGAACTCTGCTGAAGGAAGAAGAGGAACTAAGAGAAATCGTGGCGCTTATTGGTGCAGAAATATTAGGCGATAAACAACGGTGCGTATTTGAAGCTGCTAAAATGCTGAAAGAATACTTTTTGTTGCAGAACGCGTTTCATCCAGTTGACGCTTACTGCCCCATTGAAAAAACCTACAAGATGCTTGCTACACTTTTGAGGTTTTATGAAAAAACGAAAAGTGCAATAGAGCTGGGAGTGCCGTTGACCAAGATACTATCCTTGCCAGTGCGGGAGGAATTGGGGCGTCTGAAAATAATTTCTATGGAAGAGTTTGACGCGGTAAACACGCGGATAAACAAGGAAATTGACGAACAATTTAAGCAGCTTACCTCAGTAACAGATGAGGGGGGTAAAGCTGAATGAGCACAGCACCTGATGCAGGTCTCAAGTTTTTCACGGTTAAAGAGATTGCTGGTTCCCTACTTCTCTGTGAGTCGGTGCCAGGCATCGGGTATGGGGAAGTTGTTAGGGTTATTGTACAAGACTGCGATGAAAAAATAGGGCAAGTTATAGATGTCAGCGATGCAGTCACCGTTATCCAAATATTTGAGGAAACAGCAGGCTTAGATGTAAAGACAACAGCGGTTCGCTTTACTGGCGAAACCATCAAGCTGCCCGTTTCAATGGATATGTTTGGACGAATGTTTAGTGGAGGCGGGAAGCCTGCTGATGGTGGTCCGCGCATAATCCCGGAAGATTATCTTGACGTTCACGTAGCAACAATTAATCCGTATTCAAGGGTGCACCCATCAAAGTTTATTCAAACAGGCATCTCAGTGATTGACGGGTTAAACACACTGTTGCTCGGACAAAAACTTCCTATTCTCTCAGGAACAGGACTACCACATAAACAGTTGGCTTCACAGATAGTAAGTCAAGCAAAAGTTACAGGAGAAGAAGAAGGCTTCACAATAGTCTTTGCTGCTATGGGCATAACCGCGGATGAAGTCCGATTCTTCAGAGACGATTTTTTGAAGATGGGCGCGATGAGCAGAGTAGTGATGTTTGTCAACCTCGCCGAAGACCCTACGATTGAAAGAATTTTAACTCCTAGGTTGGCGTTGACAACAGCAGAGTATTTTGCGTTCCAGCAAAGTCTTCACGTGCTGGTAATACTGGTTGACATGACAAATTACTGTGAAGCGTTACGTGAAATCTCTGCTGCCCGCTTGGAAATTCCAGGTAGACGCGGATACCCCGGGTACATGTACACTGATTTGGCTACGCTCTACGAACGCGCGGGCATAATAAGTGGGAAAAAGGGGTCTATAACGCAAATGCCAATTTTGACAATGCCTGATGACGACGTGACTCATCCAATCGCGGATTTAACTAATTACATTACAGAGGGGCAAATAATTCTGGACAGAGGTCTGTTCAAGAGAGGCATTTATCCGCCAATTGACCCTTCACCGTGTTTATCCAGACTAATGGATAAGGGAATTGGTCCAAACAAGACAAGAGAAGACCACAAACAGCTTTCTGACCAGCTTTATTATGCTTATGCTGAAGGGAAAATTGTCCAAGGAACCGCGATGGTTTCTGGGGAGAAAGCGCTGACCAGCACCGACAAGCTTTACCTTAAATTTATGGAGAGGTTTGAAAAGGAATTCATTAATCAAGGATTTACTGAAAACCGCCACATAGAAGAAACCCTGAATATTGGGTGGAATCTTCTATCGATACTTCCAGACGCAGAACTCACGCGAATTGATCCCACAATCATTGATAAGTTTCATCCAAACCACAAAGGTATTTAGCAAGGGGAGAGCGCACGCATATGGCAACCGAAAAACTTGATGTACATCCAACTCGTCTGGAGCTTTTGAGATTAAAACGACGCAAAACATTAGCTGAAGGCATCGCCGACATCTTGCAGAAAGACTTGGAAACATTAATTTTAGCGCTTATTGAGCATGCACAAAAGGCTCACGCCATACGAACCAGACTTCAGGAAAGCTTGAGAGATGCTTACTCTATGTTCATTGAAAGCGAGATGCTAATCGGCATGAAAGTAATTGAGATAGCATTATCCGCCGAACCTGTTGACTTCGATGTTGAAGTAAACATGACAGCAGGTGTTCTTGGGATTGAATTCCCCGCATTTCAACTCTCAAAGAAAGAAACTGAGACAAAAAAACCTCGTTTCAATCTCTCAGACACACCGATACAACTGGAAGAATCTGCCTCGAAAAGTGAGGCTGCACTGAAGTTCATAGTTAACCTCGCAGAGTTAACAGCTGAAATAAGAGAAATGTTAGAGATAATAGCGCTAAAGAGGCGCCAGATTAACAGAATCAGGTTCAAGATAATACCACAGCTTGATGCGACAATACGATATGTTGAATTGATACTAGAAGAAATTGAACGTCAAGACGCAACCAGAGTGAGAGTTCTTCAGCGAAAACGGAAAGAAAGGGCGGTGAAGTAATTTCAAGCTTAGGGACGTACTAGATCCGAAACTTAGAGACGCATTAACCACCAAAGTTAGAGACAAAATGACTCCGATACCCCTTAAATATAACGAGTTAATGCCACGGGTTGCAATTGAAAGCCTCAAACTCATCGAAATTGACGCTTTAATCGATTTGATAGGTAAAGACTTGGAAGCCATCCGATGTGCTCTGGCAGACTCACCTTATGGGAAGCAGATTTCAGCAGTACCACAAGACCTATTTGATTACAGATTTCTTGAAGCGGCTTTGAAGCAGAATTATGCGGAAACCATCCGAAAACTCGTTAAATTTTCTTCAGGTAACATCAAAAAGCTACTATTGGCTTACTCAAGAAAGCTTGAAGTATCAAACGTGAAGACTATGCTTAGAGCTGTAAAAGCCCAGATTTATGTTGATGAGGCACTAAAGAACATCGTTCCAGTAGGTACTTTGGGTGTGAATAGGTGTCGAGCGATTTTAGAAACAGCCAAAAGCGTTGAGGATGTAATTGCTGCTCTAGTTGACTTTGAATACGACAAAATTCTAAAGCACATAGCAGAAGAACAAGGAGACATAGAAGATTTAACGCTGTTGGAAGTTGCCTTGGATAAGGCTGTTTATCGAGAAATTTTGGAGACAGCCAAGAAGCTAACAGGTATGGATCAAAAAATGGCTCAAGATGTTATTGGCATCGAATTAGACGCAGTCAATGTTAAGATCATTTTAAAAGGTAAAGAATTGGCAGTCAGTCCAGAAATCATTAGAGATTATTTAATGCCCACCGCTTTTTTCAATGAAGAGATATTAGAAGAGGCAATTGAAGCAGCCAACGTTAAGTCTATGATGGAACGCCTATCAAAGATTGTCGAGTATCCCCATCCGGTTTATAAAAAGATTTTCACTCAAATTCAAAAGGAAAGTAATGCCCCGTTATCGCGATTGGAGGCAATTCTTGACAAAGCCCCGCTTGAAATGAGCCTATCTGCATTGAAGGAGCACAGCCGCTACTACCATTTAGGATTCATTTTGGCGTTTCTTAACTTGAAATGGGCAGAGATGAAAAACCTGCTCTGCATTGTTAAAGGGTCGGAGAGGAAAAGCCCGCCTAGCCAAGTGCGAAAACTTTTAACGATTCCAGATGAATGGCAAACATCGCAATTGAGTTGTAGTCCTTCTTAAGGGTTAGCCGGCTGAGGGTTTTAGACGTTAAGCATGAAGGCTATTTCAGGTTTCTCCACTGTTGCGGTCATCAACGCAGGACCACAATAGGAAATCCCTACGCTTGCGGTGGCTGCGGTGCCGCCCATGGTTATGCCGGCAAGCACAGCTCTAAGCCCAGCCTCTTCTGTAGTTATTGCAGGCAGTCTTGATATTATCATAAAAGCAATGAGCAAACCGTAGATGGCTAATGCTTCTCCCAATATGATGGCGATTAATAATTTGCTGCCCAATTCAGGCTTTTCAGAGGTTACTGAAGCCAATGCCGGAGCACAACTCAATATTGCGTAACTTGCACTTATGGCTGAGGCTATTATGGATACTGCTGCGCCGATCGAAGCCATCACAGTAGGGTCCATGAATAACCTAATCCACGAAACTTTTATTTAACTTTAAGGGGTTTGTAGGGAATGCCTTTTCCACTATAGAATTCTGGAAGCAACTCCACCCAATGAAGCCTGAGACAGTGCACAAATATTACTAGTCCCTCAATGCTTAATGCTAGAATGCTTCCCACTAGTATTATTGGGATGCTTTGTAGCGGAAATACTCCGTTCTCAACTCCAGCGATTATGAGAAACATGTAATTTAATGCAGTATGGGTTAGAAATAATGCGGCAAGCCGGCTAAATGATATTGTGTGGTCTAATGACTCTATAAGAACTTCTATGCTAAAATCGATTCCTTCCATTATACTTCCAGACGATGCAGTAACTAAGCAAATAAGCACAACTGGACTTACTATCAGTCCCAGAAACATGAGAGTGCCCTCAGCGAACCATCGTGTAATATTAGAAATGCCACCCCAATAAACCCACATAAAAAATCCGCCTACCAGAAGCCACATCCAACAACTCGATATAAAAGCAAGCTTAAAGCGGTTTTTTCTGATGTTATTTACAACTCTCAAAACCAAACCCAAACCTAAAATCATAACACCGATGAAAATCGCGAACCTTAACATACTGAGAGGTTCATGCATCGGATCAAAACCGCCGATTTGGAAAGGTCCGATTGTAGTTAATATTATTGGATGGAGAACACCTGAAGGACCGAAGAACTCGCCGAAAAGAAATCCGAAACAAATAGCGGAGATACCACAGAGAACAAACAAGCCACCAGCGAACAGAAAATACCGCATTATGTCTCCTACCTTGTTGATATCAACATTTCCTCTAAAATATAGCATTATTAGACCAAATAGTAAGAGAATAGCACCTTGGCCGACATCAGCAAACATTATGCCAAAAAGGAGGGGGAAAGTAATCGCCATGATATAAACAGGGTTAACTTCTTCAGGGCCTGGATATCCCAGGGAAAACGTTAGCTTTTCAAAAGCCTCTAAAAAGCGAGGAACGGGTTTAATTACGGTGGGAACTATGTCCTCAGATTTTGGGGGTTCTTTCTCAATTATACATTTTCCTTTGGTTATCTTTTTAATTCCCTCAATGACCTTTATGAGACAATGGTTTGGTACCCATGCTTCCAAGTAAACTGTTGTGGCACAGCGTCCCATGTTATTCTCGACTTTGATAACTTCATCTAATTCTTCAGCAATTGCGCGTAGCGATGAAAGGTCAGAACGAATGGCTTTGAATTCTGGTTTGGCTTTAGTAGACTTCATCGCTAATTCCCCAAGGCTTCTTAATTCTAAAGTTTGTTTCACTAGTTCAGCTTTTTTCTCTGAAATTTGTTGCATTATTTTGGAAATATTGGTTTTGATAGTCGTTAATTGTTTAATGTGAGAGTTTTTATTATCGTTTATCGTTTTGGAACTTTCATCAATTTCTAAAAGCGTTCTTTCGGTGAACTCTAAAAGCTTTTCATCCGGTGGAAAGGGAACTTTTCCAATGGGGACCTCTGTTATTTTAGAGTTTAGATTTCTACTCAAATGGTCTACTTCTGAAAGTATTATTGAACAGCGGGCGGAGATCTCAACAATTTCCTTGAAACGTGCTTCAATGTCAGATAGTTTTCGCTCAGCTCTTAGAAGCATTTCTTCCGTTGATTCTTCAGGCAAATATTCATTTTTGGCAAGTGATTTTTTTGGATGTATTTTCCATACATCTAATATATCGTCGATTTTTCGAATGATATTCGAATACGAAATGAGAATTTCAATGAGAGGTTTGGAACGACTCTCGATTTCGGATAGTTTTTGTTCTCCCTCGGTTAGTATTTCTTCAACTGTTTTCTCAGGTAGAAGTGACTCTCTTGCGATTAGCTCTTCTGGACTTATCTCTAATTCTTTGAGTATGCGATTCACTCTTGTGAGAATATTTGAAGGCCGCGGAACAAGTTCACAGGGAACTTCATTTTGCTCCAAAAGACCGTCAAATGACTCCAGTTTTTCATGCATGTCTATGAAATGTGCAACGCCCATATTGCCCAAGAACAATAAGACCGAATCAACATCCCAACTAAAGAATAACGCTTGAAGTTTCCATAATTGTTGCGCGACATTGCACCTTCAAAGACTGCTATAGTATTATACTAACTGTAATAACACTTTTTAAAAATCTTTGGTTAATCAGGAAAGAAATTTTTATATGCATAAACGTAAAGCAAAAAGTAGTTACAAACTCAATGACAAAACTCTTTAGTTAAATCCAGCAATTTATTACAATCAAATTGGTGTCAGTCTTGATTGAGGCTTTTAAAGCAATAAGGGAAAAACATCTGGAGGCCAAGAAAATAGTTGAGGAGGCTACCGCTCATGCTGAAAAGCTGAGGAACGAAGCCGAACAAAAAGCATCAAGAGTGTATGAAGAAGCCTATAAGACTACTCTAAGCCGAGCTGAACAAACAGCTATTGATCTAAGAAGAAAAGCAGCAAAAGACGGCAAGCATGATCTTGAAAAATTCCTTTCAAATGCAAAAAATGAAGCAAAAGCAATCGAAGCAAAAGCAAGGAGAAATTTTAGAAAAGCGGTAGATTCTGTTCTGGATCTAATTCTGCAATGAGAGATGAATAATGGAGTCGACAAGGGTAATAACTGAAATGATTTTAGAGGAGGCAAAGAAAACAGCGAAGATTATCATCCAAGAGGCTCAAAAATCAGTTGAAGAAACACTCGAAAATCAGAGACAGAGAGGAGTTGAAAGGGCAAACGAAGCAGCTAAGATACTCTTAAACAAGGCTGAAAGTGAAGCTGAGCTTTACAAGCTAAACAGCATGGCAAACGCCAAAATTGAAGCGAAATGGGTTGTCCTTTCAAAAAAAGAAACTTGGACTGAAAACGTCCTGAACAAAGCGAAAGACGAACTCAAGGTACTGACAAAATCAAAGAAATACCTTCCAATCCTTGAGAAGCTAATCAAACAAGCTGGTGTTGCTTTAGGCGGCAAGGAATTAGAAGTTCTACTAAATGCGTACGACTCAGCTTTACCTTTAAAATTAAATAAATTAGCCAAAGAAATCGGTGAAAAAACAGGGTCTAAGACGAAATTGAAGCTTTCTAAAGAAAAACCTGAAGTTATGGGTGGCGTCATAGTCAGAAAAGCTGAGGGCAAAGTTATAATGGATAACACCTTTGACGATATTCTTCGGCGAAGAGAAAAAGAGCTGCGATCAGAAATAGCCAGGATTTTGTTTTGAAAGATAACACAAGACTATAGCCCAGCACTATCCCCTTCACTAAAATATCTTCAACAAGACTTTTTGAAAAAAACAGTTGTTTTAGCATTTAACATAAGGCGTTTTAGTAAACTTAGGCACTCTTAAATACAACGTGGATAGATGTAATAACTCCGTCTGGGGAGAATCATCAAGTGATATGCGTGTACACGGTTAAAAACAAAGAGTTGTTCGAAAAAGAGGTGCATTCCAAAAAAGAAATGGATAAAATCTTGACCAAAGTGAAACGAGCATGGATTGACTGCTCAGATCCAGATAAAGCCGAAACAAAAATTGTGGCAGATTTACTGGGTGTCGAATCAAGTACGTTGAACGGCATTGGAAACGGAAAAATTCGTCCACGTTACGAAAAATGCCTTGAAGAAACTTGTCCTTTCTACACTTGGATTTCGACTCCTATTATAGAGTTTACAGATAAACTAGTGCTGCATCCAATGAGTATAATCCTGAAACAACATTTTCTGGTAACTCTGCGAAGTAATTATTCCGATAGGATTATAGAATCAACTCTCCGAACATTTAAAGCGATGGCACCCGAGCAAAAAAAGCCTACTGTGATATTGTGCAAGCTTATCCATGAAATAATTGATGAAAATTCGGGAGCTATGGTTTCTATTCGGGATTTAATAGATAATCTGGAAGCGGATGCCATGGAGGGAAAAAAGAAAAAGACAGTAACGAGGTCAATTTTCAGGATAAAAAGAAATCTCTCCACCCTTCATCGCCTTTTATGGGCTGAAAAAGAGCTGCTATCTGACATAGATTTAGGTATCATACCCAACCTCAATCTTGTTCCGGAAGCAAAGTTGATTATAGAAGATGCCTCAGATGACATCGCAAGAGAGCTTGATTTTGTAGACTCATTCAACAGAAGTCTCGATAGCATTCTGAGATTGGAAGACCTAGGAGCAATTCATAGAGTTGAATCAAACCTAGTCCTTCTCACCTGGGCACTCGTCATACTAACAATCTCTCTAGTAGTGATTGAACTTGACATAATCGGCTTAATACTTGGTCACTAACCAATGGCAGATGTTTTATCCCTTTATGATTTAATTAATTGGACAGAATGTCATTTTCTCTTCATTAAGCCGATGGGAGTATAATAAGTATTACTCGTGCGTTTTATGGGGAAGTCAACCGAAGATTTTGAGGAAATATCTTTTAAAGATACTAAGGATATATAATCTCATTAGAGAGGATTTTATGGTCAAGCAGAAAAAAATCAGCAACAAGAAATTCTTTCAATGTAAAGTTTGTGGTCATGGTTACTTAGATAAAGAAACAGCTATAAAATGCTACATTTTTTGCGAAAAACATGAAACTTGCTCGACTAAAATCACCAAGAAAGCAGTTTATTTCCCAAGTTTGCCGACTCATTTGAACAATATAAACGAAAAAAAGACTTGAGGAGCTATAATTAGGAAATTCAAGCGAAGCTGAATATCTCCTGTTATAACCTATGCCTTATCTCTCTATTATCGCATTAATAATTCACCATCCAAAATTGGAACTAACCAGAAAGGTGGAAATTTTACCTAAGACAATTGGATAATACTTCAAGATTTTCGGGTCGTCCGAAGTTAAACAGTTTTAAGAACGGTGATTTTGAAGGATATCTCCCCAGTATGTGGATGCAATTTTCATCTTAAGCCCCCTCAGGTAAATAAAAATTATGAGACTTTAAATGCTTAAGAAGTTGGTTACTAGATACCGTGAAAAGCACAGAACAAAACCCTTCTGCAACTAACACCTCACCGCCACCCTTGAGAACAAGATAGCAAAAATAAGCACCGCTACCAACGTTATTCTGCTCATAAACCCGCCATCAAGTGAAAAATTCCCTCACCTCATTCCTCAAACGAAAAGGTAAAGCCAGTCCTAAACAAAGCAGACCAGCCTATTTGCCTTCTATTAAGATCCCAATAAAACTAGCATGCAGAAAACGAGGAGACGGGTCTACCCACCCGCGTTCTGCTAGAAGATGGTAGGGGATCTACCCGTATTGGCGCAGAAAAGGCTAAATAGCATGTAGAAAATTACACGGGCTATTCCCCTGTAGAATTACATGCATTTGCTACATGTAAGGGGGCATAGTTTTTTCCACGCGCTGGTGCTAATGACGCTACAGTTCAACTATTCTTGCTTCTCGCTTAGTCATGTCCAATAACGCTATGGTGGATTTACCAATTAGATATCCGCAGACTTCTCCTGGGTTCACAATTAAGGTTTTTCCGTTCTTGCGAGACACGTTAGCGTGAGAGTGCCCGCAAACCACAGCGTCGAAACTATCGCAGTTAATCAGCGCGTCTAAAAGTTCAGTTTCGTCTCCGTGAAACAAAGCAATCTTAAAGCCGTCAGCGTTAATTTCGGCAAACCTGCCGCGAATTTCACAGTTAGGGCATTCACTGAACCGTCTTTTAAGGAATTCCTGGTCTCCGTCGTTGTTGTCGAAAACGCCTATGAGCTGCGCGTTTAACGCTTTGAATTTGGGAATGACGAAAGGTGCGACGTAGTCTCCCGCATGCAAAACGAGGGCTAAGTTTTCTTGATTCAGTTTTTTTACGGCTTTTTCAACCATGGCAGGTTGTCATGAGTGTCAGAGATCAACCCTATAATCATCGAAGCTCACCTATTGTGATTTTCTCGTTGGCGGGAATAAGTTTTTCTGTCTGGGCTAAATGGAAGAGTGTTCTAGAATATTCCTACATCGTAATATTCAGACTTGCGAAACAGGACTTAAAATACTCCGCACATAGTTCGGTTATAGAAGACAATTCTAAAAGAGGGTAATAGAAGTGAACTCTTGGAAAAACGAAACATCCAAAAGAAGAGACAAACTTAGCATAATCGCGGAGATTCTGGAAATAGCAAAAGACGGAACCTTGAAAACCCAAATCATGTACAGAGCAAACCTCAGCTTTGCCCAACTCAACGACTACATCAAATTCATGCTGAAAGTCAGTTTACTGAACAAGTTACGTTCCAACGGGAAAGACGTGTATGTGACAACTGAGAGAGGCATAGACTTTCTGCACCGGCACTCCGAATTGACTGAACTTCTGAAAGAGAAAGAAAAAAGTAAAAACGGCGCTAAAATTCCCCCTAAAAACTTGTTGAAAAAAAGTTAACACCTATTATAGCGGCGCCTTTCATTTAGGCGAAAACATGTTGAAAGGCAAAAGCGCTATTTCTAAAACTTGAGTTCTAACTAGTTTTTTGCCATTGCGATATAGTTACCAACTTTTCCTTGAAGTTGGAAACTCGTCAAGCGTTGCTTTTACAACTTGCCAACGAATTTCTTTTTCGTCGTGGCAGTTCCTCACAGCCTTTCCTATTCTTAACACGTAAAGAATATGACTACATACACAATATGTAAACCATTTTTCAAAAACAGAATGCCCGCAAACCAGCAAACCGCGCGAATTTAAGCGCTTTTCCACCCTGCTCCTTGGAATATTGCATTTTCTGGAATACGCGCTTTAATAGCTAGGTTACCATTGTCACTTGAGAATGGAGAAAGGCTTCAAGGCGAACCGCAAATGAATTCCCCACAACACTTCAGAGTTATCTATTTGACGCTTTTGGCACCATTTGCCCTAGCCTTTCTTTCATGGTTGTACTTCCCAACGGTAGCACAGTGGATAGTAACCAACGTGCTTGGCTACACAACATCACAACAACCAGCCAACATATTTTGGACCGGAACGCTCTGGTTCTTCTACACTTGGTACACGTTTGTGTTCATCGGCATCGCAGGAGTTTGGATTGTAGCAGCCATTCTCGCAAGAAGACAACACGCAGAAACCAAATGCGACTTCTATCCCATGGTCAGCTTTGTAGTCCCAGCCTACAACGAAGAGGAAAACGTTGCACGCTGCGTAACCAGCCTTTTCCAATGTGCAGAGAACTACCAAGGCAACTGCGAAATCATAATAGTTGACGACGGCAGCACCGACTACACATACGAAGTGGCGTACTCAGCCGCAAAAACCCTTCACATCCAACACCCCACAGTCCCATGCAAGGTAACAAGGCATATGATAAACCTAGGAAAAACCGAAGCATTAAAAACAGGCATAAATAAGGCGTTAGGCCAAGTCATCGCGGTTGTCGATAGCGACTCAGAATGGATGCCGCACACGCTAAAGAAGCTAATTGATTACCTGCTTTCAAACGGGAAAAAGGCCGTCACAGGTTATATTCACCCCCAAACAGAGGGCGCAAAAACCAACTTCATCGTAGCTTTGCAGCAGTTGGAGTACAGTCAGGGATTAGCCATCGACCGCTGCGCCCAGTCACTAGGCAACTGCGTCCTCGTGGTTCCAGGACCCATCGGCGTTTACGACGCAGATTTGCTACGTGATATCCTAACCGAAACGGACATCCGCAGCGTAACCGAAGATTCGGAGATTACACTGGAGATGCACAAGCGAGGTGCAAAAGTAGGCTACCTGAACACTGCTCGCAGCAACACTAACGCACCCCAACTCCTAAGCTCTTTGTGGCACCAACGACTGCGCTGGATCACAGGATGGCTGCACAACACACTGGACATTCACGTTGACCTTTTCCGTAAACGATCGTGGCTGTCAGCGCTATTATGGTACAGTTACATATTCGAGTATGCGGGAGCATTTGTCGATTTAGCGGCAATCACATCGTTCCCGTTTCTATTCTGGTTCGCACCAGACAGGCTACACTTCGCATACAACTTGGTAGTGTTCACCGCTTACGGCCTGTTGATTACCGTTGTTACCCAAGTTGTTGCGTTGAAGTACGCTTATCACAAGTTCAGCTATAACAGCTTGCTTCTTTACACACCGTTTTTCCCGTTCCTGTGGCTGATCAACGTGTTCGCAAGATTGCGAAGCATTATAGGGTATTTGTTTGGCAGCAGAGGAACTTGGCATCTTGCAGAACAGGGCTAGACAACAAGAAGTGTTTTAAGTCTTGACACGTTCTTCATGGTGCAGGACCAAATCGTCATGCCCATCCAAGCTGTACTGTTTGACATGTTCGACACCATTATGCTAATCGAAAGGAACCATGAGTTCTATAGCCCTTCGTTAAAGAGAGCGCACGAAGTTCTCGTTGAGAATGACGTGAACGTGGAGTTTCCGGTTTTCCGTGATGCCTACATCAAAGCGCGTGATGCCTTGTACTTGGAAGCTGATAAAGCGCTTGAAGAGCCTCACTTTAATATGCGCATCGCAAACGCGCTGAAGAGTTTAAGGTACTCTTTTGAAGTTGACAGCGAGGTTGTGGCTGAGGCAACCAACGCTTTTTGTGAAGCCTTCATGGAGTACGTGTGTATTGATAAAAACGCTAAGAGCGCATTGGAGAATTTACATGGGAAATACAAGCTTGGCATAGTGTCAAACTTTGCCATACCAGAATGCGTTGACAAGCTATTGGAGAAGCACGGTTTGGACAAGCTTTTTGACGCGATTGTGGTGTCTGCTGCAGTTAACAAGCGGAAGCCCAGTCCCGAAATCTTTCACAAAGCCCTAGAGAAAATAGGTGTTACTGCAGAGAACGCAGTTTTCGTGGGCGACACGGCTGACGCTGACATTTTCGGAGCAAAAACAGCGGGAATGAAAACTATATTCATCGAGAGACGCGTGCAAAAGGAGATTGCACAGGCTTGCCCAAATCAGATAATTAAGAGTCTAAGCGAGCTAGCAGCGGCAATAGAATGTGCTGAGATATGCAATTAACTTTCACATAGTTTAATTTTTGTTTTGGATAGTGTTTTCTTCAAGAACAAAGCATAGTTCGACTTAATCAACCTGATACTTATGAAGGGAGCAACAATTATCGATAATGTAACTGCAAGCGCTAGCGAATTGAGTGGCTGCCTGAAAAGCTGGAAAGCTGAATTATTTTTTTCTCCTAACTCAGTCTGCTGAATGTTTACTTGCCTAACCGTTCGAGATAGTCCAGAAATTCTTTCAATTCTTCCTTATTCATTGAAGCTATTAACTTGCGTTCTGTTTTAATGTATTTCCTAAGGGACTCCAAGCATTCTTTAGCCTTTGTATTTCTTTTCACGGTTTGTATTTGGTCGCGTTCTATTTTTATTCTGTAGAGTGTTGCCAGAAAAGTTGCAAAAACAACCAGTGTATTGCTAACTATAACGATTAGTTCTATACTCACCACTTATCCCTCATTTTTTATGTCAGTTTCAATCTCTATTTCTTCTGCATTTTCATTCTTAAAACTTTCATTCACCTATTCGAGGTCGAACCTTATCTTAATGAAGGCAAATACTGTGTCTTCGCTTCATCCAAAAGCACTTCCAGCATCTCTGTTTCATAAGATTAGGTTTTAATATACAAGAAAGGTTTATGAAAGAAAACCTAATCGACACAAGGCATAGCAGAGAAACAGAGGATGAACGTGAACAAATTCAAAGCAAGAGCCATAGTCTTTGATTTGGACGGCACCATTGTGGATTCACGAGAGGCCTATTGTGAAGCAGCCCGGACCGCGTTTCAGACAATGGGTCAAGAAGCGCCCAAAACGAAAGCGGATCTTGAGATTCCCCGACGGCTTGAACAGAAGAAGCCAATCAGCGACCTCATCAAAGGTTACCCAAGCCGATTCTTGGACGTGTATTTTAAAACCTACTATTCCGTCACGGAGGTGAAAACCCGACTCTTGCCAAATGTCCCAACCCTGCTGGAAATTCTTTCTGCAAAGGCAAAACTTGCTTTAATTACAATGCGCTCGGTTCCAAAGGAAACAATCATAAAAGAGCTAGCACGCTTTGGCATAGCGAAATACTTCACTTACGTGGTGACCGCTTTGGACACGGGCAAACCGAAGCCTTCACCTGAAGCCCTGGTGAAATGTATGAAAGTTTTAAATGTCCAGATGTGTGACTGCGTCATCGTGGGAGATTCAATTAACGACGTGAAAGCAGGAAAAGCAGCGGGCGCCAAAACTGTGGCGGTTCTGTCAGGACTTTTCTCCCGTGAAGAGTTCGTTAAAGAACAACCAGATTTAATCATAAAAGACGTTACAGCGCTTCCCAAATTTGTTGAGTGACCGTTTAATTGATGGACAAATCATATTTCTAAGCGCGAAATATTGCTGAAAATTGCCTAAAGCAGTTATATGGGTTTAGGAAAATAAAGTTTAATATGGACCTCACACTCTAACTAACTTGGAGAGGGCTTTGGAGCTGGAATGCACATGAATTTCCTAGAAATAATATTAGGGGAGAAACTTAAGGATGCGGATCCAGCCTTGGACGTGACAGGGTCAGACCGCAAGGTTCTACATGTGGCTTGTCAAGACTTCACCAACTTTCTGAAGTTTCATTGGAACCTCATAGGAAAAGAGGCAAGCCAGTGCGAGTTAGTGGAGAAGCTAGAGAAGCTTTTCAAAGAAAACCCTGCTGAACTGGAAGAGTTCTTGACTGTGTGGACTGGTATATGGCTCAAGAAATGGAAACAACGCGTTAAGCTGCTCATTGGCAAACAAAACGCGGATAAGTGGAGGAAAGCTTCAAAAAATCTTCGCAATGCTGAGCCACTTTGGAATAAAGTTGAACGCAAGCAAGAGATGCAAGAGGTTGTGGTGGCTACTCTTATAAAAAACGGGGAAATATGCGGTACCGAAATTCTCTCGGAGAACCTGATAAAAATGGAGTTCGGCGGAAAGCGCGTTAAAAATCTCAAAGATACGGAAAGAATCTTCACCGTGGTGAACAACGCTTTGAGAAAAGCACGGGGGATGGCCCAGAGCCAAGGTCCGCTTATTTTCGTCAAAATCGACAAAGGCTACTATGGCACTACGAACTATTAAGCGGTTTCTCAGCCTTTTTTCGTTTTTGACGCGTGCTTTACTGTAAAATATGTTAAACTGCTGAAAAATGCGCTAATTTTTAATGGGAAAGAGCTAGGCTATTCTTTGCTTTTGGAGAGTTTTTGTCTGCCACGAGTATTTTCTTATGGTTGCAGATTCTCCGTAGCCGCAGGCTGAGCATCGCTTTTTGCGCACATGGTACGCGTGTCTTCCGCAACGTCTGCAACGTATATGTACGACTTTTCCTGAATGTTTGCCGAAGGATGGTGTGCCTTTTCCCAAAAGTTTTCACCTAGGTGGCGGTGAGATGAGGACTACATTGTCTCCTCGGACGATAATTAACCCCAGTTTTCTGGTGTTTTCAATGTTTGTGGTGTCTTCTGTTTCTTCCAAAACAAGGTTTAGGTGCTGGTCGAAACCCTTTAGTCGTCCACGCAGGCTTTTTCCACCCTTTAAGCGAACGAGTACGATTTTACCCAAGTTTTGTTCAAGGATTTCGGTCGTCATTTCGCTCATTTTGAACCCTCATGTACCTTTATGTCATGTACTACTTGAGCTTTTCACATTTAAACCTATCTAAGCATTATGACAACGTTTGCTTGTTCGTTGGTGCTCAGCAAAGACTATAGCCTCATGTGTGAAGGCAGAAATTCTTCATAAATTGAAAGAAAACAAGAAAAACGGAGCCATTTCAAACGGTTAATCTGCAAACATTTGTTTCTCTCGGTGTACCTATTGATTTGACAACGCGTGCTTGCTTTTGTTGTAGGGTTCTCTCATCTGGTTCGCTCGCATAAAAAACGCCTTTAGTTCCCTGTCGTTCGCGCCTTGGCGCATGGGAGTTAAAACATCTACCAAGTTGTCGTTTCTCATTAGGCAGGTTTTCAGTTTTCCGTCGCTTGTCACACGCAGTCTGGTGCAGTGGGCGCAGAATTCGCGATTCTCGGTTGGGTGCACAACTTCCACTGTTACTTCTGGAAGGCGGTATATGTGCCGGTTATGCATAAACCGTCTGGTTTCAATTTTTTCAGCTTTTTGCCGAAGCATCTCTTCGTGCTCATTCAAGAACTTGTGGTAAACCGAAAAATAGGTTTCGCTAACGTTTACTGGATCAAGCTCAATGAGTTGAAGTATTGTACCTGTTTGCCGTGCGAAGTCCATCATCTCGGGCACCGCATCAACGTTGACACCGTTTAAAATAACCATATTAAGCTTCACTGGGTACAAACCAGCTGCAACCGCTGCTTTGACGCCTTCCAACGCGTTTTCTATTCTTCCATCAGTGAGTTTGTGATAGACATCAGCGTTCAACGTGGGCAAGCTTATGTTTACGCGTCTTAACCCGCATGCGTGCAGTTCTTGAGCTTGGAAGCCGAGCAAGGCGCCGTTGGTAGTCAGCGACAAGTCTTTCAAGCCTGGGGTTGCGGCTATGCCCTTGACTATGTCGCAGAGGTCCTTCCGCATAAGAGGCTCCCCGCCAGTCAGCTTAATCCTTGAGATGTCCAAGCTAACGCCGATCCGCGCGATGCGGACGATTTCGGCAACGGTCATTTCTTCTTTTGTGTCGCGTGCACAGCAGCCTTCGCCTTCGCGGTGGCAGTAGTCACAGCGCAAGTTGCACCGCTGCGTTACTGATATTCGCAGATTAAGTAGCGGACGATTGCAGTTGTCTGTTAGAACCATCGTTATTCCCGTATGTGCCTAACGATATGAGGCGCCTCGGGTAAAATAAGCGTTTCGACGGCAAGTCGAACAGCATTCGGGGAACCTGGAACACAAAAAAATGCTTTGCCCTTCGCCACTCCAGCCAAGGCGCGGGACATAACCGCTGCAGAACCAACCTTGTCAAAGCTTAAACGCCGGAAAATCTCTCCGAACCCAGGAAGAATCTTCTTCAAAAAAGGCTGAACAGTCTCAATCGTTACATCTTTCGCAGCGACCCCAGTGCCACCGCAAAATATGGCAGCATCCAGTTCCTTGGAGTTCAAAACGCTTTTCACGGCTTCTTCAATCATGCTTTTATCATCTGCGATTGTCTTCTTAGACATCGTGATGTGACCAGCGTTCTTCAACAACGCCTCTATCGTGTCACCTGAAATGTCAATTATTTTCTCGTCTTTCTGTAACTCCTGATACCGTGAAGTGCTACAAACGAAAATCACGAATTTCAGTTGTTTAGGCGCTGTCGCCTTATGTGTTTTAGTGCTCTCGCTCACGTCATTACACCTGCTTCAGCTTTTTCACAACACAAATGTTCTCAATCGCCGTGGTCGGGTACTGCCCAGCTGCGTCCTTTTCGTACTGTTTAGTCATGTCCCATATAGTCAGCAAAGCCACTGAAGCCGCTGTTAGGGCTTCTATTTCGACGCCTGTTTGCGCTTTAGTCTTCACCGCAGCTGAGACTTCAATGGTGACTTCGTCCACTATTTCGGCTTTAACTTCCACGTTAGTCAAAGGCAACGGATGACAGAGAGGAACGAGTTCGCTCGTTTTCTTGGCTGCAAGCACGCCCGCAATTTTCGCCGTGTAAAGTGGGTCGCCTTTAGCGATTTTTCCCTCTTTTATCAAGGCTACTGTTTCGCGTTTCAGCTTTATCGTTCCTTTCGCTGTTGCCTTCCGGAGCACCTCCGCTTTGTCTGACACGTCGACCATAGACACTTAGCTTTCCTCCTGTAATGGATATGCTTACGCTTATTTATCCTGCTCCCACGCCTCTATCAGGTTTTGCACCGCCCTAGCTTTGGACGAACTATTGTTAAACTTGTACATGCGAATCCGCCCGTAAACCCGCTGCTGGAGTATGCTCTCAGACTCCAACAGTTTCAAGTGCTGGTTAGTCGTGGAATAGTTTAAGCTAATCCTGCGTGCAATATCAGAAACGTTAAGCGCACCCAACCGTGCCACGAGTTTAAGAATTTTCATTCTTGGCTTGGAAGAAAAAACTTCTTCGATATCCATGACGCTTCACGTTTACCTCTCTTCTAAAGCGGCACTTAATTCTTTCTCCAACTCGTACGCGGGAACTGCAGGCAAAGAGACATGGGTTGACCTGCCCCGTATGCCTACCTCTGCGACTTCAGCTTTCAATATGCCCAACGCGGAGAGAAGCTGAACGTACTTCCAAAGTTGAGTGTGGCTGTGGGGCTGTTCGTCGAACTCTTCACACACCATCGTATAACTCTCTTCGATTTCCGAAAGAGACGCGTACGCACTCTGATTCACCTTGAAAAACCGAGCCGCTCCAAGTAAAAACAGCTTCTCATGAAGCGCCAATGAAGATAGCTCGCTTCTTCGCAGCGTCGGAGTTATGCTAGACATCGCTTTCCTCACACATTCAGGCTTAACTTCGCCGGCGTCTTCAGCGTCAGCATATTTTCCAGCTCGCCACAAAAGCTCAATGGCGAAGCGGGCGTTACCACTCTCGGAAACAGCCAACTCAGCCACAAGGTCAACAACATCTTCAGGCATCGCTGAAGGCGCAAACGCCATCGCAACTCGGTCATTTAAAATGTCAACAAGCTGGCTTTTCGGGTACCGTTCCAAGCTTATCACATTGCGTTGTAGCGTGCTCTTCGTGCTAACGTCTAACCGCGTTGTCGCCTTCAGATCCCGCAGAATGAACACAAACGATATGCGCTGAGGCTTGTCCGCTCTCATCTCTTGGAGCCGCGTTAACTTGTAGACGGCTTCTGAACCCTCTTGGTCGATGAACGCGTCAAACTCGTCCAAAGTAAGAATTACGTAAGCGTTTTCTTCATCCAAAACCTGCAAGAGTGTGCGCAGAAGCTCCTCGGAAGAGTATCCGCGCCTCGGAAAGTTCGGGCGAAAAATTGCGAGTACATGCTGCAGGATGAGGAAGAGGTTACCGCGGTACTCCCGACAGTTCACGTGCACGTAACGAAGGCTAAGGCCCCGCTTTTTAGCCTCTGAGGCGATGTCAGCTCCGAAACGCTGGGCGAGGGCGGTTTTCCCAGTGCCAACCTCACCAGATATAATAACCCGCTGAGCCATTCTTTCTGGAAAACGCAACAGGAAATTGAAGAATTCCATTAATAAGCGGTGTTCTTTTTCTCTGTGAGGTAAGTGGCGGGGAATGTAGTTGATGTCTAGTTTTGCCTCGTTTTTGAACACGCTTTGATGGGGTATCACAGGCTTAAACCTCAAACCAAATTGTTTTTGCAGTGTTATTCTTGACAGAGTAATTGTTTCTTGAAATATATACTGTTAACTTTAAGCGAAGACGATGAACAGAAGCAAGGAGATTGCGGTATATAACAGTGTTGCAGTTAGAGCGTTGACTGCAAGAATTCTTGGTTCCTTGATTCTTCAAAATATTGGCGAGTTTCTCTTCATTTGTGAAGTAGAGAAATCCTACCGTATTTGCAATTAGGCATGGAAAAAAGAAGGAAGCCAAAATAAAATCTCCAAAACCAACTCTCGCCATAAACCGTCATAATTCATGAAGGGAAGCCTAAACCGATCCAAATTAGAATGAAAGCAGGCAAAAGGCAGGGCAGTCTTTTTGGACAAAGAGCTATGCGTGATGCCCAACGCCATGCTTGCTAATCCCCATACGCCAATTATGGGTGCGAAAAGCCAACCTATGCCGACATCATTGAAATCTCTTGGCTGAACCGGGATTATCACCTGGCTGGAAAAGTAACAAATAATGGAAAAACTGAGCCCAGTCCCAAATTCAAAAACGTCCAAAAACTCAGGCAGATGATAACGCAACATATTTTTTCATTTTCCTTAATGCAATTTTAGGAGCAAAAGCCTAATTAAGCAATTTGTAAACTCTATTTGCGATACGAAAAAATGATACCTAAGTACTTCTTCCTAACCAAAGGCGTAGGCAAACACAAAGAGCGGCTGCAAAGCTTCGAGTTGGCTTTAAGAAGCGCGGGCATTCACTACTGCAACTTGGTTAATGTCTCAAGCATAGTGCCTTCAGGATGCGAGCTGGTTTCAAGAGAACAGGGCTTAAGGATGGTGCAGCCAGGCGAAATCACCTTTGTAGTTTTAGCTAGAAACGCAACCAACGAGGCGCACCGGCTAGTCGCTTCGTCCATAGGTGTAGCAATCCCCTCAGGCAAGAACCAATACGGCTATCTGTCAGAGCATCACTCGTTTGGGCAAACGGACGAGGCGGCTGGAGACTACGCGGAAGATTTGGCCGCGACTATGCTTGCAACCACTATGGGAATTCAATTCGACCCGGAAACAGCTTGGGACGAAAGAAAACAGCTTTTCAAAACCAGTGGCTTGATAATTAAAACAGCCAACATAACTCAGTCGGCAGCAGGGGACAAGAACGGCTTGTGGACAACTACCATTGCCGCGGCAGTTTTTGTGCCCCCAGAAAACGGTACACTTTTGAAAACTAAGAAGAAACGCTCTTAAGTCTTGAAGAGTTTTTCCATCTCTTTAGCAAATGGTTGATTCAAAAGATTTATTGCATTCACCTGCTCTTTTTCTTGAAGGGATTAGGAGCAGCAGAGATAACTTATGCAGATGGTTAGTAAGAGTGAGAACGGCAATTATATCTTAAACGTTTCTAACCTAACCGTTAAAATTTCAAATCAGCGAATCATAGATAACTTGAATTTTAAGATCAAACGTGGCATCACTTTGGCCATAGTTGGACCAAACGGCGCGGGCAAAACCACCCTGTTCAGGGCTCTGCTAAACTTAGTGCCGTACAGCGGAAAAATCGAGTGGACCGGAAAATTGAAAATTGGGTATGTTCCACAAATCTTGTCGGTTCGCGACATACCCATTTCCGTCAAGGAGTTTTTGTCATTTAAAAACGAGTCAGCGCAGGACATCAAAGCTGTTCTCGCCGCAGTCGGGCTAAACAGCGAAGTTATAGATAAGAGTCTGTCGACCTTGTCTGGAGGACAGATGCGCAGAGTTCTGATTGCTTGGGCGATAGTAGATAAGCCTGATGCCCTGCTGTTCGATGAGCCTACAAGCGGGGTGGACTTGGACAGTGAAGAAGCTATCTACGGGATGCTAAGAAGCCTCACGGCGAAAAATGAGATCACACTGCTTTTAATTTCGCATGACTTGCACATAGTCAGGGAATACTCAGACTACGCGTTGGCATTGAACAAGTGCCTAGTGTTCTTTGGCGAATCCAAAGAAGTCATGAATCCAGCTATGCAGAAGCTGATTTACGGAGAACCCATCTGCAAAGAATATGGTGACACCCATGCTTGAAACGTCAATATTCGGTTTAGTGGTGGCTGTAGCCGTGGGATTTTCCGCTGGTTACCTAGGATCCATCATGGTTCTTGAAAAGATGGCTCTCGTCGGTGACGCGCTATCCCATGTCGCCCTGCCAGGACTTGCTTTGGGAGTCCTTTTCGGTTTTAACCCTCTAGTAGGCGGATTTGTATTCCTTTTCATTTCCGCAGTCTTGATTTGGCACTTAGGTAGAGTCACAAATTTGTCCTTTGAAACTCTCGTGGGCGCAACATTCACTCTGGCATTGGCGATAGGCATCCTGCTTTTCGGAGAAAATTTGGATGCGCTTGAAGAAGCCCTATTCGGGGACATAGCCCGAGTGGGTCTTACGGAAGCAACGGTTGCCGTACTAATTTCTGTTGCAGTGATTTCCTTGACGAAGTTTATATATCGAAAGATAGTTTTAGGTCTGATTTCCGAAGAACTGGCCACTTCAAAAGGCATCAGTGTCGCTCGAATAAATCTGCTATACCTTTTGCTTGTGTCTCTAACTGTGGCTATAGGCATCCAAATCACGGGAACCTTGCTAGTTGGGTTTTTGGTTGTGACACCTGCTGCCGCTGCAAAGATCATAAGCACCAACTTGTCCAGATACTTCACGTTGAGCGCTATATTTGGATTGATTTCCGCAGTTTCTGGCATTTTGATGTCAAGCTACTTCAATGTCGTTCCTGGCCCATTGGTGGTGATTTCAGGCATTGCAATTTTTGTGGTAGCCATAATAATTAGGTGGCGTCTAAGAGTCACTTCCTAACTAGCTATGTTAAGGAGGAAAAGAATGAAGAATACTGGCAGGACCGCTACCGCTATAATACCGTTCGCAACTGACAAAATTTTGCTTATTAAAGGCGCAATGTGGCCTTCATAGGATACTGAGCTCTGCCAGGTAGGAGATTTGACTCTGGAGAAAACGTTGAACAGAACGTAGTGAGAGAGATTAAAGAAGAAACAGTGCGCGCGAAACCGTGAAAAGGCATCGCGATATACGTTTTGATGCTACTGTTTTTTGATTTTCAGTTTTTCTTCGATCAGCATTAGCAATTCTTCGGATTTTACTGGCTTAACCAAGTAAGCGTCTGCCCCCTCATCTAACGCTTTAACGCCGCTTTCCAACGATGGAAACCCGGTAATCATAATTTTGATTGTGCTTTGCAAGGGTTTTTTCATCTTGGCAAGCAGTTCTATCCCGTCCATGTCTGGAAGCCTAACGTCCATCAAAGCCAAGTCATAGTGTCTTCTGTCGGCTTTCTCTATGGCTTCCTTTCCTGTCTCCGCGGAGTCAATTTCATAACCATTCTTTTGAAGAATACGAGCAAAAGTTCTTAGAATGGACTTATCGTCGTCCACCACAAGTATTGTTCTAGTTGTTGTCAACCTTTTCCCATCCCTAATCTCATTTGAATATATGATGAAATTGCCACTATTTCCAACTGCGCTTAAAAATTAACGATCTGCTGTCATCACTTCTACCAAGTGTTTGCAGATCGCGCGCGCCTAAATCTCTCCCTTGAGAGTGTAACGAACGAAGTTTTAAAGATTGTGTTACATCGATGTGTAACAATCGTTTGAGAAAAATGAACGCAGGCTGCAAAAATGGTTGAAGCGATCAACTTTTAAATATTTAGATGTTCAGAACTATGGTTATTCCTATAACAGTTTTCTTGAAGGGACTTGAAGGTTGAGCGAAAAAGACGTCACAAAATTTCTCCAAGTCCTCGGTTTGTCAAAAAGGGAAATTCAAGTCTACATGTTTCTAGCCAAAAGCGGTGTTCAATCAACGAGTTACGTTGCTAAAAGGCTTAAGATGGAAAGGGTGCAGGCTTACCGCACTTTCAAGAAACTTCAGGAGAAAGGATTCATAGAAGCAACATTAGAGAGACCGACACGTTTTACCACAGTTCCTTTTGAAACGCTTCTGGAATCATTCATAAACGCCAAGAAAAGCGAAATTGACAGCTTGAATGGACAAAAAGAAAGTCTTCTGTCTACTTGGCGGGCGATCAGCGCGCCTGAAGTCGGGAGGGAAGTCGCAAAATTCTCTGTTATCACAGGAAAAAAGAAGATACATTCAAAAATGCATAGCATGATTGAAGAATCCGAAAAAGAAGTTTTAATCCTAACAACAAGCTTAGGTTTGATTCAAGAGGACCTCGCTGGAATTTTCGATGCAATAATACAGCCAGCCCAGAAGCGCAATGTCAAATTTCAAATCATAACTGACATTTCAGAGGACAACCTTAGGGTAATTGAGCGAATAAACAAAAACTTTTCAACTGCTAACACTATTGTTAGAATTCGACATCTAAATATGGATGCCACCATTTTCCCGCGTTTTCTTATCAAAGACAATGAAGAATCCATTTTGTATGCTCCAGTTGGTAAGAAAGACTCCGTGCTAAAACTTGAAGATGAGGGGCTGTGGATAAATGATAGAATGTTCATTTCCATTCTCAAAGCCTTTTTTATTCAAATGTGGCAGAGCGCGACAGACGCGATACGACGTATTGACGAGTTGAAAACGGGTATAGCCATAGGCGAAACGGTCGTTATAAAAGACCCAAATAAAGCTTGGGAAAAAGTCACAAAAATTCTGGAAGCCGCAAAAAAAGACGTTGTTTTCATTACATCGTCGGCAAGCATAAACAGTTTTTTGAAGAATGATCCGTTCAGAAAATACTGCAAGAAAGGCGTTCGATGCAGAATTATGGCTTCGATAGATTTGGATAATATTGTAACAGCGCGGAAACTTGCAGCTCGTTACGAAATTAAGCATGTTCCTATTACCTACATGAGTATGATGGTTATCGACAAAAAGCACCTCTTTATGTTCAAGAAGCCAGCGTTGAACGAAATGGAGAATGAGTCTGGCTTTTACCCGGCTGACACGTTTTACTCTAATGACCCAAGCTCAATCGAAAGAGTAAACGAAATGCTTAGCGACATATGGAAAAGAGGCGTAGAAGTTACGGAAATAAGAACCCAAGCAGGCATGGAACTGCCCACCGTCGAAACAACAATCGCAGAAAACGTGTCAACCCTCGCCAGCGCAATGCTCGAGAACAGCGTTACCTCCATTCTCATAACCGAAAACCAGAATCCAATCGGCATGATAAGCGACAGAGACCTCTTAAAAGAAATAATTGAAAATCAAAGAGACCCACAAAAAACTAGCATAAAAGACATCAATTACACGCCTCTGGTAATGCTTGATAGCAATGAGTCAATTATGGATGCACTAAAGGTGATGCGCAAAAAAGGGATAGAGCGAGCAGCAGTGGTCAAAAACGGGAAGCTAGTAGGCATGTTAACAGAAAACAACTTCATGAAAAAAGCTGGGATGTCGGTAAAAACACATGCTACATAATAGCGGTTCATTATTTTTTATGGTTTGTCCGCTATGTACTGTTGAATACGCTGGGCGCTGCGAAGAAAACGTCTCAGCAAAAAGGCAAACGATATTAATGTTTCACCGTTAAACCATAGCTGGGTGGATAATCCTTTGAAGACCAAGATTCAGACACCAATCATAATTGTAAACTTCAAAACCTACTCAGAAGCTACTGGCAAAAAAGCCGTTGCGCTGGCCAAGCAAGCAGAAAAGGTAAGCAAAGAAAACGGCGCACAAATTGTGGTAGCACCTCAGTTTGCGGACATCTGTAGCGTGGCGGAAGCCGTTAATATTCCTGTTTTCGCTCAGCACATAGACCCCATAAAGCCAGGCAGTCACACAGGCCAAGTTCTTGCAGATTCGGTCAAGGAAGCAGGCGCGGTTGGAACGCTGATTAACCATTCTGAACGGCAGATGAAGCTCGCGGACATCGATGCGGTTATAAAAATGGCGATTGAAAAGGACTTGGTTAGCTGCCTATGCACGAACAACCCGGCAGTTAGCGCAGCCGTTGCATACTTGCATCCTGATATAATCAGCATCGAACCGCCCGAACTCATCGGCTCGGGCGTCGCGGTTTCCAAGGCTAAACCGGAAGAAGTCACCAGAACCATCCAGCTTGTTCGTAAAGTTAACTCTGAAGCGATTATCTTATGTGGTGCGGGTATAAGCCACGGTGAAGACGTTGCCGTAGCGTTGAAACTGCAAACGCAGGGCGTGCTTGTTGCAAGTGCTATAGTGAAAGCGAAAAACCCTTATAGAGTCCTAAGTGAGTTTGCAGACGCCGCAAAACGGTAACTAATAGTGAAGTATCATGAAAGTTGAAGCAGAATGCGCCTCTTGTTTGCTCGCGAGAGCCACGGCGGAAACTTATTATGCCACAACTAATCCTGCGTTAAGGTTTCGAGCCATAAAGGAAATTATCAAACTGCTGAACAGGGAGTTTAGACCCAGCACTGTTCCAGCGGACATCGGCACGAAACGAGACCGGTTGATAAAGGAGCTAACTGGCAATGATGACCCGTACAAGATTAGTAAGAAAATGAGTAACGAGAAAGCCGTGAAATTGCTGCCTTACGCAAGGAAACTCGTGGAGATAGGTTACAATCAGCAGGAACGGTTCAAGAAAGCATGCCTATGCGCCGTCGTAGGTAACATTCTGGAGTTTGACATTCCAGGGCATAGTTTTACTTTTAAGACTTTGACAAAAAGCTTCAGGGAAGCAGCAAAGGACTTGGTTGTGGACGACGTGGACGAGGCTTATGAATTGGCTAAAAAGGCTAAGGCTGTGCTGTACTTGGCGGATAACGCTGGCGAAATCGTTTTTGACATGTTGCTGGTTGAACAGTTGAAAAACATGGGGTTAGAGGTGACTTACGTAGTTAAGGGAGGTCCGGTTATTAACGATGCCACCTTAGAGGATGTGAAATCTTCTGGAATGGACAAACTCGCCGACAGCATATTAACTACGGGCACCGACGCGGTGGGACTGCTGAAAAAAGAGGTTTCTCCCGAGTTTCTAAAAGTCTACGATAAGGCGGAACTGGTGTTCGCGAAGGGCATGGGGTACGCGGAAACCCTAACCGAATACAAGCTTACGAAACCTCATTTCCTCCTGTTCAGGACAAAGTGCACTCCAGTGGCAAACTATTTCTGTGCTCCGCGCCACAAGAACATTGCCAAGCTGATGCCATAAAATGAAACTCCCAGCCATAAACCTTCCCCGGGATGGGCTTTCCAGTTTTGATGATGCCATCGAGAAAGAGTGGCTGGTGACCAACGGATTGGGCGGTTACGCTGCATCCACTGTTTTAGGGGTAAACACGCGTAAGTATCACGGTTTGCTCGTGGCTGCTTTGCATCCGCCTGGAGACCGTACGGTGTGCCTTGAGAAGCTGGATGAAGACGTTTGCGTGGGTAGCCGCATCTACCGGCTTGGTACTAACGAGTTTCAAGATAAAATGTATCCTAACGGCTACCGCTTACTGAAGGAACTCAAGATCGCGCCTTTTCCAAGCTATACCTACAGCGTGCCGAGCATCGAAGTTAAAAAGACGATTTTCATGCCCAAAGGAAAAAACGCTGTAGCAGCAACATACAATGTTTTGAACCGAGGCGGCGCTGAGGCCATAATCAGAGTTTACCCCTTACTCACCTGTAGACACTTCCATAGTGTTGTGGAAAGGAGGCGAAAACCGCTGAACCTCAGGCAGCAACAAAATGACGGAGAAGTTGAAGTGGACTTTGAAGCTCCAAAAGCCACAGTTACAGTCCGCTCCACCACGGGCGAATTCAACGAGAACGCCGCCTGGATAGAATGCTTGCACTATCGTAAGGAAGCCAGCCGAGGTGAAAGCAGCACAGATGACTGCTACCAGCCAGGATACTTTGAAGTGGTAGTGCCTCATAAACGGGAAAAAGACTTCGCCGTTGTCACGGCGGCAAGTGAAAATAACTCAGAATGCCATGAAACATTAGATTACGTTGGCAACACTATTTACGAGGTTAATGCACAGCTTAAATCCGAACTAGCGCAACGGGAGAACCAGCTAGATGAGTTTTACAAGTCGCGTAGCGAAGTGCCAGTCAGTGTCTGGCTGAAATGGATTCTCTGGGCTGCAGATGCCTTCACAGTCAGGGGTACTAGCAGCAGAAAAGCCGTAATTGCAGGTTATTTCTGGTTTGAAACGTGGGGCAGAGACACTTTCGTTTCGTTGCCTGGTTTGTTGCTTGTAACCGGGCGGTTCGATGATGCAAGGAAAATCCTTTTGGATTTCATGCGCCACCGCAAGCAAGGCTTAATTCCTAATTTCGTGCTTGACAGATCTGGAAAACCTGTTTATAACACGGTGGACGCCACACTGTGGTTTGTTAACGCCGTTTTGCAGTTTTTGAAGTACACAGGCGACTTCGAATTCGTTCGGCAGCACCTATGGGAAGGGCTTAAGGAGATTATTGTAAGGCACGAGAAAGGCACAGTTTTCGGCATCGAGTTGGATAATGATTGCTTGCTTGCGCATGGACCTGTACTTACGTGGATGGACGCGGATGTGGACGGCAAAGCGGTTACCCCGCGGGCTGGAAAAGCCGTGGAAATACAAGCCTTATGGTTTAACGCCTTAAAGACGATGCAGCTATTGGCGATCAAGTTTGAAGAGGCACGCCTAGCTGATGAGTATACTGAAGTGGCTTTGGAGGCACAAGAAAGCTTTAATTCCAAGTTTTGGAACGAGAACAGCGGCTGCTTGTTCGACGTGCTGGAGCCTTCAGGTGTTGACGCATCTCTTAGACCCAACCAGATAATTGCGGCTGCTTTGGACTTCACAATGCTGAACACCGAAAAGAGCGAGAAGGTGGTCAACGTGGTGCAACGTGAACTGGTGACGCCTTTTGGCTTGCGAACTCTCGCTCGGAGCGATTCACGGTATAAGGGTATGTACATTGGCGACCGGCTAAGCAGAGACAGTGCGTATCATAACGGCACTGTTTGGCCTTGGCTGCTTGGATCTTTCATCACCGCGTTCCTTAAAGTGAAAGGGCAAGAGGAACTCTGGCTTGAATACGCCTTGAAGAACTACCTGTTGCCCCTGTTCAGGGAACAAATCTTCAACGCTGGTTTAGGAACACTAAGTGAAATTTACGATGGTGATGAGCCTCACGCTCCCAGAGGATGTGTGGCGCAGGCGTGGAGCGTAGCGGAGCCTCTGCGGGCTTACGTGGAAGATGTTGTGCGGCTCAGACCAAAGTACGAGAAAAAAGTTCTGCAGGGTTAAGCTTGTATGGTTTTACTGAGTTCTTCGGCTGAGGTTTCCGGCTTGACTGTGTTTATGTACATTCCAGTGTTCTTTTCGAATCCTGCCCAGATGGATAAACGCGGATAAACTTCCAAGTGCCAGTGATAATAATCTCTTGCCCCAGGGTTTATGGATAGATGAAAGCCGTAATTGTAGGGGGGGTTGTTCACTAGGCGTTTAAGCGCTTTTAGGCTTGCTTTTAATGTTTCAGCGAAAGCGGCTATTTCGATTTTGTTTAAGCCAAGCAGGTTACTGCTGTGTTTCCTTGGAAGGATCCAGAACTCGAGGGGGTGCACGCTGGCGTAAGGTGCAAAAACCACAAAATGCTGGTTGTCAAGCACCAGCCGTGGGCTTTTTGTTTCTTTTTCTATTATGTCGCAGAAAACGCATTTTTGGTGCTTGTCATAGAAGTTTTTGCTTGCCACCATCTCCTCCGCTGGAATTCGGGGAACATTAGGCGTGGCGATTATTTGACTGTGTGCGTGCGAAAGCGAAGCACCTGCTTCTCGTCCGTAGTTGCGAAATATCGAGACGTACCGCACATAGGGTTTGGCGGATAGCTCACGGAGCCTATCGATGTACGCGTTGATTAAGAGCGTTAACTGCGGCATTTCGGCATCTGCTGGGTGTTCGTCATGGTTCGGTGATTCTACTAGAACTTCGTGGTGCCCGATGGCGGCGCCTAAATTTTCGCTTTTCATTATCTCCTCCTTATCAAATAGGTCTTTGGGCGGAGAGAAGGCGGGATAAAGGTTTGGAATGACACGAATTAGCCAGTTCTTGCGGCGCTGACCGTTGTGGTCTTTAACTGTTTTTATTTCTCCATTCTGTTTCAGATAGAGCATCATGGCGGGCGGGGTCAGGTGTTCGTTTCCTACGCAGAGGGGACAGACACTGCTTTGGGCTTGTTCGGTTTTTTGTTTAGCGAAGTCTGTAGGTCTTCTGCTGCGTTCCTTGGCGATTACAACCCAGCGGTTTAGCAAATAATCTTTTCTCAGTTCGTTATGAACCATTGCAGATAGTTCCTGTAACAGTAAGAAAGTGGCGTAGAGACTTTTTAGCATTTTCGAAAGCGCATACCTGTCATGCCAACGAGAAGTAGATAATGGGCAAACAAAAAAGGGTAGGGGAGTTGACCGTGGCGCTTGAGCGGAACCGGAGAGATACTTTTGGCCTTGTCGCTTTGTCAACTTCGCCCTATAGTTCCAAACTTACCAAGTTATTGAACGAAGCAACCCGTCTACTTGTAATGCGCCTTATGGAGCGGGTGTCATGCGCTCAATCTGGTTGCATCTACCGCTCTTTTCACTTAAATGACATAAAGAATTTAACAAAGTTAAAAACAAACCGTTATTCAGCCACAATCGGAATAATAGTCAGTACAGCAACCTGAATTGGATTAAGAAAAGCTAAATGCGCCATCCGCCAGCGACCCTTTGGAACTAGAGTTTGCATTTTATGGGAGACTATGGTCTTTCCGAGTAGTTAAGCCATGAACCCGCCAGCTCAGCCCTAAATAATATGCGTCCAACATGACTTTCTGCGACATTGCGCGGCTTTTCAGAACATCAGGCGCCTTTTTGCGACAGAAAAAGACGTGGGAAATGCCCGTTTCAAAGTCTGGACAATGAACAAGGCGCAAAACACAAACAAAATGGTAGAGGGGTATAGACAAGATTGCAGATGCAGTGCTTCTGTGCAAGCGTCTTGCTGCATTCAAACCGCAACTAAAATCGCTGTTTTTCTACTATTTATGCGAAATCAGCCTGAAATGTGATTCTTTTGTCTTAAACTATACTAAACCCTTTTATAGAAGAACTAACGGTTTTGGAAGATGTCACACTAATCATGTCATTACTGAAGCTTTTGAGAGCTTTTGCAGCCATGAAAAATTTTGTGGCAGGAGAAAATGGAAAATAATGGAACTGCAATCATTCAGGGACTTACCGTTGAGTATGGAAGTCTTGAAAAGCGTTGAAGACCTTGGGTTTGAAAGTCTTTTTCCGATTCAAGCTCAAGCGATAACGCCCTTGCTCGAAGGCAAAGACGTCATAGGGCAAGCGCGAACGGGAACAGGCAAAACCGCAGCCTTTGGAGTTCCTATGGTAGAACAATTAGACCCTAAAAGCAGAAAAGTTCAAGGCTTGGTTTTGGTACCAACCCGCGAATTAGCGGTGCAAGTTGCATATAACATCAAACTATTTGCAAAATACAAAAAATTAAAAGTCTTGCCAGTCTACGGTGGAGAACCTATCCACAGGCAGATACGTGCTTTGGCAAGCGGAATTCACATCGTCGTGGGAACGCCAGGTCGCATAATAGACCTGTTAAAAAGGCGCATACTTAATCTGTCCTCAGTTAAGGTATTGGTTCTTGACGAAGCAGACAGAATGCTGGACATGGGATTCATTGAAGACATAGAATACATCATCGCAAGAACACCCTCCAACAGGCAGACAAGCCTCTTCTCAGCAACAATAGACCGAACTGTCATGAACGTCTGCAATAGTTACATGAAAAAACCTGAAAAGATCCTTGTAAGCAAAGACGAAATTGCACTCACCCAGATGAAACAGTACTACATGGTCGTGAACTCCCACAGCAAATACGGAGCACTCTGCAACCTTCTAAGGGAAAACCACGTCGGCAGGGCTATAATTTTCTGCAAAACACGCAGAGGCACAAGCGCCCTATCAGAAAAACTGAGACGAAAAGGCTACAACGTCCAAGCCTTACATGCAGGCTTTACTCAACCCCAAAGAGACCGTGTTATTAGCATGTTCCGAGGCGGAAAACTAAAGCTGCTCGTTGCAACAGACGTTGCTGCAAGAGGCTTAGACATTCAGGGAATAACCCACATAATAAACTACGATGTGCCACTGGAGGCACCCGTTTACTTCCACAGAATCGGCAGAACCGCCAGAATGGGGCAAGAAGGAACCGCCATAACACTCGTAGGTTACGGCGAACTCTCTTTCTTCGACGATATCAAAGCCTTAACCAAGACAACCATTGAAGAAATGCCGTTCGAGCAGGATTCGCCCATTCAAGGCTTCTGCTAAACCATTAACCATAATAGGTGGAAAACACCAATCTAACAAGAGGTTATGACGAGAGAAAATGTATAGAGACCCAGTTTGCGGCATGGTTTTAGATGAAAACACAGCTAAATACAAAATCACATATCAAGGCGAAACCTACCATTTTTGCAGCGTCGCTTGCAAGAAGAAATTCAAGAGACGCAAAACCAAGTTCGTAAAATAGCAGATATCATGAAAGCAAACGCAGAACACAATATTCGTATGTCTCTGTATATGTGACCACGGAAAAAGTGCTAAACACCCAATACAAATATTACGCATTGACTATAGGGTACAGCAACAGAAGTTTCAGAGTTTTTCTTCGGGTGAAATATCCATCATCGTTAGGCCGGAAACTGGTTTCGGGTAGAAATCCGTGGATTTTTCTGGCAGCCTCCAGTTCTTCTGGGCTATTTGCCAAACCGTTATAGCGTTTATCGGATTAACCAAGAAAGCCAGTTTGGCTTGTCCACTGTCAACTTTTTTCAAAGCGTTCTCTGTCGATTCTGCGTAGAGAATATTCGTATTCATTTCGAGTTTGCCCACTTTCATGACGTGTTTGAAAACTACATCCCTCAGTAAAACCACGTCTAGAAGACACGCTTCTTTTGGGCAACTGGCGTTAACCAGCTCAGAAGCCGTTTTCTCGTCTTTCAATAGCAAGCCGTAAGCTTTTGAGCCGTCGTAAACGCAGAAAGCGTGTTCCTCACTGTGAGTTTTCAGGAAACGTCCCAAGGCGTCAACTGTTGGAACCACTTCTGAAACTGAAAAGAAATCAGCAAGCGCCTGCAAAAGCCCATCGGTCAGCTCGCAGTTTCTTAGAAGCCTGTGAGTTGGTAAAATGATAAGACCCTCATCTTGAACGGGAACCATGTAGCACATGTGAAAGTTAAAGGCTGAATCCTCTGTCCATCTTCCTTTTTTGCGCATTTCATCTCTGTACGTTACTGCGCTTTCATACCTATGGTGGCCATCAGTGATTACTAGTTTCTTGTTTTCCATGGCTTGCTGCACAAGCTTGAGGCTTTGCCTGTCAGTTACCCGCCAAATGGCGTGCCTCACTCCGAAGGAGTCTTCAACTTCTATTGTGGGCTTCGTCTCTGCGATTTCACTGAAGAAATCGACAGTAACGTTTTCAGGATCCGAGTAGATGAGAAAAACCGGTTCAAGGTCTTTTTGAACCGCACGAATCATATTTAATCGATCAATTTTCGGTTCCTTGTACGTGACTTCATGCGGAAAAACCGTTCTTTCGTTGTAAGGGTAAATGCGCAAGGCAGCAATTAATCCTGTACGGGTAAATGTTTTTCCATTAAGCATAAAGCTTTGTCTGGAAACAAAAATTGCAGGTTCTTTATCCTTTGACAGGACACTCTCGTTTAGCCATTTTTGAATTCGCTGCTGAGCTGCTTCGTACTTGTTGTTCTCTGTGGGCAGAATAAGACGGCAATAATTGTAGATGGATTTTTCATAATACGCTCTCTGTTGAGATGAGTTAATTTTGTCATATGGCTGAGCAATCAGATTCGTGAGGTTACCGGCTTTTTTGGTGTATGTTATAGCTTTGAATGGTTTAATGTCTACCAAGTAGTTTCAGCTCACGAGTTTTTCCAGTGTTTCAATTATTTTTTTGGCTATTTGGACGCTGGCTCTCAGTTGGGCTTCTTGGGTTTGAGCTCCAGTGTGAGGCGTAGCAATCACATTCTTCAAGGCAAGCAACTTGCTGTTTTTCGGTGGTTCCTCCTCGAAGACATCCACAGCTGCATTCTTCACTTTGCCTGAAACCAACGCCCGGTAAAGGGCTTCTTGGTCCACTACACCACCACGTGAGCAGTCAATAATCATTACTCCGTTCTTCATCATGTCAAACTCTTTTGTGGATATCATGTGTTTAGTGTGGGGTGTGAGTGGTACATGTATGGTTATGAAGTCTGCTTGTGGAAGCATTTCATAAAGAGGAATAAAGCGATCAGAGACACATTCTTCCACCACAAGCACCTTCATGCCTAAGGATATGGCGAATCTTTCAACTGTTCTTCCAATGAAGCCGCAGCCGATTACACCAAGGGTTTTTCCGTTGACTTCTACGCCCATGAGTTCGTTTTTTTCCCATTTTCCTTGGCGGAGAGATGTTGTGCCTTCCACTATGTTTCTTGCGAGAGCTATCAGGTAGCCGATGGTTAGTTCAGCAACGCTTAGGTTAGACACGTGTGGCGTGTTTACCACGGTGATGCCAAGCTCTTCAGCCATTTTCAGGTCGATGTTGTCCAAGCCTTCGCCAGCTCTGCCGATAATGCGGAGTTTTTTTGCGTTGGCAAGCATGTCTGCATCGACTTTGGTTGCGGATCGTACGATGAGTGCATGGCAGTCACTGGTTAGTTTTGAGAGTTGGGGTTTAGGTGTGTTCCAAGCTTTTTTGATTTTGTATCCTTTTTCTTCCATAAGCGTTATGCCTTCATCCGCGATTTTATCGCAGATTAGGATTTTGAAGTTCAATCCTTCAGCTCCCATATTTGGTTGATGAGGTTGAGAACCTTCTTGATGCCAGCTAGGTTCCATTCGCCCATGTGTCCGATGCGGAAGGTTCTTTCTTTCAGTTTGCCGTAGCCGTTTGAGATTAGGTAGCCTTTTTCCGCTAGTTTCAGGATGAGTTCCTGCACCTTTTTTCCATCAGTGTTTTTGACGCATGTCACGGTTACAGATTCGTACTCTGGTTCTGGGAACAAAGCGAAGTGTTTTTTCGCCCACTTCTGCGTGTACTCCGCCATTTCTTTGTGCCTCTGGTAAACGTGGTCGTAGGTTTCTTCAAGCAGAAGATCTACACGTTTGTCCAAGGCGTATAGAAGCGAAATATTTGGAGTGAAGGGCGTTTGATTTTTTTTATCAAACTCGAAGATTGTGACCAAGTCGGTGTAGCTGCCTCTGTTGGAGATTTCTATTGCTCTTTCTATTGCTCGCGTGGTTACAAGGCTGACTGCAAGTCCTGGTGGGAGAGCAAAGCATTTTTGGGTGGAGGCGAAGATGATGTCACAGCCGATTTCCATGGGCAAGGTTTTGTCTCCTGCCATGGCTGAGACGCTGTCGATGGCGAATATTGTGGCAGGGTAGTTTTTGCGCACGAGTTTGCCGATTTGGTGGATTGGATTGCGTACACCTGTGGAGGATTCGTTGTGGCAGACTACCAGCGTGTCGTATTCTTTGGTGTCGAGCTTTTCCGCGATCATGTCGGGTTTGACGGCTTTTCCCCAGTCCACTTCTATGAAGTCGGCTTTTTTGCCACAGGCGCGGATTGTTTTGCCGAATCGCTCGGAGAAGGCTCCGTTTACGCATACGAGAGCTTTTTCTTTCACGATACTTCTGCCGACGATGTCGAACCACAATGTGCCTGAACTGGTTGTGACTGTGGGTTTGCAGTCTTCGGTTAGCTCGAAGAACTTGGCAAGTTTCTCTTTTATTCCACCGTAAAGTTCGGAGAATGCTTTTTCTCTGTGACCTACAAGCGGGTGAGCTTGCTCGCGGAGAATTGCCTGGCTTACTTCTGTTGGACCTGGGATCAATAGTTTCTTGTGCATTTGGCTAATTTCCTTCATGATTTGGATTTAAAGTTTTCGAGGTGTCCTGATGGCAACCGCTAGCTCTTTTCATGTTAATTTCCTTCTGTGATTTGCTGCGTTCAATATAAGTCGCAATCAAGAAAAAATAATCGGTGACAGGAGATTAAAATTTAACTATACAAATTCTATTCCTTCGTATCGTAGGACAGTGATGTGTTTTTCGCGCATGTAATTAAGTTTGATTGACGCTGAGAGGGGTTACGCCCACTAGGTAGACTGGGTAAGGGATTATCTCTTTGAATTCTTGCAGGTCTCTTTTTACCTGTTCAAACTTAGGTTCCTTGTAGGTAGGAACTATGAAGACTAATATATCCAGTTGTTTTCTGGCGTACGCCAAAAGACATCTAAAAAGGGATCTGTGAACCGCATCAATCAGTGATCTTTCGATTTCTAGCGCTGTTTTCTCTTTGAAGGCGTCCAATTTGTAAGTTGCCACTGGAAACAAGGATACCTCAATATCCCACAGGTTCTTATGCAAAAAGTGCTGGATTTTGTCATGATTGTCTGTCGTAGAGAGGTCTGTTAAGGAAGCAGCCTGTAGAATAGTTGAAAGCTGACCCTTTTTCTGCAGAATCTCGTCTGCGCCTCTGAAACTGAAAACTTTTCTACATAATCCTGAGCCAGAAACCACTTTTTTGCTTTCCATGTTCGTGTCTATCAGTTCAGGAGCAACCGCTTCTGTTAAAGCGTATTTACCTTGTCCGATTTTTGTTAGCACTTTGTCTTCTGGGGGGAAAAAAGGAGACGCGCTTTCTCGGCACAGATCATCCATTATTTTCTCAATGTCTTTCCAGTTCTTTCCGTACTTTGACTTTATGTATTTCCTCACTTGAGGCGCTGTGCCAGAACCGCCTATAGATTTTATCGCTTCAACAACTGCAGCTTTTAAACTGAAAATTGGGCTCATTTACGGAATACCAACATGTTTGTAATATCTTCTCTGAAAGCTAGTATCAATAAACAAAAATATAGACTATTATTTTAAGGTAGTTCAAATTTTTTTGGAGGTGAAAGTTTTATGCTTTTGTAGTGCTTGACAACTGGACTGCCCAAGGGATACGAAAATCACGGAAGCCCCTGAGAGAGCTAAGGCAGCCTACGATAGTCACCAAGGCTGAAGGGAGAAAGCAACTTTTCTACGCTATTGGAAAATGCGATTTTGTAGCTATTATTGAGGTCCCTGAAGATGGCGACATTGTGGCGATTAGTTTGTGCATAGACAGCATTGTAAACAATGCCGCACAACAACAATGAAAGCCAAGACAGAATCAGAAGTGGCAAAGCTACTTACTGCTCCGCACCCATAGTTCTTCAACTGCAACACACAAATTTAGCCGAGCATCTTCACATTTTCAACCTCAGTAAATGTTGAGAAGCTGTGCACTCTCTTCCTTTTTTCTCTTCGCCATGTGTTTTGCAGTAGGTTAAAATCACAATTAATTATTGTCCCATAAACAAAAAAAGGAAAAGTGGTTTTACCAGCCCCAGCAGCAGCGTCCATACGCGTATGGGTAGTAGCCTTGGTTTGGATTTTGCGGTTGAAACGGCTGTTGCGGTGGAACATAAGTTGCCGGGGGCTGTGCTGTGCTGTTGCCTGGGGTTTGATACTGGTAATGGTAACCGTAAGACTGGTTGGGTCCGAAGCCTAAGCAGCCTCCGAACCAGCCCCAGAAGCCCCCATCAGCCGTGGTATAAGTGTTAGTGTTAGCGGTTGTCTGGTTGGTGACGTAGTACCCGTATGTCACGCCGATTATTGCAAGGCATATAGCGGCTGTTGCTGCCAACGCTATGAAGATTTTAGTTACTTTCATTTTTCTTCGCAATAATAACATTGTTATGGTCTCTTAAGATAGTTTGCTGAAACAAAACTGAAACAAAACTGAAACAAAACTGAAACAAAACTGAAACAAAACTGAAACGATTAGTTCTCCATTTTAAGCCTAATTGTTGGTTTTTGGTTAAGCAGAAAACAATCTTAGATGAGGTTTTATTGATGCGAGTGCTATTCCTATGTATGTTATTAAAACATCTGGCTAGCATTTTAGCTCTTCTAGTTACAGTAATCTGTTTTCTGCCTATTGCGCTAGTTAGTTTATTCCCATACGTTCCTTTTTGGAGCAATCCAAATTATGCTACCATGTTTCTTCTTGCCGCTGGAATAGGGTTCTCAGGGTTGGGCTTTTTTCTGTTGTATTCAGCTATTTCGCTTTTCATCAAAAGGGGAAACGGCACAATCGCACCTCAGGATCCACCAAAAAAGCTAATAGTGATTGGGATTTATGCGCACGTTCGTAATCCAATGCACATCGGAGTATTTCTCATTCTGACTGGAGAAAGCATTGTTATTGGTTCCATCGCTTTAACCTTCTGGACGCTACTGTTTATTGTAGGCAATTTACTTTATGTTCCATTAGTAGAAGAGCGGAAGCTTGCAGAAAGGTTTGGAGGCGAATATCTGATTTACAAAAAACACGTCCCTGGGTGGATTCCACGCTCGTCTTCTTGGAAATCAAATTCTGAAAAACAGAATGCGCTCAACACATCTTAGACGCCTTTTACTTCGCAAACATAACAGAAAAGGGAAAAGGCTAAAACTTAACTTGTGAAAAACCAATTTTACTAAGAGTGGTCTAGAATGGCGGTTACGTTATCTGCTGTGGTTAAAGAATTAATCGGATTCATTGGAGAGGCATCTGCTATTATACATTATTTTTCTGACGTTGTTGTAGTTATATCAATTTACAACATCATTTTTGAGCATGGTGCAGTTACAACGATTATAATCTGGGTCATAATAGCACTAATTTCTGCCTTTATCGCTGAACTTCTCAAGTCAAAGTTACCTACACCTTTACGGATAATATTTCGAAGAAAAACCATTACATAAACGCCTTATCGGTTCAGGCATAGCATATCCATTATCCAAACAGTCCAGCGGCTTAACAGACCAGCTTTGGGTAAAGTCTTTATGTTTTGCAGTTCTGATTGTCTTCCTTTGCTTTGCACTGATCACAAAGATCAGAGCTGGCTCGCTTAAGGCGTCTTATGTAGATATGTATGGGGTACTGTGCGCAGTTCTTACACAAATGCTATCTCTGTTAGGTGGGGCCCCTTTAAAGGTACTCTACCATTCTTATCCTCCCAAGAAAATACCCAGGTCATTACAGATATTTTTTCATTTTAGCCGGCTATTAACTTCCGAAATTAATTATGATTCCAGTAGGTTTCTACTTCGTTAATTTCACAAACATACACGCCTCTTTGAAAAAGCAATCTTTGAGGATTCAAACGGCATCACCTAAGTGAAAAACATAAAATAAATTAACGCTTTCACATAACATATTTTAAGAATACATGAACAGAGTTCACACCTTAAGGATGATAAGACGTCATGGAAAAACAAGAAGGCACCACTTGTTTTAGCTGCCCAGAGTTCGACAGCAGTAAAGGCTGTTGTAGAAGAGCCAACAAATTAAAGCCGTGCATTAAACAAGAACAATAAGATATCGTGGCTTCACCAACTTCTGTTCTTCTCTTTTCAGCAATATTGGCTTTTTCTTTCCTCAATCGCTATTCTTAAAGATAGTGCATGCCGTGAACCACCCTGAATGTCTCTTCATTCTCTTCCTGAATCCAGCGGGAGGACTAATTTCCTCAGCGGTTATCGCTTTGTCAGGACTCAGGGCACCCTTCTGTCGAAACTTTTTGACTATTTTGCGGATGATCCCCGATCTCTATACGTCTCCTGAAAACTCGCACCTCACCAATCATGGAATAAATGCTTGGGTTCGGCCTTAAGCATTTTTCACTTCGCAAACATTTCAATCAGCTATCCATAAGCATTAAGTAATGCAATTTTTGTTATGTAGAGTGCCAAAAAATTAAATTAAAGTGTCAATATTTTCTGGGAAAGAAAAAGGGTTACTTCGAAGTTCGAAGGCTGAGCAACAAGAATGGCTATAACCGCGGTAGCCTCATTGGAATCTATTATGGGAAGGCAATCTCCGCTCGCGAATGTTGAACAAGACCAAAAATTTGATGAGTCTTTAGTGAAACGACTCGCCAAAATTCTTGAAGACCTGCCAAATTTGGAAGATTAGCTCTAGCCTGCTCGAGCCCTTTAACCACACCAATTGACTTTTGCAGAAAACTCTGGGTTAAAACAATCTAAGGAAGCTAAAAAGAGCAAAAATGGTTATTAACGAGAAAATAAATAGGCATAGGAGAAATACGATGATAGACATCGCAACTATTCCGGTAGCAACGCTTGTAGTGATGCTTGTCGCGGTTGCTGTTTCATTCCTTAACATGGTAATCAACCGCCTTCTAGTTACCCGCATATGCGGATGGGAAGAATACAAAGTAATGCGAAAAGAAACTTCTGAATATCAATCTCAACTGATGCAAGCCATGCGCGCCAAAGACACAAAACGCGTCGAGAAACTCAAAAAGAAAGAAACACAGATAAGAAACATGCAAAGCAAGATGATGAAGCCCCAAATGATACTTTTGCCAATCTCCATGAGCTACATAGTAATCTGGTACCTCTTCCTAATTCCCACTTTCGGAGCAGACGCGGTGGCGATTGTCCCTGGAATCGCGCTTAACATGACTGCTATCCCAAACGGCATACCCGTGTTCATTTGGTACTTGCTCTGCTCATTCTTCTTTGGAAGCCTCGCCTCTCGCGTAATAGGTACACAACCTATAGCATAAAACGCAAAGTTGAGCGCTATGACCAGGAACAAAAAGGTGCAAAGAGCTCCCGAAAAAAAAATAGTGGTTTGCATTTCTGGAATGGCTGGAACTGGTAAGAGCACATTATCTAAGAAACTCGCCAAAAAATACAAACTCCGCTACTATTCAGGTGGAGACGCCTTAAAGGCTTTAGCGGCAGAAAAAGGCTACGACTCATCTAAACGCGGATGGTGGGAAAGCACAGAAGGCCTAAAATTTTTAGAGAAACGAGAAGAAAACCTTGAATTCGACAAAGCGGTCGACGACAAACTCTTGGAATACGCACAGCAAGGCCGTGTCCTGTTAGACAGCTGGACTATGCCGTGGCTGCTTAAAACAGGCTTCAAAATATGGCTATTTGCTTCGGTGGAGAGGAGAGCTGAAAGAATCGCCAAGAGAGATAGATTGCCCATAAAAGAAGCCCTGCACGTGCTGAAAGAAAAAGAAGGACGAACAAAAGCCATATACAAAAAACTCTATGGCTTTACGTTAGGCGAAGATTTCGAGCCGTTTGATATGGTTTTGGACACTGACGCTTTGACCGCAGGAGAAGTTTTTCAAGTTCTCTGCAGGGTAATTGATAATGTTGTCCTCCAAAGACCTTGAAGGTTTCTATACGTAAATGACTTACATATAGGCTATCCAGAAGTTGAGTTGCGCTTCGGCTGAAAGAATTTTAAATGAATCTTATCATTCGACTAGTAGCGAAGATACATCTCCTTGGCAAACATCGAAGACAAACAAACTAGCACGCCATAAACTGATGGCTCGCTAAACCAAAAAATTTAACAGAGATCATCGTGGTTTTATCGAGTTTGGAGGCTTAATGTTTTCTTTCTAAGAAAAGCTTCGCGTTTTTCCACTGATCCTTTGCTAGCATTAAGTTTCCGTAAGGGCTTCCATGAAGCGAATAGAAAATGTAGCACAAGTAAGCGCATTGCGTGCATTCATTATATGCCCGACGTAGCGTATTGAACTTTTCGCTGTTCCATATTTTGGGTAAATCAAAAACTGAACCCGCAAAATTGTGATTGTGGCAACCTGCGATTCTGCCCAGATGATCAATGACTAAAAAGTTTTGAAGTGCACGGCAGTTCCAAATTCTCTTGTCCTCTAGAAAGAGGGTTCTAAGTGCCTTCAACAATTTGGTTGTCATGAGGATTTTGCCGTTTTTCTTTTTCATTTCCATTAGAGAATCGCAGAGCTTAACCATAGCTTGCTTATCCTTTATGACAAACTCGTCGTTTGCTTTGCCAATCCTAAAGAGTTGGTTTGCGTCTCCAGTTTGGTCGTAAGAGTAAAGGCAGTACCAGACTGGGATGCCTCTTTGGGTGAAGTAGTTTGTGATGTCCACGATCTCGTAAAGGTTCAATTGCGAAATTGTGGGCGTAACACTCACGTTTATCTTTTCGTTTTGCAACGCTTCAACCGCGTCCATGGCTTTTCTCCAAGCGCCAGGAACAGCTTTTATGTAGTCATTCTTAGCTTCGTCCAAGCTGTCTATTGAAATCGCCACAAAATCCACGTTTCGCAGAGCCTCAAGCCGTTTCTTGGCCATGCTGCCGTTGTCGTACACGGTGGTTACGAAAAGATTTGAAGCGTATTCGATTATTTCGGGAGCGTCCTTTCTTAAAAGTGGGTCGCCTCCGGACAATACAATTTCCACGATGCCGATGTCCTTGAGTATATCTAGTCCACGCTTTATCTCTTCAGTGGATAATTCCCTCTGGTCCTGTTCTTTCCAGACGTTGCAGCCTCTGCAACGGTAATTACATTTCCTCGTAATCAGCCACTGAGCGTGATGAGGTCTGTTAGGAGTTAGCGCGTTAATAGCTATTCTGGAGGCTTTTCGCAAGTTTATAGTCAAACGCTAAGCACCGCGTATGTTATGTGGCTGGTTTAATAGACTTAGCCCACACGTATATAAGTCATGGTGCAAAACATGGTGAATTTGAGTGAACGCCCAATGAAAGCCTCATTTTGAGAGAAGGGCGAGCGATCCGGTCGATTGAGAATATTAATTAAGTGTAGTAGTGGAATATTGGCTATGGATGTAGACGTCGTCGTAATTACAAAAAACAGCGACCGCATGCTTAGCGAATGCCTCAAATCTGTTTATAAAAACGTTCCAGTTAACCGACTGATAGTTGTCGATGGGTATTCAACCGACAAGACAGTTGAGATAGTGCGTCAATTTCAGAAGGAATATGGAAACGTTTTGCTGCTACAGGATAAAGGAACGCGTGCGACCGCCAGACAAAAGGGCATAGATAATGTGGAAACCGAGTGGTTCATGTTCGTGGACAGTGACGCTGTTCTTTGTAGCGACTGGTTCAGGAAAGCCGAGAAATACATGGATCAGGACGTAGGCGGGGTCTGGGGAATCGAAGTCTGGTCTACAATCCGAAATCCAGCGATTCTTAAGACATTCTTGCTGGTAACCCGTAAGATTTTTGATCTTCGGGGTGGAACCCATGACACGCTTATCCGCACGGACTTGGTTAAAGACATCGAAATCCCCAAAATTCTCCACGTTTTCGAGGATGCTTACATCAAAGACTGGATAATCCAGAAAGGATGCAAACTTATTGCATGCTACGATCCCTACTGCGTTCATTACAGACCTGCGAGCGTCTGGACTATTCGAGGTAGCTTAAACATAGTAGCAGATGCAATCAGGGTGGGCAGATTAACATTGTTTGCTAAATTAACCCTTGCCTATGGTTTCTACACCGCTTACTCGCTTTATCAATTCTTTGCCAATAACATACAAGGTGGAAAAGCTCGGCTTTAACTTCGATGATTGACAAAAAAACCCACTATTTTGTTTGGGAAGCAGATAAATTCTTATTTGCACTCGGTTCCATACATTAACGACTATCAAGACGCGAGGTTGACAAGACGGAAAGGGGCGCGGGAATGCAGTCAATAGATGTCGTAGTGCTTACAAAAAACAGTGAATACTTGCTTGACAAGTGCTTAGCCTCAGTGTATAAAAACGTGCCCGTTAAGAATTTGTTTGTGATTGATGGCTTTTCAACCGACCGCACCCTGAAAATCATAAATCAAACCCGTGAAGCACACGAAAACGTTACGGTTCTGAACGTGGACGGCTCACGAGCCAGAGCCCGACAGAAAGGCATACAGCATGTTAGCACTGACTGGTTCATGTTCGTAGACAGCGATGTCATACTTAGCCGAGACTGGTTTAAAAAAGCTCAGAAAAGCATGAGAGACGACGTTGGAGCCGTTTGGGGCGTAAACATCGATGTCGTACCGAATCTGAAAGATAAGCGGATCATCAAACTGCAGAGTCTGATTGCTAGACAATGCTTTGACCTTCGAGGCGGAATGCATGACACGCTTATTCGACGCGAAGCTGTGGAAGGAATAAAAATTCCAGAAAAGCTTCATGCGTACGAAGACGCTTACATAATCAATTGGATAAAAAAGAAAGGATACCAAACACTGATTGGCGACGACATTTACTGCTTACATTTTAAAGCTCCGGGAAACTGGAAACTGCAGAACGGAGTTACACAAGCCATCGTTGAATTTAGGTGCGGGCTAGTCTATTCCCACATGTTCGAGTACATGATTTACTACCCGCTTTTCATGTTCCACTGGTTCATCCAGCTCGCCGTTCAAGGCGTCAAAGGATTTTCATCGCCTCAGCGCGGTCCAAAGATGATCGGATAACGGACGCGGCAAAGCCTTTTCACCGCTCTCTTTTCGCATCAGCATCCGTTGCTCCACGTTTTCCGTGAACTCACCAATAACCGAAGCCTGAATCCGCTCAAGCTTCAAACTTTCAACAACTTGGTTTGCCCTTTCTGCTTCCACCGAAACAATAAGCGCGCCTGAACCAATTAACTGCAACGGGTCAATCTGGAAGTGACTGCAAATCTGGGTGGTTTCAGGATGAACTATGATTGCTTCTTCAAAGACTTTTACGCCTACGTTTGAAGCATCTGCCATTTCGTGAATTCCGCCCGCTACGCCGCCTTCGGTCGGATCATGCATGGCGTGGACACCGCCCGTTTTGAAAGCTGTCAACGCGTCTTTTACAACGCTTATCTGATTCCAGAACGTTTTGGCTTCTTCCAACACCGCAGGGCTTAGGGTTTTCTGGAGTTCGTTCTCTCGGTCAGTAGCCAATATCGCGGTGCCTTCTATGCCTGCACTCTTAGTCAGGATAAGCTTGTCGCCTGGTTTTGCGCCGCCCGCAGTTACGTAACAATTCTTTTCCGTGATGCCCATTATGCAGCACACGACTATCGGGTTAGCCAAGCTGGGCGTGGATTCGCAGTGCCCACCTACGATGGCTATTCCTAAATCCTTGGTGGCGGCGTTCATCTGAGCACTTATGCTCTCTACGAGTTTTCGCTCCGCGTTCTCAGGAAGCAGCATGCACGAGAACAGGAAAAGAGGTTCAACACCAAAAGTGGCTACATCATTCGCGTTCACATTGACGGCTAACCATCCGATTCGCTCCACTGCGCCCGTGATGGGGTCCATGGAAACGATTAGTGACTTGCCGCCCATGTCCAAAACTGCCCCGTCGATTCCCGCTGAAGGACCGACAACGACTTCTTTCCGTTCAGTGCCCAAGTTTTTGAAAACAACTTCCTTCAAGATGTCAACAGGTATCTTTCCTGGCGGCAGTTTCATTTTGAACACGGATTAGAATGTTGTAAATCTAGCTTTTAAGTTGTGGGAAAAAACGCAACACCGCATGCGTGATTGGCACAGCGATTATTAGGCCTACGAGCATCTGAACTGCGTTGAAGGGAGCTTCTGCCAGAGCAACGCTGAGGGATAAGCCAAGCGCTAATTGCTCATAAAGGAAATAACCTGCAACCATCTCTGAACCTCCAACTATAACCGAGATAACGGCGCATAAGGTGACGTTTTGGATGTGTTTTTTCAGTTTCAGATTCAGAAAACCGACGATTGCGCCTTCTATGCCTTTAATAACCAGTGTACCTGGAGCGAACAAACCGAAGCCCAAGTAAATATCCGCAAGCATTGCGCCTATTCCTCCTGAAAGAGCACCAACTGAGGCTCCAAAAACTAATGCTGCAACGTAGATGACTGTTTCTCCAACGTTGAAGTAGCCAGATGTAGCAGGTATGGGTATGGGTGGAATCTGTGAAGTGACTACAAACACGAGCGCAGCGAATACTGCTGCAAGAGTTAGTTTAACTGTGACGCCGAATCTACTGTATTTTTTCTGCATTGACTCCGCGTAGTTACTTTGACTGCCCAATATAAAAGCATCATTATATTCAATTTCACCCTTAATGCAAAGGTAGGGGACTCTTATAGATGTCTGTGGTTTTAGAAGGGGAAAATCTAAATGTGAGTGCACTGCTTGATATAGCCAGTTGAGAGTTGACGGTTATGAGTGAAAAAGAAGACCCGATTAAAATGCACAAAGACGCGAACACTCTTATGGAAGCTGGCAAACTCGAGGAGGCAAGGGAGCTTTTCCTGAGAACTGCTGAGCTTTATAAGAAAAAACAGAACTACTTTGACTCCACAACCATGCTTTACAAGGCTGGTGAGTGCAGCTTCGCCCTGAAAGAGTACGAAAAAGCCGTTAAGCAGTTCATGCAGTCCGCAGAGCTTTCCTTTGACAAAGGTTTCGACCGCTTCGGCGTCAGCGCTTTGGACTACACGAGAGACTGCCAAAAAGCATTAGGAAACACAATGGAAGTCGAAGAGCTAACAAAGAAAATCAAAGAAATCAAAGCAAAACTCGAAAGCACCTTCTAAACGCCACCTTACATTCAGAATAAACCGCCCTTTCGGTAGCCCTTCATAATGGGTTGCCTCTTTTTGTTAGAATCAATTAATAAGAAGCTAAACCCCTTTGCTAGCATAAGAGTTTTAAGGGTTGAAGGTATGCCCACTCTCTTCAAGTCTCTATCGGAACTCCTCGAAAAAGTGGAAGCAACCAAAAAGCGACTGGAGATTATAGGCATAACCGCTAAATTCTTGAGGCGCTTAGAGGCGAAGGAAGTTGAGCCCGCCGTGTCCATGATCCTCGGACGGGCTTTCCCGAAATGGAGTGGGAGAAACTTGGAAGTAAACTGGGCGACGCTCAACAGCATTCTGCAGCGAATAACAGGCGTTGACTGGAACGTTTTCCGTGAAGCATTCGCAAGCACCGGTGACATAGGGGCAGCTACCAAAGCGGTTTTTGAAAAAACCAGATTGAAAAAACAGGCGTTGCTGATGGAGAAAACGTTGACGATAGCCGAGGTTAGACGTTTAATGGAGGCGCTAGCTGGAGCTTCGGGGTCAGGCTCAAGAGAAAAAAAAGAACGTTTGATAGCTACGCTCTTAAGTCAGGCATCGCCTGTGGAAGCCAAGTATCTGGTGAAGATTTTTGTGGGTGAGATGCGCACGGGTTTGTATGAAGGTTTGATGGAGCAGGCTGTGGCGAAGGCTTTTGAGGTTCCACTGGCAACCGTGCAGAAAGCAAGCATGATCATGGGCGATATCGGCGGAGTAGCTGCTATTGCCAAGACCGAAGGTTCAGCACGGTTGTCACAGATAGATTTCAAAGTTTTCAGACCTGTTAAGCTTATGTTGGCTAAGGTTGCAAGCGATGTTGATAAAGCGTTAGCGGAGCATGGCGGCAGAACAGCTTTCGAGTACAAGTATGACGGAGCCAGAGTTCAAATCCACAAACGCGATGGTAAGGTGCGGGTTTTCAGCCGAAGGCTTACTGATGTAACGCGGAGCCTGCCCGAAGTGGTTGAAGCCGTAAAAGCCAACTTTAGAGCAGACGAAGCTATAGTGGAGGGCGAAGTTGTAGCGGTAGATGATGGTGGACACCCGATTCCCTTCCAGCATCTGATGCGCCGTTTCAAGCGAGTGCACGAGATGCAGGGTATGGTCGAGAAAATCCCGGTGAAGCTCTACTTGTTTGATCTTCTCTTTGTTGACGGCAAAAGCTTGATTTCACTTCCGTACGTGCAGCGCAGGAAGTTACTGGCTGAAAACGCTGGAGAAATTCTCCTGACCACGCAGATAGTTACTGACAAGAAGGCACATGCGGAAACGTTCCTAAACGAAGCCATGGACGCTGGACACGAGGGGTTAATGGCGAAGAGGTTGGACAGCCCTTACACGCCTGGCACTCGAGGGAAACGATGGTTCAAGATAAAACCTGTTCTAGAGCCGTTGGATTTGGTTATCACGGCTGCGGAGTACGGGTATGGGCGGAGGCACGGTTGGCTTTCAGACTATTATTTGGCTGCGCGAGACCCTGCGACGGGCGAGTTTCTGAACATAGGCAAGACTTTTAAGGGTTTGACGGACGCGGAGATTATCGCAATGACTAAGCGGCTTGAGGAGTTAGCGGTTCGGGAAGAGCGTAATCGAGTGGTGGTTCTTCCCAAAGTAGTGGTTGAAGTTGCCTATAATGAGGTTCAGAGAAGCTCGAAGTACAAAAGCAGGATGGCGCTGCGTTTTGCCCGCATAACCCGCATAAGAGACGACAAGAGCGCGGAAGACGCTGACACCATAGGGAAGGTAAGGGAAATCTACGAGAAGCAGTTCGGCAAAAAAGGCAAATATAAAGCCGACTAACACCAATTCTTTAGAGGAAAGCGCAGAGATGGATGCGATGGACAAAAAAGCGTTTGCTCAGGAATTCTACAGTCGTCAAGTAATCCTAAAAGAGTTAGGCTGGAAGGGTCAGCGGAAACTAGCGAAAGCGAAGATTGCCGTGGTTGGCGTCGGCGGGTTAGGTACGGTTTCCTCGCTTTATTTGGCTTTGGCAGGTGTCGGGTACCTGCGTTTGGTAGATCAGGACACGGTGGAAACTCCGAATCTTCACCGTCAAATCCTGTATAGCTTGGATGATTTGCATTATCCGAAGGTTGAGGTGGCGGCGGAACGGCTGGAGAAGTTTAATCCACTATTAGTGGCTGAGCCTGTTTCGGAGAACTTAAACGCAGGCAACGTTGAGAAGCTTTTGACTGGAGTAGATTGTGTTGTGGACGGATTAGATAACATGATGACCCGCTATTTGCTGAACCGCACATGTGTCAAGCTGGGAATCCCTTATGTTTTCGGTGCAGCCATAGGCATAGAGGGCAATCTCTCAGTCTTCGCGCCTCCTGAAACTGGCTGCTTAGAATGCCTGCTGCCAAACATGTCAGATGAAGATTTGCTTACATGCGACACCCGAGGGGTTTTAGGCGCTACACCTGGAATTATCGGCGCCATGCAAGCCATGGAAGCCGTAAAAGTTTTAACGGGCATAGGTTCGCCCTTGAAGGGCAAGCTTATGGTTTGCGACTTCAATGACATGTATTTCACTATGGTTGACACCGCCAAAGCCACGAACTGCCCCGCCTGCCATGGCACTTTTGCTTCGTTGGAACGGCGAGAGAGGCTAGTGTGGCTCTGCGGTCAAGACACGGCTAACATTAACCCTGAAAAACCGTTAAAGCTGAATCTCAACAAAGTGTACGAAGTTGCGAGGCAGCGTTTCCCAGTTCGCTTGAAGTCGCACCTAGCCATAATATTTGACTACAAAGGCATGGAAGTTAGCTTGTTTAACGGGGGGCGCATGCTCATAAAAAACGTACAGAACGAAAAAACAGCCCTGAAAGCGTACATGGAGATTCTCAAGAAACTAGAAATAACCTAAAGCTTTTTGCATGTTGCTTCGTAACGGTCGAAATCTGCGGAAAAGGAAGAAATTGCAGGTGGTGCTTCTGTCTTGGCGTACTCGGTCTAGCTGGAAGACTTCTCCGTGCTCGCTGATGTCTAGGTCTGCGTCTTCTGCTTGAGGGGTTACTCTGAGAGGCGAGAATACGTTGACTGCCAAAAAAAGCCTAAAAGCCTATAGAAAAACTGGGAACGAGTCTGTTTGTCCGCTTAATAGCCAATTATAGCATAAAACTATGGAGGGAGTAGTAACTGCAGATGCACATATGCATCATCCACGCCCTTCAATGGGCATTTTAGTAAACAATATTTTTATTCCAGTCTCCACCTAGAGTCACCTTGCTGGGGTGGCCGAACGGTTCAGGCGGCAGCCTGCAGAGCTGCTATATGTGGGTTCAATTCCCATCCCCAGCTTTTCTACCCCATCCACATAGTTTCATTTAGGTTTGCTGAAGATTTTGCCACTCACATATTCGCCTGTCACACGAGCTAACCCATCTTTAACCAATTTGATGGCTTCTTCAGTGTTTAAGGCAACTTCACAGATGAACTGTTCCTCTTCCTTAGCGCGCGCGACGTAGCTGCAGTCCTATAGAAAACCTAATCTTCTAAGTTTGGCAAACTAAAAGAGTTGCTCTATATAATGCAGAAGTTGATGAAGCATGGTTAGAACACTTGGTTATGGCGAAGAAGCCTCAAGGTCTTGATAATATGAGGATGGAACTGATTGCCCCTTGTGGCATGAATTGTGCTGTCTGCAGTGGCTACCTTGCCTTGAAATATGATATCAAAGCCAAAGGCATTAGAATGCCTTATTGCAAGGGTTGCCGTCCAAGAGACAAGAAATGTGCCTTTCTCAAGAAGAGATGCGATTTGCTACTGAATGACCAAGTGGAATACTGTTATGAATGCAGAGACTTTCCCTGTGAGAATCTGAAACATCTTGACAAGCGATATCGCACTCTTTTCCACATGAGCTTCATTGACAATCTTAATTTCATCAAGGAGCAGGGCATAGAAGAATTTTTGGAGAAACAAAAGGAAGAGTGGAAATGTTCTGATTGTGGTGGAGTAATCTGTTGCCATAATGGAATATGTTTTAGCTGTAGTTTTAAAACGCTGAAGAACAAGAAGAAAATCTACAGGTGGGAAGAGTAGGCAAAAGTATTATAGCTCAATAGCTTGCCACTCCTTTTTTCTCTGATGAATCATACCATTTCCATAATTCGCCAATGGCTTCATCAGAATACCCACTATTTTTCAGCAAATATATGAAGGATTTAAGTGGCTTCATCTTACTCTTAAATTCTAATTGGCAATAAAAAGAATTACTGTTTTAGAATTTTGTTTCTGTAGTAGTGTTCAACGTGTCTACAAATAAGTTCTATTTGTTGCAGGTAAACCCTAAGGTTGCAGATATCTGCACTTGGCGGGATGCAAATTCCACCCCCTGCACCTTTGTAATCATTTTTTGAATGAAATCTAAGCGTTAATTTTCACTTTTAGAAAAAGCTACTTTGAAATTCTGAATTATCTATAGAAGAAATTCACCATCATTACACCTAGAATAGAGATAACGCCTCCTACTAATGAGATTAAGGAAGGGATCTCATTCAACAGAACCCATGCAATAAAGATTGCTAGTACCGGTGAAAGATAAAGGAAGCTGGAAATCAGAGAAGCAGGAGCCTTGGAGAGAGCTTGGGTCCAGGTTACATAAGCGAGAGCCCCTGGAAATATCCCTAGATAAGCTACAGAAAGCGTCGAATATAATGGAGCTGAGAATATGGCTTGTGGCAATCCGGGAAGAAAAATCAACATGAAAAAGGTTCCAGCACAAATAATATAGGTGGTCAAAGGGAGCGCACCATATTTCTCTAGAAGTGTTTTTTGAAAAACAAAATAGGCACTTGAAGAAAGAGCAGCTACAAGAATCAAGATCGCCCCAAAATCAAATTGAAGACCGTTGCCTTCTCCCAAAGTCACCAAAAAAACGCCAAAAAAACTCGTGGCTATCCCAAACCATCCCCACCTACTCATTTTTTCCTTCAAGAAAATCACTGCAAAAAGCGCGGTTAACGCAGGAGTTGAAGCAATTAAGAGACTCGCTGATCCAGCAGTAACACTGGTTTCTCCGTAATTTAGAGCTGTATGATAGACAGCAATGCCCAAGAAACCAAGTAACATAATTTGTGGCATGTCCCGCAGGCTAGGAACGGGCAAATGGTTGCAAACCGCATAAACTACTAATACTCCCGAAGCCATCAAGAATCTGAGAAGTGCTAAGTGACCGGGAGAATAATTCGGAAGAGCAGATCTGATTCCTGCAAAGGCAGAAGACCAAAACACGATTGAAACAAGAACAGGAGTCAACGTCTTGATATCTACTTGTCTTTTTGACATGCAAATCTCTCTCTTTAAACAATCTTGGACACTCATGGAGTTGTTCAGTGCCAATATTATTGCTTAGAGCCGCGTGCTACAATATTAAAATTAGCAATCTATCAAGGTTTGCCTAGAATCAAACCTCGTGCGTATCGGCCAAGAATCCCTATGGACCCCCAAAAAAAAGGTTGTGTGAAGTTTGTTTGGAATTTTTATTAACTTTTTTTACCTCTTTTGTCTTTTGCATAGCCATAGAGAGTAATTGAAGTTGATACCATGAATCCAACTATCATAAATCCTGCCAAAACTGTTTGCTCAATTATTAAAAATTCAATTACTAAGAATAAGAAAGAAATACAAAACAAGACTAAGATACCTTTAGTCAAGTTGCCTGCAATTGTCATAGCATTCATTTTTCCAATTTGCTATTATTTGCTTATACCATTTATGAATTTGGAATTAGATTCCTCTCTAAAGAATGGAAGTTTTGAGAAAGATATCTCCACACTATATGGATACAATTCCCATCTGTGTTAGATTGTAATTATTATTCCAATTACTATGTAAGATATTCCAACTCCAATGAGAATTAACCCAAATGCAAAACCTTTTGGTGATCTTCTCTCTTCTTCCATTATCTTTGGGTTCCAAATAGATGATATGTATTTTCTGATGAGACTCCGTTTTGTTTGCCATGCATTGTAAAGAATAACTCCAGCTGTCAGAGCTCCAAAGAAAATGAAAACTCCTCCCTGCAGAAAAAGTGTATCGCTCAACACCAGAGTCGTTGACCTATTTTTCCAATAGGGAAATACGTTCTGCAAAGCTGAAGCAAAATCACTCAAATAGATGAACTCTAAAATCATTGGAACAAACATCAACAAGAGGAAGATAAGTAGCAGGACTATGTTTCTGCCTTTTCTCAGGGTTTTCACCCCAATTCAATATTACTATAATCCAAATAATTAAAACTATCAGTAATTTTTTGGACAAATTTCACAAATTCGTTGAAGGCGCTGGCTATAATGAAGCTACTGAAAGAGTGGGAGTAATAGCCGAACTACTAACTAGACCTTGCGACGCCTACGGTAAACCCAAAGGGGGCGGGTTCAAGCTCTGTTCAAAATGCAACATTTCCTGTGGTTTATGTGTAGGCTCACGCTTTCACCTAGTTACTTTTCCTTGTTTAAGAAAACTTATAAAGAAATCGATACTAACAATTAGAGTTTCCTGCAGTTAAACTATACATGAATGGTTGGAGCCTATGCCTTTGTCATATCCTGTTAAGCGCGTTTTCCGCTCGTGGAAGCTTTTTCTGGCGCTCCTGATCGGCATAGTTTTTGCGTCCACTTTCTTTGCGGGTATAAACGTGAAAGCAGATTTGGCTGTAAGGCAGGTTTTGGACGAGCGGCTTACGGGTATTTATACGGATATGCAGTTTACTGCTTTCCTCAACTATTCGCATCCTGCCGCCGCGGCCCAGGACATTCTGGGTGTTGAAGGCGTTAAGGGCGTGGAGTTTTTCTACAAGTCGGATCAGGCTTCATTTTTGCCGAATGCCTCTTCTATGGATCCTACACACATACCGTTTGCAGCCGCGCCCAACAGCTCCAGCGTGTATCAAGATATACTTGGTAAACCGCCTGAGGGTATGGGAGCAAACGAGACTTACATTGTAGAAGGTACGCCTCTGGCAGACGCATTGGAGGTTGGCGACGTTATTCAATCGGTTCTTGTGTTTCGGACTTACAACTTCGGAAATACAACGAATATTCCCTTGAATCTGACTGTAGCAGGCTTTGTCAAGCTCACCGACAAGACGTACAGCCAGGTTTCTGGCTTCAGTTTCTATGTTTCTCCGATTATCAATGTTAATTATCCAGGGCAGTATTACGGCTTCAGGCCTGACCTCTTGTTTGTAAGTTGGGAGAACACGATTCAGCAGCTTTGGAGCGAGATGAACGACACTTCTCTTGAGACGCAGTTTCTTGTTTCAGCGGACCGCTCTGCGCTGTTGAATCCGTGGGACAGTGAAGCGTCAATTAACAACCTCAGGACAGTGGCTGAAAACATACAGAGTACGATACTCGGCGATTTTGAGCATCCTGTTTATGTTCATAGCAACTTGGATTCTACCGTGCAGACTTTCCAGTATAGTTTTCCAAGTATTCTGCTTTCTTTCATTGTTGTTTCAATCCCAATTTTCATTGTAGCTTGGTACATAGGCTCCACGGTTTCCGATGTATCCTTCAATCTAAGAAGACGTGAAATCGGGTTGCTTTCCACTAGAGGGTTGTCAACCGGGCAGATACAGCGAATGTTCTTCACTGAAGCGTTGCTCATAGGCTTAGTTGGAGGGTTAGCTGGCGTATTGGGCGGAGCACTTCTGAACCAAATATATACTGGCTTTAACTTGGAAACATTGTTCACTCCGCAAACATTTAACCCCTACATCGTGTCTTTCACCGTAATTTTTGGAGTGGTTTTATCCTTTTTCTCGGTGTTCTTCTCAGCTAGGCGAGCTGCTAACTTGCCTGCTGTGAGCGCACTTAGAGAATATATGTCTATTGATGAGGTTAAACCTTATAGGAAAAGGTTGCCTTGGGTAGCGTTCATTCTCGGCACTTACAAAATTATACTATTCCTCGTAGGCTTCAACATAACCCGCTTCATTCTTTCCTCCACAGCTACAGGAGGCGGCAACTTCCTAGTTTATCTGCTGTTGGGACCCTTCCAGTTGCTTGACGGTTTTCTCAACATTTTTGGACCACTGCTTTTCTTCTGGGGTTTCACAAAACTTTTAATTCAGAATTCCCTGAAATTCCAGCAGCTTACATCGAGAGTATCTAGGGTAGCTGGCGATTTAGGTGCTTTAGCCGCGAAGAACGTGCGAAGAAATCCTGCGAGGTCTGCTGCGGTAGCGTTCCTGATTGCTCTAATCATAGGTTACGGTGTTCAAGTTACTGTGCAGTTAGCAAGCGAGCAGGACTACGTGGTTAGGAAGATTCAGTACAATGTGGGAGCGGACATAGTGGTCAGCATCCCAAACGCGACTCAGGCTCAAACGATTCTGGACGACATAGTGGGGAACGTTTCTGAACTACAATATTCAACTGTGGAGTACCAACTCTCGCAGCCAGCTAGGCAGCAGTACATTGAGACAGAAGTGAAAACCGTTGACCCTACTTCTTGGTTGAAAACGGCATATTACGAGGCCTCATGGTTCAGCGGCAGCGTTGAGAACGCGTTCAACCAGCTTAACTCAGATAACATGACAATTATTCTGGAGCGCCGAGTGGCCAACCAACTTGATCTCCATATTGGTGAGGATGTGAGCATAGACTTTCCATCTGGACCGCGAAAGCTGAGAATAGTAGCCTTTTTCGGTCCCGAACCCGTTGACGTGGGTGGTGGTTTTGGCAGTTACGTTTTGCCGACTTGGTCATTTGTGCCGAGGAACCTCTTCAATATGAGCAGTCCTTTCAGTGACGCTTTCCAGTTAGAGAATTTCCAATCTAGCGTACTGTTGAGGCTGAACCCTGGCGTTAATGGATCAAACGTGGCAGAGAAGATTCGAGACCTTAAGCTCGAAATCTACGGTGTAACCAGTTTAGACGAGGAACTGGCGAAGGCAGAGGCGCAACCAACCTCCGACAACAGCTTGCAGGTTCTGGATGTTCAACGTATAGGCTTAATCTTCGTGGGTCTCGCTGCTTCGGTAAGCATCGCGCTGATAAGCGTTGTAAGCATGAGGGAGAGGAACCGTGAAGCCACGATTATGAGTGTGAAAGGGCTTTCTTACAGGCAGCTTGTTTGGATGTTTCTTGCCGAGAACCTTGCCGTAATAACTTTTGCAGTAATTTTGGGCGTAATAATCGGCTTGATAGCTGGCTACGGCAACGTAACCTCATCCAGCGGCGTAATCTCTCAGCTTGTCCAGAGGCGGTTTGCCTTCACATATGACTCGCTTATCTCGGTAGTTGCCTTTGTATCCTTGATTTATGCTTCCACAATCTTGCCCATCATAGTCATGTCAAGACAATATGTAACTAAACTTGAGAGGATGATTAGGATAAGATGAGCGGCTTAGACATAAGAGTAGAAGACCTTGTTAAAGTGCATCGCACAGGCAAAATCGAAGTGCAAGCCCTACGCGGGTTAAACATGGATGTCAAAGCAGGGGAATTAATCGCCATAATAGGTCCCAGCGGAAGCGGAAAAACCACCCTGCTAAACATAGCTGGTGGCTTAGACACCGCCACCGCAGGCACGGTGCAGGTAGGCGAAACCACCGTAACATCGCTATCTGTGAGGCAGCTTGTTAACTTCCGGAGAAAAATTGTGGGGCACATATTCCAAAACCTGAACTTGATTCCCACACTTACCGCGGAGGAGAATATAGACTTCTCTATGGTCGCCGCAGGCGTCCCAAGAGGAAAACGCCGGACACGAGTAAAAGAACTTCTGGAAACCGTAGGCTTAACAGACCGCGCCCACCACAAGCCTGAAGAACTGAGCGGCGGCGAACAGCAACGCATAGCTATAGCCGCAGCCCTAGCAAACGATGCGCCCGTACTGCTGGCGGACGAGCCCACAGGAGAACTGGACACCGTCACTGCAAAATGCGTAGTAGACTACCTTGTCAAAATAAACAATGAACTTGGTAAAACCATAATCATGGTGACACACGACCCAAGCGTAGCCAGAGTAGCCGACAGAATTCTCCGCATCGAAGACGGCGTAATAAAAATGGCGCTAACACCATCCGAAGTTATAGTTGAAGAAAAAGCAGTATCCTACACCGACCAACTGAAAGCAAGAGTAAACGAAATCAACGATCAACTGCTCCAACTGGACAAAGACTTCAAAGCCAACAAGATAACAGGCGACGAATACACCGAACAAAGAACAAAACTAAAACAAACCCACGAAAGCCTACGCGAAGAGCTATCACGCATGGGCATGGTAACATAACGCCCCCTGACGCCCTCTCTTCATAAAAAGGTAAGTGTTTGCTTACAAATAGTTAAATAAGCATAAGCGCACGCAAGAGCTAAAGAAATTAAATAATTAAAAAGGATAAATCTTAAATTATATCGATTCCAAACATTCCCAAATCGGGTGTTCCACTGTGAGAAGAGCATTAACCGCAGTAGCATCATTGATATTAGCCGCTACAATTATTGTAATTGCTTTGATTTTTCTGCGTTTATGGCGAATACCATTTTCCCAGGTTGAGGTATTCGGCATAACCCATTCCAGTATTCACTGGGTTGGCTGGATCGGCTCATTATATATCGCATTTGCCACCCCCATCTATCCCATAGTGAAACGAAAATATCCACTTCATATAAACAAAACCCTAAACGTACACGTTGCGGGAAATTTGCTCGGTGTATTGCTCGTCTCGATTCACTTTGCCCATCAAGTAACACGACCCGCAAGCAGCTACCCAAACTTAGGAACAGGAATCGTACTTTACGCAACCATGATTCTGCTCTGTGCAACTGGTCTAATCCTGGTTTCAGGTGTCGGTCAAAAGGTATTCAAACAAATACGTTTTCTTCACCCAGCATATGCCATCACATTCTACACTGTGATAGTTATGCACATAATACAAGATTTGATTGTATCAACCACTTTCACTTAAGGAGAATCACAGTGATGCAATTCCCACCTGTGCAAATTTAGTATGCAAATTTAGTATGGGGACTCGCTCCGAACCCGTCGGCTCGTGCGAAAATGATTGATGTTTATTCAAAATCATGCAGATATGTGTATTTGTTTTCTCTTTGACGCGGAAAATACAAGCAAGATGTTAATGGCTACAAGGTAAGCTGGGAAAGCTATCTCGGAGAATGTCCACGCTGGGGTCACGAGAAAACTTGTCATCGGACTGAAGACGCCTACTAAGAATGGCCAGCGGGACTCGGTCTGAGGGTTACGCCAGGCTTTTCTCAGTGTCGGTGTCGCGGCTAGTGTGTCGGCGAAAATTGCCAAAACTATGGCCGTGTTGGGGTTTTCTGTTAGATACCACAACACTAACGCCAGAGCCGACAAGACTCCGCAGGCGTAGTCGAATGATGATAGTTTCCAGTAGGCTCTCTTGTTGAAGAAGGAAGCTAATAGAATCAGAAAAGGGGAGATGCCTGACATGAGGACTGGCACAGCTGCCCAGGTTGCACCGCTGGAGAAGGCAGCGAATGCTGCGGTGAAGGGCGCGATCGTCCACATTAACCAGGTCACTCGGTTGGGTTTAGTTTGTCCTTTGAACATAAAGCGTATGTAAACGAGGGCGGCAGCCAATGTAGCTGAGGCTGCAATTAAGACCAGGTATTCAAACATACGTTCACTAGGTGCTCAGATCAAATATTTAATGACATAACGTAATCGATCATGTTCCATAGCCTTCAGTAGAGAAAATCCTAAATCAAATCTATCCCGCCGTTGACTTATTTTTCTGGTAAAATCTGGATCACGATTCACTTCTCTTAGTTCTCATGAGTCTAGTTAGTCATGGAGCCCAGTTTATAATGTTCATTATAAGTGATTGCAAATTGAGCTAGTCGACGCAAATGAATTTGAAGTGTCTAGTTTTGAAGAGGTGACTGATTTAGAAAGCTCCAAATTCCTGATCATTGAAATAGCAGACAGCTTGATATCCAGAAAGATACGTCACGTCACCTATAATCATATCAAAGCCACTACCTTGTGGCTCAATGTTATATTGGATATCGTTCCAGATTAGCCTAACCCAAGCATGATACTGATTATTTTGCTCACCAACTATTACGTAAACACTGTCAGTTTCCCAGCCATTAGAGCGAAGCAACGAGCATAAAAGTATAGAAAAATCTTCACAGTCTCCTGTTTCGAGTTGAATAGTTTCATTTGAGAACTGCCAAAAGTCTCTTTCACCGTGAACTTCAGAGTCGTATCTATATTCAATTTTGTTTCCAACCCAATCTCTAAATTTCATCCAATCAGGTGTTAAAACTGCTAAGCTTTCTTGAAGTATTTCATCTCTCAAGCTAGTAACGCTGGGATCGTCAGGTGTTATGAAATAAAAACAGGATGCTTCATCAAATACCCGAGAGATAGGGGTGTCTGTGAAAGTTATTTCTGGGCTGGTGTCATTTTGACCGTTTTGATCTTCCGAAGTGCCAAATAAAAATGCGAGGAACCCTTGAATCTGATTTCTAAAGGTAAAAGGAGCAATGATTAAGGGTATTAGTGCAACAATAACGATGATGAAAATTGCAGTTTTGTTCATTATTAGATCCTTGCTATTTTTTCATTTTTAGTTCTCTTGAAAAGATTATCTGATGTATAATAAAGAAACGCGAATATATATAGTTTATCTTACTATATGTGATTCTAGTGCGAAGCTTAAGTCTCGCAAAATTGGAAAAAGATAAGAGGTGCATGTGAAATCTCCACTGATGGGAGGATTCAATTCCCATCCCAATTTATTTTCCTAAAGAAACATTTACCTTTCGTGAGCCATTTGACGAAGGGGTAGAGTATTGATTTAATTGGTGATTTCGCGGAAAAATTTTTATACATGGTTGGATTATCCATCATATTCGAGATGCCAAAAAAGCTAAAATTGACAATAACAATCACGACTCTTTTAACTATAATAGTTGTCACAGGGATTGGAGGTTACATAATTCTTCAGCAACAATCTCAAAATGACCAGCAACAAGATGAAAACGAGCAGTCTATTGCGGGATGGTCATACACATTCCATCATGATATTGCACGCACAGGTTACTCAACTTCGAGAGGTCCGCTCACAAATCAAACTTTATGGACCCACTTAACTCAAATGCAAATAGAGTATTCTTCACCTGCAGTTGTTGATGACGTAGCTTATTTTGGCTCAAACGATCACAGAGTTAGAGCCGTGAACGCGTCAACGGGAAAGATAATATGGAGCTACCTCACGGGTAATTCAGTGGAGTCTTCTTGTACAGTTCTCGACAGCATTGTCTATTTTGGCTCACACGACTACAATGTGTACGCTTTAGATGCAGCAACAGGAGGTAAAATATGGAATTTCACCACCAAAGGTGAAGTTTATTCTACTCCTGCTGTTCTCGATGGTGTGGTATATGTCGGCTCAAGAGACAACAACGTATATGCTTTAGACGCTGAAACGGGAAAAGAAATATGGAGTTACATGACCAGTAATTCTGTGTGGTCTTCTCCTGCAGTCGTTAACGGGGTGATCTATGTTAACTCGCATAATACTGCTTACGCTTTGAACGCAGAAACGGGAAAAGAAATATGGAACTTCTTTGCCTGGGGTCCGATTTATTCTTCTTCTGCTGTTGTTAATGGCAGGGTCTACTTCGGCGCAAGCAACACAGTTTACGCCTTGGAGGCTGCAAGTGGCAAGAAGATATGGAATTATTCCACTGGGGATCGCGTGGAGTCTTCTCCAGCGGTTGCCAATAACGTGGTGTTTATCGGCTCAAATGACCATAGAGTGTATGCTTTCGATGCTGCAACTGGTAACAAAATATGGAGTTACACAACAGGCAACGAGGTGAATGGAAGCCCCACTGTTGCCAACAACATGGTCTATATCGGCTCAAAGGACAGCAACGTATATGCTTTAGACGCCTCAACGGGCAACAAAATATGGAGCTACACAACTGGAAACCTTATAGAATCAACTCCTTCTGTTGCTAACGGCATTCTCTACATCGGCTCAAACGACGCAAAAGTGTACGCGTTTGGTTCCTAAAGGTTCTTGTTTTGAACAGCTGACAAATGCATAATGGCATTTTAGAAGTTTGCTTTCTTTGGGTTTTTATCGTTTTTTCATCAAGTAGGCTATTCCGATTATTATTAGAATTAATATGGTTCCGGCTCCTGCTTCGTAGAGGAGCGTTGGTGAGGTTTGTGGTGGAGGGGGTGGCGTTGTTGTGGGTGAGGGAGTGGTTGTGGGTGTTGGATAGGGTGAGTCTGCTGGGGCTGATGTAGGTGGTGGAGTGATTGTAGGTGATGGCTGCGGTGTTGGATTACTTGGATTTAAAGTTGGTAGGTTTACACCCGACCCAGAACTAGGGTAGGGTACTGAATTTACGCTTACATATATATGATTGATCATGGCTACCCAGAATTCGCCATTTGAAGCTGGAAGCACTAGACGAAGAGTCTCGCCTAAAAGATTCCCATCAAGTTCGTATGCTAATACCACATTATCTTGCGTTGCCTCGGAGATCAAGATTTGCTTAGTATAGCCATCTGTGGCGGAAAATATCAGTGACATTGCATTTTGGTTAGCTTTAACGTATTCAAGTATGAAACTAAGATTTACTCCAGTCCAATATCCACTAGTCACGTAATTCCCATAACAATACAATTGAGCATAAACGGTTTTGCTGGGCATTTCCATAATTTGTGTAATATTGAGAGTTGTGGGGTTAGAAACAGCACCATCTATTCTTACTGTCCATTCTGGTTCAGCTTGTGCTGGAATGATAGCTCCAGAAGTAATTAGCCCCAATATTATTTCGAGCAGCAGAATCAAGAAGATTTTATTTGTCACTTGGTAGCCCAGCAATTGTAGTTCAAGATTAATATGACACGCGTCATATTATTAATCTTTTGCCTCATCAAACACGCGTTTACCATGCGCAACATGAAATTTAATCCAAGTTGGCTAGTTAAGTTTTAGTCCTGAGAAACTAGCCAAAGGTTACGCTTGACAAGGAAACGAAGCTACTTATGAAAATAAATTCAGTTTGAAAAATTGTAGATCATTTTCTTCATGAGTAAGCTTTTTGCCTGTGGTCTTTGATGTTATAAAATTACTAAAAAAAGGGAAATTGGGTTTGTGGTTTTTGGGTTGTTTATCGTCTTCTGAGTATTAAGATGACGATAATGCCGACTACGATGATTGCAACTATCATGCCAATCGACATTGGCAAGAAGTACATGTCAGCGATGGATTCTGGGGTTGGTGTAGGCTCAGGAGTAGCAGCAGGCGCTTCTTCAACGCCGACAGCGGTTTGTGCGGAAGATCCGTAGTAAGCACCGGAACCTTCGAACGAAGCGTAGATTGTGTATTCGCCTGGAACTTCTGGAGTGAACATCAGCTTGAAAAAGCCGTTTGCGTCGCTTGTTGTTCTGCCGACCTCGTAGAGGTTGTTGTTCGGGTCATGCACGCTTACAATAACTTCAACGCCGACAGCGTCGGCTGGGCGCTCGAACTGCTTGTAAACGTACAGCATCCAGTCGCTCATGCTGGCATCTGCCATGGCCGGAACACCATTGGGGAACCGCATCTCCAGATTAGCAGATTTCGTGCCAGGAGACACATCGGTCACCATGCCTTCCACTAGAACGCTGCTGCCTTCCATTGAAATCTTGGGTGATGCCATAACAGTGGTTGCGCTTGGGCCTCTGCCTATGCCGTATATGCGCTGGTCGTAAGTGTCCTGCGTCGCAATAATGCTGTCGCCGATAATAGCGAGGCCGCCCCAAAGGGTCTGACGGAACAACCCATCCGCCCTAAACACAACATCACCTGTTGTAGCGTTAAGACAGACCATTGGTCCGCCACGCGGTCTAGGGTCAACAGGAGAGTGCTCCAGAGTACCCCAATAGACCTTCCCGTCGGTAGCGAACAGAGTAAAGAGCCACCAGTTGTTGCCAAACAAGATCTCTGAATACTCATCCACAGCGTCGTAAGTCCACAGCAGATCGCCGGTTTGAAGGTCATAACAGTAGATTGTTCCAGAGACGCCTGTTGAGTACAGGTTGCCGTAGGCGGGCAGTACTGGGCGTTCGCCGAACTCGGTCCATCCATAGAAGTTCGTGTAAGTCTCCTCTACCGGTGTGTGCCACATGTAATCTCCAGTTGTTGCGCTGAAACCATAGTAGCTCGTTGTTTGGATTGCCCAAAGGACGAAAACGTCTTCAGTCGTAGTCTGATACGCCAAAGTTAAGTTGCCCGTACGCCATTCAGAGGGTGCCGTCACAGTTTTCTTGAAAAGCAGTTGCCCTTCTTTGCCTGGCTCCAAGCTTATACCCCACGAAGTAACTTCCGTGGCGGAATAGGCCAAACCAACCACCTTGTTCTCTGGATAAACGTCGCGGACACTTCCAGTTAGGCCCGTTGGTATCGAAACGTTCCATTGATATCCTGCTACGCCAAAGGGCGTTTCAGGTGTTGTTATGGTTGGACCAGTGGCGTTAACTACCTTCCCTTGAGGTTCAAATTGACCCCACGCCATGGTATCGTAGGCGGCTTGGGCGTGTAGGGCTGGTATGTTACTTGAGTTCCATAAAGTCATATAGCCAGCATTTGTGTTTACGTTGTACTTTAGAATTTCACCTTTCGGACCGCGCACTATACCAGGACCAGAGTGACCAGGTACCCCTTCCATGCGGTACACCCAGTCTCCAGTGAACGGGTCAAAAGCGTTCCAATTGTTGCCATTAATTATCCACAAATAGTCGAAAACGCCGTGAAAGTCATACGTATCCCAGTACATCAGCTGACCTATCATACTACTTCCAAAGAATCCTGCAGTGCTTACAACTTCGGTACCGTTTTCATCTGCCAATACTCTGGACCATAGAACTTCGCCAGTATGTAGATCCACACAAACTATCTTATCGTAGTTTTCCGGACCTG
>SMTZ1_10000202_pt1 | contig 65258 bp, 60 predicted proteins | sample DeeMarSWOR136_30_FD_25667 | JGI IMG/M metagenome (IMG submission 25667) | reverse complement strand
TTAATGATAAGAAAAGGGAATCAGAGATTTCCGAGGAACTTGCGGATTTAGAAAATGTAATATTAAGACTTCAGCGTGAGCAATCAAAACTGAGAGCTGAATTGGATGCCATACAATCAGTAGAAGGTAAATATAATCCTGCTGTAAGTGAAATTTTAAAAGCATGTAAGAATGGATCTTTAGAAGGAGTTCATGGAACTATTGCTGAACTCGCAAAAGTTGATGAAAAGTTTGAAACATCAGTGGAAATCGCTGCTGGTTATCGTATGCAGTCCATCGTTGTTGAAAATGATGAAGTAGCATCAAAAGCAATAAAATTTTTACAGAAGGAAAAACTTGGAAGAGCTACATTTCTACCATTAAACAAGATGATTGCTGGTAAACCTAGAGCTAAAGCACTTATGGCAGTAAAGGATTCTAAAGCCTATGGATTTGCTATAGATTTAGTTAAATTCAAAGAGGAATACAGAGGGGCTTTTTGGTATGTATTTGGGGATACTGTAATCGTTGATGGTCTTGATGATGCACGTAGACTTATGGGCGGAGTTAGAATAGTTGATTTAAAAGGCAGTTTGATTGAGGCAAGCGGAGCTATGGTTGGAGGTAGTAAACCAAAAACACATATCTCTTTTAGTAATACAGATAGAAGTAAATTAGAGGAAATTACCAAAAACCTTCAAGATGCCATTAAGCATCAAGATTCACTTTCAGACGAACTAAAAGAACTTAAAAAAGAAATTGCAGAAATCGAGAGAGATCTTAGTGGTTTAAAAATAAAAGGTGATACAGAGAGTCAAGCTAAAGATATGGATGTCAGAAGAAAAGAATTTACTGGTAAACTTGAGATAATCTGTAAAGATTTAGAGGAAAAAATTAAGGAAAAAGAAGAACTTGAATCAAAGAAAAAAGAAGTTTTATCACAAATCGAGGAATATAAAAAACGAATCGAAGAATTAGATTTAATAAAGGAAGAGAAAGGAAAAATTCTATTAAAAGGAACAAAAAAAGAGCTAGCTCAAAATTCAAGGATTTTAGAAGAAGAGGTTTCTTTTCTTCAATCATCTTTTTTAAGTTTGTCATCTGAATTTGATGCCATGGGAACAAAGATAGAACTGCTAAATGAAAGAAAGGATGAAATTTCTAAAAAAATTGATGATAAAAATAAAGAAATCGAAGATAAAAAGAAATCATTAAAGGAATTAAAAGACCAACGCTCATCATATCGGGATGAGCTAAAAGCAATGATGACAGTTGAAGAAAAAATGACAGGAAAAATAAAGGAATTTACCGTGAAGCGAGATGGGATTTATAAGAAAACAGTTACAATTGAAAATGATCTTGATAAGACAAATACTCGGATTGAATCATATTATGATTTGATTTCAAGAGCAAAATATAGAATTCCTACTCTGGATGAGGCTATTAAAGAGTTTGATCAGGAGCTTAAACTATATAATGTTGAAATCAGTGATACAAAACTTCCAAATGTTGAATCATTAAAGGATTCAGTTAAGGTAATTGAAGAATCTATGAGAGAACTTGAACCTGTTAATATGAGAGCTTTAGATGAATATGAGCATCAGTCCGAACGTAAAAAGAAACTTGATGATGATGTTAAACATTTGAAAGATCAAAAGAAAAACCTTTTAAAGTTAGTTGGTGAAATAACAGAGAAAAAAACCGAGAGATTCTTTGAAGTTTTTGATGCCATCAATAAAAACTTTAAAGATATGTATGCTCAGCTTTCTGAAGGTGGAGAAGCAGAACTTCAATTAGAAAATCCTGAAAATCTATTTGATAGTGGACTTACTATAAAAGCTAGACCTAGAGGTAAAAAGGTACTTTTGTTATCTGCTTTATCAGGTGGTGAAAAAAGTATAGCATCACTTGCATTTATTTTTGCTATTCAACAGTATGATCCTAGTCCGTTTTATGTACTAGATGAAGTTGATATGTTTCTAGATGGTGTTAATGCTGAAACAGTTAGCCGAATGGTAAAAAGAAATGCCGATGATTCACAATTTATAATGGTTACACTTCGAAAGGTTGCACTTAAGGAAGCAAATCATGTTTATGGGGTCACCATGAGAGATACAGGTATATCAGAAATGATTGGAGATATAGACCCCAACGCAGTAGGACCAAAGGGAGAAATAAATTTTGAAGGAGGAAAAACTGTTGCAGCAGCTTGAAATTGATAATGATGTGATTAACCACCTATTATTTCATAAATCACTTATCGATGAAAAGGACAACGCATCAAGGTTGAATCATTACATAAATATGCTTCAAAAAGCAGATGAAGGAGAACACATTTCAATGGAAGATCCCTTTGATAGATCAATTGCACTTGCTTTTGAACTTGTAATGCAACAACATCTTAATCCATGGAATATTGATTTAGTAAATTTTTCAGCGATGTATTTAAAAAGGGCAAAAGATGAAAAAATTGATTTGATTACTGCAGGTAGAATAATTTACATGGCATGGAAGGTTTTGAAACTTCAAAGTGATGACCTTGTTATAAATATGGAATCTCAAGAAGAAAAATATGAACCTTTTGATTGGGGCGATATACCTACAGAGATGTGGCTAAGTAAAGATGATGCTTATTCCTATACAAACCTTGTAGTGAACATGAAAAAGTCTCCGCTGGATGAGCCTCTTAGAAGAAACGCTAAAAGAAAGGTGACACTAATAGAATTATTGAATGCATTTGATCAAGCAAAAAAAGAAGTAGAAGAACATCAACTTATTGAACAACAAAGGCAAGAAGAAAGAGAAAGAATTGCACAAAAAGCTAGAAAGAGAATGAAAGGAACTGCAGTCGAAGACCATTTAGAGGAAGATGTTGAAGCAGTCTGGGAAAGAATTAAAAAAATACCTAGCAAAACTATATCAATATTTGACATATGTGAAAAGAAAGGGCGAGAAGAACTAATAAAGGTCCTAATGTCAGTATTATTCCTTGCTATGGATGACAAAATTATGGTTTATCAAAAGAAATTTCCATTTGGGAAAATATATATAAAAAATATTAAATTATAGTTATATTATAGGAGTGGACCCTATGGGTATAAATGAAAAACGTTTAGTTGAATCTGTTCTTTTTTCTGCAAGTAAACCTGTTAGTATCAATGAAATTAAGGAAGCAACTGGTTTAGCGCTTAACACAATCAAAAAGACTTTAGAGGAATTAATCGAGGATTACAATGTTAAAAGAAAAAACGAAACATCAATGGAAGTAATAAAAGCAGGTGATAAATTTGCAATGCAGGTAAAAAAAAGATTTACTGAACAATCTATAATGATATCCAAACCTGAAATTGAAGGAAATCTATTAAAGACCTTAACATTAATTGCATTTCATCAACCACTGAAACAGTCAAATCTTAGAAGGATGATAGGAACCAAGGCTTATGAACATGTTGACGAACTTGCATCTATGAAGCTTATTTACTCAAAACAGCATGGATCAACAGAGATGCTTACAACAACAAAATTATTCCCTGAATATTTTGGAATAAATACTACTGACCCTAAAGAGATTAGAGAATTTTTAATAAAGAAAGTTGCTGGAGCAAATGAAGAATAATTAATATAATAGATAAACTATCAAATTTTATTTTTTTATAATTTTTTATAAAAACGTAACCGATAAGTATTGTAAAGATAATGGGTAATAATTGTACAACAAAACTTTTTAAACATAAGCTATAAAATAATAACTATGATTGTTGGGCTGAGGAAGTTAAAAAAAATAATTTTTTCATCCTTTCACCTCCTCTCCTTATCACCTCCAAACCTCCCTGCTCAACAATTTAATTTTTATATTTATAAAAAATTATGATTATTTAATTAAAAACTCAGAAAAAGTTTAATATATAGAAGTCCATTAACATTTGTTAATTAATATATAGAAATTAAGGGGAGTAAAAATGAAAACCACAAAATATTTTGTTGTCGGGTTGCTTCTGATTAGTAGCCTTACAGCATTAAGTATAGGTAAAGAAGCTGGTGAATATCAAGAGACAATAAGTCTATCATTTAATGATTTAGAGGTCTTTAATAGTAATATTGAACAATTCGTAGAATTGAATTTTGGAGGAGCTAGTGGAGTTTTATATCAGCAAAGTCAACCCATTTTGCCGATATATTCAAAAAAGTTAACACTTCCATTTGGAACTGAAATAGAAGATATTGAGTGTAATGTCGGAAATATCAAAACAATGACATTATCAAATAAGGTTATTCCTGCACCAAATCCAGTTACACCAGATTTAGATGCACCCACAGAAATTCAGTATATAATGGATGATAGCATCTATAATTCAAATGAATTGTATCCAACCAATTGGTTTGACTATTATGTAGGAGTAGGTCTTGATGAAAATAAAGTACATAAAACATTCTTAATAGTAAGGGCATTTCCTGTAAGATACAGTCCAGGAACTGATACACTTAATTATATTGAAAATATTGAATTAACAGTTTCATATTTGATACCTGACAGTTATCCTTTCCCTGCAAATACTGATTATGAATTAGCAATAATTGCTCCGCAAAAATTTAAAAGCGAGCTTCAGAAATTAGTAACCCATAAAGAATCAAAAGGTGTCACAACACTTCTTAAGACAACCGAAGATATCTATAGTGAATATACAGGTGCTGATAAACCAGAGCAAATAAAATTATTTATTAAAGATGCACTGGAGACATATAACATCACATATGTAATGTTAGTAGGAGGTTTGAATTCACTTCTAAACGCTGAACCAAGAGATGACAAGTCACAAGGGTCAAAAGATTGGTATGTTCCAGTCAGATATACATATAACAGGGAACAGCAAGGTCTTTTTGATCCAGGATTCCTCAGTGATCTATATTACGCAGATATCTATAAAGAAGGCGGAGAATTTGATGATTGGGATTCAAACAATAATGGGGTATTTGCGGAATGGTATGGTATTAACAAAGACGTTTTAGACTTCTATCCTGATGTTTATGTCGGTAGGCTAGCATGCAGAAATATATATGAAGTAAGAATCATGGTAAACAAAATAATTAATTATGAGAAGAAACCAGCCGGTGACTGGTATGATACTATGATTTTATGCGGTGGTGATTCATTTGATGACGTTGGCACCAATTATTTAGAAGGAGAAGTTGTCTCTGAACGAATGATTGATGATTATATGACTGAATTCACACCTGTTAAGATGTATGCTTCAAATAAGGATTCCAAACCAAAATATACATGTGAAGGTTCAAATATTATTAGGGAAATCAGCAAAGGAGCAGGTCATTTGTTCCTAGACGGTCATGCAAGTCCATTTACTTGGACCACCCATTGGCCAGGTGAATTTGAAGGAGGAGATTCTTGGACTGAAAGATTTTGGATTTGGGATTTCCCATGGATGTTAAATGGTGGAAAACTTCCTCTTTGTGCTGTTGAGGGATGTCATAATAGCCAGTTCAATGTATCAATTATCAAAGGTCTACAAGATACATCAGGAAAACAAAAAACATGGTGTTATGGACAACCTATACCTGAATGTTGGAGCTGGTGGCTTGCCCGAAAGATTGGAGGCGGATCCATTTCTACAATTGGAAATACAGGACTTGGTTATGGAGCAGTCGGAGAACATGGCGATATCGATGGAGACGGTATAGTAGAACCTGACGTTCTTGAAGCTTTTGGAGGACTGTATTTCGATCAATATTACAAAGTGATGGACTCAGGAGCCGATCGTCTTGGAGATTGCCACAGCGGAGCACTAACAAGTTATCTTGATATACGCCCAGGTATGGGTGATAAAGTCGATGCTAAGACAATGGAACAAATGGTACTTCTTGGAGATCCAAGTCTAAAGATTGGCGGATATGGTGTTGGAACTGAACTCAGAGCTGAAATAGCAGATGCAGATGCTGGAGTCTTAGGTGCACCATTTAGTGATGTAATGTTCCAAGCATCGGCATATAACGCACAAGGTGAAACAACATTTAATTGGGATTTAGATAATGACGGTCAATACGATGATGCAACTGGAGAAATAGCATCCAATGTCTGGTATCTACCTGGAGTATATTGGGTAGGTTTAAAAGTAACAGATGAAACAGGCCAATCTGATTACTATGACACAGTAGTAGAAATCGCAATTGGAGCAGATAAACCAGCAAGACCATCTGGTGAAACAATTATCAAACCAGGTGTTGAATATACATATTCATCAATAGTAAACACACAAGGTGGCTACTGGAATAAAATCTTCTACAAGTTTTCATGGGGCGATGGAACAGAAACAAATTGGATTGAATCATCAAGTGCATCACATATCTGGAGCCGAAAGGGAACTTATAATGTAAAAGCCAAAGCATTACTTATACATGAATCAGATGATAAGGAAGATTATAAAGAGACAGACTGGTCAGACCCACTTACAATAAAACTATCCAAATCAAAAACAGGACAATCAACGATATTTGAACTAATATTACAACATATCCTAGAAAAATACCCAAATGCGTTCCCAATAATAAGGCAACTATTAGGACTATAAACAAGTCCTAACCTCTTTTTTTTCTTTTTTTAAATATTTTTTTACAATAGATTTAAACAGTAAATTTGCATTAGCAAAAATGGATGCATAAAACAAGACAAGTGCTTTATCAACAAATAAAGGATATAAAATCAAAAGAGGAATTTCAAAAAGATATTGATAAAATAAAAAAAGAGTACGATGGGCTTTTTGATGAAGAAACCTCGGCATTATTAATCGTTGATGAACTCGGCAGAAACAAAGAAAATATAATTAAAATAAAAGACCTGAGACCTGGGATTGACTCAACTATTTATGGGAATATAACAAAAATAAACCAATCAAGAAATTTTAATCGTAAAAATGGATCAACTGGACGTGTTGTAAACTTAGAATTAACAGATGAGACAGGTTCATGTGGACTTGCATTATGGGATAAAGATGTAGAACTTGTTAAAAACAAGACAATAAAAAAAGGAACCGATATTAAAATTATCAATGGATATGTAAAGGATGGATTTAATGGCATAGAAATCAACATTGGTCGTTGGAGCATAATAGAAATTGAACCAGTTGACAAACCAGATTCTGAAATAAATAAAACACCAATCATAGAAAAATTAAAAGGAAAATTAATAGAAATTGAACCGACCCGTGCCTTTTTCAAAGATAACGGAGAGTTTGGGTTTGTTACAAATATCAAACTTGAAACCAAAGAAGAAATAAAAAAGATCACAGTATGGGATGAGAAAGTAAAGGAGATCAAGAAGATAAAAAAAGGAAGCTATATAGAAATTACTGATGTTGATATCAAAGAAAAAAATGGTGAAAAAGAAATTCATATAAACAATAAAGGAGTAATCAAGAAAAACTAGCATCCACCTTGATAGTACTCAATATTTCTTTCAAGAGCATATTGTGCATTTTGTAATTCTCTGCCAAGATACATATAATGAGTTGGTAATAATTTCGGAACTTTGCTTGCAATTGTATCACACAAAGCATCTGCTTTTGTCCCTGTAAAAATTTTTTTAAGAATACCTGAGACTATCTTATTGTTTTTATAAACATTTGAATAATATTCAACTCTTATCTCAGATTGTTTCCTATCAATTTCAATTACAAAAAAACCATTGGGATCCAAAATAATATCTTTCTTTGGTATTTTTTTAGCCTTTATGAGAGGTACTTCTTTAACAACCATATATTTCTTCCCCTGCGTTTACTAAATTTTTTAACTTTTGAAATGCCACATCTCTTGGAAGCATTCTTTGGCCACAATCTGGTGCAATTTGCGTAATCTTATCGTTGAATACATCTATTCCCTTTTTTATATGTTCAATAATTTCACCCACTGATTCAATTCTTACATTATCTGACTGAACACATCCTAAGCATATATTTTTTGTAATATCATAATGTTTAAAGACATCAAACAACTTTGGAGATGCTTTGAACTCATGAGAAAGTGTGTCAACTGGCATATCTAAGAGATCTGGAATAATCTTAGATATATCCCCACAGACATGAAGCCTTGTCGGACATCTAATTTCATTTGTTAGAATTTGAATTAGGTCCTTTCCATATTCAGGAATCCCCATAGAAAAATATGGTTCATCAATACTTATCATATCAACATAACTTTGCAATATCTGTATTTCATTTTTAAGAGCATATGCAAAATCATATGCTATATTATCCTCATTTTTATAAAATAAATCAACAGAAGATTTCATCAAGGTATATGGTCCTGTTATCAACCCTATTAGTTGTATATCTTTTGGTATTATGCTACGAACATATTTTTGATCATCAATTGTTATCGGTCCATTGTATTGAATTTTATCAATTATTTCAGTTCTATCTCTAATTCTACAACCCTTAAGTCTCCTTGTAAAAATATTTACAAAAGGATCACGTGTTTGTCCATCTGAAATCATCTCAATACCAGATTCAATCATATCCTCAACTGCAGATTTGATATATTTATCCCATGAAAAATCCTCTTGATTGAAATATAAATTCATTAGGTCCATATTATCAATAACCGTAGGATAAGACCCAATAACTGTTGGTTTAACTTTTTCCATTAGAAAAATTTCCTCCTAGGGTGAGAACTATCTGGAGTTATCCCAAAATAACTTTCAGCATATTCAGAGATTAAAATATCCTGCCATGCAATTATTGGAAAAACTAAATCAGCATTTTTCATCGGACCAAATATCGCAAAATCCCCTCCAAATAGTGGGATATTGATATTTGAAGAGGCATCAACTGATTTACGTGCTGATTCAAAATCATTCAACCATTTGGATTTTTCAACCACATTATGTATTGCACAACCTGTTGGAAGACCATATACTTCTTTTATTACAGGTATCGCAGCAATTGAGGCACCGCTATTATCACCTGGAGCCATTGCTGCAGTATCAATAAGTATTTTTTTAATTCCAATGTTCTTTGTGATATCAAGCAAGCCTGTATCTATTAGATTCGCACCATTCTGCAAAACTTCAATCTTACCATCAGGAGATTTATCTTTAGGATTAAAAGCCACAATAATAGCCATTTCAGGGGTATATTTTTGTAATGCAGCATATTCTTCATCTTTAATACCTACATGTATAGAGTTATAAATAGTACGAGAAAGCAGATTTTTTTTATCAAGGTATTCAAGTGTTTTTATTTTCAGTGAGGGATCAATTATGTCTATTGAAAATGGGTTTTTTTCTGGAATATTATCATTTATGAAGTCAATGATTTTTTCTATATATTCTTCTTTTTTAATAAAAAAATCAGGTATGGCTGGATTTCCAATTCTATTACTTAGACTCATCATATTATCTATCTGTTGTTTCCCATTCTGAAAATCAGGTTCTCCTCTAAAAAACAATCCACCAAATAAAACAGTAGGATAAACTCCAGGTTGTCCACCAATTTTTACTCCAGATATTTCCAATATTTCTTGATTTTTAGTAAAAGAAAACATTTATTCGCCTCTTCTTTTAATTTTGCCCATATAATCTATTACAATTTTTGAATGTAATGCCCTTTTATCATCTAACAAAGCTACAGCTTCAGGTATAATTCTTATTGCAATGTAAGGTTTTCCAAAAGATTTCGGATTTTGAGATAAACATTCATTTACAACTTTGTCAATTTCGTTTTTATCACTAATACCTATTAGATTAACCACTTTTATTTGTTCACGAAATCTTTTTATTGCTTCATTATTTAGATTTTCTATATAGGGGATAGCTCCAGGAGCATTAATTATTCTGTTATGTTCATCTATTCCATTTTTATGTAAGGCTATTAGAGATGAACCTGACCGATGGCCACGTATATCATCTCCACAAACTACCATATATCTGATATGAGGATTGGAAATAACATTTGCAATTATCTTTTCTATGCCGATATTTTCAGTTTTAAGATGTCCAAATATCGCTACTTTATTAGAAGGAATATATTTTATATTAAGAAGTACTATAGCAACGCATCCATTTGGGTAACCTGTAGTAAATTCACCACCCCAAGGGTAATACTCGCTATCCATTTTTTTAAACTCCGAAATTTATGTCATATTAGTTAAGATAATAAATTATTAATATTTTTACAATTAAATCACTTTAAATTAAAGGAATTATATCAAAATTATTGGTTTTGAGACAAAGCCTGTAAATAGTTTTAATCTACCCTACCACACTTTTATAAATGGATATTAATTACCTTATTCTTGGAGTTTTACGTGGATAAAGATAATGAATTAAATGATGAAATTTCTAAATTACCAGGAGTTGGACCGGCTACTGCAGAAAAACTTAGAGATGCAGGTTATATAGACCCTATGGATCTAGCAGTTGAATCTCCTCAAGAATTAGTAAATGTTGCTGAACTTGGCCTTGCAACAGCTACAAAGATAATACAAGAAGCCCGGAAAATTGCTAATAAAGATAATTTTAAAACTGGAAAAGAACTCTTCGAAAAACGTGCAGAAGTCGGTCGTCTTACAACAGGTTCTAATGTACTTGACGAACTGTTAGGCGGAGGCTTTGAAACACAGTCCATTATTGAACTTTTCGGAGAATTTGGTTCGGCCAAAACCCAAATAGTTCATCAACTATGTGTAAACGTGCAGTTACCTAAAGACCAAGGTGGACTTGAAGGGCATGCATTTTTTATAGATACTGAAAACACGTTTAGACCAGAACGAATTATTCAAATGGCTGAAGCTCTTGAATTGGATTCAGAACAAGTGCTTGAAAAAATCCATGTTGCACGTGCATATAATTCAAGCCATCAAATGCTGCTTGTTGATAAAGTTAAAGAACTTTCAAAGGACAACCCAGCTCGCTTACTAATTGTCGATTCACTAACTGCGCATTTTCGTGCAGAGTATATAGGTAGAGGCGCCTTAGCAGATAGACAACAGAAATTGAACAGACATATGCATGATCTTTTAAAATGGAGCGATGTTAATAACGGTGTTGTTTGTGTAACCAACCAAGTAGCAGCTAAACCAGATGCTTTTTTTGGAGATCCCACTAGACCAATAGGTGGTCATATAGTTGGCCATACAGCAACTTTTAGGATATATTTACGTAAAAGCAAAGGTCCAAAAAGAATAGCCAGATTAATTGATTCACCCCATCTACCAGAAGGCGAAGCTGTCTTTTCTGTAATTGATAAAGGTATTAGAGACTAAACAGGGGAAAATAAAGAAAAACTTAAATGTGAGTATAAACATTTCTTCTTGGAGGTGAGAGGTTTTATGGCTTACACCCATAATGGATGGACGTTGTATACTAGACAAGTAAAACTTAAGGGTGGGAGAATGCAGACGATTTATTTCTTCAGCAAAAGGACTCCTAAGAGTGGAAAACCTTGTGAAATGCCAAGTGGATACACGGTAGGTGTTAACAAAAGGACAGGTTTACCATATCTAAAAAAGAAATAAATAGACTGTTCGAGCTGACATTATAGGTCAGCTCAATACTTCTTTTTCATGTTTATTAAGGATTATATAAAGGATTAGGTAACATATAACTCTTAATCACCTTCTTTAAATATCCTGTTTTGTTTAGGATTTGCAAAGATGAAAATATCCAAAATCGGTTTTATAGTTAATCCTATTGCAGGAATGGGTGGAAAGGTCGGTTTAAAAGGAACAGATGGTGTTCTAATCCAAGCAATTGAACTAGGAGCAAAACCTATAGCACATATTAAAGCTGAAGAAACAATCAAAGAATTTATTTCAAATTTTTCAAATAATAATATACACTGGTTTACTTGTTCAGGGCTTATGGGAGCGGAAGAATTAAAAAATGCAGGAATTAAAAATCTAGAGATTGTTTATTCTGCTAACAGCAAAATTACTACGTCTACTGATACAAAAAATGCATGTAAAGAATTTTTAAAAAAACAAATCGATCTGATATTATTTTGTGGTGGAGATGGCACAGCTAGAGACATATTTGAAATTGTAGGAACAAAATTACCTATTCTCGGTATACCTTCAGGAGTAAAGATGCATTCTGGAGTATTTGGGATAAATACTAGTGCATCAGCAAAAATGCTTCATGAGTTTGTGAAGAAACGCCTTACTATTGGTGATGCTGAAATTATGGATCTTGATGAAGAAAGATATAGAAAAGGAGATTGGAATATCAAGCTTTTTGGTATAGCAAAAGGAATTGTGGAACCTACATATGTACAGGTTGGAAAAACAACTTTTGAATCTATTTCTGATGATGAAATAAAAGACGAACTCGCTGAACATATATTAGATGAAATTGAGCATAATAGTGATTTTTTATTTTTTTTTGGATCAGGTGGAACAATAGACTTTGTTACAAAAAAATTGGGTATAAAAAATACCTTACTAGGTATTGATGCAGTTTATAAAAAAAAAGTAGTTGGTAGTGATTTAAGTGAAGAAGGAATCTTAAAACTTTTAAAAATATATCCTAAAGCAAAAATTATTCTTAGCCCTATTGGAGCTCAAGGTTTTGTTTTAGGAAGAGGAAATCTTCAACTTAGTCCAAGTGTCATACGAAAAATTGGACTTAACAATATTATTGTTATATCAACTCCTTCAAAACTTTTATCAACACCCATATTAAGAGTGGATACTGGAGATAAAGAATTAGACAGCCTTTTTGCAAAAAAAGAATTTATGATGGTTGTTATTGGATATCGTTTAAGTAGGGTTGTAAAAATCAAATTTTAAGATATAAAGTTTTTCAGATGTTATAAAGATATCTTTTAAAAAAGTAAAAAAAAAAGTTACATTTAAAATACCATATCATCTGTATTTATAATAAATAGTTAATTTTTTGTTATTATTATACACATAATCCATTAAAACCCGATTAAATTACTATTATAATTTGAGGGTAAAAATTATGAAAAATGATGAGGAATTGAATTATCTTTTAGCAAAAGAATTTTCTGATCTTTGGTATGAATGTAAAATCAGATGTGATAAAATAGAAGAAATTATAAAACAGATTGATGAAACAAATAAATAATACCAAACTTTTATAGTAATAAATTTAGATATAAACCAATAACTTTTAATAATTTTAGCTATTACTCAGAAAGCTAAAAAGGTTGTATCCAACTATGGGGGAAGCATTAATTATGAAACGAAATCCAAACGCATTTTTAAAAGAAGAATATGATGAACTTGTTAAGAAAAATTTTGATTGGAAACTGCGTATACTAGAATCAGGATCAACTCCACATTCAATAGTTGATGGTAAAAAGGTTATTATGTTATGTTCAAATAATTATCTAAACCTTAGCAATCATCCACGATTGATTAAAGCTGCCATAGATGCTGCAAATAAATTTGGAGCAGGATCTGGCTCCGTAAGAGCAATTGCAGGAACTATGAAGCTTCATATTGATGTTGAAAAAAGATTAGCTAAATTCAAAGGAACTGAATCATCTCTTATTTATCAAACAGGATTTGCAGCAAATGCAGGGCTTATTCCACAGCTTGTAGGAAAAGGGGATGTTATTATTTCAGATGAATTAAACCATGGAAGTATCATAGATGGTGTCAGGTTAACTAAATCAGATAGAGCTGTCTACAAACATCGTGATATGGGTGAACTTGAGAAGGTTTTAAAGGATGCAGATAAGAAATATAACAGGATTCTTGTGATTACTGATGGAGTCTTTAGTATGGATGGAGATATAGCTCCGATGGATAAAATAGTAGAGATTTCCAAAGATTTTGGAGCAATGACTTATGTAGATGATGCACATGGGGAAGGAGTAATCGGTCCTGATGGCCGAGGAATTGGAGCTCATTTTGGGATAGAAGGAAAAATAGACGTTGAAATGGGTACATTTAGTAAAGCATATGGTGTAGTTGGAGGTCTAATTGCTGGCAGTCAAGACCTTGTAAATTTTGCATACAACAAATCTAGAACCTGGCTTCTTAGCGGGTCGCATCCTCCAGCTGTGGCTGGTGCACAACTTGCAGCAATAGATGTACTTGAAACAGAACCAGAGCATGTAAAGAAATTATGGGATAATACTAATTATTTTAAAAAGGAACTTATTGGAATGGGTTTTGATACTGGAGAAAGTGAAACACCAATCACACCAGTGATTGTGGGGGAATCTGATAAGGCAAAAGAACTTAGCAATGGTTTATTTGATGAAGGTATTTTTGCACTTCCAATTGTTTTTCCAATGGTTGCTAGGGATAAAGCCCGAATTCGAACAATGATGAATGCAGGATTAACAAAAGATGATCTAGATTACACATTGGATAAATTCGAAAAACTTGGTAAAAAATTAGAAATTCTTTAATTTATCTTAAATATGAATGAAAAAACAATTCTTCATCACGTTGCGTTACAATATTTTGATAGAGGAAAAGCAGAAATATTTTTTACAAAAATATTAAATCTGACTTTGAAAAAAACGTTTACATTAGATAAGGAATTATCAAAAAACATTTTTGGAATTTCAGAAGAAGTGGTAGTAGATGTATATTCAAACAAAGATTGTTATTTTGAAATATTTATTACAAAAAGAAAAACAAAATACAGTTATGAACATATTTCTATTGAGGTTAGTGATTTGGAAGGATTTATTAAAAAATGTAAAAAATATAACATTAAACCTATGTTTATTAAAAAAGGAGAAAAGACATTACTTTTTGTAAAAGATTATGTTGGTAATTTATTTGAAATCAAAGAAATAAAACGTTAAATCTTAAATTAACGCTTACTCCATTTACCTTTCTTTTTTTGGCTTAAAACTTTATCAATTATCGTTTGTTCATCAGCTTCTACTATTGTCTTATCTCTATCTGAATGCTTTTTTAAAGCTGCTTCAATTGCATCAGAATCTGCTTCTACAATTAATCCTTCATCTCCAAATAATTTTTCACTTTCTTGTTCTTTATCATAAATATCATTAGATGTCTTTTTATCTGTTTTTTTTATAGCATCATCGACTTTTTTGTCAATTTTTTCTTTATCATCATCTTTTTTTATTTGTTCGTTATCTGTTTCAGTTATATCTGGTTCATTGGTTTTATCATATTGTGGTAAATCATCAGTTTTAACATTATCATCACTATAATTATCATAAGAAGGTGTTTTATTATATTCTTGAGTTATGGAATCTTTATTATATTCTGTTTGAGTAGTATCGGTATCAATTTTATTACTATCAGATAAATTTTTATATGCATCTGTTGGTAATAATTGAAACGCATCTTGAATTAGATTTTTTTCTTCAACAGTTGGCATCCAAAAAGTGCCATCTTTCTGTTCAAAAATATTCGGCGCTTTTGAATTAAAATGAGCTGTTATTAATAATTTACCAGAAATCTTATCTTTACAAACTTCAAGTTTTATATTAATATTATCCTCTTTAGACATCCATTCCATCTCTCCTAATTAAACTATGAATATGTTTTTAGGACTTATACTTTTCTAATAACAAAAATCATTAATTTTTCAAAAAATTAGGGATCTATAATAAAAAAATTATAAGATACAATCAAGTGATAAATAATGATTATTTTTATTTTATTTAAAAAAGAATTAATGATTTTATAATTGATATTAATCCTCTAACACCAAGATTAAAATTTTTATTTGATATATAATGAAAAAATTCTTTTATTATCAATCTTTTTTGTCCGGTATTTGTATAAAAATTTGAAATCAATTGATTGTTTTTTGATTCCTTGTTATCTATGACATTTCCATTATCATTATTAAAAATTAAACAATCTTTTATTGTATTTTCTGATGATGATGAAAAATATATACCATGGACTTTATTATCATGTATCCTACAGTTCATTATTATATTATCATTATTAGATGATGCAATTGCATCAATTCCGGTATGTGAATTATTATAAAAATCACAGTTTAAAATTGTGTTATTTGATGAATATTGAAGTTCGATTCCATCGCAGTTATCTCGAAAAATACAGTTAGAGATTATATTGTTATTACAGGCTGAGTAATCGGTTCCGATAAATGCTATTCCCTCATCTTGACAGCCCCAAAAATAACAGCCATCTATTTTATTTTCAGAACTCCAAATAACAATACCTACCGGTGTATCAAATATGTTACAATTATAAATTTCATTATTTGATGATATTACTCGAATTCCACTGGAATAGAGGCCTGGGGCTCCGTTTTTTATACTAAAACTATTTAGTTTTATTTTTGGAACCCCAAGGCATATCGCGTATTTGTTTTTTTCCGAGATGGGATTGATTAGAGTGCTATCCTTATCCTCTCCTACAAGGTTTAATGATTTTTTTATCATGATGACTTCTTTATATTCCCCCTTTTTTACATATATAGTAGAACCTTCTTGTGCATTATTAACAGCTTCTTGGATTGTTTTATAGTCGCCTTCTCCATTTTGATCAACAGTTATTATAAGTTCATTATTAACTATAGAGTCAAATTGATCTGCTAGAGAACTAATTGTTAAAAAAATCTCTGATATTAAAAAAATTATCATTGATACTGTTGTAATTTTGATTCTCCTCTTCATTTTACCATTCCACGTTAAATATTATCATGATATTTTTTAACGTGGTATCATCTGTCAATAAATGTATTTAAATGTTTTTTGTAAAAATCCCAAAATGAAAAATTGTCAATTAAAGACTACTGAACCTTTAAAATCATTACATTTTGAAACAATCTTATCATGTAAGTTGATATTTGATTCAATTGAAACTGAGATATAATCATTATATGATATATCTAAAACATGAGCTTTATCATAAATCCAAGATATAAAAGATTGAGTTTCGGAATTAATCGGTAATTTTATCTTAAATCTTACAAGTTGAGGCAGAGATTCGTATATAAAATCTAATAGTAAATCAATATTTATTCGGTTTTTTGCAGAGATAAATGCAATTTTTCTATTTTTTATCAATCCTTCTTTTTGGAGATATTCGATTTTATCTTTGATATCATTCTCATCTATCAAATCAGTCTTATTAAGAGTAATGATAATTGGAGATGTAACACCTATATCAACTAATTCATCTAATGATATCTCAAGTTTTTTTCTAATATATTCTTTTTTTTCACTGATATCAACAACTAATAAAACAACATCAGCAACTTTTATCTCCTCTAGTGTAGAATGAAACGCATCAATAATATATGCAGGCAGATTTTGTATAAATCCTACAGTATCTGTTAATAAAATTGGAATATTTTTATTCTTTATTTTACGTGTTGTTGTGGAAAGAGTTGAAAAAAGTCTACCCTCAACCTTTACCTTTTCACCTGAAAGTAAATTCAAAAGATAACTTTTCCCAGCATTTGTATAACCTGCTAAAGACACAAGATAAAAACCGCCTTTATGTCTATGTCGTCTACGTAATTTTCTTTCCTCACGAATATTTTTCAATTGTTCTTTGATTTTTTTTGTATGTTTTTTAATCATTTCATAATAATCATCAACTTGATATTCACCGCCTGCCATAAGTCCAGGATGTTCACCTGATCTTGCACGATGAATAAGTTCACGCACAAAAGGGCGTTCATACTGAAGTTGAGCTAATTTAACTTGAAGTTTTGCTTCTTTTCGCTCAGCTCGTTCTTCAAATATTTTAAGAATTAGTCTAGCTCTATCATAAACCTCAATATTTAGATTATTTTCAAGGATAAACCATTGTGAAGGTTTAAGCTCTCCATCAACAATTGCTAATTTGATGATATTTTCATATGACTTGATGAATTCCTTTATTTCATCTACTTTGCCACTTCCAATATAACTTCTAACATCTGGATTTTCTCTTTTTTGAATAAAAGTTTTTACAACGTAATAATCTAAAGAAGCAGCTAATTCATTTATTTCTGATATATCATTATTCAACGATATTATTATAGCATTGTTATTGCTCATTATAGATCAAAACCATTTTAGGGTATAGCTATCAATATTTAATAAAAATTTACTTAAGTATAAGTTTGTAAATTCAAATAATTGAAAAATTTTTTGTTAATTTTTGTTTAAATTACCGATAAGTTTATTTAATAGGAATGACACATATATACATGATAGATAATATCTAACTATCATAATGAAGGGAGGTGAGATATATAAAAATCAATATAGTTGGATCAGTTTCAACAATGGATGATTTAGAAGAAATAGATACAATTGCAAAAGTATTTGTAGTTGCAGAAAGAATGATTGATCTAACTAATGATTCAAAATCAGAAAAAAATAATACAGAACCTCCAGTTGATATAGATAAAAAAATCAATAATAACCATGAACTTTATAACAAAAAAATTACGCTTTTATCTGTACGTGGATTCAATTGAATATTAGATAAATTTTAATCCTAAATTCTATTTTCAAAATATATGTGTTTATTATGACAATTATGCAGATAAGAGTCGGTATTGATAATTTTTGCTATATAATTTTTTGCCCAAAAAAAATGAAAGCTGCAATTGTTGATCCAGGATATAATTTTTCTAATATAATTGATTTAATATCAAAAAATAATTTGATTTTGGAATATATCATAGCAACTCATTACCATATGGATCACACAGGATGTATAAATCAAATAAAAAAAGCCTATCCAAACTCAAAAATTATTGCTTCAGAGAAAGATGGTTCATTATTAGATTCTAAAGTAGATATAACAGTCTCAGATAACGATAACGTAGAATTGGGATATGTTAGTTTAAGATTTATTTTAACTCCGGGTCATACACCTGGAGGTATCTGTATTATTGTTGATGATGAAGCATTATTAACAGGTGATACATTATTTATCGGGGACTGCGGAAGAACGGATTTACTTGGGGGCAACATTACTCAAATGTTTAAAACACTTCAGGAAAAAATCATGCCTCTACCTGATCATTTAATCGTATATCCAGGTCACGATTATGGAGATAAACCTTTTGATAAATTAGGTAATCAAAAAAGAACAAACAAAACATTATTGGTAAAAAACTTTAAAGAATTTTCAAAAATTCCATAAATTTTTTAAAAATAATTTAATCTTTAAAATTATAAATACAAAAAATTGAAAGAATTTGTTTTATTTATGTAAAATATAACTATAAGTAATAGATTTTATAATTCAACATAGATAGTTTGCTAATTTTATTCCTTTTTTAGTCAACATTATATAATCTCTATAAGGTTTTGAACTATCAAGTTCTTTAATATATCCATTTTCTAAAAGTAATTTTAAACATATAAAAAATTCATTATCTGCAAGATTTATTTGTTTTTGAATATTGTTAGTTAACATACCATTACCATTTGTATGAACTAGTTTAACAATTTCCAGCAATACTTCTTTTTTTTCTGACGTAAAATATTCCTCCGCTGTTTGCTTTTTAGATTTTCACCTCTTTTTCTTTATTTTTCTTCTCTGTTTATGATAAAGGAAAAGAGGTATCTTATTATAGTGGTATGGATGGGATGCTTAAAAATTTAGGAAATACCTCTTTTTATTTCCTTTATCCACACATTATTATAATATTATTTTATATTTTTAAATATTTCTATTATTTTTAGGAGAAAGTATCCTTTATCCATCTTTTTTATTAAAATACAAAAATTATATATATTAATTAAATTATATATTAACAATGATGAAAAATGGGTGGTTTCATCCTTCTATGTCCGTGGTCCCTCATCCATTTTGGATTCCTCACCTCATTTTTACCATCCATTTTTCATAAATAATTATTATTTTTTTACTTTTTTATTAAAATTTTTTAAGGTGATATAAAAACGTTGAAATGCAGTAATATTACCAATAAATGCAAAATACAACATTGTCCATTCTAATAGATATAGATTTAGTATTATATCAATATTAAAAAAATAATTCAATAAGATTTGAACGATTGGGGCAATCATCAATAAAACGAGTCGATCTGCTCTACCCAATAGACCAGAATATTCTCTCTTATAACCAATGGCCTGTGCCTGCGTCCCCATATAACTTGTAAGAAGCATACCAACAATTGCTAAAAGACCTATGTATGGATGTGCTTTGAGCCAAGGACTTAAAGCAAGTCCTCCAACTATAAAAACATCTGAAAATCTATCAAAAGCATGATCTAAATAATCTCCTCTTTTTGAAGTTTTATGAGCAAGCTTAGCCACTTTCCCATCGATTGCATCAAACAACCCATTTAAAAAAACAAAAATTGATGCACCTGATAAATAATAATATACTAACTTATCATCTGGGGAGGATAGAAAAAACAATAGTCCAGCAAAAAATGCAAATAGCAACGATATACAAGTCAACAGATTAGGGCTAACTTTAATCAAGTGTTTCGCAATCGGAGTTAAAATAGGATCAACGTTTTCTCTTTGATTATCAAGAACCATTTTTTCAACCTTATATTAGAAATCCTTTAAAATCTCTTCAGACCAATCGATTTTACCTATTTTATATTTTTTTACTTTCCTAAAATTATCCTTAATCAATCCTTTGATATCATGAGCAATGCTTTCAATTGATTTATCTGTAATATCAATTTCAAAGATATCTTCTTCAGAATATTTTTCCACAACCTCACAAAGAATAATATCAAGTATTTCAGCTTCAATGTTTTCCTTTATCTTAGGTTCTTTCCATTCCTTTTTTGAAAGATTTTTCCTTAATAAATTAGGATGACATCGTAATATAATTACTTTATCAATACATCCCAAAAGATGTGATAAATGTCCTTCAATAAAAACAATCTCTTTTCCGCTATAGTTTTTCTTTATATAATCATCAAATATTTTTATGTCAACAATGTTTGAATCTCTTTTTTCATCTTTACCAATTAAAAAATTTCTTTCACATGCTACTTTATTAAAATCAATTACCTCAAAACCATCTTTTTGAATGATTTTTGAAACAGAGGTTTTTCCTGTACCTGGTGTACCTGTTATAGCTATAATCATAATCCTAAATCAATTTATGATAATCATATCCCCGGAATCCTTCTTTGAAACAATAGTGAAGTTCTTGGTATTCTTTTCTAAAATCCTTAATTTCTACTTTTATTTTCTTTGGATCTTTATTTTTCATAATTACTTTTTCATAAAATTCTGCTATCTCATCCATTTCTTTTTCCTTCATACCAAGTCTAGTAAGCTCAGGTGTTCCAAGCCTTAATCCAGATGGATTTAAAGGATCTGTATCACCAGGAATTGTATTCATATTTGTAACAATACCTGCTTCCTCTAATTTTTTAGATGCTTCTTTTCCTTTTCCCGGACCAATTTCAAGTAAAATCTGATGTGATTTAGTAAAACCAAGTTTTTCACCAAAGACCTTAAAACCTCTTTTGTAAAGTGATTGCGCCAAACTTTGTGCGTTTTTTATTGTTTGTTTAGCATATGCTTCACCAAATTCAAGATGTTCAGCATAGGCAATTGCTTTTGCCGCAACATGATGAAGATGATAAGATGAAGTAACACCTGGAAAAACTCCAAAACCGACTTTTCTTAAAAAAGATTTATCTTCATCAGTATCACCAGTATGATCTGAAAGTATCATTCCACCCTGCGGACCTGGAAGAGTTTTATGTGTACTTCCGCTCATTAAATCTGCACCTTCTCTTAATGGGTCCTGAAATTGTTTTCCGCCTATAAGACCTAAAACATGAGCAGCATCGTAAATAAGATATGCACCTACCTCATGAGCAGCTTCTGCTAGCTCTTTTATTGGACTTGGAAACAAAAAGACAGACCTGCCATTTAAAGCAAGCTTTGGTTTTACATTTTTAATAAGTTTTACAGCTCCATCAATATCGATGTTCATCTCTCCATCATTAAAAGGATAAGAAACAAGATTAATACCACGAACGCCTGCAGCTCCCCATTTTCCAAAGGATATATGGGCACCATTTGCAAGATCTAGAACGGTTGCAGTTTCTCCTGGTTTTATCAAAGCTTTTAAAATCGCTAAATTTGCAGTTGTTCCTGCAGTTGGTCTAACATCTGCATAATTACATATAAAAAGTTTTTTAGCAAGTTCAATTGCTTTTAATTCAACATTGTCAAAAAATAAACAACCTTCGTAATATCTCTTGCCGGGAGTTCCTTCAGCATACCTACCATGAAAATCTGTAATAAGCATTTCCCTACAAAGTGGAGAAAGCACGTTTTCACTAGCTATCATTGGGAGAGAATTTGCAAAAAACTCATTGTTTAATTTAGCCTGCTTCTGTATATATTTGACCTCGTCATACCAACTCATTAAAACCCCACAAAGCGATATCCGAGATACTATTAAAAAGGTAATGGAAATATTATCTAAATTTCAATTAATTTTTTAGGTCCTTTAGTAAGAATCTCAATACCATTCTTTTTAATCAAAACATCATCTTCTATTCTTACTCCACCGATTTCAGGAAGATAAATACCTGGTTCGATTGTAAATACCATATTTTCTTTTAGAATTAAGTCACTGTAAGAACTTAATCTTGCATCACTATCATGAACAGAAAGACCTAATGAATGACCTGTTGAATGTATAAATCTTCCTTTGAATTTTGTGCTATTAATAAATGAATCAACTATTTTATGAACATCTATTGCTTTTACTCCTGATTTTGTTTTTTCAAATCCTAGATTTTGAGCTTCTAAAATTGTTTTAAACATATCTTTTTGCATTTTGCTTGCTTTTCCAAAAATAAAAGTTCTTGTAATATCAGAGTTATATTTTTTAAAGCAGGCTCCAAAATCACATAAAACAAAATCATTTATTTTCAATTTTGTTGAACCATGGGTATAATGGGGTTGTGCGGTATTTTTTCCAAATGAAGATATTGTTTCAAAAGCTGCTTTATCAGCACCATTTTTCTGCATTAAGTAATCAATTTCAGCTGCAAGTTCATATTCCTTTATATTATCATATAAAAGTTCTGGTATTTTTTCAACTACTTTATCTACTATATTACAAGCTTTTTTTATCAGTTTTATTTCAATTTCGTCTTTTATCAGTCGTGACTTTTCAAAAGAAACAGAGACATCAAAGAATTTTAAATCTGAAAATTTTTTATTTATATTATAAAAATCTCTATAGGTTATATTTCTAAAATTTAATCCTACATTTTTTGAGCTGGAAATACTCTCTTTTAAAATTTTATAATATTGGGTTTGATTTTTATAAGCTTTAATATTTGCATTAGCTTTTTTTGCGGTTTCACTTTCAAGTTCTGGAACAACTAAATCGATATTACCATCTGGAAATAAAACAGCAATTGATCCCTCAAAAAGTCCTTTATCAAGTCCAGTAACATAGAAAAAATTGTCATCGATGTAAGGTTCAGAAGAATTTTTTATTAATATAATATCAGGTTTATATTCTGTATTTTTATAAATATTTTTTACTCTATCTTTCAATCTTACACCGCCAGGGTATAGATAATAGAATTTAAATTAAAAAAAACGTAAGTAAACAAATGAAATCCTTAATAAAATAGAAGGATTATTTGTATCCTTTTATAAGGTTTTGTAATTCAGATAAGTCGTTTTTTATAGTTTGAACTTGTTTCATTTTTTCTTGTTCAAAATTTTTTAAGATTTGTGGTAATGGTCTAGTAAGTTTATATATATGGACTGGCCTACCCTTACCTTTCTTTTTCAAATCTCTTTTTTTTGCCCATCCTCTCCTTCGCATTTCCTGCATAGCAACGCTAACTTCGGGTTGACGGAGATCAGCTCCCTGCTCAACATCTGCAGAACGGCATTCATCAACCTGTGAAATGTACATAAGTGTTTTAGCAAGGTTTTTTGGCATACCAAGTTCAGAAAATAATTGAACGGCTTTATCGTCTTTCTCATCCAATACAAATGAATTCTTTCGCTTCATATTCTCCTCAGCAGTGTAAATCATTCGTCAGTATTTATATTTTTCTCATTTTTCGAATAACAGATATGTTTTTTTTTATTATAATTTCTAATATTAATATTGCTCTCGTCAATAATTTTCTTTGCAAGGTCGTCTGGATAGTCACCAGAATATATTATCTCTTTGATATCTGCATTAATCAACATTTTAACACAGACAACACATGGCGTATTAGTACAATATAAAACAGAATTTTTTATAGAAATGCCAAATACAGCTGCTTGGATAATTGCATTTTGTTCAGCATGAAGACCTCTACATAGTTCATGTCTCTCACCTGAAGGAACTTTTAAATCTGATCTAAGACAGCCAACATCTGAACAATGTTTTAAGCCCTTTGGTGCACCATTGTATCCTGTACTTAGTATATGTTTATCCTTTACTAGAATTGCACCTACCTTGCGTCTCTTGCAAGTGCTTCTTGTTGATACAACATGTGCCATTTCCATAAAGTATTCATCATATGAAGGTCGCTCTCCCATAAAAATCAAGTTAGAATAGAATATACTGCTTAATAAAATTATGATTTTGTTAATCCTATTTAAAAATAATTTCTTAAATATTTTAAATAACTGATTAATGTTTTTGTAAATTACTATTTTGTATTCACTCTTTAATTTGAAAAAAATTTACAGATAATAATGATAAATAGCATTCAAATTTAAATAATTGTAACTATATAGGCTAATTTGTGGAGCAATAATTTGAATGAAAGAAAATAAAAATAAAAATTTCTTTACTATTAAAATTCAAGATAAAAAAATTTTATTCTCAGCTGATAATTATTATTCAAGAATCTGGAAATTAACAAGATTTCATAATGATAGGCTACCAGAAGAGAAGGTTTCGAATCTATTAATAAAAAAATTGAATTCTTGTAAATGTTTTGTTGATGTTGGAGCAAATCTTGGATACTATACTTTTTTGGCATCAAAAATAATGTCTGATGGAATCGTCTATTCCTTTGAAATGGATGATAAAAATTATAGTCTACTCGAGAAGAATTTATTTATTAACAAAAGTAAAAATGTAAAAATTTATCATGCAGCTATAACAGACTATTCAGGTGTTGTTAGCTATTCTAACACCTTAAGGTTGCCAAGTCCTATACTAACCGTATCAACCCGAATCTCAAATAATAGATACAGTATAAAAAAATCTGTTAAAGCAATCTCTCTTGATGATTTTTTTAATGCTAATGGATCTAAACCTGAAATTATAAAAATTGATGTTGAAGGTGGAGAAATAAAAGTTTTAAATGGCATGCAAAAACTTCTTGATAATGATAATCTACAATTGTTCTTAGAAGTCCATCCATTTAGACTTAAGTTAAATTTTCAATCATCTGCAAATGCTATTATTTCAATGCTTTTAGATAAAGGATTTCTTTTATCTGAAATTACAAAAATGAGAAGACATGGTAAAGATATAAAATTAAAAAAGTTAAATAAAGAATCTCAATTAATGCACAATACAATGATATATGCATATAAAACATAAGAATTAATGATAATTATAATTTTAACTCGCTTTTTAAAAAAGAAACATTTAAATCATTTAATTTGATTGTCTGAATCAAAATAGTGAGGAGATGTGGAAATTAAATGAAAATTAATAATCCATATGAATTAGTTGGAAAAGAAGTTGTTGACCAGAATGGACAAACCATTGGCTGGGTAGACAAAACATGGAACAGTTGGAACCAAGATTACCCAGGTTGGTTCTTTGGCATTAAACCAAATGACAATACGCGAGACACCTACCTACGTGGAACCTATAAGCTTTATCCAATCTACAGTGATTATATTCGAGAAATAGGAGATCGAGTAACACTAAACAAGACAAGAGAAGACTTATGCCGATATTGGATCAAAACAGTAAACTGCGGTCCTACAACATGTCCAACAGACCAACTAGTCGAAATGCCTGTATATGACAGAAACCATTCAAGAGTTGGAACATTCTTTAGCTGGGTAGAAAGTGGTGGTTCATACCAAAGTTACGGATGCTTAGTAGACCCATATCTATGCGAAACCTGGAAATTACCATACAACACATTAATGCCAATACCAACCAATTATATAACCTATGTAAAAGATACAATCACATTAGATAAAACCTTGGATGAACTAAAAGAGTACTGGAAACAACAACATAGATACTAACAAAAGTCATATAACATGTCATGAGCGGCTGAAATAAGCCTCTCAAATTTTCTTTTCTTTATTATTTTGTACTATCACAAATTTAAATATAAAAGAACTTTAAATTCATCGTTACTATTAAAAGCAATAAATACATATCATTACAAAATATACCTTATTATGGGGATGAAAAATATGGGGAACAAATATGGGATATATCAATCTTCATCCAAGAGTTGCATATTTTATAAACAAGATGACGATGGAAATCAATCAACTTTCAATATCTTTGTAACTCCAAAAAAGGATATAACAGACAAGAAGGAACTTTTTGCATTCATTGATAATGAACAAATGAAGAAAGAAAATTGGACTAATAATGATATTAAAAACGTAAAAGATGTAATTGATGCGTTCGGCGGATGGGCATCAGATGCACCTATCGTCTTTGAACTAGAAGCGAAAAAAAGCATGAGTCAATGCCTGAGTTCAGTTTTAAATGACCTAGAATAAACAAAGTGAAAATTTTCAATTATTAAAATAAATCTTATTTTTTCAATTTAACTTCTACATCTTGAAAATCTTTTGATACAAAGGAATTTTTAAATATTTTTTTAGCTTCTTTTTCTAATGTATCACCATTTAAATATCTAGGACTAATATGTGTTAAATACAAACGCTCAACCTTTGCTTTTTTAGCAATATGTGCAGCTTGTGATGCTGTCGTATGTCCATATTCATTTGAAATTTCTTCAAGTGAAGAATCAAAAGTTGCCTCATGTATCAATATATCTGCATCTTTTGCAAAATTAATCATGTCTTTAATAGGCACAGTATCACCTGATATTACTATCTTTCTTCCCTTCCGCGGTGGTCCAAGAACTGATTTTGAAAAAATTTTTTTACCATTGTCTAATACAATATTTTCTCCACGCTGTAATTTACTAAAAAGTGGTCCTTCGGGAATGCCAAGCTTAAGAGCTTTTGATTTATCAAATTTACCTGGCCTCATTTTTTCCTCAAGACAATAAGCAAATGCTGGAATTCCATGTTTTACTTTTAAAATATGTATGTAATATTCCTCAAATTTAACAGTATCTCCCGGGTTTAGATCATATGAGAATATCTGAAAACTTGGTTTAAAATAACCTAGTGAAAGAATTTGGCTAACAAGTTTCACCATCCCTTTTGGTCCATAAATATGTAGAGGAATATCTCTATCATTTAGTTGCATTGTTTGAATTAGACCTGGGAGACCCAGAAAATGATCACCATGAAAATGAGTTATAAAAATCTTAGATATTTGCATATAGCTAAGCTTTGATTTCTGGAATTGACGTTGTGTTCCTTCTCCACAGTCAAATAAAATTACCTCACCAGCTCTTTTTATAGCAATAGATGTAACATTGCGTTTCATCGTAGGCCAACTACCACTAGTCCCAAGAAATATTATACTAAGCTGCGTCATTATAAAGGAGATATTGCTTTATAGTAAAAGCATTGTGGTTATTTTTCATATACTACAAAATAACGAATAAGACTTTTATGAACCCTAAATTTATGGATACTTTTCAAAGAAAAATATTTTTCTCCTAAGTTTATAAAATCTTTATTTGATAGACCGATGATTGCCTTACTTCCCTTGCTTAATAATTTTGACATATTTTTGAAAGCTCGATCATAAAGTGTCCCCATTTTTTCTCCTTTGGTGGTTGTTGATTTTCCATAAGGAAAGTCAGTAACAATTGCATCGGTTTTATCTATGAATTTATCAATATCTCCAATATCGGAATGAAACAATTCATAATTTTTTATATTATAAAAATCAAGAGTTTTTTTGCATCCATCGATCATTTTATTTTCAATATCACTACCAATGACTTTTGCACCTATTAATCCAGCTTCAAGCAAAATCCCCCCAGTGCCACAAAAGGGATCTAATAATATATCATCTTTTTTGATAGAAGATAAATTTACAATGGCACGAGCAATTTTTGGATGTAAGGAAATTGGTGAAAAAAATGGGCGATTTTGGACCTTTCTTTCCTCAAATTGAGTCCTATTTATCTCAGCTAATTTCAGTCCAATATATAATTTTGAATCAGTAATTAACACACGTATCTCAATATCCGGATTTTCAAGATCTACTTCTCTATTTTTTATAAAAATCTCTGCAAGTGCCTTTACAATTGCTTGCGAATCAATATTTTTTGATCTATTTTTGTATTTGATTGCTATTGAACCTTTATATTTAAGATTATTTTTAGATGACTGTTTTTTAATTTGATTAATTGATGTTTGACAAGAGAATAAAAAATGAGTTATAAAAAAGGTAAAGGATAATCTGTTAGCAACCTTTCTCAATTTTTCAGCTTTAGAATCTGTATTAATAATGATTACATCTTCATTTGATTCTAAAATTTTGAAGTTAATTTTTTCTGCTTGAAGACACGATTTTATTTCATCTATTGGAAAGGTTTTGTGTTCTTTTGATAATTCAAATAAATATTTCATAAGAATCTAAGTTAATCATCAACCATTTTTAAAGGTAGCTTTAATTATGACTATTAATTATTTACATAAATAATTTTTATCATTACTGGAATAATTTTTTATAAAAATTATTCTTATAAACTTCTTTACATCTGATAAAAATCCTTAAAAAAATTATTTATTGAGCTTCTAGATTTTTGATAACCTTTTATTATTTTATAATTAATTGTAAGTTTTGGAAAAAATTTTGGATCAGATTTAGATAATATATCTGAAACTGAACGAATTATTAAGGTTGGTACTCCAAATCCTAATGCAGTTTTTGCTACATGGTAAGATTCCATGTCAACAGCTGCAATATCTTTGTCAATATGATGTTTTGAGTAAATAAAAGTATCAAAATTCTGAATAGCACCTAGATAACATCTTGTATTATTTGAAGATAGTACTGATTCAGCCAATTTATAAAGATTCTTATCCAAATCTATAGTTTCATCATTATATCTTACTTTATTAGCTATTACTATATCCCCAATTTTTGCATTTTCATATTGAACACCGGATGTACCAATTGAAAGGATATAATCTACATTGAAATTTTTTAAAAATTTTTCAGTTTTTTCAACAGCATTAATTTTACCAACACCAGAAACACATAAAATAAGCTTCAAATCCTTGTGAATTGTAAATATTTGGTAATTTTTAAAATCAGAAGATTTATATTTTTTAAAAATCCTTGGAACCTCGGATTTTATTGAAATAATTACTCCTATATTTTTCATTTTCTCAGACATATCTAAATATGCAATATTCTCAATAATTCAACAATATTATAACTCAATAAGCTTATATGAACTGGATCCTAATTTTATTTCTTCCCCATATTTGATTTGATCCAATGGATCAACTTTATTATTTATTTGAAAAATATTACCTTTTGTTTTTTTATTTACCATGTCAATAGATGCTTTATCGATTGCTACAGGATCATTAGAAATTAAATAACCGATATCCTCACATAAGGGTGGTCTTATAGATGGGCCACAATCACACTGGGACGTTATGTTTTTTAAAACATTAATATATATAACAATTTTACCATTAACAACTGCTTTTATTGATTGGCATAAACCTTTTTGAAAATCCAAATACTTTATTAAAAGTGCTCCCTCAGGACATGTTTTTACACAAGATCCACATCCTATGCATTTATATTCATTTAAACTCCAATTGTCCTTTTCAATTGTTATTGCCTTAAAAGAACAGGTTTTAACACAAAGGCCACAGTAAGAACATTTCTCATCAAAATGGATAAGTTGCCCTCCACTATGTATTCTCTTTTTTTCTTTTTTAGTTACTCCGCCCATACCAAAGTTTTTGATTGCACCAGCAAAACCAGTAAGGTTATGTCCAGTTACATGAGAAATCGCTATGATATGTGTTGATTCGCATAATTCTTCTGCAACATCAAAAAATCTGTTATTTGCATATACATTTTTTCCTTTATCCCCGATTACTACATTACATCCAATTTTTAAATAACCATTGATTGCAGCAATAAATTTATATCCAATTTTAAACCGTCTAATACTCAAATACAAGACTGTTGTATCAAAAAGAAAGGGTTTAGCACCCAGATTTTTTAGTTCATCTACAACATGCTTAACAAAAGCTGGGCTTACATGATATTTATTTTTTATTTCACCCATATGAAGTTTAATTGGAATTTTTTTATTTTTAAAGTCTAAAAAGTTAAAGTATCTAAAAGATTCATGGAGCTTCTCCTCCTTATCGAAAAAAATTACTTTACTTAACTCTTTTTCTTTAACCATTTTTATCCATTTTTTAGATGATGAAACATTCTATTTTTATTTAGATTTTTCTGAGTTTTTAAAAAGAGATATCGTTTTATACAATTCCTTTATTCAGTTGGATATAACTATTTGAACTAAAATGATGATAACCTAGATAACATTAAAATAAAGAGGTTTCATCTTTAAATTTAAAATTTTTAATAAATAATATTTAGTCTTCCCAGAAGGGATAACCTTTGGGATTTCCCGGAACCCATTCGGGAGGAATTCTGTAGGCTCTATATAGGTAAATTTTTAATGGCAAATAAAATTCCCAAACAATTTCTTTATCGGGATTTACCTCAAATACTCTACCCCTATAACCTCCTTGACCTTCAGTTATAAGTGTGTTTCCATTTGGTAAACGCTGAGCTGAGCTTAAAAATAAACTTAGAAAATTCAGTGCTTTGTATTCCCAGACAATATCAAGAGTTACTGGATTAAATTCCACAACTCTTGACCAGAGTCTAAAACATCTAGGTAAACCAAGTAATCCATATCCAGCTGCTCCCCCATTATCAAAAACAAGAATATTGCCAGCACCTGGAAGTCCATCAGGAATAATATGTGCATTATGCATACCTATAAGTTGACCTAATTTACCATTTTTACTTGGCATTCTTGTAGTAAAATCTGGTCCTACTCTCCAAACAATATCTCCAGTTTTTCTATCAATAATAACTATAAAATTACCATGACGTGAGTCAATTATTAAGTTCTTTGGATGAAAACGCTCATCTCCAGAATCGTACCATTTATTCTTACCTAATTCAGATACAGAATTGATATGTAGGCAATCGCCTTCTCGGGTTAATCCCAATCCAGGATTTAGATATATGCCAATTTTTTCTATCCAGCTGAATCCAAATTGATCATAATGATCAGATGCATGCCACTCAAAACCAGTTAAATTACCATTCCAATCAACTTCATATATTACATCATCAAATATTTGTTTATTAGTAATTTTTGGGATATATTTATTTTTATAAGATAGAATAAGAATCGTTCCATTTTCTATAAAATTCTGACCTGGTGCATAATAACCTACTGGATTTCCCTCCATCTGAAGATCATGATGCATTCGACAATTAAATTCCCCAGAATCATTATCCCATTTATTAAAACTCCATAATACCTCTCCGTCCCAATTAATTTCTGTAATATTTTTACATGTATTATAATATCCTTCTCTCGAGTAATCTCCTCCAATTATTTTGCCCCCTGGTAACATCTTTGCAGGTATTGAATCAATTTGCCAACTTTTCACTTGGTCTCCATTCATATCAATCAAAGAGGTATACAAACCACCATCTACTTTATCTCTAATATTTAAGAATGTATATCCTTCACAACATCCATTTTTATGAATTGTTATTCCAGTTTTATTGTTGTTTCCACTAGATATACAAAAAAAATTTCCAAAATTATTGCTGTAATCAATTTTTTCTCCTACTGTTATAAATGGAAAAATTGTATTTGCTAATACGCCAAATAAAATGATTAATATTATTATTTTTTTCATTTTAATCGATTTTTTTAAACTACTTTATTTATATTCTTTAAATTTCACAATATATAAGTAATATTTTATATTTTTTATATATAAAAAGAATTAGGAGCACCCCTTAACACTTCCAATAAAAGTAGTTACAAAAACTTCTGAAGGAATATAAAAGTAAACATACACGATGGTACTCAAACACTCTAACAGAAGAAAATTTAAACAAATAATTATGATTCTTTACATTTAATAGTTTGAAATAAAGATTGATATATGATCGATAAGTTGCTTTTGTTCCTGGTTTTTTTATCTTATTTAATTTGGTTTAAATTATTTCATATTTTGGTATTTATGGTCTAACCAACTAAATTAGCAATTTTTTAATCATATAGTTATTTAAAAATAATTTTTTACTAACTGTTATTAAAGGTAACTTTAATCAAAAATGGTGTTACCAATGTGGTAAATATTGAAAGCAAAATGGTTATAATTAGTAATTGATGAGCAACAACTGTATCTGCTATAATACCACGGGAAATAGCTGTAGCAATAATAATCAGTGCAACTTCCATTCTAGGAATCATACCTATACCTACTTGTAAAGATTCCCTATTACTCATACCCCCAAGTTTTGCACCAATTCCGCAACCAATTATCTTTCCTATAATACTAACAATTATAATTACTAATGCAAATAGACCAATCATAGCATATACAGATAAATCAGTGCTAGATTCTTCCCAGAATCTTGATCCAATCCATACAAAAAATATCGGAATAAAAAGTCCATATCCAATTGTTTTGATATCTTCAGAAATCTTTATTGATCTAACATTTTGTCCTATAATTAATCCTGCTACAAATGCACCTATTATACCTGAGATTCCTGCCTCATCTGCAAAAAAAGAATATAACAAGAAAATAGAAATTGATATACTTAGAAAAGCCTTAGGAAGATAAATTTTTTCACCTAAATCCAATATTTTATCGATAACTTTTAACCCAATATACAAAAATATTGCAAAGAAAATTAAAATTTTAATTCCAATCCATACAGTATTCATAATGGTTGATTGAATACTCATAACTGATACAAGAAGTAATATTCCAATTATATCATCAATAACTGCTGCACCTAGAATTGTTGCTCCGACATCTGTATCAAGTACATGTAGATCCATCAAAGTTCGAGCAGTAACCCCAACAGAGGTTGCAGTCAAAATCAAGCCAATTACTATGCTTTCTTGAATTGAAAAACTAAGTACAATACCTGAAATAATTCCAAGGAAAAAAGGTGCAATAACTCCTCCAATAGCAACAAAAGTTGAAGCTTTGCCTGTTTTTTTCAATTTGGAAATGCTGGTCTCCAGACCTGAAATAAAAAGTAAAAATAATATACCGATTTCAGCTAGTAATACAAATTCATTAGAGTTAAAATCAAATGTAGGTGGAGAAATAACATAATTAAATATTGTGAAATTTTGTCCAGAAAAGAAAAAAACAACCAAACCACCTAAAAAAACTCCTGATACTATTTCACCAATAACAGCAGGTTGTTTTAATTTATTGAATAAATGACCGAAAACCCTGGCAAATATTAAAGATATAGATACTAACAGTAAAACATTAAATAAATCCGTTTTTATCAGCCTTCTTCATCTTCTAATATTGGATGATATTGAGTTGCACCATAATATTTTCTAATCAATTGATGTAAAGTTAGCTCACCAACTAAAATCTTATTCTCAACAACTGCAAGTCTCCTAAGTTTATATTTTACCATTTTCATAAGTGCATCGATTATTTTATCATCAGGACCACATGTAATTATTCTATCAGTCATAACATCTCCTGCAGTTTTTGCAGTGCCATGTTGAATTGAACGAATATCAGGCATTCCAAAAACATATGATGGAAAATCTTTAGGTGCAAGTATTGATAATACATCATGTTCTGTAATAATTCCAACTAGTTCTTTTTTTTCCTTGTCTTTAACTACCCAAATATGATTTCTTGCACCAAGAACTGATAGAACATGATAAATATCATCGTTTTGTTCTATTATCGGCAAATCCCAAACTCTTTTATCCATTAACTGATTAGTTTTCAATTCGTAAAACTCTTTTATCAATCTATTTTGCTTTGGCATCTAATTTCATAAAATAAAAAGTAATACTTAATGATTACTAGATTTTATATAATCCAAAATATTTTCTAATTTCATTATTTAGTTATTTTTCTTTTTATCTTTATTCTTCACTTTTTCATCTATTTTTTCTTTGAGACCATTAACTCCTTCATACCATTTATCAACACCTTGTTCATCAATCTCACCAGTTATTTTATCTATCTCGTATCTGACGTTATCCTTTCCTTTAAACCAGTCGTAATCATGTTTCTTCTTTTTTTTACGATTTATAATTTTCTCTGTTTGATCAATTTTTTCATCCACTGGGACTATTTCTTTTTCTTTTCGATACCTGCTTATTCTTATTTCTTCAACTTTAGAATCCTGATTTGATTTAATTCTAACAGGTGTTTTAATACTACTATGGCTATCCAATTTTTCATTAATCTTATTTGGAATAGATGAGACATTTTTTTCAGTTGTATTAAATTTTTCCAAACTTTTGTTATTTGAAATCTCCTTTGCTCTTGCAAAAATTGATTTTTTTTGTCTTTGATTTACAAAAATGATTGCAAATATAAGAAAAATAAAAGCAATAATTATCGGAAAATATTGACTTTTCACAAAGGTTTCCCACCAATGTTGAGGAATATTTACTTTTATTATGATATTATCAGAAACATATCCATCCTTTTGAGCAATTATTCTAATCGTATCTTTATCCTCAGGTGCAGTAAGCCAAGCCCTTCCAGCATCATCAGTTTCATCACTTTCTTCTAAAATATTTGAAATACCTACAATTGCATTTGGCACGGGTTCTCCTTTTTCATCAAAAACGTAAACAGAAAAAAGTTTACCACCATCCACAACATCAACTGTTGAAATATCCAACTTTTTAGATAGATTATTTAGTATTTTAATAGTTATATTTGAAGAGTTATAGCCTTCCTTTGATGCAGTTATATAAAATATTTTATCTGAATTTACAATAGGTGCTTGAATTATCACTTCAGCAGATTCATCAATTAGAAAGGAAATATCATTAAATACGATACCAACATTTGTTTCCCATGTTGGTATTTGGATTTCATTAAGAGTATAAACACTTATTGTAAAATATTTCTCTTCCTCTACTTCATCTATTGGATATCCATCATTATCTGTTATATAAAGATATAATTGATTATCTTGAGCGCTAGTAAAAGTTATTATTACATTACTTAGAATAAATAAAAAAAATAATATGAATATATAATTCTTATAAGCACTAATATTTGAGCGCATTTTTCCTCATCAACCACCTTTTATTTTAGAGTGCTCATTTTCTATGATGGTTTAGGATATATTTATGTTTTTTTAATTAAATAATTTAGTATTTTTTAGAAATAGATTATGAAAAATATTAAATGATGCAAATACAAAAGAAATAATATACAGTTTTATATTTCTGAATTTGTATTAGTGAAAATCGATGGTTATATATGATTAAAACAGATAAAAAACCATTAATTGGTTTTTTCCCAGGTTTTTTTGATCTAGGGGAAAGTTATCCAATAATAAAAATTGCCAAACGATATAAAGAACTAGGTGGAAATGTAGTTATTTTTAGTCATGGGGGAAATTATGAATATTTAGCTGAAGAACAAGGATTTGAAATAAAAAAAATTGAACCAATAGCAAGTGGACCAGATATAACCAGATATTTTCAAAATGAAAGTGATGAAAATATTATTAAATTTATTAAAAACCAGGCATTGATCTATCAAAATACTCAAATCGATGCACTAGTACAGACAAGTTCTTATATAGATTGTTTACTAACACCCCTTTTATTAAAAATTCCAATAATTTCAATTATCTCAGGTATTTTAGCACCACCTTATATACAGGCTAATCATGCAACATATCCAGATAACTTTGAAAATAATTTTACACGAATTTTACCAAAATTTATTAAAAATAGAATCAACAAGTGGTATACATTAAATTATCAAGGACCAATTACAAAAAAAATTAATAGAATTGCTAAAAAAACCAATATAAATATTCATTTTAGGTGTTTCCATGATATAATTCTAGGGAATTATACTATATTTTGTGATGATATAAAATTTTTAGGCATTAAACCTACAAAAGAATTTCCTGAAAAAAATTATATTGGACCTATATTACCAGATTATATTTTTAAAAAATATAATAGAAAAGATGAGGAAATAGAAAAACATCTTAATAGACCAGGAAGATCAATTCTTTTAACAATGGGAAGCTCCAAAATAATGAAAGAAATTTTTTTAGAGATTTTAAATATATTGAATAATACTGATTACAATGTTATAGCTACTTATACTGAGTTATATAATAAAGACGAACTTCCAAAATTGAATGATAACATTCTAATGAAAAAATTTATTCCTAATATAATAGAATTAAATAAACAGGTTGACCTAGCCATTATTCATGGTGGAAGAGGAACTGTTTATAATGCAGCTTATTCAGGAAAACCAGCTATTGGTATTCCATTGAATGGCGAACAACAGTATAATATTGAAAACCTAAAAAGACATGGAGCTGCTTTAAAATTATCTAAAACCTTTTTTCAAAAAGAAAAATTATTGAAAGCAATAGATGAAATATTAGAAAAATATGATTTATATTTAAAAAAAGCGCAAAATCTAGCCTATAAATTTCCAAAACCTGAGGGAGACAAAAACGCTGCTTATATAATACAAGAGATTACTTCGAATATTAAATAAATATTTATAATAGATAATTAAAGGAGATTTATAGAAAATAATTATATACGATATATTACTATGGGATAAAAATCAGGAGAACATAGCAAATGAAATTTCTTCTAATCCAGGCTGGAAGCAGAGAAAAAAGAGAGAAACTTTTAACTCTTGCTACATCACCTCCGTTAGGTTTACTTTACCTAGGTGCAATCTTAGAAAAACATGGTCATGAGGTAGAAGTTCTAGATTATCATATGGAAGATTTATCCAAAGAAAAGCTAAAAAATGCTATGGCGTCATCAGATGCCGTTGGTATGACTATTTATACATTTGATCAAAAAGCAGCTGAGGATATTTCAAAAACAATCAAAGAATTAGATTCAGATATACCTTTTTTAATTGGCGGACCACATTGTATTTTTAATCAAAAAAAATCACTTACTGACTTTCCTCAAGCAGATATCTGTGTCACTGGCGAAGGAGAAGATGTGATTCTTGATTTAGTAAAATATCTGCAGGGGCAGAAAAAACTAGAGGATATAAATGGAGTCTACTATAAAGAAAATGGATCGATTAAATCAGGAAAACCAATACAGATAATCGAAAACTTAGATAAAGTTCCCTTTCCAGCTCGTCATCTGGTTGAAAAATATGAATATGGTGATCTACCCTTTGGTTATCATATGAAGAAAATGACTGCAATGTTAACAAGTAGAGGGTGCCCGTTTGATTGTCGTTTTTGCTCAAGATATGATACCATAATACCTGGATTTAAATTTAGACAAAGGTCAGCAGAGAATGTTTTACAAGAGCTTGTGGAAATCAGTGAAAAATATAAATCAATAAATATCGTAGATGAGAATTTTTTAGTTGATAAGAAGCGAGCTCATAAAATATTTGATGAGCTTAATAAAATGGGAACAGACCTTGAAATAGGCATTCATGGTGCACGAGTTGATGCTGCAGATAAAGATTTATACAAAAAGATGAAAAAAGCGGGGGTAAGATACCTATATTTTGGACTTGAATCAGGAAATCAAGATGTACTTGATTTTTATCATAAGAGGACAACTTTACCACAAATTAAGAATGCAATTAAACTTAGTAAGAAATTCAATTTTATAACTATTGGAAATTTTATATTAGGAGCACCTATTGAAACAAAAGAGCATTTAGAAAGAACAATAAAATTTGCATGTTCTTTACCATTGGATATCGCTGGTTTTGGACCACTGATATATATTAAGGGATCTCAACTATGGGATGAAGCAGTAAAGAGCAATAAAATATCTGAAGATGTATCCCTTATTTTCGCTGGTTCAGAAGACGGATTAGGCAAGTTAAGTCGAGAAGAGATATTTAAATACATTAATCTTGGCTATAAACGTTTTTATTATAGACCATCCTATTTGCTCAGTCAAATGTATAGGGGCGTTACTCGAAATGATTTTAGTTTACTAATGCATGGACTAAGATTTCTTTTTATGCTCAAAGGAAGAATGACTACTGCTAGATAAAAATCATAAAAAAAATGTTATTATATTTAAAATTAATTGCTCTTTCAAATATTTTTAATGCAAATATTTTCATAATCTGGTTCAATATCTTCTGTATAAAAATCAAGTCCAAAAGCAGATACGATATTAAGAATTCTTTCAATCTGTTTCTCAGAAAGAGTTTTTTTCCATTTAGATATCTGTTGATTAGTCTTTGATACAATTTGTTGATCATTTTTTTGAGTAACCCTACTAGGTATTTTTAAATAATGAAAAGCTGAACGAGGTACTTTTTTTTCACCAATCTCCCTAAAAATACGATGTATTTCTTTATTACCCTCTTTAATGAGTTTTTCATATGTTACAACTATCCATGGATAGGGTTTTGGATAAGATAAAGGAACATATGTATCTAAACACCAGGATGCTGCAAGTATTTCATCTAATGTCTTAATATTTTTTAACTTATTTAACAAATTATTATCTAGACCTTCAATTTTTGAAGCTTCATCAAAAATTTCTTTGGGAGTTGAAAATGGTTTTATGTTTGGTGATAAACCAGCAGGAAGTTGTACACCTGGTTTAAATCTTGAAGCAATTACACTACAGGGATGTCGAATGACAAGAATCATGCTACGTAACTGAAATCGTTCTGCTACCCATGGTAGTAATCTATTTAGTCTTACAAATTTTATAATAAGCTTTTTACCCAGTAGTTGATGCATTAGTTTTTCTGGTTTTAATTGATCTATATAACTAGAAATGATACTATTAAAATTTTGTTTTGAGTAATCTCCTTTCTGCAACCAACTTGAATCATACATAATATCACCAGAAAAAATTTTACGTAGATATTTCTCACCTTCCGGCCAATCCTTTTTAGAGGGCAGATAGGTTCTTGATTGAAATCCTACTTTGGTTGATTCTGGAAAATAGATTGGATTCAAAGGTTCAAATAAACCAGTGTATCCTGGAACTACTCCTAAAATATCCATAAGCAATGTTGTTCCTGATCTGGGTGAACCTGTTATAACAATAGTATCTTTTATATCAAATTTCTTACTATTAAATATGGTTTTATCTAAATGTTGTACAATTTTTATAACACTTTTTTCTGGTTTCAAATTAATCCACTCAAGGAGTTATACGATATTTTATTCAATTTATTCTTCATTTATATAAAGAGTTTTCTCATTTGATTTATTCTATGTTCTTACTAATTTATCTTCAATTATTTTTCGAAAATCAATAAGTTTTGGATTTTTCAAACCCAATTTTTTATTTACGGAGTAGAAACCATATGGAGTATGTACTCCTTTTTTCAATCCATGATCAGAAACAATTAAAAGCAGTGTTTCATCATTAACTATTTCACTTACTTTTTTTATGAATTCATCAAACATTAGATAAAATTCTGCTATTTTTTTAGGATTTTTATAAAACGTATGTTGTACTCCGTCTAGAACATAAAAATATTGCATAAAGAGCTGCCAATTATTTTTCTTAATAAATTTGTATACTTCTGTTGTTCTCTGTTTAAATTCTTTTTTTTGTTTTATTTCTATAATTGGATGAAGCGCTTTTTCTGAAATTATATTAATAATATCTTTTCTATATTCTGGAAAATCATCTTCATCTAATACAGGAATGTGAAGATGAATGCTTTTTATTTTATTATTGTCAAAAATCGAATCTGCCTTAATATCTTCTTTTCTTGGTTTATGTATTAATCCAACTTTTTTTAATAACATTATAGATATATATAGAATCGATATTCTTCCTTGTATTTTTTGTACCCCATCCTTTGTATTAGTATCATTAAAAAGTTTACTAATAACAGGATTAATAAGAGGTTTAATAGGTCTTAAAGATTTTGCATAAATATTTAATGAAGAATATCCCATTTCATTTGGTTCTTTTCCTGTTATAAAGCAAGGCCAAATTATTTCTGTTGCTGGTTCTTGACCAGGAGATAATGGAAGTATTGTTTTTCCATATTCTTTTTGTTTTAAATTTTTAAGATCCAATTTTTCAATTAGATCATGTTCTATTGCATCTATACCAAGAACTATTACTTTTTGAATATTCTGGCACATATTTATACCTGTTAATTGGAAATAATATTTACAATTTATCAATATTATTAAAGTTATTATTGATATTTTATTAAGTTATATTTCTTGATACAAATCATATTTATTTTTATAATCTTTAATCCAGCATTTAATCTCATTTACATTAATTAAAGGAATTATACAATTTCCCTTAGTTTATCATTTAATAGTATATATTAATTATTTACCTGTGTCTAAATTTTTGTATTTTCAATAAAGAGTTTTTTTCATTTTATAAATGGTCTATTTTAGTATACACGATTTAATGTATGTAATATTTATAGGTTATATGTGATTATTGAAAGTATAATGAGGGAGTAGAATTAAATGAAAATACTTCTTGTTCATAGTGGAGATCAAAGAAAAATGCAAGGTCGTCTAACATTTGCTAAATCTCCACCACTAGGTTTGCTATATTTAGGAGGAGTCCTAGAACAAGATGGACATAAGGTTGAAATTCTTGATTATTACATGGAGGATTTATCTAGGGAAAAACTAAAAAATTCTCTATTGTCTTCAGATGTCGTTGGTATAGATGTTTATACCTACGCTCTAAAACCTATTCAGGATGTCTCAAAATTAGTTAAAGAATTAGATTCTGATATACCAATTATAATTGGTGGACCACATTGTATATTCAATCAAAAAAAATCTTTAGCAGATTTCCCTGAGGCAAATACCAGTGCTGTGGGAGAAGGAGAACCTATTGTTCTTGATCTAGTAAAATATCTACGAGGAAAGAAGAAACCGTCCGATATTCACGGTATATATTATAGAGATAATGGATCTATTAAATCAGGAAAACCGTTAAAGATAATTGAAGATTTAGATAGCATTCCTTTCCCTGCTCGTCATCTTGTTGAAAAATATGATTATGGTGAGCTTCCCTTTGGTTATCGTATGAAAAAGATGACAACAATGATTACAAGTAGAGGTTGCCCTTTTAAATGCCGGTTTTGTTCACGGTATGATAGTATAATCCCTGATTTCAAATTCAGGCAAAGATCAGCAGAAAATATATTACAAGAAATTGAGGAAATCAGTGAAAAATATTTGTCTATAAGTATTGTAGACGACAATTTTCTGGTTGATACTAAAAGAGCCAATAAAATATTTGATGAAATTATAAAAATGGGGTTGGATATAGAATTAGGTATTCATGGAGCACGAGTTGATACTGCAGATAGGAAATTATATCTAAAAATGAAAAAAGCAGGAGTAAAATATCTATATTTCGGACTTGAATCAGCAAACCAAGATGTACTAGATTTTTATAATAAAAAAACTAACATATCTCAAATTAAAAAGGCAATTAAACTTAGCAGAGAAATGAATTTTGTTACAACAGGGAATTTTATAATAGGGGCACCAATTGAGACAAAAGAACACATTGAAAGAACAATAAAATTTGCATGCTCTCTACCCCTTGATATTGCGGGATTCGGACCGCTATTATATATTAGAGGATCAGAGTTATGGAATGAAGCAGTAGAAAATAAAAACATATCAAAAGATATGCATGTGGTTTTGGCAGGCTCTGAGAATGGACTTGGAAAATTAACACAGAAAGAAATTATTGATTACGCTTATAATGGATATAATCGTTTTTACTTAAGACCAAAATATATATTTGGTCAGATTTATAGAAGTATGTTGCGAAATGATTATAGTCTACTATTTAATGGGATGAGATACCTTTCTATGCTGAAAGGAATAACAAATACCTAAATTTGAATAAAAATATTTTTTATTCTTAGATAGATATTTTTTTATTTAATTAATTTGAAATTTTTAATATAATTAAAGTTATACTTCTAGTGAATTAAATCATAATATAGGAAAGGATTTATAAAGCAAGTTATTCTATTGGTAACATTTCATTTTAGGGGAGAATAATAAACAATGAAATTTCTTCTAGTTAGAGCTGGAAATCAAAAAACAAATGAAATTCAACTTACCAATCCGCCACTATCTCATCCGCCTCTTGGATTGCTTTATCTTGGAGCTGTATTAGAACAAGATGGTCATAAGGTGGAATTAATTGATTGTTATGCAGAAAAGATATCAAGGGAGAAACTTGAAAATTATTTGAAATCATCTGATGTAGTGGGGATGTCTGTTCTTGGAGATGATTATATAGCTTCTGCGAATATAGCTAAAATGATTAAAGAAATAAATCCAGATATTCCATTAATTATAGGTGGTCCTCATTGTACCTTTTATAAAGAACGTGCTCTTCATGATATTACTAATGCAGACGTTTGTGTCACTGGTGAGGGAGAACACGTAATTCTTGATTTAGTAAAATATCTTCAAGGAAATAAAAAACTAGAGGACATTCATGGAATTTATTATAGAGATAATGGAATAATTAAATCAGGAAAACCTTTAAAGGTAACCGAGGATTTAGATAAAATTCCCTTCCCAGCTAGACATCTCGTGGATAAATATGATTATGGTGGTTTTCCTTTTGGTTATGAGTTGAAAAAAAAAGTTACTTCTATAATTACCAGCAGAGGATGCCCATTTCGTTGTCGCTTTTGTGCAAGATATAGTAATTTCATAGAAGAATGGGGTTATAGAAAACGTTCTGCTGAAAATGTAGTAAAAGAAATACAAGAACTTGATGAAAAATATCGCTCTGTTTGGATAGTAGATGATAATTTTCTCGCAGATAGCAAGAGAGCACATGAGATATTTGATAAGCTGATAGAGACGGGTACTAATATAGAATTCTTAATTGAGGGAGCTAGGACCGACTCTGCGGATCGTGAGTTATATAAAAAAATGAAGAAAGCAGGTGTAACATTCATTTCATATGGAATAGAATCTGGAAATCAAGATGTTCTTGATTTTTATAATAAGAAGGCTACTCTCAATAATATACGAGAAACGGTAAATCTTGCAAGAGAAATGGGATTTTTCTTAAGTGCGTCTTTTATTCTTGGTGCGCCTATAGAAACAAAACAGCATATTGAGAATACTATAAAGTATGCTTGTTCACTACCTATTGATATTGCGAGTTTTGCACCGTTGGGATATATAAGAGGGTCTCGGTTATGGGTTGAAGCAGTAGAAAATAATAAAATATCAAAGGATACATTTATAGTAATAACTAATTCAGAAAACGATCTTGGAAATTTTACAAGAGAAGAAATTGGATCATATACAATTCAAGCTTATAAAAAATTTTACCTAAGACCAAATTATTTATTAAGTCAAATTTCAAGAAGTATATCACGAAATGACTTTAGTTTATTATTTAGAGGTTGGAAATTTCTTTTTTCATTATAATATTCTAACATAAAATTTTAACAAGAATTTAAATCAATAGTTATAAAAAGAATACATACTATAAACAAAACTAACAATAAAATAAGAATTCTATGGAGGAAAAAAACAATTAACTTACTTGATAAAGAAAAAAATATGATAATTAACAAATGAGGTTATAGAGTTAAAATGAAAATCCAGTTACAAAATATAACATTTTATCCATCTTCCGGAGGAATTCAAAGTTATATGTATCACATTTCTAAGAGGTTAATTGAAACTGGTCATAACCCAACAGTTATATGTTCATTTGATGATAAAACACAACCAAAATATGATTCTTATGAAAAAATAAAGATAATCAGACACCCTTATTACATAATTCGTATGCTACCAATTAATATTTTAGCACCTATATATTATGAAATAAGACTCGAAAAATTTCTTAGTAAAAATGCTTATGATTTTGATATTATATGGTCTAACTTTTTTTTAGAGGCGTTTACTTCATGTAAAGTATTTAGAAAAAAGATACCAATTATCTACATTATACATGCTGTTGCATCAAAAATGATAAAATTATATAACATTTATCCAAACGCTGATGTTTTTTTAAAATCTTATGTAAACAATTTATATCGACAGTATCTTCTTATGGAAAAAAAAGCAATAAAAGAATGTGATAAAATAGTAACTCTTAGCAAAATGAGAGCAAGAGAGATCTGTGATTACTACGACATAAATCAAGATAAGGTAATTGCAATATCCCCAGGTATTGATTTACAAAAATTTTATCCTTCGGAAAAGGATATAAATTTGTTAAAAGAATTAAACATACCTAAAAACGCTAAAATAATATTAACAGTTGGCAGACTTTCTTTTGAAAAAAATATAGAAACATTAATTAAATCATTTAAAAAAATCTCAAATGAGAACGTATTTTTAGTTATAGTTGGTAAAGGTAGTCAAAAAAGATATTTAGAAGAGTTAGTAAAAAAATTAAACATTTCTAAAAGAGTTATTTTTACAGGTGAAAGAAATGATGTTGAGAGATTTTATAGAATTGCCGATTTATTTGTTCTTCCTTCAACATATGAAGGATTTGGACTTGTATATTTAGAAGCAATGGCTTGCGGAGTACCATGTATTGCTTTGAAACCTGATTATCCTAAAGTTATTATAGCTAGTAATGAAGTAATTGATGACGGTGTTACTGGTTTATTGGCAGACCCATATTCTATAGATTCTCTAGTAGAAAAAATAGATAGACTTTTATCTGATGATAATTTAAAAAATAAACTAGGAAGAAATGCAAGAAGAGTATGTGAAAAAAGGTTTTCTTGGGAACAAACAACTGAAAGATTATTAAAAGAAAGTGAGAAAATTATTTAATTTCGAGGAATGTGACATATTATATATAATAGTTAAAAAACACAGGTAAGATAACATGGAAGCACATAGAACTCTTGTTTTTGTCGGAGCCCATCCTGATGATGAAACATTCAGTGTAGGTGCCACTCTGGCACATTATGCAAACAAAGGAGTAAAAGTATATTATATATGTGCAACACGTGGGGAGGTAGGTCAGGCAAATATTGAAAAAATGAAAGATTACTCAACAGTTAGTGAATTACGCAGTTCTGAACTGCACTGTGCAGCCCAGGCTCTTGGTTTAACTGATGTTATTCATCTTAATTTTCGAGATTCTGGTATGTCAGGATGGGAAGATAACAAACATCCTCTTGCTTTGATTTCAGCTCCTTTGGAACAAGTAACAGGTCGGATAGTTGAAATATTCCGTAAACTGAAACCAGATGTTGTAATTACTTTTGATCCAATTGGTGGGTATAAGCATCCCGATCATATTATAATACACAATGCAACTGTAAAAGCATTCTATGCAGCAGGAGACGCAAAGCAATATCCAAAAAGCGGTTCATCATTTCAACCTCAAAAACTTTATTTCTCTGTTAATCCTCGAAAAATAACTAGAATGATAGTTCAGTTGTATTTATTTCTTGGAAAAGATATGCATAAAGTTGGACGAAATAAAAATGTTGATATTGCAGAAATTGCTAAAATTAAATTTCCGATTCATGCAGTCTTAACCCCTTCTAAAAAAGCAATTGAAGCTGAAGAAAAAGCAATACGATGTCACGAAAGCATGTTGAATGACGCACCACCTCGTTTTCATATTTTAAATATAGTTTCCAAAATCTTAGGACACCGAGATTATTATATGCGTGATTATCCACCAGCAAAAAGTTGGCTACGCGAACATGACCTTTTTAAAGGTATACAATAAAACAAAGGTTAAGGGAGTTTTTATCAATAATTATAAAAATATTATATGCTATAAACATGTCTACATAAGAAGATAATAATTTATGGAGGTAAAACAATTAATTTTTTACTAATATATCCATCAGTAAATCCTTCATTTATAGATAATAATACTGATGTCCTTACATTCCAAGCGATTGCTCCACCTCTTGGTTTACTTTATATTGCAAAAACCCTTGAAAATGATGGGAATAAGGTTACAATAATTGATTTTGCAGCTGAAACCTTTAATGAAAAAAAACTTGCAGATGAATTGAAAACAGCAGATGCAGTAGGAATCACCATTATAACCTCTTTATTAGAAAGCTCAATTGAAATCATTGGATTAATTAAAAAGATCAAACCACAAGTTAAAGTAGTAATTGGAGGACCACATTGTACATTGGTTCCTAAAAAAGCCCTAGAAGACACAAAAGCAGATATATGTGTTCAAGGGGATGGTGAAAAAGTAATAATCAGCATCAAAAAAGCAATAAATGGAGAAATTGATTTTTCGGAGATACCTGGTATCTATTATCGAGAAGAAAATAAAATAAAAAAAGGACCTCCGCTTGAACTTATCCATGATGTTGACAAAATACCATTTCCAACAAGAGAACCAGTAAAAAAATATAATTATGGAAGAGAATACAATCCTAAAATAAAAATAGGGGAATTTACTTCAATTATTACTAGCAGAGGATGCCCATTTAACTGCAAATTTTGTTCAAGAAATTCTGTTAGTATGAAAACCTTTAGATCACGATCAGCAAAAAACATTTTAGAAGAAATAAAAGAGATTCATAACGAAGGATATAAGTACATTGCCTTTGCCGATGATAATTTTCTTAGTAACAAGAAACAAGCACATGAACTATTTGATGGAATAATTAGAGAAAAACTTAATTTGAAATTCATTATTTTTGGAATTCGTGTCGATGCCGCAGAAGAAGAGTTATTTAAAAAGATGAAAAAAGCAGGTGTAACCCACGTATATTTTGGTCTGGAGTCAGGCAATCAAGATATACTAGATTTTTACAATAAAAAAACAACTCCAGATAAAATAAGATATGCTGTAAATCTCAGTCATAAAATTGGATTTTTTAACATAGGTTCATTCATATTTGGTGCTCCAATTGAAACAAAAGAACATTTTGAAAGAACAATAAAATTTGCAAAAACCCTTCCTTTAGATTCAGTCTCATTTTTACCATTAAAATATGTAGTTGGATCGGAATTATGGGAAGGAGCTGTAAAACAAGGAAAAATCCGTGATGATGAATATCTAGTCTATGCAGATTCAAAAAAGGGATTAACTCAGTTCACACATGAGGAAATAGTAAAATATTGTATTAAAGCTCGAAGAGATTATTATTTACGTACAAAATTCATGGTAGGACTCTTAATAAAGTCATTAAAAAACGATGATTTAGGATTTTTACAATCTTATTTATCCTTGTTTTTTTCAAATCTTAGAAAGGAGATCACCTTTTTTATAAAACTTCCAAAGATTTCAAATTAAATAAAGATTGTTTATATTTTTTAAAATCTTTTACAAATAACTATTTATTAATATTATAAAATAAGGTATAAAATCAGAAATAAAAGACTAACTTTTGTAATCAAAATATTTCGGTTTTTTATCTTTTCATTATATTTATAATCATCTAGACGGTAAATTAATAGCCACCCGTATTGTGAAAAAAACGCAAAGAGACCTATGAACAGAACTTGTATCCATATGATATAATCTAAATTTAATGTTCCAGCTTGGACATAGAATCCTCCTATTACTAGAAACATTGCACCAAATGCCATTTGTGATTCATGATGTAAAAGACCTTCAGCATACATGCTCATTATTCCACCAATAACAGCAAAAACCATAACAGGCCAACCACGTTCAAAAGACAAATAAATTGCAATAGAAAGTAAAATTATCAAAGATATTGCAAATAAAATTATCAATAATTTTTTTGAAAAAGTTACACGCTTTTCTATATCATAATGATAATAATCATGAACGGCATGGGCAAATACCCAATGAGCTAGAAAACCACCGATTAATACTAAAATAACTCCGTTTATGTATAAAGATTTTACAACCCCTAAATCCAAAGCTATAATAGAACCAATTAGAGGAAAACACATACCTGTAAAAATAGAAGTTAAAATTGTGAAAGGCGCCAGCATTCCTTTTTTTTCAAAACCCATTTAATCCAGCACGTAATACTTTCTTAGTTTATAAATCCAATTTGATTGTTTTCGAATGTAATAAGCGCCTATGGCTCATACTGGCAGCAAGGTTTCTTTCTAGAATTAATATAAATGGATAAAAACCAAGTTTAATACTTTTTGCAACTCTTTTTATTGTATATTTGGTCGAATAAAAATCCTTATATATTTTTCTTACACCTTGTAATAATTTTTCAGGGGTCATATTTTTTGGTTTAAAAACTACATTACCATTATATTTGGACCAGTCTTTTGTTAAAATTCTTCCTTGTTTTAATAAGATATTATAGATAGGTGTTCCAGGGAAAGGTGTTAAAATGCAGAAATCCACAACATCGATTTTTAATTCCTTAATCATCCTGAGAGTCTCATCAAAAACATCTAATGTATCAGTATCAAAACCAAACATGAAACTACCAACAACAGCCATACCATTATCATGGATATTTTTTACAGCTTGAAAATATTCTTCTACCTTGTTTGATTTTTTTCCAGCTTTATCCAATGTTTGTTGAGAAAATGACTCAAATCCTACAAGCCAAGATACACATCCGGCTTCTTTTGAAAGTCTTACAAGTTCCTTATCATGAGCTAAAACATCTACATTTCCGTTGCATGAAAAATGCTTATGAAGGTTTTTCATTTTTTCAAAAAGAGACTTTGTATAACTTGGATTTATAGTTAATGAGAGATCATAGAAATTAAATATTTTCTGAGGAAGAGCCTTTATTTCTGCAATAACATTCTCAATAGGCCGTTCATAGTATTTTGAATTACTAGAAATGCTTACCTCCGGACAAAAATCACATTTATAAGGACAACCACGTGTTGCCTCAACAGCACCTGATATTACAAAACCTGGTAATTTAACGTTTGTTGGAGGCAAACGAATTGAGCTATCATATTTTAAAGGTTTATAAATTGGTTTTAGAGAATTTTTTTCATAATCCCCTAATAATTGAAGCCAATTAATCTCACCCCAACCCAGCAAGATACTGTCTGCATATTTTTGAGCTTCTTCAGGTAGAGCAGATGCATGTAAACCACTTAATACAACGGTTATACCTTTTTCTCTGAATTTTTTAGCAATCTCATATGCTCTAGGTGCTGTTGATGTGGAGTAATTAATATTTACAATATCATAGTTTTTTTCAAAATCAATTTTTGAATATCTTTCGTTTATCACACTTACATTGTGTTTCTTTGGTGTAATCGCTGCAATCTTTCGGGCATACAATGTGGGAAGAATAGTAAAAGAAGTAAGTAATGTCTTATCAAAGAATCCATATTTGATATCTCCCATCCAGGTATTTTCAACTATTAATATGTTCATATTTTCTCTTGAATAATAGAAACAAGTATTTAAGTAATCTTTTATATCTCAAAGCAATAAAAAATATACATTTATATGTTGTGGAATCATGAACCATTTCTACAATCCGGTGTTTCTTTCCTGGCTTTTAAAAACATACTTATTAGATATTAATAGACTTAAAAGATTTAATGAACAAAAACTTAGAAAATTTCAAGATAAACGTTTTAAAAAAATGGTTAAATACGCTTACTCAGTCCCACTTTATAATGAAAAATATCAAAAAGCAGGAATCCGCCCTTCTGACATTAATGGTATTAAGGATATTGAAAAACTTCCAATGATATCAAAATATGATATAAAAGATTTTTATCCGTATGGTATAATTTCTTCAAAAACTCCCAAAGAAAAACTTGTGGAAATTTCTACTTCAGGTACAACTGGAAAATCATTGACAATCTTTAGTGATATGTATGATATGATAAGATGGTTTTTCGTATATATCCGTATATTAAGAGAATATGGAATAAATTGGAGAAAAGACAAGCTTACAGTTATAGGGGATTTTGCACCTCATACAATTGGATCTGGTTACACAAAAAAAGGTTTATTTACAGATTTGAACAACGAAAGATTTTTTTCAAATATGCAATGGTTAGATACAAATGATGAACCGTCAAAGGTCATAAAAGAAGTTAATTTATTTAATCCCGACTTTATTGGAGGGTACCCTGGTATGCTTGGCCATTTGGCTTTACTTAAAGAAAATGGTTATGGAGATAACATTAATCCCAAATATATTGCAACTATAGGTTCTGTTTTAGATAAAAATCTCAAAAGATTAATTGAAGAAACCTTTAATGCTCATGTTTTTGAAGTATATGGGGCAACAGAGTCTGGGACAATTGCATTTCAATGTAAAAACGGTAATTACCATATAATGTCGGATTTTGTGTATACTGAAATTTTAAAAAATGGTGAAAAAGTAGATTCCGAAAAACCAGGTAACATAATTATTACCAGATTATCTGGTAATGGTACACCAATAATAAGATATAATGCAATTAATGATATAGTAGCACCACTTCATGAAAAATGTAATTGTGGTATGTCAGGAGGTTTAATTAATAGGATATATGGAAGAGACGATTTGTCCCTCTGTTTTTCAGGTGGGAGATTATTACTTCCATTATCAATCTCCGAGATTTATAGTAGGATTTTATACGAATTAAAAACAACGAAAGTTATAGAATCAAAAATAATTCAACATAGTTTGACAAAAATCGAGGTACAACTGGTAATTAACAAAAAAATAATACATAAAGGCCCCTCAACAGAAGAGATATTTTCATTAATTAAAAAAGGTTTTAATGATAAAGTTGGCAGTGATATTGAAATAATAACAAAAGAAATTGAAAAAGTAAGTAAAAAAGAACCGCGAATTATATCAAAAGTAGATAAAAGCAAATTTAAAACTTATACGTATATATAACCGAAGTTATATTAAAAACAAAAATAAAAACGAAAATTATTTAAGATAACATTCTATTTTTAATATTGAAAGAATAACAGGAGGTAAACAAAATGAAAGTAGTTTTATGTAGTGAAGGTACTGTAGAGGTTCATGAAGATAAAGTTATAATTGGAGAAAAGGATAACATCTGTACCTTGACAAGAGAGCAATTTGACATTTTAAAAGAAAAAGTGAAAAATAACGAATTATAAACCAAAAATTTTCTTTTTTTTAATATTTTTTAATTAAAATTTTTAAAATTTTATAATGAAATTTTAATTATTACATATTTATTGGCAAAATTTATTAAATATAAAATATATTTTTATATATTAGATTTCCTTTACAGGATGTTAAAAAATGGTAACTATTGTAAACAAAGATTTATATATAAATAGTAACCACTTAAAATATGAAGGTGAGTAAACAACATGTCGTTAAATCTTAAGTTGAGAACATGTTTCATTACTTTTATATTAGTTATAAGTTCATTTTCATTTCTTACTATTGGCTCATATACTGCAAAAGCAGATGATTTTTTTGATGGTTTAGATGAGTTATTACTTTTATTACAATTATTAGGAGATTTTTCAAAAGATATATTCAAACCCCACCCTTACAGAATAATTGGGGCAAATTATGTTAATGAAACTTTATATATAAATGGGGATATTGATATAAATCTATTTTTTTCATCTACATTACTAACTCAATTAGGTGAAAAATATAAAGATAAAGTAAATGTAAGCTTGTATCAATATAATTATGAGAAGGATAAATTAATTTCAATTGATAATGCAAATATAACTTTTACCCTTGAACCTGAACTATTTGGAGAAACCATACAAAGCACAAATGATATAAAATTAAAAAATGTAAATCATACCCTTGATGAAGGCGATTATCTATTAATCTCTATTGAGATTATACAAGCCAAAAAACCTATATTTAATTATATTGAAAAAAGGTATGAAAAAAAGATCAAAAACAGGGTAAATACGCTACTGACCTATCTAAATAATAGTGATAATCCTGAGTTAAGTCAAATAAGCGGAATGGTTAAAGATATTTTTTCTGCATTTGAAGAAGCAGGAATAAATGCAGAAGATGTTGCTGACCTTGCAAACTCTTTTAGATCCTCCTCTTTTTACTACGGCTCTGAACTGTATAAGTCATCACTATTTATCCCACTAGATAACTCTGATGGAAATAAAACACTTTATTTCTTTAATGCACCCAGCGAACTTGATGGTGTGGTAAGTTTAGGTATGGGATCTATTAAGAATGTAAATGAAACAAAGCCAACCAGTGGATTTTACTATGCATGGCCTCCTATCCTACTATCAGCTGATCTTGATTTAAATATAGAGGATTTAGAATGGTTTAATTGGTTTATTATATGGCTTATTTATAATATGGAAGGGGTTGTTTACGAAGATGAAGAAATTGTTACTTATTATCTAACAAAAGATAAAAAACTTACTTTAAATGAACCAACAAGTGATTCACCCACTAGATTCTCGTTATCCAAAGAACCAATTAAATGGGAAGGTATAGACCTACAAAGAAATAAGATAATAGTAAATGCAACCGCTGAATTATATTTACATTATCCAAGACTTATCGCACTTAGAAAGGTAAGTATAAATGCAACATTATATGATGAAACAGATGGAAAAGCAATTGGCTCTGCTGTAAATATTATTGATCGGACAACATTAATTGAACTTTTAAAAAGAGGTCCAGATAGCCCAACATATTTTAGATTTGATAATGCAATTGATAAAGAAATTTGGAATAATCATAATATAAGCATAAGAGTAAGTGAGATTCAAGGTCCTCTTTTTAGCCTGAGACCCTCAAGAATTGTATGTGATTCTTTCCAATATCCATCACAAATTACCCTAAAATTAAAAGAAACAGATAATATAAAATTAGGAAAAATTACCGATAAAAAGATAATTCCAGGTGGAAGTGCAGAAATTATTTTAAAAATTACAAGTAAATATGAAGATAACATTAAAATTGAAGTAGCAATTAACAACTCTAAAAATTCAGATCATTTTTCAATTCAGTATCCAAAATCAGTAGATGTTGATGAAAATAGTACAACATCTGTTTCTGTATTTATTAACTCAACAGAAAATACAATTTCAGCCTATGGAGACTATATAAATGTTTTTTATAATGTAACAGGAAGTACTGGAATTGACCAAAAGGATTCAATGGTATCAGTGCACACTGATGCAGTTGATGTTGATTTTGAGATCATATCTCCAAAAAACAAACAGATAAAGCAAGGAGAAAAGGGAACTTACAGATTTATTATTAGAAATCTAAATAATGGATTTTTAACCGATACTTATAAAGTCGAAGCCACTTCAGAGCACGGATGGAAAGTTATCTATTCAACAACAATTGATAATCTAGAACCTTACGTATTAAACGGTAAAGAGCATATTTTGAATATTACACTATTTGTTCCTGAAGACGCAGATATTTCTTCTGATATAATAGATATAAAAATTTCTTCTGAAGAGGCACGAATAAAAAATGAATCACTGATAAAAACAACAACTGTGACAACAAAAGTATTAAGTCTAAACATCCTCGAGATCATCTATAAATCCTTTGAATCTATTGCAGAAGACATAGGACTTGATGACGCTCTAGGTTCATATGCAGCAGCATTTTTATTATTTATTTTAGTATTTATTATATTACTCTTTATAATTATCATAATTTATATCATGAAGAAGAAATATATTGAGATAATATGTCTAGATCGAATAAAAGATATTAATCCAGATGAAGAGGCAGTCTTTGATATAATTATCAAAAACCCGTCTAAAAAGGTTTTAAATTATAAGATTCGTTCAGAAATGATATCTGAATCCAAAGGTTTTGATGTTTCTTTGGATAAAGAAAGTGTAATTGTTGAACCAAATCAATCAAAAACCATTGTATTAAAAGTTAGTCCAACAGATTATATAAAACCAAATGACTGGATGGAAGTTAGATTAATTGCAGATATTGCTGAAAAAGATAAAACCTCTGAAATCTCAACAATTACTACAATAAAGGGTGGAAAACCAAAAATAATCATAACAGGTGTCTTACATTGGCCAAGAGTATTTTATAAGGGCGATAAGGTTGATACATCTTTTAGACTTTTTAACAATGGTAATGTATCAGCCAACAACATCAATGTCTTTTTATATATAAATGGTAAGGAAAAGAATAAAGTAGAGGATATTACTATCCCCCGTGGCGGATATGCAAAATTAGAGATACCTTGGATAGCCGTAAAAGGTAAAAATAAGGTCGATATAGTAGTTAAATAAATTGCATATCAAAAAATAAGGGTTGTAGTGTTTCTTATGCGCAATGACCTATCTAATAAAAAAGAAATTGAACAACTTAGAGATGCTGAAAAAAAATACCAGTCGTACATTCAGAAAAGAAACGAATTAAACAATATGGCTAAAATACTTCGTGAAGAACGAGATATGATCCATAGCAGTAGAAAAGATCTCAAAGAAAAAATAGATGAAATTAAAAAAGAACGGGATGAACTAGTTACAAAGATGAGATATCATAAGGAGATTCGTAATAAGCTTCAACAAGAGGCAAAAAAATTAATAGAAGCCAGACACAAGAAAAAAGGTGAGGTTTTTAAAAATCTACCATTAAGAGTGGAAGAGTTGAAAGCCGATGTTCAGATGCTTGAATATAGACAAGAAACAGTTCCAATGAGCCCCCAAGAAGAAAACGAACTAATAGATATAATTCGTGAGAAAAGGGAGGAGTTTAAAAGAACGCAGAAACTTATGGAAAAACAAAAAACAGTTGAAATCGACATTTCTGATAAAGATCAAGCAATCGATGAACTTTTTAAGAAGGCAGATGAAGAGCATAAGCTAGTACAAAAATATTATAATGAAAACCAGAAAAAACATGAAAAATATATAAAACTAGTCAATGAACTATCAGTAAGTATCTCTGAAGGAAACAAGAAACATGAGCAATATATCGAGGTTAAAAACGAGGCTCAGAAAATACATGAGAAAGCTTTTGAGATGAGATCAAAAATAATTGGTATCAAAGGGGAGAGACGTAAACGATGGGACGAAGCAAAGAAGGCGATTAAGGATCAAAACATAAAAGCTCGTAAAGCTGTCATGGATGAAGAAAAACTCGAGGAAATTGCAGATAAATCTGTTGATGCTCTAAAGAAAGGAGAAAAAATAAAACTATAAATTTAAAAAAATGAGATTAAGTAGATAAATTTATATATATTTATTTTATATAATAATAAGATGATAAGTTTCCGCAAATTATTAACTATAATAATAATTGCATTATTAATTATCTCTTCTGTTTATATTGTTTTTTACTTGGATAATAATTCAAGAGAACGCGATAATACAGAGCCAACAATTGATTATGTTACAGGCGATACAACTTGTACAGCCGGAAAAATCACAACTATTGAAGCGATTTTTTCAGATAATATAAATGTCACAGAAGCATTTATAATTTATAAATCTGCTAGTGATAATGAGTGGCAAGCTTCATCAATAATATCTGGAAGTATAGATATTCAGATTCCTGCAAATGCAAAGGAGGATTACTATTATTATATCACTGTTGATGATGCAGCTGGAAATGGTCCTATTGGCGATCCTTCAAATGATGGAAGTGTATTTTATACAATTACAGTAACTGAAGATATTGTAGAATTGTCTCATACGGTATTTATTGAAGAAGCAACAGGTGAGACCTGTACTTATTGTCCAGGCGTTTCAGAAGTCATAGAAGAATTATATAAATCTGGAGATTACAATTTTTATTATGTTAGTATGGTTGCAGATTATCCAAAAGCTCTTGATCATCTAAATAATGATTATAATTTATATGCCCAACCAACAGTTTTTATTGATGGGGGTTTCAAAGTTGAGTTGGGAGGCGGTAAAACTAAGGAAGATGTGGACATTTCAAAATATATTGAAGCAATAACAACTGCAGAAAATAGAAATGTTCCAAAAATTATGGTAAACGTAACGATTGATTATAAAAATGGAAGTAATAACTTTACAACAAATGTTGCTGTTAAAAACTATGAAGAAACAACATATACTGGAACACTGAAGGTGCATCTAGCAGAAATCGTCTCACGTTGGAATTATAAAGCAGGTGGTAATATTCACAATGCTTTCCTAGATTACATAATAGATGAAGAAATATCAGTAGAAGCTGGTAAAGAGTATAAAAAATCTGAAAATTGGGTGTTATCTAATGAAGATATTCCGGATAATCTTATAGTTATAGCAGTTGTATTTAATTCAGATCCAGTAGAAAAATATTCTTTTCCATCAGAAAATAAGAATCTATTTAATGCTTATTTTGCTGATGCAACTGATGGAGCATATGTCATTGCAGGTGGAGATTTACCACCTTCAGTAAACATATTAAATCCAGTTTCTGGAAAGCTACATATTTTTGGAACTCCAATATTTGATACAATCTTCAAAGCAACAAAATTAATTGGACCAACAAAAATTACTGTAAATGCCTCAGATGATTCAAAAATCGATAAAGTTGAATTTTATGTAGATAATAAAATTGTTAATACCGATAATGAAGCACCTTATGAATACACCTTAAAAAGAATAGGTCTTTTTAAATCTATATTCTTCCGCAAACATATTATAAAAGTTATCGCCTATGATGACACAGGAAAAACAGCTACAGATGAAATAGAAGTTAAAGCAAGACTTTAATCAAATATTGTTCTAAATATTAAAAATAATAATTTTTAAATAAATATATATCAAATGTTTGCAGATATTTTGTATTTCCAACTCCCAAAAAATATTTATAATACTAATAGATTATAATTTTAACAATTGTTAAACTAAGGAGGTAAATAAATGAAAGTAGTTTTATGTAGTGAGGGTAGTTGCGTTCCTCAAAAATGTCCTGTAGAGGTTCATGAAGATAAAGTTATAATTGGAGAAAAGGATAACATCTGTACCTTGACAAGAGAGCAATTTGACATTTTAAAAGAAAAAGTTAAAAATAACGAGATATAAAAAGAAGGATTTTTTTCCTTCTTTATTTTTATTTTTCAAATCCTGGAAGGTTACGATTCCATAGTTCTTCACTGTTTTTAATGAGTTCTGTGAAAGTCTTTGTCATTTTCTCATAATTATCATTTGGCTCAAATTTACCATACAATGATGCGAAAAATGGTTTAATTTTTCCGCTATGATCATATTCTATAGTAATAATTGTAAACATTGGAAATCCCCTTATATGTTCAACATCGTAAACATCATATGAATCTATTCTTTCCTGTGGAGTTGCTGGATCATCAATATAAATATAGACATAAGTAAAATTCAATCCATGGGCTTCCACATCTCTGTCAAAAGATATTGTTTTATCAAACTGCAAGTTAAAATAAGGTTTGATAATATTGTTTATCATATCCTCACAAGCAGCACAGGCCTTTTCACCAAATTGAATTAAAATAGGACCCCTTGTTTTTAATATGTCTATAATAAAATCAGGATGTGGTTTACCATTTGCTGTTTTAAATGTAAATTCTACTGGTAGATTTGTATCAAGTTTAGCACAGCTCAAACATATCGTCTCTACGATCCCTGATTGAACATCATCATAAATATCTGTAAAAGCAAGCATACCACCCAAGGAGCCTGCAATCAATAGGAAAACAATAACTTGAATTACTAATATCTTCTCCATTCAAATCCTCTCAAATCTTACAACATTTTTTGGGCATTTCTCAACACATTTACCACATAAAATACACTCAGGATCCCTATTCATGTTGGGAACGTCAATTCCCATAGGGCATACTGTTGAGCATATATTACAATGTATGCATTCATCTTTATTTACTGATACTTTTATAAGACTTACCTTATTAAAAGGTGCCAGAATTGCACCGATAGGACAGAAATATCTGCACCATCCTCTTTCGATTATAAAAATTAAAATAATAAACAAGATAAAAATAACTAAAGCATATATATAGAATTGATTTGGTATAAATTTACCTGGATATACAATAAGTAGTGGATAGGTTCCAACTAACATACCCACTGGACATACATCAGTGAACATAAAATTAATGAAATATGGCGTTACAACTACCAACCCAATTAAAAGGATGTATTTTATATATCTAAAAAAAGGCTCAATTCTAAGCTGACCTATTTTTGTGGCTATTGGATTTTTTCTAATCTTTCTTGCAATATTACCTGTTCCTCTCTGAAGAAAACCTATTGGACATGCCCAGCCACAAACAGCCCTACCACTAATGGAACCTACGAATCCTAACAATAAAACTGGATATAGCAAAAGTTTCCAGTCGAAGCTATGGTCATAAAAGCTTTTTTCAATAGCTCTTAGTGGGCATGCTCCAGATGCTGCAGGGCAGGCATGACAATAGAAAAACGGATAGCAAAACCCTGTTTTAATACCCAAGGCTGCCAGATTAGTCCCAATTACGAATATAATTTGGGACCATAACCGTTTTATCTGTAACCTCATCTTGATCTCTTTCTTTTTACTAGTATTACTCCAATAATAATTGCTATTAATATGGTAAAGAGTTCAAAACCGGGATTATCATTCGATTCTCCGTTTGTTCCACCATTTGTTGAAGAAGTATCTAAATAAACTTTTGTTATTGCTGTTTCATTTGTCCCTTGATCTGTTGTAATTTCAAGCCAATATTGCATATATACAGTATCGGTACGGAGAAGAGTAAAATCACCAGTATAAACATTTCCGGATTCTTCTAATGTCACATAATTTTTTTCAAAACAAACTTTATCATTGCATTCCTGTACGATTAAAGTTACTTCTTGAATTGTTTCATCAGAGGTTATTTCAGCTGTAAAAGTAACCATTTCTTTTCTTTTTGGAGTTTCTGGATCTATCTCAACAGTTGCTTCAGTTGCTGCTAAAACATTTATGCTCGACATAAATATGCCTATCATCACAATCATTGTGATTAATATCTTTCTGCTTATTTTTTTCATATTTATCTCCCCATTTAATTAATTATTTCATCTAATATTTCAGTTAAACCATTATAATCAGTGTAACCAGCCTTTGTATAATAAATATTTCCCTTTTTGTCAAGTATTAATAAGTATGGAATACCGTCTTTTCCATACTTTTCATATAATGTACCTTCTGAATCATCATATCCAATGACCCAGTTAAGTTCTAAACCATCCTCCTTATCAAAATAATCTTTAGCCTCTCTTAAATTTACATGAGAGAATAGATTTTCAGCATCACAGGGTGATTTACATTCATAAGCAACAATTATATTATTGATATCCTGAACTGTTTCTCCAAGAATCATCCAAACAAAAATTGAAATAATAGATAGATCATTTTTATCATATGTATTATATACTTGTTCAAGAGCAAACATCTGAGGAACACAATATCCACAATTAGCTCCTGTAAAATCAATTAATACAATTTTTCCTGCAAAATCACGTATATTTTTTTGTTCACCATTCAATAGATTAAATACAAAATCTTGAGAATAGGTTTTTTCATCAGATGAGTTATTGAGACATCCTGTAAAAAAAGAAAATAGCAGAATAAATATTGCTATAATACTAAATTTTATTTTTTTATTTATCTTATTCACCTCATTAATAAATATAATACAAATTTAATTCCACTTAAGAACAAATATTTTTAAATATTATTGATAAGGTTCAAGTTTCCTTTTTAATTCTTCTTTTGGATATGCACCAACAAGTCTGTCAACCAAGCTACCATTTTTAAATACAAGTAAGGTAGGAATACTCATTATCCTATGTTTAGATGATGTTACTGGATTTTCGTCGACATTTAATTTTCCAAAAACAACTTTACCTTGCATCTCTTTAGCAAGTTCCTCAATAACAGGCCCTACCATTCTGCAGGGTCCACACCAGGGAGCCCAGCAATCAACAACGACAGTATCATATTTTTTAACAGCTTCTTCAATATCTGCATCTGTTATTGTTAGCGGCGTATCTGGGTTTTTTTCAACCATTTTTTGTCCTCCATCTAAATATTTTTTCTTCAATTCTTCCATTTTTCTTCTTCTAATATCTTCAATTTCATCATTCATTATTATCCTGCAACCATTTTCTTATCCTTAAATAACCTATGGTTTTTTCTCCATCTACCCATAAGATAGGTGCAGTTATCTTCAAATCTTCAAATACGTTATGAAATTTTGCTTCATTTAAGTTTTCTTCACTCCACTCACTAATTTCATGAGGAAAAGTAACAATTTTTATATCATTTCTATTAACTAAAAGATCCTTTGTTTGAGTACATTTCATACAGTTTTCCAGTGAAAATAAAATTTTTTTACTCATAATTTACTCCTATCTATAATTAATATTTTATTAAACTATGGGCCAGGCCGGAATTGAACAGGCGATCTCCGCGTTGTAAGCGCGACGTCATAACCACTAGACCACTGGCCCCTTATAGGAGAGGAAATACAATCATTATTTTAGTATTTTGCTGTATTATTATTAATGAAAAGGAAATTATAATATACCCCAAAATATTTATATAAAACAAGTTATTATTTATTATAATAACTATAATAAATTTCTGGGGGAACGATAGAAATAATCAAAAAGATACTTTCAATAATATTGATATTAATATTAACTTATTCTTCTGTTACAGGAGCTATAAATATTGTAAATACAAATTCTAAATCACAATTAACCCAGTTTGCAAATGGAAATTACACACATACTGTATTTTGTGGCGTTGCTTCTGATCAAATGTGTATACCCTGTCATGATTGGAGCATCAATATAAATAATGCATACCAAACTGGCAATTATGATTTTGAATATGTCTCGATGATAATATTTAACGAAGCTGGACAAATTCTAAATTATGAGGCGCGAAATTGGTCAAAGCGATATGATGTATATGGATTTCCAACAACTATCATAGATGGTAACTTTTCAAGGCTAAATGGTGATGTACCAGGTCAACTACCAGGAGCTCTTGACGCAGCTGGAAACAGAACAGTTGCAAATATTACTGCAAGTATAGATTTAATTTGGCTAGGTAATGCTACTGTTAATATTACAACTTCAATTACAAACAATGATAATGTTGCTTATGATGGTTTCATTGATACATTTATAATAGAAAACGTTTCTAGATATAATACAGTAGGGGGTTTACCATTTCGTTTTGGATTTTTAGATTTTGCTTATTATAATGAGAGTATTTATTTAAACGCTGGAGAGACCTTTACAAATTATACAGTTTGGAATGGAAACGAGCATGAAGATAATCAAGGCAATAATTTTGGTGATGTAACAAAAGCAAATTTACAAGTTACAATGACAGTGAATAGTAAAAACACTGGATATGTAGATGAGACAACAACAGCATATTTCCCAAATATACCACCAAATTCACCAAGTAATCCAAATCCAGCAGATGGTGAAACTGATGTAAATATTAACGCAATATTAAGCTGGACCTGTGATGACCCTGATAATGATCCATTGAATTATGATGTATATTATGGTGATGTTAATCCTCCGCCATTAGTTGTATCAAATCAATCGAGCACGGTTTATGATCCAGTTAATATCAACTTTTACACAACGTATTACTGGAAAATTATCGCTTGGGATAACCGTGATGCCTCAAATGAAAGCCCAATATGGTCTTTTACAACGATGGAAAATAATCCACCAGTTACACCTGCTCAACCATCTGGTCCTACACAAGGATATACAGAGCAAAATCTTGTATATTCTACTTCAACTTATGATCCAGACGAGGATCAAATATACTATTGGTTTGATTGGGGAGATGGCGCAAGTACAGGATGGCTTGGACCATATTTATCTAATGAGACTATTTATCAAAACCATGTTTGGTCTGAGAGTGGAATATATCAAGTAACTGTTAAGGCTAAAGACATATATGATGCAGAGTCTAATTGGTCAGAACCATTAGAAGTAAATATCTCAGAACCAGAAATACCCCAACTTAAAATATTTTTAGTGGAGAGCGGAGTATTTAGAATAACAGTTTTTATCCAAAATGTCGGAAGTGTTGAAGCAACGGATATAAATTGGAACATTAGTTTTTTAACTGGTGAAATAATTTTTGGCAGACAATCAGAAGGAAAAATAAAAAGCATTCCACCTGGAGCATTTATCACAATAAATTCAAAATTTATATTTGGAAGAGGTAAAAGTAACATAGTTGTAGGCTTGGAGAAAGAAGGCGAGGTTATCGATATAAAAACAACAGAGGCATATCTTTTCCTATTTGGATTTTTTATATGGGTTTTGTCGTGATAATAATATTCAAAAATAATTTAAAAACCTTCTTTAATAATATTATAATAATAATTCTTTTATTTTTGGTAATATTTAAATATTATAAATTATACTATATGATACATAAATAATAATATTTCGGGCGAGGTTAAAATATGAAAGATTTAGTTAACAGTTGGGTTATTTCAAAAAAAATGATTATAAGTTTTTTCACCTGTTTTATACTTGTTACATCCATATTTACAGCTGTTTTTTCAGGTATAGGGATCACAGAAGATTTGGAAGAGACAAATAATATTTTTAATACTAATAAAGAAAGTCCAATAAAATCTGCAGATCCTCCACTTCCATTAGCCAATGAAACTGACACGTCAGTTGATACAATTTTTCCTTACAATGTAACTTCAATACCTTTTACTATCACAGCTACAGGACCATCAGATCTTGATAATATCACATTGTATTATAGATGGAGTAATGATAATCAATCATGGGATAGTATAATAGATGAGTCAAAAAATGCTATTGATAATAATACATCTGATATTGATAGCAGTTCTGATGTTGGTATAGAAAACAATTTTGTAAATGCTCAAGATACATCTCCTGATTCAGATTATATGAGTATACAAGAAGCAGATACTGGTGGCATTAGCAGTATCACAAAGGTGGGAAGCGATACTTCTGGAACTGGAAACTCTCTTACATTATCATTTTCTCATACTCTTGTAGCAGGTTCTAATAGAATTGTTATTGTTTATGTTGGAATTGAAAATGGTAATACTATTGATGTAACAGGTGTTACATACGGAGGGCAAGATTTGACCAAAGCTATAGATCAGGTAGCTCAACCATCTGGTAATTATAGATATATTAGTGAAATATGGTATATTCTTGATGCCGATCTTCCTTCTGATGGATCAAACCAGGTTATTATCACTTGCTCAGGAACAACATCACAATTAGAAATAAATGGTTATTGTGCAGAATATACAGGTGTTAACCAGGATACCCCTGAATCAACTAATGGTGCTACTGCTACATCCTCACCAGTTACAAACACTATTAGTCCTTCAGATGATGCTTGGTGCTTTTCAACAGCAGGAAGTGGTAATACCGGGACAGTTCCTACACAAAATGAAGGCCAGGTACAGGTTTTTGACTTTCAAGACTCAAGTTCCCGTTTTTGTGTTGGAGAGCTTAGAGGAGCCAATGGGGAAACATCACTTTCCACATCATTTACTAACAATATTAATCGTTTATGCAGAGTTGTTGCTTCATTTACTCCTGCATCAATTATCAATTATAATTTGGATTTAGAATATAATTGGATTGGTGCTAATTATGATAATGACAATGAAGAAATTTGTTTTTATGTAAACAGTCATACTGGTTCTGAAAATTTAAATGTTAGTTATTGGACAGGCAGTAGCTGGAACAACCTTGGAACTATTACAGGTATTGGATGGACCAACCTAACAGCTACAGGGTTAACATCTTCAAATTATATAATAAGGTTAAATGATCTAACTGAATCAGGTGATGCCTCTCAGGATAACTGGGATATTGATGTTATTATGTTGCATACCTGGAATTTAACAACGGGAATAGGTATAAACTGGACTGAGTGGGACAATATTAGTAATCCTGATATTAGTAGTCCTTGGAGTTGGAATTTTGATTTTCCAAATAGTACTGGTTATTATGAGTTTTATAGTATTGGTAAAAGGTCTGGTTTTCCTGATGAATCTGAACCTAGCATTGCTGATGCGATATGTTATTTTAATCTATCTCTAAATAGTCCACCAGTTGCATATGACGATTTTTATATTGTAGATGAAGACAATACTCTAAATGTAATAGCCCCTGGTGTATTACTAAATGATACAGATCCAGAGGGTGATCCTCTAACTGCAATTTTAGTTAGTAGTCCATCTAATGGAACATTAACATCGTTTAATGATAATGGTTCATTTACCTATATGCCAATTGCTAATTTTTATGGTTATGATAGCTTTACTTACCGATCATATGATGGCATAGGAAATCCATATTCAAATATAGCCACAGTATGGATAACAATTGATCCAGTAAATGATGCTCCAGTGGCAATTGATGATTTTTATAATGTTTTTGAAGACACATCTCTAAATATTACAAGTCCAGGAGTACTTTTTAACGATCAAGATTTAGAAAATGATGCATTAACTGCAATGTTAATTAGTAATGTATCAAATGGGATATTAACGTTAAACTTTAATGGATCATTTAATTATCTTCCAAATTCTAACTATTATGGTTTTGATTCCTTTACTTATATTGCCAATGACAGTATTAATAATTCAAATATTGCAACTGTTAATATTACAATATCTTCAGTAAACGACCCACCAATAGCAAACGACGACACAGCCACAACAAACGAAGACACCACCACATGGATAGACATACTAACAAACGACAACGACATAGACGGAACACTAGACCCCACAACCATCACTATAACAAACGGACCAAACAACGGAAACACAAACATAAACACAACCACAGGCGAAATACAATACACACCTAACAACAACTACAACGGACCAGACCAATTCACATACACCGTAAACGACAACAACGGAGCAACATCAAACAACGCAACAGTAAACATAACAATCAACCCAATAAACGACCCACCCACAGCAAACGACGACACATACACTGTCGATGAGGATACAACCTTAAATATTGCAACACCTGGAGTTTTAGGCAATGATACAGACGTTGATGGAGACACACTAACAGCAAT